>OCQC01000825.1_pt1 | contig 27541 bp, 20 predicted proteins | sample 1538401 | NCBI WGS metagenome assembly OCQC01 (sample SAMN04571689, study PRJEB22368) | human gut metagenome | biome: human gut; material: stool | host: Homo sapiens | place: Luxembourg | collected 2012-08-03 | reverse complement strand
GTGAGAACTTACATTATCTCGATGTGAGCATATTTAATCACATTTTGAGTGGCAGCATCCCATGGGATTGAAATTTTATATAGGAGCCTCTGGCTCCGGCAAAAGCTATCGTTTATATGAAGACATCATTGCCCAGGCAATGGAGAATCCGCACAGGAACTACCTGATTGTAGTGCCGGATCAGTTCACCATGCAGACCCAGCTGGACATGGTGCGCCGCCACCCAAGAAGCGGTATCATGAATATTGATGTATTGAGCTTCGGACGGCTTTCTCATCGTATCTTTGAAGAGGTAGGCGGCAATGATAAGCCCATATTGGATGATACAGGTAAGAGTCTCGTACTGCGTAAAGTAGCGGCAGGGCTGGAAGATGACCTTAGTGTCATGAAGCGGAATATTAAGAAGATAGGCTACATCCATGAGGTGAAGTCTGCCCTTTCCGAATTCATGCAGTATGGACTTGGTACGAAGGAAGTAGAACAGCTGGTGGAATATTCCTCTAAGAGGGGCGCCCTGTCCTATAAATTAAAGGACCTGCATCTGCTCTATGAAGGATTTCTGGAATATATCAGAGAGAAATATATCACAACAGAAGAGACGCTGGATCGCCTGCGTCATGTACTGCCCAAGTCCCACATCGTGGCAGACAGTGTCATTGCCTTTGATGGGTTTACGGGCTTTACCCCGATACAGTACAACGTTATCCAGGAGCTGATGCTGCTGGCAAATGAGGTCATTGTGACAGTCACTGCTGACACTAGGGAGGATTGCTATAAGCCTGATGGCGAGCAGAAGCTTTTTCACCTGAGTAAGAAGACCATATATGATCTGGAGAAAAAGGCGAAGGAAGCCGGTGTGGCAAGAGCAGAGGATGTTCTGCTCACAGAATCGACTGTGCAGCGGTATGCAGATAATCCCGGCTTATCCCATTTGGAGAGAGAACTGTTCCGGTATCCGACCACAGAGTATCAAAAGGAGCAGGACAGCATCCGTGTTATGGAAGCCTCCACGCCCAAGGAAGAACTGCGTCAGATCTGTCTGTCAATCAGGCAGTTAATCAGGGAAGAGGGATACTGTTACCGTGATATTGCAGTTGTTACAGGGGATATCGAGAGATATGGATATCTGGCGAAGGAAGAGTTTGAGAGGTTTGGAATCCCTTATTACCTGGATCAGACCAATAAGCTGGTGCTGAATCCCTTTATTGAGTTTATCCGCAGTGCGTTACTGGTATCCATACAGGAATATTCCTATGAAGCCGTATTTCATTTTCTAAGATGTGGTCTTTCTGGTATCACCCCGGAGGAGACTGACCGACTGGAGAACTATGTGCGCACCATGGGAATACGGGGGAGAAAAGCATGGAATGAGCCGTTCACCAGACGCCTGAAACGGCAGGAAGAGGAAGCACAGGAGCTGGAGCAGTTGAATCATCTCCGACAGCAGATCACAGACATGCTGGAGCCGTTGATGATTAAGGAAGCCACAGGAGAAGCGCAGGTCAGAGCATTATATGATTTTATCGTGAGGGCAGATATTGAGAATAAGCTGGCTGAGTATGAAGCTGCTTTCACTGCGCAGGGCAATCTGGTAAAAGCCAAGGAGTATGCACAGATCTATCGTTTAGTCATGGAACTTCTGGAACAGATTATTGGCCTGCTTGGTGATGAGACTATGACGATAAAGGAATTTGCAGATATTCTGGATGCTGGCTTTGCAGAGATTAAGGTAGGAACAATTCCCCAGAATGTAGATAAAGTCGTAATTGGTGATATCGAGAGAACCAGACTTTGCGAGATCAAGGCATTGTTCTTCATGGGCGTAAATGACGGTATCATTCCACGAAGCGGTGCAAAAGGCGGCATTATTTCCGATATTGACAGGGAATTCTTGCAGGAATCCGATTTTGAACTGGCACCCACTCCGAGACAGCAGATGTATATTCAGAGGCTGTATCTGTATCTGATGATGACGAAGCCTATCCGTTATCTGCGGTTATCTTATGCCAAGGTGGATTCGGAAGGTAAGAGCACCAGACCGGCATATCTCATAGCAATGGTGTGCCGTCTTTTCCCGAAAATGACAATAGAAAAGCCGGAGCTGAGAGATATTGAGGAACAGATTGATGCACCTGCGGATGCCATGGAATATCTGGTGAGAATGCTGCGCCAGTATGTGGCAGAAGATGATAAGTTAGATAAGAAGTTGTTCCTGACACTTTATGACACGTATGTCAGGAATGAAAAATATACACCGATTCTGGAACAGATGAAGAGGGCTGCCTTTTTCCACTATGAGAATGGAAAACTGCCTAAAGAACTGGCGAAGCTCCTGTATGGACAGGTGCTTCATAACAGCGTCAGCAGGCTGGAGAAGTTCGCTTCCTGTGCCTATGCCCATTTCCTGCAATATGGACTGGGGCTGGAAGAACGGGATAAGTATAGCTTTGAGACTGTGGATATGGGTAATGTATTTCATGCCGTATTGGAGAATTTTGCAGATAAATTGCCCACAGAAGGGTATTCCTGGTTTGATTTCCCAAAGGAGGTCGGGGAACGGCTGGTAAAGGAATGTCTGGAGAATTATGCGGCTGCGTATGGAGAGACTGTGCTTTACAGCAGTAAAAGAAACGAGTATCTGATCACCAGAATGGAGAGGATTCTTGACAGGACTGTACAGACATTGCAATATCAGTTACAGCAGGGGGCTTTTACGCCGGAGAATTTCGAGATGTCTTTTGAAATGGCATCAGATCTGGATGCGGTGAATATCACACTGTCTGAGGAAGAGAAGATGCGCCTGATTGGGCGTATTGACAGAATTGACACCTGTGAGCAGCAGGATAAGCTCTATGTGAAGGTCATTGATTATAAATCCGGTAACCGTAGGTTTGACCTGGCTGCGCTTTATTACGGATTGCAGCTACAGCTGGTTGTATATATGAATGCGGCAGTAGAGATGCAGCAAAAGGCACACAGGGATAAGAAAGTCATTCCCGCAGCCATGTTGTACTATCATGTCAGTGACCCGATGACGGATACGGATAAGGGACAGCCTGACCCACAGGAGATTCAGGATGCTATTTTGGAAGAATTGAAGATGACAGGCATGGTCAGTGATGAGGAAGAGATCATTCAGCTGTTGGATAAGGACTTTACAGATAAATCCAAAGTGCTGCCTGTAGCGAAGAAAAAGGATGGCAGCTTTACCCAGGCATCCTCTGTGCTTTCCCAGGAGGATTTCCATGTGGTTTCAGATTATGTAAACCATAAGATCAGGGAGCTGGGCAGTGAGATTCTTGCAGGGGATATTGCACTGAATCCGTATAAGCAGACCAAGGGTAATGCCTGTACGTATTGCAGTTACCGCAGTATCTGTGGCTTTGATGGGAAGCTTGGGGCAGATCTGGTGAGAGAATTGCAGGATATGGATCAGGAAGAGGCTTTGGATGAGATGAAGAAAGAACTGGAGGAAGAACCATGGCAGTAAAGTATACACCGGATCAGCAACGGGTCATTGATACCAGGGATAAGAATATTCTGGTGTCTGCGGCTGCCGGTTCCGGTAAGACGGCAGTGCTGGTAGAGAGAATTATCAGGAAAATATGTGATGAAGAACATCCGGTAGATATTGACCGTCTTTTAATTGTGACTTTTACCTCTGCGGCTGCGGCACAGATGAGGGAACGTATCAGCAGGGCGATTCAGAAGAGGCTGGAGGAACATCCTGAGAACGAACACTTGCAGAAGCAGTCTGCGCTGATACACAATGCGCAGATTACTACGATTGATTCTTTCTGTCTGTTCATTATCCGCAATAACTTCAACGAGATAGGTCTGGATCCCGGATTCCGGGTAGTTGATGAGGGCGAGATCAAGCTGCTGGAAGCAGATGTGATGGAGAAGCTGTTAGAGGATGCACATGGGGAAGCAAGCCCGGAGTTTCTGCATTTTGTAGACAGTTACAGCACCGGCAGCAGTGACCAGAAGATTGAAGAAGCCATTTACAGACTGTATCATTTCTCCATGAGTTATCCTTTCCCGGAAGAGTGGCTGGAAGCCAGAAGAGAGGACTATCAGGTGCAGTCGGTAGAAGAGCTGAACGACAGAAAATGGTATCAGGATGCTCTTGAATACATGGATACCGTGTTGGAAGAGTGCAGGAAGCGCATTCATAAGGCATTGGAGATTGCTCAGGGATATGGCGGGCCTATTCAATACGTAGAGAATCTGGAAGCGGACCTTCAATTGCTGGAAAATATGGGAAAAGCAAGAGATTACAGTCAGTTGTATGACAGCTTTACCTATATCAGCTTTACCACTCTGTCACGCAAGAAAGCAGAGGATGTCGATCCTGTCAGAAAGGATATGGTAAAGGCAATCCGTGATGAAGTGAAGAAAAGCATCGCAGACTTGAAGAAGACACTGTTTCCCATTTCACCGGAGGACATGCTGGCGGATATGTCTGTCTGCCAGAAGGCAGTGGATGAACTGGTTACGCTGACGCTTTCCTTCAAGGAAAGGCTGGATGCAGCCAAAAGAGATAAGAACCTTGTGGATTTCTCGGATATGGAGCATTTTGCACTGGAGATTCTGCTGGACAAAGACGATAACGGTGAATTAAAACCGAGAGAGACAGCGCTGGAACTGCAGGATTATTTTGAAGAGATCATGATTGACGAGTATCAGGATTCCAATGAAGTACAGGAGCTTCTGCTTCGCAGCATCTCTGGTGAGGATAAAGGGCACTATAATCGTTTCATGGTAGGAGATGTGAAGCAGAGTATCTATAAATTTCGTCTGGCAAGACCCGAGATCTTCATGGAGAAATATGATACCTATAAGACAGGGGAAGCTGCAAAAGACAGAGTCCGCATTGACTTGAGCAGGAACTTCAGAAGCCGTAGGGAAGTGACAGAAGCGACGAATTTCCTATGTGGACAACTTATGGCAAAAGAAGTAGGCAATGTGGAATATGATGAGAATGCAGCCCTGTATGCAGGCGCTTCTTATGTAGAACCGCAGGATGCCGGACAATATGCGACAGAGCTTCTGATCGCAACGGATTCAGAAGATGAATCACAGCCTATGACAGAGAAGGAGAAGGAAGCTGTCATGGTGGCAGAGAGGATTCAGGAGCTGGTAGGGCATTTCCCGGTGACGGATGATCAGACGGGGGAACAGCGTCCAGCGAAATATTCTGATATTGTACTGCTGTTTCGTGCTACGACAGGGTGGGATGAGGATTTCAGAAGGATTCTGACTCAGAAAGGAATCCCTGTGCACATTACGAGCAAGACGGGGTATTTTCAGACGCTGGAGATTCAGGGAATCGTGAATCTGCTTCGAGTACTGGACAACCCGCTACAGGATATCCCTTTATATGGTGTACTGAAATTACCGTGCTTTGATATAACGGAAGCAGAGGTAGCAATGCTTCGGTGTGCGGCAAAAGAAAAAAAGGAAAAAATGAAAAAAACGGCAGATAAGCAGTTCTTATATGAAGAGATATGTCAATACTGCAAGGAGCCGCCTGCACAGGATGGCACTGTATATGATGAGATATTGCTACAGAAGCTGGCATTTTTACTACAGAAGCTGGAACAGTACCGCAGGATGGTGGCATATACACCAATCAAGGAACTTCTGGGCTTTTTGATACAGGACACAGGATATGACACATATGTCAGTTCTATGCCGGGAGGAGATCAGAGACAGGCAAATATTGCATTACTTCTGGAGCGTGCAGGTAATTTTGAGAAGACCTCCTTCTATGGACTTTTTCATTTCATACGATATCTGGAGACTATGCAGGAACAGGAAGTGGATTTTGGCGAAGCCAACATTCTGGATGAGAGTGCGGATGTTGTCAGAGTGATGACGATTCACAAGAGTAAAGGCCTGGAATTTCCTATCTGCTTTGTGTGCGGCCTGGCAAAGCAGTTCAATCAGATGGATGCCAGAGCGTCGATTCTGATGGATGTGGAGCTTGGTATTGGTGTAGACTGCATAGACCCTGTCATGCGCACCAGAAGGAAGACAATGCGTAAAAATGTGGTGGCACAGAGAATGAAAGAGGACACTAGAGGCGAAGACCTGCGTGTACTCTACGTAGCATTGACCCGTGCCAAGGAGAAGCTGATTTTGACCGCTTATCAGGGTGAGAAGCTGGATAAGAAGTTATCCGACAGACTCTACCTTACTATGGAAAATGCACAGAAACTGCCTTTTTCTGTAGTGATGGGTTCAGCCTGCTATTTTGATATGATCCTGTCTGCATTGATGCGTCACAGAGATATGGAATCCCTGTTGGAAGAGAGAGGACTGCCATATGAGAAGCATCAGCTGCCTTATGGGGAGATTCCCTTACAGATCAGGTTGTGGCAGGAGGATAATTCACTGGAGAAAAAGGTGAAAGAAACCGGTAAGGCAGCTATGCTTGAGGAGGCTTTATCACATACCGCGCAATATGCAGATACACAGCTGGAACAGAAGCTTTCCGATAAACTGAATTTCCAGTACCCTTATGCTTATCTGGAGGGGCTGACAGTCAAGACCACCGTATCAGAGCTGAAAAAGGCAGCCTTCGAGGAAGAGGCAGAGCCGGCAGCAGAATTAATCGTAACTGCAAGAGAGCCATACATTCCCCGCTTTATATCGGGAGAAGAGGCAGTGCAGGGAACACAATACGGTACTGCAGTGCACAAGGTCATGGAATTATTGTCTTTTGATGCATCTTATCAGAATGTTCCGTCAGATAAAGTCTATATGGGGAAAATATGGGGCGAGATGCAGACATGGATTGCAGAAGGCAGAGTACAGAAAGAGGACATTGCCTGTGTAAATACTGCCCGTATTGCGTCATTCTTCCATTCCAATCTGGCAAAGAGAATGATATCAGCCAAGGAAAGGGGAGAGCTGTACAGAGAGCAGCCCTTTGTACTGGGATTGCCGGCGCATGAATTAAAAGAGCAGTATCCTTCGGAAGAGACAGTATTGATACAGGGTGTGATTGATGTATTTTTCTATGAAGATGGGGAGCTGGTCATTGCAGATTATAAGACGGACAGGGTGGAACAGGCGATAGAGCTGGAGAAGCGATACCGGACACAGCTGGATTATTATCAGAGAGCGCTGGAACAGATTACCGGGGCGCATGTAAAAGAGCGGATCATTTACTCTTTCGCTTTAGCACAGGAAATCGGGCTGTAACCTTGCAAGTTTGCCCATTATAGCATATAATGGAGCTTGTTTAGAGTCGCCTGGACGACTTCATATAGAGGTGAGCACATGAAAAAGAAGAAAATAAAGAAGTTAATATTTGGAAACCTTGGTTTTCTCATAGGTTTTGTCGTGTTGTTCTCGCCGGGGCTGCTGGGACTCAGTATTGTGGATGCCAGTGCAGTCAAGGCCGCATTGTCCCTGACATTGGGAATCATGATGCCTGCGGGAATGGTAGCATATAATTACAAGACAATATCACAGAAGAATGATGTAAAATTAATTGGTACGAATCAGTATTCCGTAGAGGGTATCAGACAGGAGATGAAGCATTATCTTGGAAGTGGAGTCTTTGGACAGGTAGCCAGGGCTAGTCTGGATGAGCTGGATAAATGTGAGAAGATGCAGGCCGGTGTGGATGAAGTGCTGGACCGCAAATTCGAGAAGGGCAGTCTGACTTATCAGAAGTTTGATTCCATTGCCAAGGCTGCACAGGATACCATATTGGCGAATATGGTGAATATGCTTAACCGCATGAAGGTAATTGATGATGGTGTCTATGCCAGACTGCAGAATTACAAGCATGACGATATACCGGATGATATCCAGATACAGCAGCTGGAACTGTATAATAAGAACATTGCGGCTGTCAAGGAAAAACGCAATCAGAATGAGGGACTTATCTACAAGCTGGATGAACTCAGGATTGAGCTTGCAGCCTCAGAGGCAGTAGATGCGGCAGGAATCAAGGCATATGCAGAGATTGATACCTTGATTAAGCAGATAGAGTACTATCAGAACTGATATTATATCAGGGGAGAGGAAGGAGTATACAATTGAAGAGAAGCAACAGTAAGACAACGATACTGGTCATTGTGATTGCCGTAGTTGTGTTTGCACTGGCACTTGCCGGTATCAATGCAACGAGAAATATCGGCAAATCTGCCAAGACAATCAGTACGGAATCCGCTACGACCAGTATAGACAAGATGCTGCGTAACATTGAGGTGACGTATGCGGATCCCGTGAAATCACAGGTTGACCTGCTGGACACACAGGAAGAGGATGAGCTTCCTGACATTGACAAGAACGAGATTACCGTAAATGAGGATTCCGGCCTGTATGTGGAGATTTTTACAGCGCCGGAGCGTTCAGGCTCTGATAAGGATGGCTGGATGAATGAAATGGCAGAGAAGTTCAACCGTGAAGATATGCAGGTGAACGGCCAGGATGTATCTGTCAGGATCAGAAATGTCACTTCGGGACTTGCCATGGAATATATTGCCACCGGCAAATATGTACCTGATGGATTCTCACCATCAAATGCATTCTGGGGAAAGATGCTGGAAGCGGATGATGTGCGTGTACAGACCGTGGCAGAGAGACTTGTTGGCAATGTGCCGATTCTGATGTTCCAGAATGATACGTATGATGAGCTGATGAAGAAATATGGAGCCCTGAATCTGAAGACGGTTGTAGAAGCAACTGCCAATGGCGAGATTACCATGGGATATACGAACCCTTATGCCAGCTCTACAGGCCTGAACTTCCTGATTAGCACATTGCAGACCTATAGCCCGTCTGATCCGTTAAGTGATGAGGCGGTAGCAGGTTTCCAGACATTCCAGGCTAATGTGCCTTTTGTTGCATATAATACGCCGCAGATGAAGACTGCCGTAGAATCAGGTTCTCTGACAGGTCTGATCTATGAATATCAGGCTTATCAGAATGATAAGGAGTTGCAGAGAAAATATAAGGCAGTTCCATTTGGCTTCCGTCATGACGGACCACTCTATGCAGTGGGCAATATCAGTGATGAGAAGCTCCAGATTCTGCAGATGTTCGCTGATTACTGTCTGACAGATGAAGCACAGGCATTGGCAACAGAGTATGGTTTTAATGGCATGGATGATTATATCTGTGAACAAAGAGATGTATCAGGAGATGATCTTCTCAATGCCCAGGAACTTTGGAAAGAAGAGAAGGATAACGGTAAGCCGGTCATTGCCGTATTCGTGGCGGATGTATCAGGAAGTATGGATGGAGAACCCATCAACATGCTTCGCCAGTCTCTGATCAATGGTATGAAGTACATTGGAAAAGACAATTATGTAGGATTGGTTTCCTATAGTGACGACGTCACAGTCAATGTACCTGTTGGAAAATTTGACCTGAATCATCAGTCTGCTTTCAAGGGCGGTGTAGAGAGCCTTGAGACAGGCGGCGGTACAGCTACTTTTGATGGAATTATAGTAGGTATCCACTTACTGCAGGAAGCAATGGCGGAATATCCGGAGGCAAAGCCGATGCTCTTCGTATTATCAGATGGACAGAGCAACCGTGGCTATGACCTGTCTGATATCAGAGAACCGCTGGATGCGCTTAATATTCCTGTGTATACCATCGGTTATAATGCAGATATCGATGCCCTTTCCCAGATATCCGCAATCAATGAAGCAGCCAGCATCAATGCTGACACAGATGATGTAGTATATAAGATTAAGAACTTGTTTAATGCGAATTTATAAGGAGGACAATATGGGATTTTCATTGGATATGCCGGATGAAGCGGCAATTAAAGAACAGGTAAAGGCAGAGCTTGCTCCACTTCCGGAGAGAAAAGAGGCTATCGCAGAGGTGGCTGGTAAGAATGCAGATGCATTCCTTACAGTAGATTTGAATTCTTTTGATGAAAGAAAAGAACTGACAACAGCAATCGAGACATTTGGTGCAGACCTGGTCAAGGATTCAGCAACCAAGAATGAACTGTTAAAGACTAAGGTTGGTGATCTGGGTAATTTCGGGGGAGCCAGCGCAGATGTAGCTAAGGGACTGGAAGATCTGACTATTGAGATGAAAGATCTGGACCCTTCTGCAATTGATTTCATGAAGACTGGTCCTTTGGGTAAGATTTTCAACCCTGTAAGAAGATATTTCACCAAGTTTGAAGACTCTGACAAGGCAATCGGCGATATCATCAAGTCACTGGATAAGGGAGAGACTTCCCTTAGAAATGACAACACAACACTGGAGCTGGAACAGGCATCCATGCGTGACCTCACTAAGCAGTTAAATGAAAAAGTGGAAATGGGCACACAGCTTGACGAATATTTAACAAATGCCATTGAGAAAGCAAAGGCAGATGGCACAGACCCTGACAGAGTGAAGTTCGTAGAGGAAGAAATCCTGCTTCCACTCAGACAGAGACTCCTTGACTTTGAACAGATGCTGGCTGTAAATCAGCAGGGTATCGTTGCAATGGAGATCATCCGTAGAAATAATCTGGAGCTGATTCGTTCCGTAGAACGTGCCAAGACAGTAACCGTATCTGCTCTGCGTGTAGCAGTTACAGTAGCAAGTGCTCTGTACCACCAGAAGATCGTATTAGAGAAAGTAAATCTCTTAAATGAGACGACCAACAATATGATCGCTGCCACCTCCAAGATGTTAAAGGATCAGGGCGCAGAGATTCAGAAGCAGGCTATTGAATCCAATATTTCCATTGATACAATGAAGCAGGCTTTTGCAGATACTTTTGCAGCGCTGGAAGACATCAGCAACTACAAGCAGGAAGCTCTGCCCAGAGTACGTCAGACAATTGACGAGTTCAAGGCTCTGACAGAAGAAGGCGAGAAGGCTCTGCAGAGAATAGAAAAGGTATATTAATATATGTTTCAGTATGTTTTATTTGATCTGGATGGGACACTGACAGACCCCAAGACAGGAATCACAAGCTGCGTGCAGTATGCACTGGCGGATGCGGGAATCGAAGAACCCGATCTGGACAAACTGGAGCCCTTTATCGGTCCGCCTCTGACAGACAGCTTCAGGGAATTCTATGGCTTTGATGACGAACAGATTAAGCGTGCCATAGACAAGTATCATGAGAGATTCGATGAGAAGGGTATCTTTGAGAATGAACTCATAGAAGGAATCCCTGAATTATTAAAGGCTCTAAAGGATGCCGGACGCAGAGTTTCCATTGCGTCCAGCAAACCAAGACCTCTGGTTATCAGGATTCTGGAGCACTTTGAGATCGCACAGTATTTTGATACCGTAGTGGGCAGCGAGTTTGATGGCAGATTTGCAACGAAGGAAGCAGTTGTAGAAGAAGCACTCAAACAGTTGGTTCCTTCTGTATATGAGAAGGAAGATGTCGCCATGGTCGGTGACCGCAAGTTCGACATTCAGGGAGCGAGAGCTCATGGACTGACGGGAATCGGCGTAAGCTTCGGCTATGCCGGTGAGCATGAACTGGAGGATGCAGGCGCAGACTATATTGTAGATACAGTAGAGGAGCTGCAGAGACTTTTGCTGCAGGGAAGCCTATGAGCAGAAGATTAAAAGCTCCCAGAGAACCTAAAGTACAGCCAAAGCGTACACATCCACTGGAAAAGGCATGGTATATCCTGAAACCGTTTATTCTGTATATGGTCATTAAGACTGCGGCATTGCTGTTATTATCCTTACTGGTCATATCGGTTCCAATCAGCTCCATGGCAGAATGGGTAACGGTTCACAGTAATCAGATCAATGCGGTGCTCAATGCATTGGCGAGCATCTTCGCTGTTGCATTTCTGATGAATGACTTCCTCAAGGAAGTAAATGTAATTGGCGAGATTGACATTGACAGCAGTTTTTTCAGGCAGTTCTGTGCATGGATGAAGAATGGAGTGAAAGCAGACAAAGATAAGGCAGTACCTCTGGCACTGTCTGCATCACTTGGAATCACTTCGGCTTTGGCGTTTAACATTCTGGCTGGAATCATACAGATACAGTCACCGGGTTATCAGAAGGTAGAAGCTATCCAGTATTCTGTTCCCATATGGCTTGGACTGATTCTGTATGGACTGATTTCTCCTTTTGTAGAAGAAGTCGTATTCAGAGGACTGACATATACCCGTATGCGCAGATTCTTTGGAATCCCTCTGAGTGTAATTGTGACAGCAGTGTTGTTTGCCGGTTTTCATGGTAATCTGGCGCAGTTCGTATATGCATTATGCATGGGAGTGCTGTTGGCACTGTGCTATGAGTGGGTGAAGAGCTTTGCAGCACCGCTGGTATTTCATATGGCAGCGAATATTGTAGTATTCGTAGTATCCAGCCTGATGGGTGGCAGTTCTGCATTGCTGTATATACCGTTTCTTGTGTTTTTCCTGCTGTTGTCTGTAATCCTGACAGCATTGCTGTATGGTAAAACACGATAATATATGAATAGAACGTTACTGTACACAGGTAGTATGCCGCGAAGTGTTTTCATGCAGATTATGCATGAAAATCACGAGTTTGCATGCGCCAAAATCAATGCAATTGATTTTGTGTGCATAAATTGTTGCTGGAACGAGGTACGAGTGAACAGTAACAATAGAACAGGAAAACGCACAAAATTATAAATTTACTCTTTACAAATGAAAAATTTTTTTTTATAATGATGAAAACGTAAAAAATCTAATATAGCGAACAAGGTAACCAAAGGCGGTTTAATATAGCGTATTTTTGGTTGCCTTTTTTTATTGTTTTATCTGACTATTTTACGCAGAACACACATATTGTCAAATAATCTGACAATTCGCAGAAAACGCCCTGTTTACAAGGAAAAAACTAAGGTGTATAGTTAGAAAAATCAAAGCACTGCATAGATTTTGAAGTTAGAAAAATGTACCCGTGGTACATAGAAAGAAAAGGAGAAAGCAAGATGTTTGATGCAAAAATGAATGTTCCCGAAGCACCGCTTCACAGAGCAGAATTTGAACATGACAACTGTGGTATTGGTGCTGTTGTAAACATCAAAGGTACGAAGAGCCGTGAAACGGTTGAAAATGCCCTCAGAATCGTAGAGAATCTGGAGCACAGAGCCGGTAAAGATGCAGAAGGCAAGACTGGTGACGGTGTTGGTATTCTGGTACAGATCAGCCACAAATTCTTTTCCAAGGTAACGAAGCCTCTTGGCATTGAACTTGGGGGAGAGCGTGAATACGGTATCGGTATGTTCTTCTTCCCGCAGGATGAACTGAAACGTAATCAGGCGAAGAAGATGTTTGAGATCATCGTAGAGAAGGAAGGGCTGGAATTCCTTGGCTGGCGTGAAGTTCCCTGTGTACCTTCCGTACTGGGACATAAGGCAGTAGAATGTATGCCTTACATTATGCAGGCATTCATCAAGAAACCGGCAGATGTTGAGAAAGGACTGGACTTTGACAGAAAGCTCTATATTGCAAGAAGAGTATTTGAACAGAGTTCCGATAATACCTATGTGGTATCTCTTAACAGCCGTACAATTGTATACAAGGGCATGTTCCTTGTAAAACAGCTCCGCTCTTTCTTTACGGATCTGCAGAGCGAGGATTATGAATCAGCGATTGCAATGGTTCACTCACGTTTCTCTACAAACACCAATCCGAGCTGGGAGCGTGCACATCCGAACAGATTTATCGTACATAATGGTGAGATCAATACCATTCGTGGTAATGTGGATAAGATGATCGCCCGTGAAGAGAATATGGCATCTGATCATTTAAAGGGTGAGTTCCACAAGATTCTCCCTGTTGTCAATGCACAGGGCTCTGACTCTGCTATGCTGGACAACACACTGGAATTCCTGGTTATGAGTGGTATGGATCTTCCACTTGCAGTAATGATTACGATTCCTGAACCATGGGCTAACAACAAGACCATGTCTCAGAGCAAGAAAGACTTCTATCAGTACTACGCAACGATGATGGAGCCGTGGGACGGTCCTGCATCTATTGTCTTTTCCGATGGTGATATCATGGGTGCGGTACTTGACCGTAATGGTCTGCGTCCTTCCCGTTATTATATTACTTCTGATGACCAGTTGATCCTTTCCTCAGAAGTCGGTGTTCTTCCTGTTGACCCGACCAAGATCGTGAAGAAGGACAGACTTCGTCCGGGCAAGATGCTTCTGGTCGATACTGTAAAAGGTGAAGTGGTAGATGATGATACCCTGAAGGAAAAATATGCAAAGCGCCGTCCTTATGGTGCATGGCTGGATTCCAACCTGGTAGAGCTTAGAGAGCTTAAAATCCCAAATATGAAAGTACCTGAGTTCTCCTATGTAGAGCGTCAGAGAATGCAGAAGGCATTCGGTTATACCTATGAGGAATTGAAGACAAGTATCCTTCCTATGGCGAGAAATGGTGCAGAGTCTATTGCAGCAATGGGCGTAGATACACCACTTCCGGTTCTGGCAAAGACACATCATCCACTGTTTCATTATTTCAAGCAGTTGTTCGCACAGGTAACGAATCCGCCTATTGATGCGATACGTGAGGAAGTTGTTACTTCCACCAGTGTCTACATTGGAAAAGACGGCAACCTGCTGGAGGACTGTGAGCAGAACTGTCACGTATTGAAGGTAAACAACCCAATCCTGACATCTACTGACCTTTTGAAGATCAAGAATATGAAGAAGGATGGCTTCCAGGTAGTTGAGATTCCTATTATTTACTATAAGAACACAAGTCTGGAGCGTGCAATCGACAGACTGTATGTAGAAGTAGACAGAGCATACCGTGATGGTGCAAATATCATTATCCTGTCTGATCGTGGCGTAGATGAGAACCATGTAGCGATTCCTTCTCTGTTGGCTGTATCAGCAATGCAGAAACACCTGGTACGTACCAAGAAGAGAACGAGTGTAGCGTTGATCATCGAATCCGCAGAACCAAGAGAAGTACATGATTTTGCTACACTGTTAGGCTATGGTGCCTGTGCAGTCAACCCATATCTGGCTCAGGAATCTATCAAGGAGCTGATCGAGACAGGTATGCTGGATAAGGACTATCATGCAGCAGTAGATGATTACAATAATGCAGTGCTTCATGGAATCGTTAAGATTGCCTCCAAGATGGGTATTTCCACAATCCAGTCCTATCAGGGATCACAGATCTTTGAAGCAATCGGTTTGAATGCGGAAGTAATCGATAAATACTTTACCAATACTGTCTGTAGGGTAGGTGGTCTGTCCATAAAGGATATTGAGAAGCAGGTAGATGACCTTCATTCACTGGCATTTGATCCATTGGGACTGGCAACAGACCTGACTCTGGATAATCCGGGACAGCATAAGGCAAGAAGCGGTGCAGAAGAGCATCTGTACAATCCTGCAACCATCCATATGTTACAGCAGTCTACAAGACTGGGCAATTATGAGATGTTCAAGGAATATACGAAGCTTGTTAATGATGAGACAAGTATCAAGAACCTGCGTGGTCTGATGGACTTTAATTATCCTGAAAAAGGCGTTCCGATTGATGAAGTTGAGAGTGTAGAGAGTATCGTGACCCGTTTCAAGACAGGTGCGATGTCCTATGGTTCTATTTCCAAAGAAGCGCATGAGACTCTGGCAATCGCCATGAACACCCTGCATGGTAAATCCAACAGTGGTGAAGGTGGTGAAGACCTTGACAGAATGGAGATAGGTGCTGACGGACTTAACAGATGTTCTGCGATCAAGCAGGTAGCCAGTGGACGTTTCGGTGTTACCAGCAGATATCTGGTCAGCGCACAGGAGATTCAGATCAAGATGGCACAGGGAGCTAAGCCCGGTGAAGGTGGACATCTGCCCGCAGGTAAGGTTTATCCCTGGGTTGCCAAGACCAGACATTCAACGCCTGGTGTAGGTCTGATCTCACCGCCACCTCATCATGATATCTATTCAATTGAGGACTTGGCACAGTTGATTTATGACTTGAAGAACTCAAATACAGCAGCAAGAATCAGTGTCAAGCTGGTATCTGAGGCTGGCGTAGGTACAGTCGCAGCCGGTGTTGCCAAGGCTGGTGCGCAGGTCGTATTGATTTCCGGCTATGATGGCGGTACAGGTGCAGCGCCTAAGAGCTCTATTCACAATGCAGGTCTTCCATGGGAGCTTGGTGTAGCAGAGACACATCAGACTCTGATCCAGAACGGACTTCGTAATAAGGTTCGTATCGAGACAGATGGTAAGCTGATGAGCGGTCGTGATGTAGCAATCGCAGCTATGCTCGGTGCAGAGGAATTCGGCTTTGCAACTGCTCCGCTTGTAACTATGGGCTGCGTCATGATGCGTGTATGCAACCTGGATACCTGTCCTGTAGGTATTGCAACACAGAATCCTGAGCTTCGTAAGCGTTTCAAAGGTAAGCCGGAATATGTTATGAACTTCATGAAGTTCATTGCACAGGAGCTTCGTGAATATATGGCTGCCCTGGGTGTCAGAACAGTGGATGAATTAGTCGGCAGAACAGATCTGTTGAAAGTGAAGGATAAGCTTCCGGAGGGAACACCTAAGCTTGATCTGTCACAGATTCTGAGCAATCCTTATACAAAGGAAAAGGCGGTATTTGATCCGAAGCAGGTATATGACTTTGAATTAGAGAAGACCATGGATGAGAGAGTGCTCTTAAAACAACTTGATAAAGCACTCCAGACAGGTCAGAAGCGCAGCATTGAAGTTGATGTTATGAATACGGATAGAGCCTTTGGTACAATTCTTGGTTCTGAAATCACCAGGAAATTTGGCGATACCTTAGAGGAAGATACTTTCAGGGTATTGTGTAATGGCGCTGGCGGACAGAGTTTTGGTGCATTTATTCCAAAGGGGCTGACACTGGAGCTGGTCGGCGATTCCAATGATTATTTCGGCAAAGGGCTTTCCGGTGGTAAATTGATTGTATATCCGCCTAAGGGAAGCACATTCAAGCAGGATGAGAATATCATCATCGGTAACGTAGCCCTCTATGGTGCGACCAGTGGTAAGGCATTCATCAATGGTGTGGCCGGTGAACGTTTCTGTGTACGTAACTCTGGTGCAATCGCTGTTGTGGAAGGTGTGGGCGATCATGGCTGTGAATACATGACAGGTGGACGTGTGGTTGTACTTGGTACAACAGGTAAGAACTTCGCAGCAGGTATGAGCGGCGGTATTGCTTATGTCATGGATGAAGACAATGATCTGTACATGAGAGTCAACAAAGAGATGGTATCCATGAGTGAGATTACCAACAAATATGATGTCATCGAATTAAAGGATATGATTCAGGAGCACGTTGCTCTGACCAATTCTGAGAAAGGTAAGAAGATTCTGGAGAACTTCGGTGAATACCTGCCTAAATTCAAGAAGATCATTCCTTATGACTACGATAGAATGTTAAAGACCATCGTACAGATGGAGGAAAAGGGTTTAAGCGCTGAACAGGCACAGATCGAAGCATTCTATGCAAACACAAGGAAATAACGGAGGTATAGAGATGGGAAAACCAACAGGATTTTTAGAATATGAAAGAAAAACCTCCAAGGCTGAGGCACCTAAGGAGAGAATCAAGCATTTTAATGAATTCCATACACACTTATCTATGGAGGAACAGAGCAAACAGGGAGCACGCTGCATGGACTGTGGCGTACCCTTCTGTCAGGCTGGTATGACCATTGCAGGTATGACTTCAGGATGTCCTTTGCATAATCTGGTTCCTGAATGGAACGATCTGGCTTACAGTGGCAACTGGGAACGTGCTTATAACCGTCTGAAAAAGACAAACAATTTTCCGGAGTTTACTTCCAGGGTGTGTCCTGCATTATGTGAGAATGCCTGCACTTGTGGCTTGAACGGTGATGCAGTGGCAACCAAGGAGAACGAATATGCCATTATCGAGAACGCCTATGAGAAAGGCTATGCCTGTGCAAAGCCTCCCAAGGTTCGTACCAATAAGAAGGTAGCCGTTATCGGAAGCGGTCCTTCTGGACTGGCTGTAGCAGATCAGCTCAACAAGCGTGGCCACAATGTTACAGTCTTTGAAAGAAGTGACAGAGTAGGCGGCTTACTGATGTACGGCATTCCTAACATGAAGCTTGAGAAGCACATCATTGACCGTAAGATCAGGATCATGGAAGAAGAGGGCGTAAAGTTCGTTACCAATACAGATATCGGTAAGGACGCAAAGAGCAGGAAACTCTTAGATGGTTTTGACAGAGTAGTACTGTGCTGCGGTGCTTCCAATCCAAGAGATATCAAAGCACCGGGCAGAGATGCAAAAGGCATTTATTTCGCAGTAGATTTCTTAAAGGGCGTAACAAAGAGTCTGCTGGATTCCAACTTAAAGGACGGCAATTTCGTATCTACCAAGGATAAGCATGTAGTCATTATCGGAGGTGGTGATACGGGTAACGACTGTGTTGGTACTTCTATCCGTCTGGGTGCGAAGTCCGTGACACAGATCGAGATGATGCCAAAGGCTCCAGACCATCGGGCTGCCAACAATCCATGGCCTGAATGGCCTAAGATCTGCAAGACAGATTATGGTCAGGAAGAGGCAATTGCCATGTTCGGACATGATCCGAGAATCTATAAATCTACTGTAAAGGAATTTATTAAGGATAAGAATGGCAATCTGAGTGCTGTTAAGCTTGTGAAGCTTGCCTGGGAGAAAGACCCTGAGACAGGCAGAATGAACATGAAGGAGATTCCTGACAGCGAGCAGATTCTGGAGGCACAGATTGTACTGATTGCAGCAGGTTTCCTTGGAAGCCAGAAGTATGTAACGGATGCCTTCAAGGTAGCTGTTGATGGAAGAAGCAATGTCAAGACAGAAGCCGGTAAGTACAAGACCAGCGTGGATAATATCTTCACAGCAGGGGATATGCACACGGGACAGTCTCTGGTAGTCAAGGCAATCAGACAAGGCAGAGAGTGTGCCAGAGAAGTGGATGAGAGCCTGATGGGCTACTCCAATATGTTTATACAGTAAATAGGGACGCATGTGGCTCGCCAGATATAGTTTATTTCAAGAAAGCACAGATATTTCATTCGAAGACACGTTTTCACTCCGCTGCTTGATGTAGCGGTACATAAGGGTGCATGAGCTTATCAGCTCCTGCGCCCTAAGTACCGACACTCGCAGAGGGTCTTCTTATGAAACATTCTGTGTTTTCTTGCTATTTACATACAAGATGGCGAGCCACACCGAGGCGGTGCTGTCTATTGCAAGTGTTTGAAAAGGGATGGAGAGAGAAGGGACGGCGAGCTGACGCCGCCTGGGGATTGCATTATTTTATTTGGTAGCGGAGTGAGCATTTACAGATAGATTAGATGTTATACAAAGGTGGGATTTAAAATAGACAGTACACAGAAAGATGCATTTATTTACCAAAATGAAATATGGGGAAAGTCTCATATGGTGGCAAATAAATAATTGCAATGTGATAAAACTTACAGTATGATAAAAGAAAAGGAAGGAGTGGTGGTCGATGACACAAATGAAAGAACGTGCTGTTGCGTTAATAGAACGTATACCAGATGACAATATGTTTTATGTGCTTAATATTCTTGAGAATATTGAAGAAATGTCATCTAACAAGTCTGATGATAAGAAACAGGCAATGGAAGCACTCCAGAATATTTTAAAGTTCAGTGGAAGACTACCGGCAGATTTTGATGCGGATAAGGAATTAGAAGAAGCAAGGGAGAAAAAATATGGTAGTATTGGTTGATACAAATATCATTATAGATGCATTAGCTAATAGAGAACCATATGCTGATAATGCTAAAAAATTTGTGTAATATCTTTAAAATTTCTGATTTGAATGCGAAGAAGATATTAGCTGCTTTAGAAAACGAGAAATTTGTCGATTTTGAAGATTGTTTACAGGAAGAATGTGCAGTTGAGTCTATGGCAGATTATATTGTAACAAGAAATCCGGCAGATTTTGCAAATTCAAGAGTGAAAGTAATCTTACCAGAGAAATTTTTGGAAAAATTATAATAAAATGTATCTTACAAAAGCAAGTTTGAGACCAGTACTTCGGTATTGGTCTTTTTCAAAATATTTTATGGAAACATTTAGTAAAGTGGGAGGTTCCATATGCAGCAGGCGAGAAAGTTAAGACGTGGTGATAAGGTAGCAATTGTCAGTTTATCCAGTGGTATGCTTGGTGAGAAATATTGCAGCCACAATATAGAAATTGGCGTGAGGCGTTTAAGGGAGTATGGTCTGGAGCCTGTTTTTATGCCAAATGCATTGAAGGGTGTGGAGTATCTGAAAGACCACCCGGAGGCGAGGGCAGCGGATTTGATGTCAACTTTGGACATGCGACACCCCGCTGTGCCTTGCAGTATGGAGCTATGGCTAGAGTGGATATGGAGAAGAAAGTCATCATTTTTTCATAAAGCAATTGACAGATAACGTACAAATCAGTAGAATATATTGCATAAATGAATATAAGTAGTACTGTTTAGAACTACTAACACACAATAAAAAGGAGACATCATAATGAGATTAGGAATTTTAGGCTATGGCAACCTTGGCAAAGGTATAGAGTGTGCAGTTCGCCAGAACGCAGACGTAGAATTAAAGGCAGTATTTACAAGACGTGATCCTGCTACTGTTAAAATTCAGACAGCAGGTGTGCCTGTATACCATGTGGATGAAGTAGAAGCTCATAAGGATGAGATCGATGTGCTGGTTATCTGCGGCGGCAGTGCGACAGATTTACCGAAACAGACACCGGAGTATGCGAAGTACTTCAATGTTATCGACAGTTTTGACACACATGCCAATATCCCACAGCATTTTGCAAATGTTGATAAGGTAGCGAAGGAGAACGGTCACATTGCATTGATTTCAGCAGGCTGGGACCCTGGAATGTTCTCACTGAACCGTTTATATGCAAACTGCATTTTGCCTGAAGGTAACGATTATACTTTCTGGGGAAAAGGCGTAAGCCAGGGACATTCTGATGCCATCCGCCGTATCAAGGGTGTAAAGAATGGCAAGCAGTATACCATTCCTGTCCAGTCCGCATTAGACGCTGTCCGCAATGGTGAGAATCCTGAACTGACTACCAGACAGAAGCATACAAGAGAGTGCTTCGTAGTAGCAGAGGAAGGTGCAGATCTGGCGCAGATTGAGAACGATATCAAGACAATGCCTAACTATTTTGCAGATTATGATACAACAGTCCATTTCATCACAGAGGAAGAATTGGAGCGTGACCACAGCGGTATTCCTCATGGTGGTTTTGTGTTCCGTACAGGTGTGACCGGCTGGAATAAAGAGAACAAGCACGTAATCGAATACAGCCTGAAGCTGGATTCCAACCCAGAGTTTACTTCATCTGTTATCGTGGCATATGCAAGAGCTATCAACAGACTTTATCAGGAAGGACAGACAGGATGCAAGACTGTATTTGATATCGCACCTGCATACCTCAGCCCATTAAGCGGAGAAGAATTAAGAGCACATTTACTGTAAAAATACATTCGCAAAGGAGAAAAGATGGAATCCTATATTAATCAGGTAGATTTTTTCAAGGGCAATGATCCTGAGAAGATCGCACAGGAGTATGGAACACCTTTATATGTATATAATGAAGAAATCATCCGCAAGCATATGGATGCAGTGGCGAAGGTCATTACGAAATATCCCTATACAGCGAATTATTCTGTAAAAGCCAATACCAACATCCATATATTGAAGCTTGCGCTGGAAGAAGGCAATAACTGTGATGCCATGAGCATCGGTGAAATCCGCATGCTGCAAAAGGCAGGCTTCCCCACAGACCGCATTTTCTATGTACCAAACAATGTATCAGAGGAAGAACTGAAAGAGGCAATCTCAATTGGGGTTATGACCAGCCTTGACAGTCTGGCACAGCTGGAATTATACGGTTCTCTGAATCCGGGCGGCAAGTGTGCAGTGCGCCTTAACCCTGGAGTTGGCGCAGGACATCATGAGAAGGTCGTAACAGCCGGTAAAAAGACAAAATTCGGTATTGCAGAGGAAGATATTGACCAGATTTTTGAAATCGCAGCCAGATATCAGCTGACCATTGCAGGAATCAATCAGCATATCGGTTCTCTGTTTATGGACCCCGAACCATATTTGAAGGCTGTATCTAATCTGCTTCGTATCGCAGAGAGATTCCCTAATCTGGAATTTATTGACTTTGGCGGCGGTTATGGCATCCCTTATCATAAGCTGGATGACGAGACTGAGTTTGACATGGAGAGCTTCCGTCAGCGTCTGGTACCGATTCTGGATCAGTTTGTGGCAGAATACGGAAAGGCACCGCTTTTCAAATCAGAACCAGGGCGTTACTGTGTAGCAGAAGGAAGTGTGATTCTTGGCAGAGTCTATGCTGTGAAACAGAATGCAGGCAAGAAATATGTAGGAACAGATGTCGGCATGAATGTGCTGGTGCGTCCATCCATGTATGATTCCTGGCATGATATCGAAGTACTCCGTAATGGACAAGTTGTTCCAAGAACGGATATGGAAGAGCAGACAGTCACCGGCAACATCTGTGAATCAGGTGATTTACTGGCAAAAGACCGTATGCTTCCTCAGATCAGAAGAGGTGATCTGGCTTGTATCCTTGATACAGGAGCATATGGATACAGTATGTGTTCTTCTTACAATTCCAGACCAAGACCGGCAGAGGTCATGATCTGCAAGGATGGCAGTGTGAAGCTGATCCGCAGACGAGAGACGATTGAAGACCTTATGGCATATATGTAAAGCTGCTTATGCTCAATATGTTTTTGTAAAAAGCATATTGGGCATAAATTGTTGTTGGAACGAGTAATGAGTGAACAGTGACCTTGTCAGAAATGGGATGCTGTGATAGTATGTAAAATAAACTCAACTTCGCAGATGTTGGAAAGGCATGGTAATCAATATGACAAGTGAAGAAAAGAAGAGAAGGAAACGTAAGAATCTTCTGATTGCGCTGGGAGTGATTCTTGCAATTGTTATAATAATCGCAGCTTCGATAGCCTGGATATGGCCCAAGTCCAAAGATATATCAGAAAGTACGGTTTTTCAGGCGCAGGAAGTAGAGCAGCAGACACAGTATATTGTTTCTTTATTGGACGAGGCTGATTATACGACTTTCAATACCTGTACGACAGGCGATATGAATACGACACTGACACCAGCAGCAATCACCCAGGCAAAAGCCAAAGTCAGTGACAATTTTGGCAGCTTTGTATCATTTGGTGACATTACGATGGATGAGATGAACCAGCATGGTAATGTGTATGCTTTTGCGCAGCAGGAAGTGAAGTACGAGAATGTCACAGTGATCTATTCCCTGACTTTTGATGAAAATATGAAACTCGTAGGTCTGTATATCAGATAAAAGACATAGTACATGCAATACGTGCATATATATAATGATGCCAGGGGCTTAACGATGTGCCCCAATATGAGCATAAAAATGGAGCGTTTATTGCATGGAGACAATCAGAATATCGGCAAAGAGCATAATAAAAGGAGAAGTGGCAATATGTCTGCTTCTCCTTTTTCTATATGGCTACAGACAGGCAGGGAACGTAATCAGGACAATGTCACAGGTGACAGAAGTGCACAAAATTGCAATTACCTTTGATGATGGTCCACATCCTGTATATACGCCAAGACTTCTGGATGGACTGGAGAAGAGAGGTGTGGTTGCCACCTTCTTCGTGACAGGTGAGAATGCGGCACAATATCCTGATATTATCAAACGCATGGATAAGGATGGCCATTTGATAGGGAATCATACCTATACCCACATTCAGCTGACCAGTGCCAACCGTGACAAGTTCCGCTCAGAATTGGTAAAGACCAATGAAACACTGAAGCAGATTACAGGTAAGGATGTAACCTTTGTGCGTCCACCCTATGGAAGCTGGGATAAAAGCTTCGAAACAGAATTGAATATGTTCCCGGTTCTGTGGAACATAGATCCGCTGGACTGGTGCTCCAATAATGCAGACTGTGTGGTACGCAAGGTAGAATCCAATGCAGAAGAGAACTCCATTATCCTTCTGCATGACTGCTATGAAACATCTGTAAAAGCCGCACTGCGCATTATAGATGATCTCACCGCACAGGGTTATCACTTCGTCACGGTGGATGAGATACTTTTTGACTGATGCATGTTAAATGCTATTATTTTCTAAGCTGTAAATGAAATACTAAATTATAAGTACACAGATTTACTGTTATGTAATCTATCTTTCCTATAATTATAATGATATGATGTAACTATTCAGAGCCATGCAAATTGAGGCAGAATATGCTTATTTATAAGCATATTTGACACAATTTATATGGCGAAGTAACCACAATAAGCAGATAACAAGTAAACTTGTTATCCAGAAAAGCATCGAAGATGCGGTTTTGCGGGTTCTGAATAGTTACGATATAATTAAAAAAATGTCGGTATGGGCAAAATGAGAGAGGAAGGATTGATATGATGAAGAAACATGGTATTGGAAAAAGGCTTTTTACGCTTGCTGCTACAATGATGGCAGCACTTGCGCTGACAAGTGTATCACCCATGTCACATGTTCAGGCAGCAAGTCAGGCTGAACAGGCAGGTTACACATTTACAGAAGTTACAGGAATCTGGGGTACTCTTGAAGATACACCGGTGTACAGCATGCCATCAGCAGATAGTGTACCACTTGGAATATTGCCAAAGGATACAAGGATGAACGTGACTGGCATATGTGACCAGACCAAATGGTTTAGAATTGATTACAACGGCATAGAAGGCTATGTGGACAGATTGCATCTGGAAGTAGGGTCAGCGGATAAAAATCTTGCACAGGTAAGAGAGTCTTTTATTAATCATATTGTTGCAGGACATCTGACATGGACAGATAATAATGGAAACAATATCAAAGATAGGGCAACATTAGAGAATACTCTGACACTGGAGGCTGTTTCAGAAAATTATGATTATATAAAATATTACGATGACTACTGTGATGTTATATTTGCTCCATTGTTAGTGTCAAATGGTTTTGACAGACATACAGCAGAAGAAATCTGGTGTTGGGTGAATCTGGAAAGAGAACGTTCCGGTCTGCCTAAATTGGAATGGGATGAGGCAACTTATGATTATGCATGTAAGAGAGCACAGGAGATTGTAACTGACTTTTCGCATGATGGCTGTACACAGGCACATGGTGAGAACATCGACTATATGACTGCGGCGTATGCTAATGCTTATCAGCTGCATATGCAGTGGAATGAATCACCGGGACACCATGCTAATTATATGGATACTGACTATACCAAGGGCGCTTGTGCAGTGTTCGTGTATAATGGTGTAGCCTACGCTGTAGAAAATTTCATGTTCTATTAAAATATACACATTTTAGCAGAACGCAGGATTGTAGAATATTACCAAATCTAAAAGAAATCATAGTCATTTTGCACTTTGTATAAGTTGCTGAATTTGTTCAATAGTGCCTTTGAAAAATTGTGCATTTCCATGATAAAATATTTTCAGACGATGAAAGGAGATATTTATTCATGAAAAGAATCAAAGCAGCATGCTTATTACAGACAATATGTTTTCAACCTAAAGATACGAATCCGCCAGAGTACAGTAAACAACTGGTACATCAGGAATATGAAGCCTATAAGGCACAGATGAAACGCCGCGGCACACAATTTGAGATTTTAGAAGAAAATGTGCAGGAGGATGGTTCCATCATTATCAAAATAAAAAAACAGAATAACCAACAGCCTGTAGGAGACTATTTTGATTGATGTTGTTGTCAGAATATATGCATTCAGCTTTGGATGCATATATTTTTAGCTTAAAATGGAGGAATGACTATGTATCAGATTGGACAATGCATCGTGTATAGAAATGTTGGTGTATGCAGAGTAGAAGCAATAGGAAAGCTTGGATTTACCTCGGATAAGGACAAGGAATACTATACCTTGCAGCCACTTAATGCCAATGGAAATGCCAAAATCTATGTGCCGGTGGATAAGGATACATTTATGCGGAACGTGATCACCAAAGATGAGGTATATGAATATCTGAATAAATTGCAATTTCTTTCTTCTTATGTTAGAATGGTGAAAAAGCAATTAAGGAGGAAGACTTATGCGGGCACAGTTACATTTTACACCATCGAAGGGATGGATGAATGATCCAAACGGAATGGTTTACATAAATGGGGAGTACCATTTGTTTTATCAGCATTATCCTGATGATATCGTATGGGGACCTATGCATTGGGGGCATGCGGTATCAACTGATCTGTTACATTGGGAGCATAAGGAGATTGCGCTTTATCCGGATGAACTTGGATACATTTTCTCTGGTTCATGTGTATTGGATGTTGACAACGTATCAGGCTTTGGGAGCAGAGAGAATCCGCCCCTTATAGCTATTTATACCAATCATGCACCGGATAACGGGCAACAGCAGCAGAGCATAGCATATAGCCTGGATTATGAGCACTTCATTAAATATGAAGGGAACCCGGTCATTCCCAATACACAGGAGAAAGATTTTCGTGATCCCAAGGTCTTTGTAAACAGGAAGCAGCAGGGATATACCATGGCTCTGGCAGCAGGAAAACGCATACTTTTCTATCACACAATGGATTTTAAGAAGTGGGAGCTGACAGGTTCTTTTGAACCGGGAAAAGACAATAATGGAGTGGCTGGAATCTGCGAGTGCCCGGACTGCTTTCAGGTTGAGACTGCACAGGGCAGGAAATGGATCTTGTCTATTAGTATGATCGCGCTAAAGGAAAGTGGTGAAGAGGATCATGTCATGCAGTATTATGTGGGAGAATTCGACGGCAGGACATTTCAGGCAGAGCAAAAGGCACACACTTTGGATTACGGAACAGATAATTATGCAGCTGTAACGTTTCAGAATGCGAAAGATGCCATACTCTTAGGATGGGCAGACAGCTGGGAGTATGTATACAAAGTACCTGCACAGGATTACAGAGGAACCATGACGCTGGCAAGAAAGCTTACATTGCAGCAGATAGAGAATCAGTATTATCTGTGTCAAAAGCCTGTGGGAATCGAAGCATTTCCAGTTGTTGATACACCAGAACCGGATGGAATCTGGCGCATGCATATCTGCTATGACCAGGCATATCAGTTAAGCTGGCAGACCCAGGACGGAGCAAAAATAGAATTGCTCATAAATGACACAAGTGTCATAACCAAGCGGACACATCCACAGGAAACAGAGGCTGCTTTGGTATGCAGCGCACCAAGATTGATTGCAGGAGAGGCACAGATGGATATTGTTGCAGATGGTAATCTCATTGAAATCTATGCGGAGAATGGATTGGTCAGTATGACGGTGAAGCTGTGGTAGTATCATTATGGTATTTTTGGAAATAATAGATACATTTGAAAAAAAAATAAAAATTTTAAAATATGTGTTGACAAACGGGCTCGACCATAGTATATTATTATTTGTTCGCACGACACAGTGATGGACAGTAATAAATGCGATAGTGGCGTAGTTGGTAACGCGCGACCTTGCCAAGGTCGAGACCGCGGGT
>OCQC01000782.1_pt1 | contig 28682 bp, 27 predicted proteins | sample 1538401 | NCBI WGS metagenome assembly OCQC01 (sample SAMN04571689, study PRJEB22368) | human gut metagenome | biome: human gut; material: stool | host: Homo sapiens | place: Luxembourg | collected 2012-08-03 | reverse complement strand
CGTGTTTAAGGGAAAATAATGTAAGAAAACAGGAAGGGGAGAACTTCATGAGAACGGTTATAACCGGAGGAGGTTTTTTGGTTGTCATAGCGCTGTGTGTGCTGATCCACTGTTCCATCATCAGTACCAACATGAGGGACAATGAGGTAAGCAACAGCCTTGACAAGGCATCGGATTATGCAGTGGATGTCATGGGTGATATTTATCTGCGCCTTGATTACAGTCAGGGAAATACAGCAGCCTATATGCAGGAGCTGATACAGGGTTTCTGCAGGGCGGTGAATGAAAAAATCGGCACGGATGGGGAGCTGTCAGTGCAGGTTGTAAAAGCAGATATCGAAAACGGTAATTTTGACATTATCGTGACGGAAGATTATGACTATCCGTTAAGGGGCAAAAAGGGAAGCTGTTCATATGAAAAGGCATTTTCGTTTGAGCCGTAATAACCAAAGAAGCAGATCACAATGAAGCGGTTAAGAAGCGGCGTACCATAAATGTACCTTGAAAATTTAATACTGCACGGTAATTTACCCATGGACAGGCGGCGCCTGTTCCATTATAATAAAGTATAACGCTAAAGAAGGGGAGAAAATTTTATGACAAGATTAAAAGCATTATTAAAGAAAGCAGACAAGGCGGCAGTCATCGGAATGACAGCTGCGGCAGTAGCAATGGCGGCACTGGGTGCAGGAGGGGTAAAGACTTACGCATCCGATTATTCCGTACAGAAGTATGTGGACAGCTCCGATGAAAGCCTTGTGCTTGACGGGTATACATGGCACTGCTACAAAAACGGACAGATTGACTATGATTATGACGGCATTGCCTTAAACGAATACGGCTGGTGGAAGGTTAATAACGGTGAAGTTGATTTTTCCTATTCAGGAATGGTGTTAAACCAGTACGGCTGGTGGTATGTCAATAACGGCGGACTGGACGGCAGCTACAGCGGCATGGGTGTAAATGAGTACGGCTGGTGGAAGTATGACAACGGAACGGTTGACTTTAACTACAGCGGCATTGCCTTAAATGACTACGGCTGGTGGAAGTTTGTAAACGGCAGCATTGATTTTGGCGCCAACGGACTGGACTTTGATGAAGCAACCAATACATGGTGGTATTTTAACGGCGGTGCGATTGATTTCGCATTTGACGGTATGGCATTAAATGACTATGGATGGTGGAAAGTCAACAACGGTTCGGTAAACTTCGGCTTTAACGGCTTATGCAGCAACGAGTATGGCACATGGAAGTTTAATAACGGAACGGTTGACTTTGGCTACAACGGATTTGCCGCAGACGGCGAGAATACATGGTACGTCGTAAACGGCAGGGTAGCGACAGAATACTCCGGCACGGTAGACGGTAAGGAAGTCAGAAATGGTCAGGTCATTGATACGGTTGTGATTCAGATAGCGCATCATGGCAGAACACCGGAACTGGCAAATACAACAGGAAATATTACGGTACAGCCGGATTTGACCGGACCTGTTGAATATATTGAATATGTTACTGTGCAGGTAGATAAGGATGGCAATATCGCAGAGCCGGTGTATGCAGAAAATAGATGGAAACCATCTGATTATCCTAGTACTGATGATTGTTATGTGATTAATTCGATTGTACTTGAAGATGGAAAATTTTTCTGTACCAAAGAGGAAACGGATTTAAGTAGTTTTGATGTTCAAGATTTACGCCCATATATTCACAATGGAGTAGTTGATGTTTATTTAAACTGGTTCAGATATGTAGGATAATAATAAAACAATTAAATATAAGATATATGAAATACCGCTTGTGAAACTTCCACAGGCGGTATTTTGTTTATCTGTTTTAAAGTTTTTGTCTAGTATATTTATATTGTAACTATTAATCGGGTTTATTTGTAACTCATTTACAACAGATTCTATTTAAAAGGAGGAATAAAGTATGCGATTTATAAAAAAGCATAAGAAACTTATTACAGCGCTTACGGCGGTGTTACTCATTGCAGTAAGTTTAGGCACATATGTAAGCCAGACATGGGCGGCTTATGACACATGGAACAGTCTTGCATATATGGAGTTTAGAACAGGATTGGGTGAAGGACAGCACTCTATGACTGATGTTAGGACATATGGTGGTAATTATACGAATGATGTTGGGAAAATCTACTCTGACAGAAGCCATTTTTTTGATGATATCAGATTGGAAGCTTCATCAAGAGTTACCTATACTAGAAAAATAAGGGTTAATTCCGGTCAGCGGCTTACGATTGTAGCAGCACAGGAAGATACAGCAGATGCAGGCGGTTTAACTGAAAATGCAGGGCTGCAGTTTTACTGGTCTGTAGGTGAGTATGATGAAAACGGAAATATTGTATTTGACGGTGGCTGGCGTGGCTCAAGCGGCACATGGACGGTCGGAGTTACGGAAAACGGGGATACAGGATATGGTAAGAGTGGATACCCGAATGGCGAGGATATAAGTACCAGACAGAATAAGGTAAGATATGTTGTGCCAATTTTTAGGTGGAATAATGGAGATGAAACTGTGGGAAGTGGTAGTAATTTAGCACTTAAAAAGGCGGATATTCCAGACCGTTTTCATGTCTTCACCATGATAACAGACCCATTTACCTACACCTTTAACTTAAACGGCGGACAGGTCAATGGTTCATGCAATGCAGTAACAATGCAGCGGTTAGGAATTGAAAACGTTTCAGTTCCGGCGACACCGACAAGAAACGGTTATGTTTTTACCGGCTGGAAGATTACATCAACAGGCGGCAAGCAGGCAGGAAAGGTATACGATGCCGGACAGCTTGCAGAAATGTTCACTGATGGAAAATACTGGTCATCCCTGTTTGCCAATGCCACCTTTGAAGCCCAGTGGGTACAGGCAGATTGCTTTGTAAGCTACATGGGAAACGGAGCTGACAACATGTCTGATTTTTACCGTTCCTATAATGCGGCATATGACGGAAACACTGCGGAAAACTTCTTATTTAAGAGAACAGGTTACACATCGGTATCCGGAAGCACATGGGAAATAAAAGACCAGTTCTTAAATCTTACCGGAGGCTGTGACGGCGGCGGTACGCTTCCGTCTTCCGGCACGCTTACCAGTATCCGTACAAAATGCGGCGGTAGGTATCAGTGCGTTGACATCAGCGCGGCAAGCTATGCGGACGGCGCAAATGCACAGATATGGGACTGTGTAAACGGCAATGCACAGATGTATGCCTTTGTGTTTGCGGGCTTTGAAGACGGACTGCCGTACTGGGTCATCCGGAACAATGCAACGGGAAAGGTACTGGATGCCGCCATTGGCACAGGCATAGATGGCGGAAATAACGGCGCAAACATCCAGCAGTGGGCATACCACGGCGGTGACAACCAAAAGTGGACGCTCCAGATGGCGGGGGACGGATATTTCTATATCCGCTCAAAGCTTGACACAAACCTTGTGCTGGACCTTCTCTACGGAAGCACGGACAACGGCACAAACCTCCAGTTGTGTAACTACCACGGCGGTGACAACCAGCAGTGGTATCTGTGGGACAACACCATCAACTTATCAGCAGAATGGACAAACAGTAATTATAAAGTGGACTACAACGCAGACGGCGGTACGCTTCTTGATGAAAACGGAAATGAAACAACAGATACGGTAAGAACATACGAATACGACAGAATCTACAATTTCCTCAAAGCCAAAAGAGCATACACCGTAAGCTATGAAACCAACGGCGGCACGGCAGCAATTAACAGTTCAAACACCGATGCGCCGGGAACATTTAACGGCTGGAATGAACAGCTTACCGAACAGACAAGCCACGGTGAGGTGCAGGGCTCATATGACTGGACGACAGGGACATTAAACTGGGCGGCATATTACAACGGAAATCCCGACATTTTAAATGCCGCGGGAAATGTCTATGATACCATCCGTGCAATCATGCATTACAGGGCATTCGGCATATCGGAAAACAGACAGTTTACCGGTGTTTCCTACTGGCTGCCGTCCGTGAGGTTTAAAAACCTTACCGCAGACGGCGGAACGGTAAACGTAAAAGCGGACTATACAAACGGCAGCGTAACACTTCCGGATGCAGATAAAGACAGTGAAGAAAAAGACGGCAGTATCGTATACTATGTATTTGAAGGCTGGTATCTGGATGCCGCTCTTACAAATCGTGTCGGCGGTGCAGGCGATACATATACACCGGCAGGAAATACAACGCTGTATGCAAACTTTACGGAATCAAGCTCACCGAATAACTATGTCGTAAGTATAGAGCATTACTTAATGAATACAGACGGCACGTATCCGGACACACCGCATGAAACTACATCGAATAAATATAAGTCCGGGTATCAGTTGAATGTGGTTGATATTGTGAATGAATATGACGGATACCGGTGTGATTCTGAAAAGACACAAACTGTAAACGGACAGTTTCCGGTAACAGTGACACAGAATATTACGTTAAAGATATATTATGAACGTAACAAGTACACAGTAACTTATGATGTGGCTGAAAACGGCGGTAACTGGTCTGACAACAGTACAAAGCCGGTTACAAGGGATTACTACTGGGGACAGGACGTTGACCTTACGCTTACAGCACAGAAAGCCGATTATGATTTCTTAGGGTGGAATACAGACAGTTCTGCAACAGAAGCAATTAAAAGCCTTACAATGCCACAGGAAGACATTACACTGTACGCATTATATAGTGGAGATTTAACAGCAAAATTTGTAGATAGTTACGGAGTAAGAACAGTAACAGGCACTCGCTATAACAATACGAAAGATGTTGTTATTACAGTTCCTGATATAAGAGATTATGCCTGGGACGGTGTAACATCGACAAGCGTTATCGGCTGGAACAGCAACACGGATATTAATGCAGCGGAAGCAAAAGAAAATGAAATAACAACAGACACAATTACAATAAGCAGCAACGTGATTTTTTACGCAGTTTACGCTGCAGAAGTAACTCTTGAATACAATCTTAACGGTGCCGATGAGAGTCAGATGCCAGCACCGGTAACGGTAACGGCATATACCAATGCTTATGACCTTACGAATGTATGCGGAGAAAAAGTGACACTTGCACAGGCGGTAAAGCATACGTTAGAAGCGCAGGAGGGATACATAGATTCTTACGTGCAGACAGCGTGGGCAGAAAATTCGTTAGACGGAAAGCAGTATGCAACCGGCAGTGAATACAATCTTACACAGAACACAGTAATGTATGCTATTTGGGACGGTGAGATCAAACCTATTACGTACACGATTCATTTTGACGGCAACGGTTCAACCTCCGGAAAAATACAGGATATTAATGTGAAGTATGATGAACAGGTAACACTCCCGGACAATGCTTTTGTACGGACGACCGATTGGGGTGACAGTACATTTATGGGCTGGAATCGGACAGCCGATACCAAAACAATAGAATTTTCCAATCAGGATATTGTAAGCAATCTGTCTTCTACAGACGGTGATGTAGTAGTCTTATATGCCATTTGGGATGATTGCCCAGAAATTACAGCAAAGGACAGATACTTTACGCTTCAGGAAGCTCAGAACGGTCTTATTACCGAAGAAAAGCTTCTTGAAACAGCTTCAGCAGATGATGATATAGATACAGATATCAATGACAAAATCTATGTGAAGTATTATTCTGAAAATGAATGGAAGCAGTTTACCACAAAAGGAAGTTCACTTATAAAATATGAGGTAATAGACAGCAGTGGAAACGTATCCAACTGCACAGCAACAGTCTATATCGTTGATACAACAGCGCAGGAAGTAGACGACAAAAGATATGCCCGTTTTATCAATGAGCGGTATTATAACAAATCTTTTGAGGAAGGCGGGCTTGAGGATAATTCAATCTGGAAGCTTCCGGAGTATGCCGAGGTATTAGAAGATGCCATGCAGAACCGTATAAGCCTTACAGAAGAACAGAAGACTATTCAGATTCTGGGGAATACCTATACCGTTACAAAGCCTGGAAGCATATCACGCAACCACGTATACCAGATTTGGGAGTTTGCTCCACAGGATATTAAAGATATCAAGGAATTCGTAAATGTACACGGTTTAGGCAAATATAAAGAAGAAAATGCACTTACATTGTTTCATCAGGATTTTGTACGGTGTATAAAACCATAAAGTAAAATATAGAAAAAGCCGCTACTAAGCGGCTTTTTCCATATTTTACTATTTAATATTTTTTTTAATATATCGCCATATTAAAAAATATTGACAATATTAAAAATAAGTGATATATAATTATATATAAATATTAACAGAGAATGTATTTAAATATGTTTTAGTATTAATATTTTTTATAAAACCTAACATGTGATGTATTAAAACAAATTTAATAAGTAATAGGAAAAGAGAAGTTGCAATTTAATTGTTGCTTCTCTTTTTTTTTGATTTTATTATATTTTAAAAATGAATAATTGATTAATTAGTTGACAAATGTACCAAAATGGCATATAATAATATTAAGGAAATTTATCTGGTAGTTTTTTAAATAGGTCGTTGTATTTCAAAAAAATGTTGATAATAGTAAAATATACTGTAATAAATTTATTAAAAGAAAGGGCTAATACTATGGATGGAAAAGAGATAAAAATGAAATGGAGAATGGACGATGAATTTATCAATTTTCTTAAAAAGTTTGAAAAAATTGGAGAAATTGAAAAAGGGACTGTCTTAATGGGGGTAGAGAACTATGATTTTGAAGGATGTTTGACATATGTTAAGCTTTACTTTATTTGTGATGAAAAAGAAGCTGATGCTTTTCGATTTTATGATAAATCATATACGCGTTCGCATATTAAAGGGTATAGGTCTTTTAAAGATGATTTAAAGAAAGAAAAAGAATTATTGAGAGAAGAACTTGAAAAAAAGACTATTATGGAAAAACTTAATCAAGATGAATTAACTGATGAAGATTATGAAGATATTATTTTTTGTAATAGCTCCAAATTAACGGAAGATGAAGTTGGGCAAATAGTCAAAGATATTGATGAAAAAATTAAATCAGATGAAATGCAGAATGAGATTTTTGTGCGTGTGGCAAAAAAAGTAGCAAAAAATATTGCACAATATTATATTAACAGAGTTGTGCATGAAGATATTTACACCTATGGAAAAATTGTGAACATAACAGTTGGTTATTTGCTCGAAGATAATGCTAAATATTTAAATCATCTTATTCAGGCAGCACCAGCAGAGGAGGAAAAATGAAAAAAATTGTGACAGATGGAATATATATATACGCTTGGACACGAGATAATCTTTCTCAAACAATAAAAAAATTTAATGAGAAAAATAAAATGATTATACAGGGGTCAGGAGTGTGTTCTAATGGATTTATGCAATATGGATTAGCCTTTAATGGAACAGGGCTTAAATTACTGGAACAGTTTTGTAATGAAAATGGTGTAGAATTGATAAAAGTTCCAGCTTTAAGCATAGATACACACAAAAATTTAAAACAGTTGTTAAAAGCGGCAGGAATAAATTAAGCTGTCTGAATAAACAGGTAGTTTATGGGAAGTTTTAAAAGTAAAATATATTAAATGTAAAGGACAAGGAAAATGAATATTAGAATAGAAATAAAAGGTAATAAGGCATATATATATACGCCTTATAATAAAGAATTTATAAAAAGAGTTAAAATGATTGGGGATGCATCATGGCGAGGTGGTGCATGGGTTACTGATAAGGTATTTGTACCGGCAATTCGTGAATTGTTAAAGGATGTCTATGGTTACGATGACACAACAATTGAAATAGATACAATTACACTTAGAATTACATTTTTAAAAGAAATTGAAAGTATGCGTGAAGGAATTTCTTTTTTTGGTAAAACAATAGCATATGCAACAGGAAGACGTTCAGGGGCAAAAGTTGGTGAAGATATTGCATTTACAAAAGGATATGCTACCAGTGAAGGAAGTGCAGTTAATTGGAAAACGGTTATTGTTGAAGGAAGTGTTGTTATAGTACGAAATGTTATTAAAAGTATATATGAAAAAGATGTATATTCTATTAATGCGGATGAGATGATAGTTGAAATCATTCAGGAAGAAAATGCTGTAAATGCGGAAAATATTGAAAAAAATAATAAAATTGATATAAATGAACTCCAAAAGGAGAAAAAAGATTTACTAGAAAGAATAGCCGAAATTGATAAATTGCTAGCGGTACAGAGTTAAGAAACAGAATTTTATGAAAAGGAATTTTTGATTATGGATACATTAATTACGATACTAATAATAGTGATTATATTAGTGGGATTTTTGTCTACTGTTCGAGTAACTGAGCTTTCTATTTTGCCAATAATAGTAACTATATTATTGGGTGTTGCCTGCATTTCAATTGAATTAGCAGCTTTTGTGTGCTTTTTTGGGGTAATGGTTTTTATTATTTGGAAAGCTAATGAAAATTTATAAATAAGAACGGAAGGTGAAAAAATGTATAATAGTATTGGAGCATTATTTTATGTAATCATTTATTATATGTTGTTTTACATATTTGATTTTTATCATGAGATTGGTCATGCAAGAGAGGCAAAAAAGTTAGGTGACAAAGTATTAATAACATTGCGAAGTAGGACGTTAGGTGATAGATATTTTAGGTATAAAGATATCGATATATATATACTCAAAGATCAAAGAATACAGTCGAAGACATATGTAAAATCAAATTTTAAAGAGTATACAAATGAACAAATTAGAAAGATTTGTTTTGGAGGAGTAATTAATACAGGTAAATATATATTTATTACATTTATTTTTGCAGTATCAGGTTTTTTATTTAGCAGACAAATTGGTGAAACATTTTTAATTACATGGTTTGTACTTATGATATTGATGGTAATATGTATTGTAATAAATTGTAAAAAAAATCAATTTAACGATTTTGCAATTATAAAAAATCCGGCCGCTTTTCGAGAATATATGCAGCATGCAACGAAAGATACATATGAAGAAATAAACAAAATTATAAACGACATAATGAAAGAATAAAAAATCTTATGAAACAGGGTATTACACACCCTGTTTTTTTACATCTATAACACAAATAAAATCAAAAATCAATATCATTTATGATGATGATTCCCCATTTTTTTTTAAGTAAAATACAATTGATTTTTAAATAAATTATATTTTAAAAATATTTAAACAGGAGGTTGTATAAAAAATCTATGAACAAATTTATTGGTGTTGGAAGACTTACGCGAATGCCAGCAGTACGATATGTTCCCGGAGCAGATCAGAGTAATATGGCAGTTGCAAATTTTAATTTGGCGATTGACAGATACACAAAAACAGAGGCGCAGTCTGCGGATTTTCTGCCATGCGTAGCATTTGGAAAAAATGCAGAGCGTATAGAGCAATACTGTACGCAGGGTACAAAACTTGTAGTTGAAGCACATGTACAGACAGGAAGTTATACCAACAAAGAAGGGGCAAAAGTATATACGGTGCAATTTGTTATTGACCGATTTGAATTTGCAGAGAGCAAAAATTCAAATGTGAATGATACCGGTTCTGTAAATGTACCGGATAATGTAGCAGACGATGATTTACCATTTAATTAAAAAGCATTAAGGAGCAGCCATGAAAAGAGAAGATTTAAAAGTTGTAGTAGAAATTGAAAAAATTCCAAAAGCAAAGAAAGAACTATATGCAGCGTATAGCAAAAAGTATAAAAATTTAAAGGAGAAAGCAGGATATGGAGTACAGTGAATTTTTAGACAAAATTGGAAAATCCATCAAGGATTATCTTCCGGAAGAATATAAAGATGCGGATATTGCAATAAGACATACGGAAAAGAATAATGGTGTGCAGTTAGACAGTTTGCTTATCAAAAAGCCTGGAGAAATGGTTGTACCAGCAATTCATCTTAATGAATTTTATACGGATATTCCGAAAAAAGGGATAAATGATGTATTGGAAGAAATCGCTGAATTACGTATGCAGACAGTAACTAATATCACTCAGTTGGAAGACATAAAAGATTTTTCAAATATAAAGGATAAAATTACTTTTACGGTATCTTCTTATGATAAACAAAGTCCGGAATATCTTGCGGCTCATCCGCACATGAGAATGAATAACCTGGTTATGCTGTATCAGATTGATTGCGGTATGACGTCTTTCTCCGGAGAAAAATTTAATGGGCGGGCAGTTATAACAAATGAAATGATGCAGTATTACAAAATCACACAGGAACAGTTACATACATTGGCAGTAAAAAATACGCCAATATTGAATCCACCACAACTGCTTGATGTAGAGAAAATGGCATATGGAATCAAAGACGAAATACCATTAAATGACGGTAAAAAGCTGGGATTTGGTATGTATACGCTTACCAATACAGAGCAGTTCAATGGAGCAGCTGCAATGTTTTATCCAGGAGTACTGGAACAACTGGCAGAAAAATTTGGAAGAAATTATTTTGTTATTCCTTCGAGCGTGCATGAGGTTATTGTAGTTCCGGAAGAAACCGGAATTGAAGCAGAAGAACTGCAGAACATGTTAAATGCAGTTAATCCTGATGTAGCACCTGAAGAAGTTTTATCAGATACCTTGTATGAATACGATGCGAAACAAAAAATTCTGTATGTGGTAGAGGACTTCAGCCTGGTATTTGATTCAGAATTGGACAACCTTGAAAAAACAGCAAATGATATGGAAAAGGAAAGCAGCATTTTAAATGAAATGTTATCTAAAGAAGCTGTGCCAGAACCGGAAATTGATATGAATGAAGGAATTGAACTTTAGGAGGCTTTATGGGGAATGATGTATTAGATGAAGTGGTCTGCGTAGGAAGATACAAGGACAAAGCTATTTTTTTAGATGAAGATAATGAACTTGCATTTATTCCTGATGAAAATGAAATATTGAATGGAGGAGAGTTCTGTGACAGTTACGGAACTCTCATTCCGTTTACGGCATTGGATTTTGCAGAACAGGAAGAAATACTAAAAAATATTGTAAAGGGAGCGCATTGATATGGATATTATGTTAAATGATGAAACGATTAATGAACTGGTAGAGCAGCTTAAAATATACAATATGCAGCGTGAGGCAGAAAATGTATCTGACATATATCATACATTGGAACAGCTTGATAACACATTAAATGACATGGCAGAAAAAATTTCTGAAACACAAAAGCAGTTAAGAGAATTGCGCAGCACTGCATTTAAGGAAGAAGATTATACGGTATATCAGACAGCAAATGGTGCGGTTGGACAAGCAAGAATATATAACACTTATCAAAAATCTGTTATCAAAGATGTATTAAAAAAATTCAAAGAAAAATCGGCTGTAATCGTAAATGAAACAAAGATAAAAGGAAAAGAAGCACTGTATAAGGTTGCAGAATTTGGAAAATTTAAGAATCGACTGGAAGTTATTCAGGAACACAATAAAATAGCAGAAACAGCCGTCAAGGAAACTCTGGAAAAAATTGATAACTTTGGTACAAGTTTACGGGGAGCAAACCAGCAGATTGCCAATGCTTTTCGTATCTTCGCAGGCAGAGAAGCAGTTGATTATGAAAAAGTAGAAAAGAAGTTTTCAAAAACAAAAATGGCCATGAAGCCTTACGAATTGAAAAATAGTATGTTGCATAAACTTAGCGTTGTTACACAAAAAGCGATAACAGGCCTTGATAACCTGGAAAAATCTGTAGAGCATGACCGGCACTTAAAAGAAGAACAGATGCAGGAACAATCTGAAACAGAACAGCCTGTAGCAAAAGAATCAGCGCCAGTAAAACAGGAAGTGCAGTCTGAAGAAGTAGAACAATCAGTACCGGAAGAACCGGCGCCGGTAAAACAGGAAGTGCAGTCTGAAGAAGTAGAACAATCAGTACCGGAACAACAGACGATGCAGGAAAGTGCAATATTTACAAGAATGGCAAATGAAGAACTGCAAGACCCGATGTTTACAGCCGCAGATTTAGAAATGGCATAGGGGGTGTGTAATATGGAAGATAAAAAGCATACACTGGTTATAAATGCCTTTGGAGGTCCAGGAGCAGGGAAGACGACAGCCTGTATGGAAATTGCAGCAACATTAAAGAAAAGAGGGCTTGTTGCAGAATATGTCCAGGAATATGCAAAAGAACTTGCATGGGAAGGCAGAAATGAACTGCTTGACGGTTCTGAAAGCAGTCAAAGAAAGATTTTAGAAGAACAATATAACCGCATGATGCGGCTTGAAGGAAAAGTTGATGCTATTATAACCGATGCACCGTTGCTTCTTAATACCGTGTATAATAGACAACTTACACCGGAATATGAGAAAGAAGTTGTACAAAAATACAACGAATTTAATAATTTTGTATTTGTTGTACAGCGTGATGCAGATGCAAGTTATGAACAGGACGGAAGACTACAAACATCAGAGGAAGCAAAAGTAATTGATGAAAAGATAAAAGAATTGCTACAGAATAATGGCATACAGTATGGTGTATATAGCCATAGCAATATTGGAAAAGTAGCGTATAATGCGCAGAAAATAATATATGCCACTACAAATGGAAAAGTGGCCGGAAAAGCTAAAAAGCCACCGGAACAATTATTGAAAAAAAAGGAAGATTTTATAAAAGATCGGGCTGAAAAAATGCACAATATCAACATGGAAATACGGGATATTGCTATAAATTACACAGACCGGCCGGAAAGAATTGCGGAACTCCTTGTATTTGGAACAAAGTTCCATAGCTATAGTGCAAGAAACAGTATGCTTATATTAAGACAAAATAGGGGTGCTACATTCGTTAAATCGTTTGCCAAATGGAAAGAGGAAGGGTGCAGCGTAAAACGCGGTGAAAAAGGATTAAAGGTGTTAGCACCGGCAAAAACTACACTGTTACCACTTCCAGGCAGTAACCAGTATGTGAAGCTGTCTGAAGCTCCGGAGGAATTAAAAAAGTTGTATAAAGAAGGAAAAATCGAAGCAAAACAGAAGATTTACTTTAAAGAAGGACATGTATTCGATATTTCACAGACAGATTTTCCAAAGGAAAAATATCCTGATTATTATAATATGGGATATAACAGTGTAGACAAAGATGTTTTAGTCAAAGGTATTTCAAATTTCTGCAAACAGTATCTTAAAATGCCGGTAGAAAACAGAAAAATTAACAGCATTAGTTTAAGAGGATTTTATGATACACAAAATAAATTTATTGGATTAAATCATGCGTTAAATTCGAGTGAAAAACTCTCAACTTTAACGCATGAATTAGGACATGCCGTAATGGATCACAGCGCATTTGATCCAATAAAGAATACATACCGGAGAGAATTTGAAGCAGACTGTTTTTCGATTATGCTAAGTACACATCTTGGAGAAGATATTACTGAAGGAAGAAAAGCGCACCTTGCAGATAATTTTCGTAAAATGGATGATTCTCTTATAAATGCCGATGAAGACTATCTTTTTGAAGATGTCGTACAGGATGTATTTAATCGATACCACACTATTGAAGCGGAACTGGATAAATACATAGAAGCAGCTATGGAAATGTACCAGGATAAGGATAGAAAGCTTGAAGCACAGAATTATTTTAATAAAGACCCGCAAATACAAAACATAATGCAGAACAGTATGTCGATGCAATATCCTGAATCAGATTATAGTATGCAGATGTAGATTATAAAAACAGAGCGTTTTAAGTATCGCTCTGTTTTTTTTGAAATCAGCCGATATTACTATTGTATAATAAAAATGGGAGGAAATCTAAATGAACGAGATAGTTGGTAATGTTTTTTCCGGTGTTATTGCAGCGGTAATTTCAGCTATAATTGCTTATAGTACGCTTAAAAAGCAAAGTAACTTACAGTATATAACATCTGAACGTCAGAAGTGGAGAGAAACGATAAGAGAAATTGCAGAGAAGCTTAATGGAGCAAACTATAATAAAACAAAAGAGTTACTTGTTCAATTGAAAGTGAGAATTAATCCATATGGTAAGGATTTAAAGAAGGGGGCGTTAGACTACTATTATAAAGACGGACACATATGGGAATTAATACAAAAAATTGAAGAAAAACCGTTGGATAGAAAAGATTTGCAAAACAGGCAAAATAGGATGATTGAATATTTATCGTTATTGTTAAAATCAGATTGGGAGCGTTCAAAACAAGAGGTACATGGAAATATGTATAAAGGGTTATATCTTACTTGTTTTGCTACAACGGGAGTATTAAGTGGAATATTTTTATTTGTAGGAAGTTGTCCAGCAGATTTTTTAAGTAAATTAGCAGGATATGTATTAATAGTATTTTTGGTTGTAGTTTTAAGTTGTATACTTTTAGATGAAAATACAAACGTTATATATAGTGTATTTAAAAATTCAAATTCAGGACCTATAAAAGCATTTGCCCAATATTGTGCAATATATTCCATAATAATAATTGTGCTAAATATTATATTTGGAATATTGATTAGTACACTAACAAAAGATTTTAATTTTAATAATCTGCAGAAAGGCAGTTTAATGTTTATATTTATGTTTGGAACAATAAGTTTGTATTTTTCTAAAACTACTATAGTAGAAAATAATCTCAATTATGTAAGAACAGTAAAAAATTTACAAGAGTGAGATATTGAAATTCAAAACAAATAAAAATGAACAATGTGTTAAACTATAAAATCAGGCCAAAGGATAGACGTTCCTCTGACCTGATTTTTATAGTGTTCTATGCAAAGTGAAATAACTTCGCTAAATCTACGTTTAACGAAAAAATTATCTTAATTTTAGTGCATTGCGCATATTTCTCTTTATTTCTTCTGGAATTTCTGCATAATACTTTTTAGTGGTTTCTACGCTGCTATGTCCCAATACATTAGAAACATAGTATATATCGCGTGTTGCCATATACAAATTAGTGGCATACGTCGCACGTAATTTATGTGGGGATACCTCGTTTATATGTTTAGTATACTTATGTGTTATATTTTGTATAGCACGAACAGATAAGCGAGTACGATTTTTAGACAGAAAAAAGGCATTTGAATCAGAAGGATTTTTTGCAATTATTTTTTCTCTATTTGATTTATATTCTAATAAAGAATTGCTGACTTCATCCGAGAAGTATAGTATATCTTCTTTTCCACCTTTACGAATTATTTTTACATAATGCTGACAAAAGTTAATATCATCGGTATCGATTCCAGCACATTCAGATACTCGAATACCAGTGCCGAGTAATAACGATATTAACGCATAATCTCGTGTCCGTAGTATTTTATTCCAGGCATATTCCTTATTATTTAAGTAAATGCCATATTCTATGTTTGTTAATACATCTTCTACTTGTTTTGTGGAAAGTCGCTTAATTAATTTCTTCTCAATTATAGGAATATCAACTAGCTCCGCACTATTGAAATTAATAAGCTGATGATGAAAACAATAACGGTATAATGCACGAATAGCAGATAACTTACTTTTAATGCCTACTCTCCCATTACTTCGTATATGCCCGGAAGAATCTGTATAATTTTGCAAATGAAATAGATATTGCTCAATTTCCGCGGGAGTTATTTCATTTAAAATGTGTATGGACATATTAGATATCTCACATTGCCTTCTCTTTGAAAAATATTCAAAAAATGGTATAAGATCACGAGCATATCGAAGCTGTGTACTTATTTGCGTAGTATTTTTTATACCTATAAAAAATTGGTTACAGAATTGAGGTAATCTGGCAAGAGTTATATTTAACTTAATACTCTCCTGCTGTTGCTTTTGTTCATAATAATTGTTCATAAATGACTCCTTTACATTTTTCTACGTGAAACATAAGTTTCACGCAGTTTTAAATGTAATGCCATTTTGTAACTTGACAGTTACAAAATTAATTATATATATTTAAAAGAAAATTGTCAATATCTGACAAAAAAAGGAGGATTTTATGAAAAATATTATGATACCGGAAGAAGTATTCTATAATTTAGTGAAATATTTTTTGTTTGATGATGAAAAGTTACATGATGAAATTAAAACAGAATTAGAGAATAAGCTAAATAAATTAGTTGAGCGTGAATTATATTCGACATACTGCACTGCTGCAACCCCGGCAGAACGTGAAAATGCAAGAAAAAAATATCTGGATGCCAAGGGAATACCGGAGGCTTTTAGATGGTGATATATGATTTGCTTTTAAAAATACAAAACGGAGCTGTAAACACAGCTCCGTTATTGTATTATTTAATTAGAAAAATAATTGTTGACAACTTTTTTAAATTATCATACAATTATCAATGTGAATAAACAAGTTTTGGCCGACTTGTTTATTCCGTATGATTCACATACGCACTTATGGAATCATCGTAGATAAATTATATAATAGTCTGATTGAAATTGTCAAGGGCTAAAACGCTAAAACGATGAAAAATAAATAAATTATTGTATTTTTACAGAATATGAAATGAATTTATTAAACATAAGTATAGAGAGTGTTAATCATGCGGAATAGATGTATGATTGGCACTCTTTTTTATTTGTTTATTCATTCCAATATGCAAAATGCACGTGGTAACTTTCCTTTTTTTAAAATAGGGATTGCGTTACCTTTATTAAAGTTACATTTTTTTTGGATAAGCATATTGAATATAAATTATTTGGTACATATTTTTTGAAATGGGAATATGTGTACCTTTATTAAGTTTACCCATTTTTAGATTTTAGAAAGGATTTAGGAGATATGGCACTTGCAGCGGTTAAATATTTTGGCAACAATCTAGAGCAAATGAATTGTACACAGCAGTTTATAGAACTACTCTACCATGCTGATCATAATAGTTATGCGTATCTAAACATGAAGACTGCAAACAAAATGAAGCAGAAAGCATATTTAAATAAGTGCAGCCTGATCCCTTCTGATAGACTACATACCGATACATGGGTATCTCTCAATTTGTATGCTTCCAGAAAAAGCAGAACGGCCGCAAATGTTCGAGAAATAAATGGCTTCTACTTTGATTTAGACAAACATGATGGAACGTCTGCACAGATTAAAAGAGCCGTTTTAAAAACGTATAATAAAATATTGGAACTTGTAAATGCAAAAGTGATTCCTACTCCTACTGCTATTACTAATACAGGACGTGGATTAGGCATATATTATATTTTCACAAAGTCATTGGCAGTTACTCCGAACACAGAGAAACAGAGAAGATTGTATAGTTATTTATATTCAAAAATGGCGGATATATTACAGTATTATATGCAGCAGGATAATAATTTATTAGATGTTGACAGAGTTGTTATAAATGATTTGGCAAGGATTGTGCGATTGCCGGGAACATTTAATACTGCAGCTAACGCATACTGTACACTTCCATACGTTGGAACAGATTATTTTGGAAATGCTTATTTTTATGAACTTTCGGACTTTAAGAGTTATATAAAGAAATATGAAGATGAATGTATAGTGAAAACAGTGAAAAAAGAGGCATCAAAGATGAAGCTTATTTCCTTTGTTGGCTGTACATCTACGTTTTTGTACAACAGACTGCAGCAAATAATTAAACTACAGACATACTTTAATGCAGAGTGTACTAATAATCGCAGAGAGTATATGTGCTTTATTTATTACAATACGGCAAAACAGATATATGCAAATGCAAAGGAATTATTATTTAAGTTTAATGATGAATTTATAAGTCCACTCTCCGTACAGGAAGTGAACCATGTAATTGCTTCTGTTGATAAAAATGTTAGTGAAACATATAGTGGATATTACAAACTGTCTGACGCGTGGATTATTGAAAAATTAAAACTTACCAAGGAAGAGCTTAAAGTAACATTGCTGGGACAATCACAGCGCTCATTGCAGCGTGAGGCTGCAAAAGAAGCTACAAAAGAAAAAAGAAATGTACGCAATACAAAAGTGTTAAATATGCTATCCGAAAATATATATACATATAAGCAGATTGCAACCATTATGGAAATATCTCTCTCGACTGTTAAACGAATCGCAAGAGAATATGGATATACTCGCAAATCCGAGAATAACTGTACAAATGCGAATAAAGAAAATGTAAATTGTACGTTAAAATATTGCTATATACTCTTACTGCTGTCCACTATAATTGAGATGGCTGTGTTTATGTTACAGAAAAATTTAATTGTTTTTAGTGAGGTTCATTTTTTGGCACTGTGTCTTTGTTGTGTGCTTTTGTCTACACTCCTATTGTGGTTGTTGTTAGGGTTAGGGTTTTACTTTACCGGGCTTTCGCCGCCTTTTTAGGGCTTTATTTAGCTATAGCGCACACACCTGTTGTAGATTATTACTACAAGTGTATGCGCTGTAAGATAGAAGAAAATTTGAAATGGATTTTACTCTAAATTATTTACGATTTTTTCGATTGCAGTAAGCTCTTTAAGAAGATTTTTTTTATGTTTTAATAGTTTTGCATATTCTTCTTTGCTTGCAATTGCAGATTTTTTAAGAGCTTCGTTGTAATTGCTTGTGAATTGAGCAAATTTTTTTGTTACATCGTTAAAATCCGTAAGTTTATAGCTATCTTCGGTTAAAGTGTCGATAATTTTAGGCTTTTTAGCAGCCTTTTTCTGTTCATCTTTTGAAAGATGTGCTATGTCATTTGCCTCATTGATAGATACTTCGTCATTTTGTATTTTGTCGATAAGTTCACCAGAGGCATTGTTTCGGATATAATCAAACTTTCCGACCTGCGCTGGGGAAAGCTGCATATCCTGTGCAATCAGATTACGCATTTTATCCGTTAAGGTGAAGCCGTTGTTTTTAGCCTCAGTATAGATTGCAACTAGATCGGTGTACTGATTGTATTTATCAGAATCAGTCATATGTCGTTGTGTTGCATTAGTTATGTGAATCAGATATTTTTCCTTGCTTTTTTCTGAAACAGGTAACTGGACTTGCTCCAGAGCGGTAATTGTACACGGGACCATTTTATATTTGCTGTCCTCCTGAGCCAGTTCGGATAATGCCTTAAATCGTCTATGACCGGTTAGTAACCGGTATCTTCCATTCGGAAGCTGCATAACGTCTAAGTTCTGTTTTAAACCAACAGTGCGGATTGAATCAACTAATTCATCGATGTCTTCTGTACTGTAATTATTGTTTTCGTTTTCGTCAATTTTATTGATTGGAATATATTCAATGGTAAAACCTTCTTTAAGCTCTTGAGAAAATTGATTTAACATACCATTTCCAAGACCTAATGTATTCATATTAAATTTACTCATTAATACCTCTTTCCGGTGCTATTTATAGCACCATATATAAATTGTTGTTTATTACACATAATTGTACCATTTTCTTTTTGGTGCTATTTATAGCACCAGATTAATGCGACATAATCCATTCAGTTAGTGCAATGTAATCTTTTGTAACTTTGCTTTTGTCTTTGGCTGTGTCATATTCTAGTAGAGGAATCTGCATATAAGACATTTCTTCAATTAACTTGCTCTTTGAAATTGTGACAGGCAAAATCAATTCTGGAATTATAGAAGTTAAAATTTCACTCGTTGTCTTTGATACATTTTTGGTACTCTCCCACTGTGTAAAAAAGCAACCAGCTAATTTTAGTTTGGTGTTATATGTAGACACAGTTTTTACTAATTTTTTAGCAATACACATTCCGGTTGCTGACCAGGCATCACATTTCATAGGAATGTACACCTGGTCGGATGCAACGAGGCTGTTTATATTCAAGATATTAATGGACGGAGAACAGTCGATTAAGCAGTAGTCATATTCATCTTTAATTTTATCAAGATGACTTTTTAGACGAAATTGTTGTGGAGTTCTAATATCGGCTTTCAATACTTCTTCACACTCGCTCAGGGTTAAAAGCGAAGGAATAATATCAAGATTGCAATATTTCGTTGAATGAATACATTCATGTACATCTAATGCACTATCAATAAAAAGGTCTTCAACTGTTTTTTCATTTGTCGTGTTTGGTACATCTTTTAATAATGTTACAAGCAGTTCCATCATTTTCTGCTCAGTGAACATACTGCTTAAATTCCCTTGTGGGTCGACATCTATTAGAAGTACTTTTTTATTGAACAGGGTCGCTAACATATGAGCTACTGTTCCAGTTGTTGCGGTTTTGCCCACCCCGCCTTTGTTGTTTAAAAAAGAAATAGTTTTCATGTTAATCACCTTTCCGGTGCTATAAGTAGCACCAACATATATTTATAATGATTATTAGTGGGATGTGCGCACATCCCACTTTTAAATTGAATTGGTGCTATAAATAGCACCGGAATAAAACATATGTTATGGTGCTATAATAGCACCGAAAAATATAAAATTCAATATTTTTTTAATAAAAAGTGATTTTTTTTGTAAAAAAAAGAGCATAAGGGATTTCTGATATCAATTTCATTGATATGTTTGGCAAAGCCAAACGAAATGATGATATCATTATATATATTAAAAAGGTATTAAAACAGTATTAATTTATATAGATATATTGAAAAAGCATTATAAAAGAGGTATTATAGTAGATACTAATAGGTGCTATAAATAGCACCGGAAAGGATATAGCACATGGATATAGTAATACGGGATTTAGATGCTGCTGTTGGTGCTAAATTAACACAAATGGCAAAAAAGCAAGGAGTGAGCAGAGAGGAATTTTTGAGGAAGAGTCTTGAAAGTCTTGCGATTGCTGGTGACCTTAAACAACTGGATTTCAAATATGAAGCATTGGTAAAAGATATCGCTGTTGTCATTGAGGACAACACTTCAATATTGCAGGAATGTTATAATGTAATTAATGAACTTAAAGAAGGGCAGGTGCTATAAATAGCACTGGATAACTATGAATAAAGAGAAGAAAGAATTAACGCTTTACAAAGATAATATAGAGTATGTAAAAAAGATAAAAGCAGAGCAGGGATTACGTTCTTTATCTGCCGCAGTAGATTACATAATAATGCAACACAAAAAAATGACAGATGAACAAACTGATATTGTAGCCGAAAAATTATTGACTAAAATCGAAGAAAAATACAAAAATATGTTTACAAGATTAAGATTAGGAGTAACAACTGCGGATAAAAATAGTCAGGTAATGTTAGAAATATTAAACAGTATAATATTAAATCTTTCGATGGATAAAATGTATGATACTGACATTTTAGAAAGTAATATTGTCAAAGAAAGTAAAGATACTGTGAAAAATAGAATTGAAAAATATAAGCAGCTTAAAGATAATAAAAATATTTAGAGGTGCTATTTATAGCACCGGAAAGATGAGGTGATATTTATGAACTACAATGAAATAGTAGAAAAATGGCAGAATAACGTTGTATCCAATAAAGAAGAATTAATGGCAAAAATGCAAAACTTTAGAATCATTTTTGCGTATAATTCAAATAGGATTGAAAATCCGGAAACGACTTATCACGACACTAGAGAAATTTTTGAAAATGGAAAAGTTGTGAATTTTACAGGAGATATAAGAACAATCTTTGAAATCCAAAATCAGAAAGAGTGTTTTGATTTTTTAGTTAATAAAATATTAAATAAAGAACCTATTACAAAAGAATTAATATTGCAAACGCATGAGAAATTAATGAAAGGCTGCTATGATGAAACACGATATTTAAAGGGTGAGCGACCAGGAAGTTTTAAAAAGCATGAATATGTTATTGGAGATGACGTTGGTGAATTGCCGGAAAATGTTGAAAATGAAATTGATTTTTTATGTAATGAATTGAAAGAAAATGAAGGAAAAGACCCATTAAAAATTGCAACATATTTGCATTTGAATTTTGAACAAATACATCCATTTGCAGATGGAAATGGAAGACTTGGAAGAACACTTTTGAATTACTATTTAATGATACATGATTATCCACCAACTATTATTTACAACGAGGATAAAGATGTATATTATATGGCACTTGAGGTATTTGATAGAACTGGGCAAATAAATGGATTTGAAAAATTTTTGCAAGAGCAGACCGAAAAGACATGGAGCAATAATTTTGCAAAAAAAAAAGATATAAATATGGAGCAAGAAAGTTCAATATTTAATAAAATGTGTAAAGAAGAAAATGCAGTTATTGAACCAACAAACGAGTTTGAAATATAATGGTGCTATTTATAGCACCATTATATTTTTATGGATAGAAATTTATCCAGTGCTATAAATAGCACCAGAAAGGAAATGATAAATGGGAGAAATAAAAGCAGGGGTAATATTTAAGAGTAGATTTTGCAGTCCGACAAAAAAGACATTCGGAGATTATATTAATTATATAGACCGTGATGAGGCAGTGCGAAATGATAATTTATCTAAATTTAGTTTGTATAACGATTATATGGGGAATAGCGAAAAAACAACAGGATTATTTACAGAGAACAAAGATTTTTTAACTCAGAACGAAAAGAAAGAGTTAAAAGATATATTTAAAACAGCGCAGGAAAATGAAAGCGTGATGTGGCAGCATGTAATATCATTCGACAATCGTTGGCTGCTTCAGAATGGATTAATTAATAGAAAATATGATTGTGTAAACGAAAGAAAATTAAAAGAGATTACACGAATCGCAATGCAACAGCTACAGAAAAGTGAAAATTTAGAAAATGCTGTATGGTCAGCAGCAATACATTTAAATACAGATAATATCCATATTCATATTGCTATGGTTGAACCTATACCAATGCGACAAAAGAAAAATGATGAGATAAGGGGCAAATTAAAGGCATCTTCTTTTAAAGAAGTAAAAAGTAAAATAGTAAATAATGTTCTAAGTCAACAGAAAGAAAATGAAATAATAAATAATATAATAAGAAATAGCATAATTGCAAATAAGAAAAAGAAGATGTTTATTAAAGATGAAGAATATTTAAGATTGTTTAAAGAGGTAATAAGTGAACTTCCAGAAGATAGAAGACAGTGGTATTATGGCTATAACTCTATAAAACATTTGCTGCCTAAAATTGATAAAATGACAGAAATATTTTTGGAAAATGAATGTAAAGAGGAATGGAAAGAATTGAAGGAACTATTAGATAAACAACAGGAAAAATATAGGACAGCCTATGGAATACCAAAGGATACAACTAAATCAGGGTATACAGATAACAAAATTAAAGATGTAAAATACAGACTTGGAAATGTAATATTAAAACAAATGCGAGAATTTGATAAGGCAGAACGTACACGAATATATCAGGAGGCGCTAGAAAGTAGAAAAAAAATAAATGAAAAAGTGTTTGAACAAAATCGAAAAAATCTACAATATCATAGTATGCAGTATACGTTAAAAGCAACTATAGAATTTACAAGAATATTTATGAAAAATGAATTGGAAAAAATGAAAAATGAAATGACATACAATAAAATGCAACAGGAATTAGAAATTGAACGGCAGCAAGGCAAAGAACAAGAATAATATTTAAACCATAACAAAAGGCAGGCAGTGATGCCTTTTGTTATGGTTTTTTGTTTATATAAGATAAAAGTTGTGGTATCTGGTTACATTTGTTTAAAATAAAAAGTCTGCAATCTATTGGTATTACAGATGTAATTTTCAACATTCTGATATTCTGTAATCATTTTTTTATTAAGAGGTATTAAATTTTCAACTTCCACTGTAGAAGCTTTTCTAATTGAGCTGAGTTTAAACCAATGATTCTCAGGAACATCTGCATATTTTGCAGGACTATATTCAGCAGAATCAACAGGAATTCCAGCAACATCAAAATGATGATACTCTTCAATTTCTGCTAAATATCTTAATCCGGCCCGGTTGGATAATAATATTAAATCCAGTTCCCTGGCCTTTTTAAAATTAATTCGAGAAGAAGTGCTAAAATATACGCTTTTTTCAGTTGATAAGTTATCAATGTGTAACTGTAAAACCTCTTCAGCGGTGTCAAAGCCCTGACCTGTTAATGGAATATTTACACCTATTTTATTTCCCATAAAAAGACCTCCTAAAAAATTGTTTTATTTTATAGTTGTATATTAATATATTTTAATTAGCATATCAAGTCATAACTAGAATATTGTAGAAATTACTAGCGAAATTAGATATAATTAGCACAATAAGCGTTGGCTATTATATAAATTGCACAAAATAATATAGAATTTTAATTGGACATCACATAGCATAAAGTGATTTAAATATAACAAAAAACAGAATGCCTGTTATTATAGAAAAGTTCGTGAAACTTATGTTTTACGTAGATTTTGTGTTCTGCGGAAAGGAGAAAGCAAATTTGGATATCATCGGATTAAAAATTATTGAGTTAATAACCGAATATCGCAATCAGGCATATGTATTAATAACGGTAGGTTGTGTCATTATTGGTACTACTTTCGCATTGAGTGAAGACGGTACTGAGAAAATTAAAAAGAGATTACCGTTTATTGTATGTGGATGGCTTATTGTAAGTGGTGCTATAACATTAGGTGCTAGATACGGTGCATCATTGCAATTTTAGAAGTTAAAAGGAGCTATAGACTGTAATATTTGCAGTCTACATTACAATATTACAGTCTGTTTAAAAAATGGGGAAAAAAGAATTAGGTAATAATAATCTTTTAATGCGGTTAAATAAACGCATAGGAAGCAGAAATGTAATTACAGCCATTGCTGCAACAGTTTTTATTATAATTTTTCTTATTGGAAATTATATATGCAATGTAATTTCGGCCACTTTAAGTAGTAATTATAATAATCTCTTTGGCGCAGCACAGCTTGTAAGATTACGTGCTTTTCGGCATCCTTTCACAACCTTTTTATTTTTTCTTTTTTTAGTGGCAGATGTTGCATATGTTCTGATACTTACTTATCGAATATATACGAGCTACACCGATATGAATATCGGACAAAAAGGTGCAGAGAGATTTACAACAGTTGATGAAATTAAAGAGCAATATATTGCTGTTAATGATAAAAATGAGGAATTTGAAGGTTATGGTGGAATACCAGTTGCTAGGATTGATAATAAGCTCTATTTAGATAATAGTAATACAAATACAATTGTGCTTGGTATTACTCGGTCCGGAAAGGGTGAAATGTTTGTTGTTCCATGCATTGACCTGTATTCACGCGGAAGTGAAAAAGCAAGCATGGTTATTATAGACATGAAACTGGAATTGGTCTGCCGCTCATATGAAGCATTAAAGAACAGAGGATATGAGGTTCTTGTGTTAAATATTGCAGATCCTTCCGTTGGTATACAGTACAATCCGTTGGATTTAATAGTTAAATACTACATGGAAGGAAACAAATCTGATGCGGAACTGCTGTGCAATTCTTTTGCATATTCAATTTACAGTGGAAATGGTGGAAAAAGCAGCGGTGATGATAATGCAGAGTTTTTCTTAAATAATGCGACAAGTGCATTATCTGCACTTATTATTGCACACATCGATGATTGCAATAAGCAGGATTTAAGAGATAATGCAGAAGCAGCAGCACTCTTTCTGAAGAAACAGGCAGCATATGAGAGATTGCAGCCTGCGCAAAAAGAAGCAGCGGACATTCAGTGGAACTCTAACATACCGGAAATTTTTACGAAAAATAATCTTAAAAAGTTTCGGTATATTCCTACAACTGTTAAATTTGAATATTCGCATGAGAATTTAAAAAGAGTTACAGTAGCGTCTATTGTAAATACGTTTACAGAGCTTGCAAGAGTGTATATTAATGCACATACTACGCAGCTGGATGTGTATTTTCAAAAGCGTCCAGCGGGAGATCGAGCTAAAGCGATATATGCGAGCATAGAAGTATCCGGCGATAAAACCAAAGGCTCTATTTTTTCGCAGGCGCTTACTAAGCTAAATATTTATATGTATGAAAACATAACAAAAATGACAGCAAGAAGTACATTCGATTTAGAGTCATTGGGTTTTGGTGATAAGCCTGTAGCATTATTTATTGGTGTGCCATTTTACGACAGAAGTAAAGATAGTATCGTTTCCACGCTTATTGGACAGGTGTATCAAGCGAATGCCAGGAGAGCAGCTGGCGCACCGGGACAGAAATGTAAAAGGAAAATTATTTTTCATTTGGATGAGATTGGTAATTATCCGGCAATTAAAGATTTTAAAACAATGATTTCTGTGGGACTGGGTGTAAATATGATTTTTAATCTGTTTTTACAAGCATATTCACAGCTTGATAGTATATATGGTGATGATGCAAAGACGATTAAAGCTAATTGCGGTAATCAGATTTATATTCAGACATCACTCTATGAAACAGCCGAGGAATTTTCTAAGCTGCTTGGAAATGAAACGATTACGAATATAACCCGTAGCGGAAAGAAAATGGAACTAAGCAAAAATTTTACTGAAATGTATGAAGAACGTCCGCTTTTAAGTCCAAATGAACTTATGGACTTACGGCCGGGAGAGAACGTTGTAAAACGTTTTATGAAACGTACAGATTTAAAAGGAAATAAAATAGTACCTTATCCTATTTTTAACAGTATAGACAGGGGAACGGGATATTTGTTTTCGTATGAGTATTTGTTAGATTCATTTCCTGCTGACAGGAAGTTTTCGGACATTCCACTTCCAATTGTTTCAGATAATGACGTACCAGAATTTTTTAATTATCGATATGTAATGAATAAGTACGCTTACGAATATATGGATAAAATTTTAAAATCCGGTAATGAGGAATTGATTGAAACGATAACGGAAGAACAGATGAAGGAATATGAGTATTATAAATACTTCTATCGTAACGATGTCCTGTTGAAAAATACAACAAACAGTAAGATGCTGCTAAGTTATGCACAAAAAAATAATTTAAATGTAACTGAAAAGTCCTGCATCGCAGATTATATAATAGCAATCTGCATGAGCAGTATTGCTGTAACAGAAAAAGTAAAAATTATTTCTCTATTCGAGGAGTGATTAATAACCTAAGTCCGGCTGTCGAAAGGCGGCCGGATTTTTAAAATCGTAAGGAAGTAAAGTAAGACAAGACGGGAGTTGAAATAATGGCAAGGTGCGGAGTTGGTAATAATTTGCAGTATCCGATGCAACAATGTATTGGATGTAAGTATTGGAAATATGCAACAAAAGTAGATATGTTTGGATTTCATGAATCAGGAAGATGTAAGACTGGTTACTGTAAAAAACAGGCAATCAGAAAATATAAAAAATAAATTATAAATGAGAGGTTTAAGATGGATTATCAAACGATTATTGGAAACAATCTTCCATATTTTATAACATCGAATATTTTTATAGATGCGGCCAGAGTTTTGGGTTGGTGGCTTATTAAAGCATTAGCAAATTTAAGTGAGCTGTGTGAAATAGTTTTTAATGAAGCTTACAATACACTTAATTTTACCGGCTCGCAAGCATACAAAACTTTTGTATCAAGTTTTTCTGTCTTAATTATTGCCGGAATGACATTAACCTTTGCGGTTCTAGGTACATATTTAATGTTTAGCGAAAAAAAGCCACCGGTAATAAAAAATATTATGATTCTTCTTGCAGTTGTATATTTAACACCAACGATTATTACATCTCTGAACGAAGGATTGTTATCTGCAAAAAATGAATTAATGTCCGATTCATATTCAGCAGCAACGGTACTTAGTAACATATCCGATTTAAAAACAATTGCAAACAGGAACTGGGACTTTAATGTGACGCTTGCAGATACTGTAGGTGCAGAAACAAAAGATGTATTGTCTGCGATTGATTCTTCTGAACATTTAAAAGCATCTGAATTTGATACGGATTTACAGAAACAGGTATTTAATCATTATCGCCTTATTTCCGATAGTGGAACTCTCCAATGGTATGAAATTGGAACAAAAGGTCTGTTTGATATTTTAGACCCGCCATATTATTACCGGTATAAGATACATTACATACAGCTTATTATTGTTCTGCTGGCTAATATTTTTGTTTTTTTATTTTCTGGTTATGCAGTTATAAAAATGATATGGGAAATAGCAACTACAAGAATAATTGGCACACTTGCTTCACTTGATTTAACATCCGGACAAAAAACGATCAAAACAATAGAAGCATTTTTTGACGGATATATTGTTCTTTTTGGAATCCCAGTGATTTTAAAACTATATCTGCTTTGGCAGCAATACTTAAATACATCGGTTTCAAATCAATTTGTGCGCCCATTTCTTATTTTATTTGGCGCACTCGTTGTAATTGATGGACCGGCTGCAATACAAAGACTGTTTGGTTACGATATGGGAATTTCCGCAGGATCACAGAAAATGATGTCATTTCTACGTATGGTACAGCAGGCAAGAATGCAGCATCATTTTTCAAGCCAGGCTCGCAATGCAAGAAAAGATGCAAATGCACATAAATCTGATTCTACAGCCAGACAGAGCGCAGTACAGAGAGCCAGTGCAAGTAATAGCAGTACATCGCAAACAACAGGTGGAGCTATGCAGGAACCAAATGTAGGAACAGATAACGCCACACCGGCGCCGATGCAGGAACCAAATACAACAGGGAATAGCAGTCATGGAATGGCAGAAACTCCTGAAAGTGGAACACCTTCAGAAGGTATGGGATTTGAAAGCAGCAATATGCAGAATACGGAAAGCACATATGCTGGAGAACAAAAGCAGCCGACAGAGCCGGGACACAATGCAGCACCGGGAAATCCAGAA
>OCQC01000754.1_pt1 | contig 29466 bp, 24 predicted proteins | sample 1538401 | NCBI WGS metagenome assembly OCQC01 (sample SAMN04571689, study PRJEB22368) | human gut metagenome | biome: human gut; material: stool | host: Homo sapiens | place: Luxembourg | collected 2012-08-03 | reverse complement strand
CAGAGAACAGAAAAGGATAGCATGTATGAACTGTCCGCAAAAAATGACCGACTGACATTGAACAGCAGGAGGGACGTATTCTCAGACAGGGTAACAGAAATGATACCGTGTCTATTTTTCGTTATGTGACAGAAGGCACCTTTGACAGTTATTCGTGGCAGGTCATAGAAAACAAGCAGAAATTCATCAGCCAGATCATGACAAGTAAATCGCCGGTACGAAGCTGTGAGGATGTGGATGAAGCAGCACTTACTTATGCCGAGGTCAAAGCACTTGCCACAGGAAACCCTTATATCAAGGAAAAGATGGACTTAGATATTCAGGTATCCAGGCTGAAACTGATGAAAGCAAACCATACCAGTCAGATCTACCGGCTGGAGGATAACATTGCAAAGAATTATCCGAAGCAGATTGAAATTCTGCAGGAGCGGATTCGGGGATTTCAGACAGATATGGAAACCGTGCGAAAGAATCTTCCGGCGGATAAGGACAACTTTTCCATGAAAGTGGGAAACCGTATTTTTACGGACAAAAAGGAAGCAGGAACCGCTATTCTTGCCATGTGTCAGGAGATGGATTCCCTGCAGCAGACGGTAGAAATCGGTGAGTATGCCGGTATGAGAATGAAAGTCACATTTGATTCCTTTAACCGCAAGTTTGTGATGAGTCTGAAAGGAGAACTAAGCCACAACTTTGAACTTGGTTCGGATGCGTTTGGAAATATCACAAGACTTCACAATGTTTTAGATGGCATGGCTGGGGAACTTTCAGAAGCAGAGACAAAACTAGATAATGTCACACACCAGTTGGAAACGGCAAAGATGGAGGTGCAAAAGCCGTTTCTTGCGGAGGAAGAACTGAAGGAGAAGATGGAACGGTTAGCGGAACTGGATGCCCTGTTAAATATGGATGAAAAAGGCGAGACACCGGTACTTGAGAATGAACCGACGGTTACTCCTTTGGGCGAATGGCTGTTAGAACATCTTCTGCCGGAATTTATGGAAGAGTATGAAATGACAGAGGAACGGGCAAGAGAAGTGTTGTTAGACGCCCTGCCGGAAGAAGAAAGCGAAGTGGTCTGTTTTTCTTCGGAGCAGAATGCAGAGAGCCTTGATAGTGAGGAAATGCAAAAGCAGATGTCAGAATATATGGATGGTGATTTTTATGCTATACCGGTATCGGATACGGAATACCTGATTGCGCCGAAAGTGGAGCAGGACAGTGTGATTTATCTGCGTTCCATTTTAAGCCAGTTGGGAGATTCGGTATTATCTTCACCGGCAATGAAATCCCATGCTGCGTATGAGTATGATTCCGGAACAAACCGGATGAAGCCGTTTGACCATATGAGAATACTGAGAGGACTTTGTGCGGTAGGAGAAGAAAAACATATTTACCATGCAAAATCACGAGAACCAACAGAGACAAGAACATCCAACTTGGCACAAGTACATTAAAGCAGCGTTTGGACATCATGTCCAGACAGAAAGAAAAGAGGTAAAACGAAATGAAGAGTTATAGCGAATTTATGGAGTATATCAAAGAGAATGTAACGGATTATCTGCCGGAACGGTTTGAAAGTGCAGAGATTACAATCCGTCAGGTGGTGAAAAACAACGATGTAGTGTTAGATGGTTTACTGATTTCAAGTCCGGATAGTCATATTTCACCCACTATTTATCTGAATCCTTTGTATGAGCAATACAAAGAAGAAAAAGACCTGGATGGAATCGTGTCGAATATTGCAGATACTTATATTGAAAATATCGAACCGGTTGTAAACAGAGGATTTCAGGAAAAATTAGAAGAGATAGGAAATTATGAGACAGTAAAAGACTATATTTTTCCAAAACTGGTCAATCTGGAGAAAAACAGCATCCGTTTACAGGATGCACCATATACACAGAGGGAAGATCTGGCGGTTACATACAATATAAAGGTGACTGGAGATTCGCATTCTATGGGTTCTATTATGATTACAAATTATTTAATGGAAAAATATGGAGTTACACCAGAAGAATTACATGTGCTGGCAATGGAAAATATGGAGCGGTTATCGCCATCGGTATGTGAACCGCTTGAAAATGTTATGGTAGAAGTTTCGGCGAGCCAATTATCAGAACAGGAGGGAATTTCATTTGAAGAGGCTAAAGAGCATGTCAGAGAAATGCTTCCACCGGGAGGAACAGAGATTTATTGCCTAAGCAATGAGTCAAAACTCAATGGAGCTGTCAGCATCATCAGTGAAAATGTGCAGAAAATGGTGGCTGAACAGGTGGGAGGAGATTATTATGTTCTTCCATCTTCGGTGCATGAGTTAATGATTGTACCTAAAAGCTTAGGCATGAATTTGGGAGAACTTGAAGAGATGGTGAGTAGTGTAAATGCAGCGTGTGTAAGAGATGATGAAGTTTTATCAAATCATGTATATCAGTACGATGCAAAAGAACATAAATTCAGCAGATGTGTTCCGGAAAGAAACCTGAAAAAGAACTTGGAACTGGATTTAGAGCCGGCGGTTGATGTGCAGGAAGAAAAGAATACTTTGCAGTCAGAGCTGCCGGAACAAAGTCATGAACCGATGAAACATTCCGGAAGAATTCATTAGTCAGGAAAGGAATTGAAATATGAGTAAAAAAGAAAAGACAGGTATTGTGGTCCATTCATTGGAGGAACTGAAACAGCTCATCGAACAAAAAGAGGAGGATACGATGTTAGTGATAACAGTGGAGGTGGTGTCGGATGCAGCATGAGTTAAAACAGGTGGAAGTGCGGTTAAAACTGACGGATAAAGCAGGAGTATTCAGTATGGAGCGCATAGATACACCGGAAAAAGCGGTTTCTGTTCTGGCACCAGTATTAGCAGAACTTGACCGGGAAGAGGTTTGTGTTGTCAATCTGGATGGCAAAGGACGTCCCATCAATTTCAATGTGGTCAGTATTGGGAGTGTCAATGCTTCTCTGGTGACCGGAAGAGAATTATATAAAACAGCCATCCTCAGCAACGCTGCAGGGATGATCATGCTCCACAATCATCCGTCCTCGGATCTTCAGATGAGCGTGTCAGATCGCAATGTGACAGAGAAAATGATGTATGCCAGCCTACTGTTAGACATTGCATTTTATGACCACATCATTGTGGCAGGAGGAACCGGAAAGACTTTCAGTATCCGGAAAAATGTACCGGAGCTGTTTGAACCAAGCCATTATGCACATTTGATTTCCCATGTGGCAGATGGTGTGAAAGAAGAAACACTTTACCATGGAACATCACCGGTTACTTATGAAATCCTGCAGATCAAGGACGGAAGCGATGGAGAACAGTACCGTTTTTGGGGCATGAACTATGTGCAGGAGATAGGATTGCAGGTAAATGTCAGTGATTATGAATCAAAGTATCAGGGGGAATTAAAGCCCGGAGAAACACTGGATACTTTGTATGAACGATTTAATCTCCACCGCCCGGAGGATTTTACCGGCCATTCCCTGTCGGTAAGTGATGTGATCGTTTTGGAATCCGTGGGTGATAAGAAAGCATTCTATGTAGATTCCTTTGGTTTCTGTGAAGTCGAGGATTTCTTTGCAGAAAAACTGGAGAGAGCAGAAATCACATTTACCGTGGCTGAGTGTGGTGAGTTTCATTCCCTGGGAAGATACCGGGATGACATTTTAAATGCAGAAGAAGCGATTGCAGTGTGGAAAGAGTATCAAAAAGGCTCTCTTAACGGTATCCCAAGTATCGGTATTCAGATACATAAGCCGGGACAGCCGGAAATGGAAGATACGCAGGTAGATTTGGTGTCCGGTAAAACGATGGATTTGGATATGCTGCGTTATTATCCGGAGATCAATGGAGAAGAAACTGCCATTCAAAAGATTCGTGAATTGGTTGAAAATCTGCAGGACGTAGAAATAGTTGGTAAAACACCGGAGAATATATCAGCGGAACGTATAATTGGTGGGTTTGATCCGAAGGGGGAGATATACGGTAATGAGGAACGAAGCTTATGGCAAGAGGACAGACTGAGGAGAGGAAGGTGAGAAAAGTGAAAGTTGTAAAATAATGTCGAAAACTATACTCTTTTCTCTAAATATAGATGGGTGTATAATAAATTTATAATAAGTATATTTTTGAAAGGAGGAAAAATGAAACTTACTAAGCATCAAAAACAGATAGTAGGCGCTATTATTAAAGGAACGGTCTATGATATTCCGTCCTATTTAAAAGAATTTCAAAAATGGCATCTTCGCAAATACGATTTATCGCGTCCTATTTCAAAGTTCACCGAAGAAGAGGGGGGGAAGCGATATAAGCTAATAATTGATGAGGATAAGGCATATATCAAAGGGACAGTCACTATGAATATGGGAATTACATCAATCAATTTAGATAATAAGTTGCTAAAAAATTCAGAGGACATTCCTGATGATGCATGGGAATATTGTAAAGCAGAACTTATCCATAATATTAAGCCTATTGAAGTTAAGTACAATGGTAAAAAATTCAGTTTTGATTTTGTTGAAGCTGGTGTTCATGTTGCTGATAATTTCAATGATATTGTAGAATTTATGAGTTTATGGGCATATCTGCGTCAGGAATCGCTTATTTTGGAAGTTCCAAGAGATGTAGTGGCAGACGATCTCGGTGTTTTGTTTGAATTAAGAAAAGTAGCTTCTGAACCAGAAACACTGGTTACAGTGCATGCAAATGAGATTCCGGATTCTTTAGTTGAGCCTGTTACACAGATAGGTAATGCTAGTGGGGAATTTTATTCATCTCCGCCAATCTTTTTACTTACATCGTATATGGACGAAGAATGGGAACTAAATAGTGAACATCAGAAAAATTGTGAGGAATACATCGGGAGAAAAATTCTTTCGACTGAAAAGTTACGAGTGTTTGCTCAGCAGTTATACACGACTGCTGGGGAATGGCAGTTTCGAATTCCTCTAATTATTTCCATTATTGCACTAATTATATCGATTTTGCCAATTGCTCAATCGATGTTTCCATCAAAGGAGAAAGAAAATCTTACTAGGATTAGCCAGCAAGTTGAAGAAATAGAAACGTTGGTTGAAAGCAATCAAACTGTTATTGATAACTTAGATGTCATAAAAAATACGCTTCATGATGCGGCGGTATCTTTGGATGAGATAAGTTTGAAACAGCAATCACAAGAAATCGCCGACCTTACAATGCAAATAAAGCAGCTAAATGAATGGTTGAATGAACATTATGATATTAATCAATCAAAAAAATAAATTTTTATTTAATACATGAAAGAAAAAATGAATTATATAGGAAAACTTTTTGAGGTGAAATGGAAGCAGGGAAATTTAGAGAGAAGGAATGGAGGAGTTAAGGTGCAGTATACAATGTTAGAAAATGGAATGGATTTTATTATATCAGGAATTTCATATCTTCAAAGAGCGGAGCTGAAAAATGAGGAAGAAAATATACAAGGTAGAGAATTAAAATACGCATTGTTGCATTTGTCGTCAGGAATTGAATTGGTTTTTAAGAGTCGATTATACATCGAACATTGGACATACATTTTCGAAGATATGAATAAAGCATCAAAAAAGAGCTATGAAGATGGCTCATTAAAAACAGTAGATAGTAATACTGCAATAGACAGATTAGAAAGGCTATGTGGTTATTCGTTTGATGAAAAGCAGAAAGACCATTTAAAAAAATTACGAGAGGCAAGAAATAGATTTGAACATGGATATATTAATAATAATCCGAGGGCTATTGAGAGTATAATAAATAAGGCGGTTGAGGTAATTGCGGATTTTCTTGGCAAAAATTACCAAGAATTTACAATGCCATCCAATATGAACTTAAGTAATGGGTTAACAAATAAAGAAAAAATATTTTTTCAAGAACTAACGGAAAAAATAGGAAGTTTAAAAAATCATTATGATGATGCCGTAAAACTAGCAAATTTGAGGGCATTGGACATAACTTTAAAGGAAAATTTAATGGAATGCCCAGAATGTGGGGAGAAACTTTTGAGGCACGCAGATGTGGAGTACACAAAATGTGAGTGTTATTTTTGTGGATATTCTGATGATCCCCAAAATGTTGCTAAGGAATATATTGAAAATGTTTTAAATATATCAGAATATGAAACTGTTCATGATGGAGAAAAGTTTCCGTTGTATATTTGCCCAGATTGTTATCATGAAAGTATGGTTAGAACAAAAAAATTTTATTTTTGTTTTAGTTGTGGAATGAAATATAAATTAACAGAATTGCGAAATTGTATTTTATGTGATGAATTATTTTTTTCACTTAATGATGAAATTTATTGTGATAATTGTAAAGAAAGCTTAAATGAAAAAAATAAGTGAGAAGTTTGCTGAAGACATTTATTAGGGTTGAGAGAACAGAGATGAATTGTTGGAGCAATATTTTGTACATGTTATAAGAAAAAGAATTACTTCGGTAGTTCTTTTTTATTACTCAAACTTAGAACAGGAGGTTAAAACAAATGTTAAAATTATTCAGAAAGGACTCGCTGACTCCACAGACGGAACACATTTACAAAGTTCCGTTGTGTATCCAGGATACGATACCAATCTATCGAATTTCGGAAAATGGTATCTTTGAGTTGGAGAGTCCGACAAACAAAGACGGAGGGAAAAAGAAAATTCATCAGTTTGACAGGATGTATCTGTTTGATGATATTAACTTTTCCACACAGGATGAGGAAGAAAAAGAAGAAACCGGCAAGCGGTTTGAAACGCTGCTTCGGTCAATGAATGTCAGTTACAAAGTGATTGTATCCAATCATTATGCTGACAATGGAAGGCTGCGGGAAGAAATTTTGCAGAAGGCAGTCAGCAAAGAAATGGAGCCTTTGGCGAAAGAATACCACAAGCTGATTGAAAAGCGATTGCAGGAAGGGCGGGGAGGACTTTTGCAATCCAAGTATTTCATTGTCAGTTGCAGAAAGCCGGATTATGAAAGTGCCAGAAATTATTTTAACACCATAGAATTTTCCATACAGCAGTTATTTCACCGATTGGGGAGCTGCCTGATACCGTTAGATGCCACGGAACGCTTGCGAGCATTACACAGTTATTATCGCATGGGTGACGAGGCATCTTTTTCTTTTGACTGGAATGAATATCTGCATCTGAAACGGGACTGGAGAAATGACATTATCAATACTTCTTTGCGGGAGCATCCGGAATATCTGGAGATGGAGGGCGGAAGCTGCGCCTGTGTGATGTTTATCAGAAAATACCCGAACGGTTTGACGGATCAATTCTTAAATGAACTGACAAACATGGACTTCCCGATCATTTACTCGATGGATGTGGAGCCGCTTGACAATGATGTGGCTTATCAGATGGTGATGAAAAAGTACATGTCCAATGAGCGAAGTATTAACCGTGAGCAGGAGTTAAAAAACGAAAATGGAGATTATTCTACCAACATCAATTACGAGAGGAGAAAGCAGCAAAGAGACACGGAGGAGATGCTTGACCGTATTTCTTCGTTTGATGAGCGGCTTCTTTATGTGGGGATAACCATTGTAGTAAAAGCGGCTTCAATGGAAGAACTGGAGGAACGAACGGAAAAGGTGCGTATCATTGGAAAAACGCACAACATGGACATTGTTCCACATTCCTATCGACAGCTTGATGCGTTGAATACATCATTGCCGACGGGAGCAAGATTTGTTGATACGATGCGGACAATTACTTCTGAGGAACTTTCCATTTTCATTCCGTTTAATGTGCAGGAAATCCATGATGATTTGGGATACTGCTACGGATTTAATAAGGTATCCAAAAATCTGATCATAGGAAACCGTAAATTATTAAAGAATGGAAATGGGATGGTGTTTGGTGTTCCGGGTTCTGGAAAGTCTTACAATGAGAAATCAGAGATGGGGCAGGTGTTATGTTTCTCAAAGGACGATATTATCGTGGTAGATCCAATGGGTGAATACAAAGACATTGCAGCAGCGTGGGGCGGTCAGTATATCAATCTGACACAGTCTGCGGAAAATGTTTTTTATGTCAATCCGTTCTATGTACCGGATGTTGTGCTGGACATTGACCGCTTTGTGGCGGAAAAAGCTGAGTTTGCTTATGCAATCTGTGAGCAGGCATTGAAACCGGTGCCGCTTACCAGCAGACATATCGCTGTAATTGATAAGGCAGTCAGCCATATGTATGAGGAATACTTTAAGAAGCGAAAAGATAAAAGACGGACAAGAAACCGTCCGGAATCCCCGACAATTCCGGTGATGAGAGATTATATTCTTGAGCATTACGAGGGGAATGAAGCAGCACAGGAGATTGTAGACCAGTTAGAAGTATTTGCAGATGGTACGCTTGACATTTTTGCCAGAGAGCAGTCCATATCCGATGAGAACCGATTTACCGTGTACGGATTTTCGGAACTGGGAAAACGAATGCGGGCAATGGCAATGCTTGTGATGATTGAAAGTATCACGGCTAAAATCAAGTATAATCAGTCGGATGGAGTTGCTACATGGGTTTATGTGGATGAGATGCACGAACTTTGGGGAGAAGAATACAGTTTACATGCACTGGAGAAGATGTGGCGTGAGGTTCGAAAGCGTGGCGGTATCTGTACCGGGATGAGCCAGAATCTGATCGACGCACAGAGAAACCGTTCTACCAAAACAATGGTTTCCAATTCTGAATTTATGCTTTTGCTGGATCAGGGAACAATGGATAAGGAAGCGGTAGAAGATTTGTTTGATATTTCTTCTGAGCAGCTTGCCTGTGTGAACGGAGCAGATCCGGGAATGGGACTGATCCGGTTTGGCGATAAGATCGTCCCGTTTGATAATACAATGGAAAAAGACAGCAGTCTGTATCAGTTATTTAATACCAATTTCCACGAGATGGTCAATGAAAAAAATATCAGGCAAACAGGGAAAAAATAAAGAAAAATAAGGGCAAATGAATTGGCGAAAATCGTTGAATTATGGCGGGAAAAATGATATATTAGTTGCATGGCGTAAGCCATAGGAAAGTACCCATGACAGGGTGGTAGCCTCCCAACACCGAATGACCGGCTTGCCGGAATACATAGGAAGGGAGGTGGCGCAGATGACAGCTTTTGAAATCCTTTCGATTTTCATCGGCATATTAACATTGTTATGTGCCTTTGGTAGTCTTGTTATAGCGTTGCTTGCCTTTCTCAATAAGAGAAACAAGCGAAAATAAAAATGCCTATCCTGTCGGCAAACAGGATAGGCGGTGTCTGTAAAGACACTTAATCCATCTTGGGAGCATCCACTTTGGAGTGGGTACTTTCCTTTTCTAATATCAATATATCATATTTCCCCAAAACATTCAACAGAAAAATCAAAAACAAATATACAGCCCACTGAATATAATTGGAGGTGGCAGCGAATGGATCATCTTGACAAAGAGGTTATTGAATCATTAAGTGAACCGGCGAAGCGTGTGTTCAAAAGTCTGGATTATCGTTCCAAACAGCGAATGTTAAAGAAAGCCAGCGCAATGGCTAAGGCTGAAAAAATGAAACGGCGGAAAAAGAGACGGTTCAAGAAAAAAGGCATTGAAAAACTGAATAAAGGCAAAAAGCAGAAGAAGGGCAGTTCATCCAAAAGTGAGCGTGTCCTTTTTTCTATTCATGAAACGAGGGAGCTTATGGTGCAGTCCATGCATCTGATGCTGCTTGGAAGTAGTGTGGAGGATGATTCTTATGAAGAAAGAAATACGGAGCATACAGAAGACGCACCTATCAGGCTTTCTAAAGAAACTGCCAGAAAAGGAGCACATACAGCAGTAGGCGGCATGAAAACGCTTGTACGTAAAAACATGCAAAGCAGGGAAAAACGAAAGGCTGCAAGAAAGTCAACAGAGAAATCAGCACAGGCTGTTCAATCGGGAGCAAAAGCAGGAGCACAGGCAGGCAAATTTCTGGTAAAAACGATACAAAGTGTTGTTCAGGCAGTAGCGGCAAATCCCGCTGTATGGATAGCACTTCTTTTGATTATTCTTGTGGCAGCTATCGTGGGAGCGATCGGAGCAGTGGTTGGCTCCGGCGGTGCTGCTAATGAATCACAGGATGGAACCTATCAGGCACAGGTATCTGAAAAGACAGAAAGTTTCCGTGAACTTGTCTCGGAATATTGTGAAAAATATGGAATTGATGATTATGTGGATCTGTGTCTTGCCGTGATCGAACAGGAAAGCGGTGGAACGGAACCGGATGTCATGCAGACGGCACAATCCTATTACAATGTGAATCCGCCGATTGACAGTACAGAAGAAAGCATTGACTGCGGAACGCATGAATTATCTGACTGCCTAACAAAAGCGAAGTGTCAAAGTCCGAATGATATAAAAGGAATTTCACTTGCCCTGCAGGGGTACAACTTTGGAAATGGTTACATAGACTGGGCATTAAAAAATTATGGCTGTTACACCAAAGAAAATGCTGAAATCTTTTCAGCAAAGATGTGTGCGGAACTTGGATACGGTTCTTATGGTGATACCGAGTATGTACCTCATGTACTTCGTTACTATGTGATGAATGAAGAAACCATTGTATCCAATGAATCCGCTAAAAAGATTTTAGAAGAATTGAAGAAAAATAATACAGCACCGGCGGAGGTTTGGGAGGTGATCGAAAAAGGGGCTTCTCTGATCGGGACGGTAAAATACAGCATGGAGAAACGGCAGTCGGATGGACGGGACAAACCGGAGTTTTTGGACTGCTCTGCTTTTTCCGCATGGGCATTTCATAAAGCAGGAGTGACCAGTGTGCCATATGGTTCTACGACAGCAACTTTTATCGGTTCAAAAAAGTTTCAGGATATATCTGCTGACCAGTTACAGCCGGGAGATATTGGACTGAAAAGTAAGACAGGTGGAACCGGCGGAGCAAATCATGTCGGGATCTATTGTGGAAAAATGAAGGATGGCAGAGTGGTTTGGCTTCACTGTACCAGTTCCAGCGGTTCTTCCCTGACTGGAAATGCAGAGGGACCGATGTTTGGTGTTTATACGAATTTTACTTATTTCAGACGGTTAAAGAAATGGGACAAAAAGTAGTGTTTAGACATAATGTCTAGACAGTTAAAGAAATAGGACAAAAAGCAGCGTTTAGACATTATGTCCAGACGGTTAAAGAAATGGGACAAAAAGTAGCGTTTAGACATTATGTCCAGACGGTTAAAGAGATAGGACAGAAAGTAGCGTTTGGACATTATGTCCAAACAGGATAGAAAGCGAGGAAATCATGTTAAGAAACATACGAAGATTTTATTGGAAGCAAAGAGACAGGGGACAGGGAAGAAAGACTGTTATGGCAGCGTTGGTAATTTTCATGTTCGTTGCCATTATCGTGGCAGCTATCATAAAAAGTATGATGGGAGGACATGATGCGGGATTGCAAACGGTTCATAAAAGCAATACGGCAACCGGTGCTGCGGTCGTTACAGAAACAGCATCGGGGGCATCTGTGACTGCGACAGAGACTGCTCCGGATCGTGAGCTGCCGGAAGAAACCAAAGAAGCGATTTCTGTGGATACCACAAACCTTAGTACCTTTTTAGGATTTATGTCGGATACAGCTTATGAAGATTTGAAGAATCAGTTGATTAAAATATGTCAGGACAGGAAATGCAGATCCGTCAAAAAACTGACCTATCAGCAGACGAAGGCATTTGATGTAACCAGTTTTGTTCTTTTGTCAGATGGCAGCGTCTATCAGTGCAGCTACAATCTGAAAAGCTGTCAGATGTCACTTTCAGAAACATCATACGATGAAGCGGCAGTCAATCAGATGAAGGAAAAGGAATTGCAGGAAGAACAGGCTAAGCTGGAACAACAGCAAAAGGCAGAAAGGGAAAAACCGGAAAAGAAAAAGGCGATTCATAAAAAGAAGAAAGCGAAAAAGAAATCACATAAGACAAAAAAAGCCAAGAAAAAGTCGTCAAAAGTCAGTTCCGGACGAAAGCATAAAAAATAACGCTATTACTGTATATAAGGGAATAAGGGTATAAGGGAACGGAGTTCCCTTACAAGATATGTGCATGGATGTGTCCACATCATGCGTATCTTGCAAGGCTCGAATGAAGAGATAAAAAGCACATTTTATGTGCCAAAAATGAACATCAAAAAAGCAGTAAAAATGGTATGTTTGGACATTATGTCCAGACAGGATCAAATAGAAAAGGACATGGTTAGCGTTTAGACATAATGTCCAGACGGAATCAGATCAAAGAGACATGGACAGCGTTTGGACAAAATGTCCAAACAGAAGAAAGAGGTGATTGTTTGAATGACATGAAAACAGAGATTCTCCGGGTACGAATGACACCGGAGGAAAAAGCAGCACTGAATAAGCAGGCAAGCCTGCATCATAAAACCATGAGCGAATATATTCGGAGTGTGGCAAAGTGTCCGCCGGATGTGACGAGGGATGAATTTGAATCCTCCATCGTGCGGATGATCTATGAGATCAACAAGATTGGTGTCAATATCAATCAGATTGCAAAAAAGTATAACGAGCACAATTATGTGGAACCAAGTGAAGAACTGCTCTGCAAATTGGATGAAGTTTACGGAATGATGAAACATACCATACGGATTATGAAAGGTGATCGCAATGTCGCTCATTATTAAGATGGATACCATTAAGACGGAGGAACATTTACGAAAGTCCATTCCCTATATTATGAATGAGAGGAAAACGGATGGATTGTGCTTTAGCAATGCAGGCATTACACCGGAGCAGATTTTGGATACCTTCTTTTTGACAAAGCAGATGCATCCCACGCACGGAACCAGACAGGGGTATCATTTTAAGTTTTCTTTTTCTAAGGATGAAACGATTGCACCGGAAGATGCTTTGAGTTTTGTCCGGGAGTGGGTCGAGGAATATCTGGGAGAGTGTTATGATTATGCCTGCTCGGTTCATAAAGACCGTGACCATATGCACATGCACCTGGTATTCAATTCTGTAGCAAGAAATGGTGGAAAGTACCGGTATGAAAAAGGGGACTGGGAGAAAGTGATACGCCCGCTTACAAACCGTCTGGCTGAAAAATACCATACCGGACCATTAAAGGAGAAAGATCCGGTGCTGGATTATTCACCCGATTACGACAGGAAGCAAGGAACAATGACGGGAAAAGAACGAGTGGAGCAGGATATTGACCAGTGCATTTTGGAAAGCAGATCCTATGCAGATTTCAAGAAGCGTCTAGTGCGGGATTATGACTACCAATTGCGGGAAGGAGTATCGAGAGAGCATGGTGTCTATCTTGCTCTGACACCGCCGGGGAGAGGAAAAGCTATTCGTACCTATCGTTTAAGTGAGGGCTATATGCCGGCAGACATTGACCGGCGTATTGCTTCAAAGACTGCTGACAGAGTTTCGGTGAAAAGGGAGAAAGCAGAAAAGAGAAATACAAAACTTGACTGGGCAATGAGCAGAAATTATCAATTTATCCCTTATAAAGAAATGTCGGAATATCAGAAGGCAATGGTACGGCAGGTGTTGGAGGCAAGGCGGTTGTATCAGCGAACCGGAACACCGCTATATATCCATGAGCGAAGTGTCAGTATTCTTCGGAAAATGAAAAATGAGACGAAACAATGCGGTGTGTATGTAAAACGAAGAGAAACAAGAAGAGTGCAGAAAGAACTCATCAAAACGATGCAGCAGAGGAGGAAGAAACAGTTATGACAACAGAACAGATGGCATTAGTAAAGAAACTGATCCAAAAGCATGAGATTGAAGCAACGGATGCCGAGTGGACATTGATTTTTCTGGGAGTCGGCTATGGATTGTCAGAACAGCAGATAGATAGTTATCTTGTGATGGATACTACTGACCTATTGGTAGAGCATGAAAAGATGCTCTGCATTCTTTTGGGAATGGATTCAGAAATGCAGGGAGCAACCAATGAAATTCAAAATCCGGCAGAAAGAATACAGTTTATGTTAGAAAATCATTTCCAAAGAAAGAAACCGGAGAGTGGTTATGAAAGTGTCATGCAGTATGTGATTGAGGACAGTGACCTGTCAGCAGCACAGATTGAACAGCTTCGGAAAGCGGTAGAAGCAGGAATGCCGGCAGAGGACATTTTAGAAATGGCAAAGAAGCGAAAGGATGTGATGGAGATACGACGATGTATCGAATTTTATGAAATGATGCAGCAAAAGGGCAGACAGGAAAATGTAAAGAAAAGCAGGAGGGCAAGCAAATGAGTGAAGAATTACAATCGTTAGTGCAGATCATAGAGTTATATGGAAGAGGTCTGGAAGGTTTGGGAAAAGCCATACGCTTCTCGGCAAAGGGAGCAGAGAAAGGAGTGCAGATCGCACAGGTGAAAGCATTACAGCATCGAATGAAACTTCATTATGCCAGTGAGGGAACACACAACACTATGAAGTTATCCGATCTGGAAAAAATGACAGGTGGTCGTTACACCATCCTAAACATTCCTTTGGAGGATGAGAAAGAGTTGATTGCTTTTTATGACAGGTTAAAGAAGTTAAAAGTCTCTTTTTCTGAACTGCCGGACTTAAATCTCGGAGACGGCTATACACAGATTGCCTACAATCCGGATGATGTGGAAAGTGTACGGCTAGTGATTGATTATTATAAAAAGAAGTTTCGGCAGGAAGCAAAAGAAATGGATCTGGATGAGTATTTTGGAACGGCAAGTCCGGGAGGACTGGAATATCTTGATGAACTTGCTGCCAAAGGATATGAGGGAAGGATGCATGAGGAGCAGTTGGAAGAGATTCAGGAAAGAATCAGGGATCAAGAATATCTTCCCATCAGCATCAATGTGGAATCCCTTCTTCTGCGGGAGGAAAAGGATGCCTATCTGTTTCGCATTCCCCGTGGCAGACTGGGAGAAGATCTTTCGAGTGCCATACGGATCAAAAAATCAGACTGTATTCTTTTGGATGAGGGGCAGACGGTGATTACCTGTTTGAAACGGGATGGAGAACTCTGGGGCTATGCATTGGATCAAAGGAAAAACATCAATGAGAAAGAAAAAGTAAAACTGGATATTACAAAACTGGAAAAAGCATTTGCCCAGGTAGGCGATGACCGTGTGAAAATGATCGGGAAACTAAAGCCGGAGTATGCAGCAATCTTTCCATCTTTTCATGAGGGACAGGAGATTCAGAAAAAATCTTCTGTCCCTGATTTAGTTCCGGAGAAAACAGTGGAAAAAGTGCTGTCCCTTGAAAAGATGAAAGAGCGATACCAAAGTCCGGAGTACATTCCGGTTACTTTTGATATGGAGACTCAGATGGTGGCAGAATCTCCGAATCTGTATATTGCCAATCTGCCGAAAGAACAGCAGGAATCCAAGGATTTTGTGCGGTGTATCTGCCTGGACAAGGAGACAACCAGCTTATCGGATGACGGAAAGCGGTTACTGGCATATTTGAAACGATCAGATATGTCGGAGATCACAGAACTAGCTCCGAATGGAAAGGAGCTGCGAAAGTATGTAAAGAAAAATGAAGAGATTGCGACAGAATGCTTGAAACATCAGCGGGGCAGGTGGAATACAGACAGTCCATCTTTGGAAAAGAGGTTGCTGCAAAAATCTGTCAGCACTCCGAAGAACAAAAAATTGTAGAGGTGATTCTGGTGAAAAAACAAAAAGGGAAAAGCCGTGCAACCCATGTTGCCGGTGATATGAGAAAACAAAGACTGCAGAGTTTATTACGAGTGTGTGTGGCGTTGTTGCTGCCCACACTCTATTTATTTTACTGTTTAAGCGGATTGTATATCATAGATGTGGAAATGACGAAGCTGAAGGAACAGATTGTCTGGTGCCTGTTACATCCCCTGAAGATATATAACGATAAAAGTCTCAGTATGGTGTTTGTCGGTGGACTTTTATGGATGGTTTTAAGTTTCACGGCGTATAGCAGAAGTGATCATAACCGGATGCCGGGCAATGAATTTGGTTCTGCCAAGTGGGGCGAAGTGCGGGAGTTTAATGAAAAATATGCGGCAAAGACAGCAGACGGGGAAGGCAATCTGTCATCGGAAAATAAAGTGCTGTCACAGAATGTACGGTTTCGGTATGATTCCGATACGCTCCGCAACAACAATGTGTTTGTCGTTGGTGGAAGCGGTGCCGGTAAGACTGCTTTTTTCCTGACACCCAACTTACTGTCTCTGCATGACTGCAACATTTATACCGATCCAAAGGGAAGCCTTGTGGAAGAACTGGGAGCATGGCTGTCAGAGCAGAGAGATACCAGAGTATATACATTGAACCTGTGTGAAATGGAAAAAAGTATGCACTTTAATCCGTTCCTCTACATCCGCAGTAAAAGTGATGTGACCAAACTGGTAACGAATTTGATACAGAATACAAACTCCCCGAACATTAAAAATTCTTCTCAAGACCCATTTTGGGAGAAGGCGGAACGAATGTTTTTGGAGAGCCTTTTCCTCTATGTCTGGATGGAATGTCCCAAGGGAGTGTATAACCAGAAAAGAGGGCGGGCAGAACTATTGCAGAAAAACTGGAAAACGATTTTATATCTGTTAGATGAGGCTCAGTTTGTGGATGCGGACACACCGCCGAAACTGGATCTGCGTATGGAAGAACTGGCAAAAAAGAAGCCGGATCATCCGGCCGTAAAAGCCTATCAGCGATACCGGGGAGGTCCGGATGAAACGATTCGTTCCGTCATTATGACGGTAAATGCCCGTATGCAGCCTTTCGATAATGAGGAACTGTTGGAAATCTTTTCATCCAATGACATTCCGTTGGATGAGTTTGGTACCGGAATTGACGGAGACAAGAAAACAAAAAGCAATCTGTTTATCATTATCCCGGATGACGATGACACCTTTAACTTCGTGCCGGGCATGGTTTATACCCTGCTTTTTCAGGAGTTGTACCGTCAGGCAAGATTCTTTGGTGGAAAGCTGCCAATGGATGTTGGTTTCTGGCTGGATGAAATGGCTAATGTCAAGATGCCGAACAACTTTGATAAGATTCTTGCAACCTGTCGAAGCCGAGGTGTGTACTGTGTACCGATTTTACAGTCTCTGGCACAGTTAAAAACACTGTTTGCGGATGGTGCATGGGAGGGAATCGTGGGAAACTGCGATACTTTTATCTATCTTGGCGGAAATGAGGCAAGTACCTACGAGTATGTGTCAAAGTTACTTGGTAAGTGGACGATTGATAAACGAACCAGTGGAGAAAGCAAAGGCTCCAGTGGTTCATACAGTCAGAACTATGATGTGCTTGGCAGAGAGTTGATGTTGGAGTATGAGCTGCGTCTTTTACCGGATGATGAATGTATCATCTTTGTGCGTGGGGAAAATCCGATCCGGGATAAAAAGTGGTTTCCGTGGGAGCATGAACAATACTTAGAAGCAAGAAAGTGTGGCATTTTTAATCCCAATGAGCAGAAAGAAAAACAGGAAAAGCCGATGGAAGAGTGCGAATTTCTCGGCGAAGAATCCCTAAATTATCTGAAAATGCAGAAAGACAAAAATGAAAATATCAGGCTGTATGAACTGGATGCTTTTTCGTTTATGATGATGGATCTGGATGAGATGGAAAAGAAGATTCATTCCACTCCGAACGATAAAAAGGGAAAAGCAGGAGAGCCGACAATCAGCACCGGCATGATACAGTCAGCCCTTCACGCGGAGAAAGAACGGGAGGAAGCGGAACGGAAAGCGTGGTTTGTAGAAAACTTTGATTCGCTGACGCTTCTTGACATTTATTCTTCCGAGTGGATCGGTGAGATACGAAGAAATGTGATAAGGGATTTGCTGCAGGTACAGGCTCCGGAAAAAGTGATAAAGTCAATCATCCGCCCGGAGATAGAGGAAGGACAGGTGCTGCAGAAAAGGGCGATGTGGATGGAGATGGAAGGGGTAGTAATTGCTTCAAAAAAAGGGGAAAATCCACTATAACTAGTAAATTATAATAACGAATATGATTTTGTATTATTCCAAGTTTGGCATATGGTAGATAATTTATAGTTGCCGATGTTATTTGTAATAGTTGGTGTCTTTTGCGGATTGATGGCTACTCTGATTGGAAGCTTTACATACGCGACAAAGTATCGAATAAATCCAGTTGATTCTTCTGTATCACCAGATGGAAAATATGAATTGTTGTTTCAGCAAATAGGAGATCCAGAGTGACCATTTGGTTCTACCCATGCCAGATTGGTTTTGAAAGACGAATCAGGAATAATTACAAAGTATCCGTTTTATGTTCTTAATGATGGCTGCAGTGTTCATCAGGATTCCTGGAAGGTAACATGGACGGATACCTATGTAAAAGTCGTTATTGGTGGTGAAGAACAGAATGATGACCAATATATTTTATATTTTGATGGGAAAGAGGATTTTAAACAACGGGAAATGAAGCGAGGTACATCGGAAGAATAATTTCAATAGCCGTATCAAGAATCAGAACCGGAATATGTGTATATGAATTATTATAATTTATTTGAGAAGCCAAATAAGATTGTAAAAAGGCAAAAGAATATATTAACCAATCGGCATGAAGTATATTGATATAATATATTTAGGCTTCAAGAAAAGTATATTGTATCTTGACATTTAAATCTTACAGGTGTAATATAAAACATATATATTTTTTGGTCTTAATTCTTACAAATGTAAGAATAGTAAGAAGGGAGTAAAAGATGTTTCAGAATAAACATATAGTACAATGGGCTTTGTATATGACGATATGTACATTTGTTTTGACTGCCTGCAAAAACGAAAAAGTGATTGAAGATAAACGAAAGGATACCAAAAAATCAGAAAGCACGGCTTTACCTTGTGAGCAGAGTTATATTGATTGGAATAACAGTGTTGCCAGGAAAAATGGGAAATTGTACTTTGCAATAGAGATTAAAGATTTTATAGATGCTTACAACTATTGCTATTACCAAGATTATGGAAAGAAATATATTCAGTCGCTTGTAACATGGTATTCATATAAACAAGATTTTGGAAGGCTGAAAGGAGATATGTGTTATGAATATACGGAAAATAAGAAAATACTGACACTACCCACTGTTGCTGTGTACACTATAAAACATACAAAAAACATAGAAGCTATTACTGTTAATTTTGATGATCATAGTTATACAGAAAAAATGTATAAGAAATATGAGAAATTATGCTTTTATTGTTTGAAAATGCTTTTTCCGAATATGGAGAAGAATAAGATAACAAGTTTGTATAAAAAATTAAATAAAAAGGCATATGATCATATATTTCAGACAGAAAAAGGATTTCATAGCTATAATCTACCAAGCGATTTGTATTATAGAGATGGAGTAGGAATTTATCCTTATTTCGCATACGGCGAAAGTGTTCGTATGTGTATTATTCCTGTAGATCAAAAGTTAATCCGGTCATACAGGAAAAAAGGTGTTAGGTTGCATAGATTGGATGAAAGAAAAATGAAAGGAAAATGAGTAATTATGAAATATAGACATAATAGAAAAAGAAGAATGATCCGTGTTGGCTTTTTGGTGCTAAGTATAATATTTATAGCTGGTGTAGTCCTGTTTACTATAAAAGGGATAACTAAGAAAGAGGTTGTCAAAAGTCCTGAACAGGTTTTGAAGTCATATATGAATTGCATTTGTCAGAAAAACTATAGCGAAATGTATGAAATGATAACAAATGAGAGTAAAGAAACCATTGAAAAAGAGGACTTTGTGAAGCGCAATTCTGCTATTTATGAGGGGATTGAAGCAAAAAACATCAATATAAAAATTATAGATTATGAAGAAGAAAGTTTAACAGTTAAATATAATACAGCTTTTGACACAGTAGCCGGAAAAGTGGATTTTAAAAACGAAGTTGCTTTTTTAGAACAAGATGATCAGTACAAAATGGTATGGAGTAATTCAGTAATCTATCCAGGGCTTACAGAGGATGACAAAGTGCGTGTGTCCGTAATACAGGCGCAGAGAGGTCAAATTCTGGATAGGAATGGAAGAATGCTTGCGGGAAAGGGTGTTGCTTCATCTGTTGGAATTATACCTGGAAAGTTAGAAAATAGGAAAAAATCCATTGTCAGAATTGCGAAATTGTTGGGAATAAAACCAGAAGATATAGAAAAGGAATTAACGGCAAAATGGGTAAAAGAAGATTCATTTGTCCCGATTAAAAAAATTGCAAAAGTAAAAGAACTTGATTTACTCGCACTGGATCCGGATGAAACAATTGTTGAGGAACAAAAACGACAGGAAAAATTATTAAAAATATCTGGTGTAATGATTTCGGATGTAGAAGTCAGAGAATACCCATTAAAGGATGAGGCTGCACATTTAGTGGGGTATGTACAAAATGTAACTGCAGAAGATTTAGAAAAGCATGCAGGAGAAGGATATACAAATGCCAGTGTCATTGGAAAAACGGGGTTAGAGGGGGTATATGAAAAGGAATTGAAGGGGGAAAATGGATGCAAAATATATATTGCTGATTCAGAAGGAAAAGAGAAAGAGCAGCTGGCATATAAAATAGTGAAAGATGGAAAAGACATTAAATTAACGATAGATGCGGATTTACAGGCGCAATTATATAAAAATTTTAAAAGTGACAAAAGTTGTTCCATTGCCATGAATCCATTTACTGGGGAAGTGCTGGCAATGGTTAGTACACCTTCCTATGATACGAATGCATTTATAATGGGAATGAGTAAAAAGCAATGGGATAGATTAAATAAAGATAAGAAACAACCATTGTATAACCGTTTTAGACAAGTATGGTGTCCGGGATCCACATTCAAGCCTGTTATTGCGGCGATTGGTTTACAGTCTGAAGCATTTACCGGAACAGATAATTTTGGAAATGAAGGACATAGCTGGCAAAAAGATAAAACATGGGGGACATATCATGTTACGACACTTCATACATATAGCCCCGTTATACTGAAAAATGCATTGATATATTCAGATAACATATATTTTGCCAAAGCAGCACTTAAAATCGGAACAGAAGAGATGGAGAGGTCATTATCTATGTTGGGGTTTCATTCATCTATTCCATTTGAAATAAAGATGGCGGAGTCAAAGTTCTCAAATAATAAGCATATTCAAAGTGAGGTAGGGTTAGCGGATACGGGATATGGTCAGGGACAGGTACTTGTCAATCCACTTCATTTGGCTTGTATTTACACAAGTTTTTGCAATGACGGAAATGTGTTGAAACCGTATTTATTGTATAAAGAAAATGCCAAAGCAGAGCAGTGGATTTCAGAAGCCTTTTCCAAATCCGTATCCCAAGAAGTGTTAGAGGGTATAAAAAGTGTAGTGAATGATTCACACGGGACGGGATACGCCATACATCGTAAAGATATGATTTTAGCAGGAAAAACAGGAACTGCTGAAATTAAAGAGTCGCAGAGTGATACGACAGGAACTGAATTAGGGTGGTTTGCTGTTATGACACCAGATAAGAAAAACAAAAAGCCTATTCTTATTGTCAGTATGGTTGAAGATGTAAAGGGAATAGGAGGAAGTGGTTATGTGGTAAAAAAAGATAAGGCTGTTTTGGATAAATGGTTTGGTAAAAATTGAAAACAGGAAGGAGTGTGCAGAATTATGAGAAAATTTTTATATTTAATCCTTTTTGTAATGACTCTTTGTGTTTTTTGCTGTTCGTGCAGTCAAAAGACAAATGATGTGAAAAAGACATCAAGTCAGCATGAGAAAAAGCTAAAAAGTGTCCCAAATAATAATACAAAAGAAGATGTTATATCGGAAGAAGATCTGGAAAAAGGATATGACTTGCCGGTATCCGCTCAAGAGAATGAAGAGGCTACAAGAGATTCTATGCAGATAATGTCGGGACTTGAACATATATATAGAAATGCGGATAAAGGAGATTCGTTAAATGTTGTTTTAGATAACAAATCGATATGTAAAATGATTAAAAAGATAAAACAACAGGGTTATTCTGTTACAGTTTCTGAAGATTATTCTAATATGGAGAATTATAAAAGATTTTCTTCATTTCTTGCAAAAGCACAGAAGAAACAGAAAGGGTCGGGTGTTATTTATGAAGTTCATTCCGAGGGCAGCATTGGAAGAGAAAAATTTATTTATGACGGAAAGGAGATGTTTCTATTGGCTTCAAATGCATCGTGGGATGATAATGGTAAGCCAATTATTACATTTGTTTCCTACACAAGGATAAAGAAATGGAGATATTCGAGAAAAGGATGGTTTTGCTATGAATTGTGTGTGCCGGAATATCCTGAAGTGACGGAAATGGTAGATGGAAGCTGTCTGATCAGGATTAAGCCAATGAGTGATAATAAGCGGAAATTATCAAGAAAATGCGTTCGTGGTTTAGCGTATCAGGGCAATAATATTTTATGTTCTAATTGGGATCAGGAACATATGCAAAAGATAGATTATAATGGTTTATATGAATATTTATATGCTATGAAATATAAAAAGAAATTTAATGGAAAAAAATATCCAAGTGGAATACCCAAAGATCAATTTGAGCAATTGATCATGGAATATTTACCTGTTTCCAGAGAAGAGATTGAAAAGTATGCAAGTTATAATGAAAAGAAAAAGACATATGATTGGATGCGATTGGGATGTTTTAATTATGCTCCTAATTTTTTTGGAACTTCTATCCCGGAAGTAACAAAGATTAAACATAATTCCAATGGAACAGTTACTCTTACCGTGGATGCGGTTTGCGAAATGGTGTTATGTAATGAGGCGGTCATTACTCATGAGCTAACTGTAAAATTTAATAAAGATGGTAGTTTCCGTTATTTGGGAAATAAGATCTTAAATGGTGGTATCAAGAAAATACCAGAGTATCAATATAGAATATTGAAGGAGAAATCGAAAAGATAAAAAATAAAGAGATTGGGTAAAGAATTATAATGTATGTTTATCCAATCTCTTTGATAATTAAAAGATATGTGAAATTTTTATTGTCTCCAGATATTCATGTCAGATAAGATAGACATGGTGATTTGTGCTGCACTATTTCCAGTAGCATCACTATTTGCACTGATATTGGTGGCAAAAAAGCAGGTATTATTTGTTGTTTCGATATAACCTACGAACCAACCGTTCACATCTTTGTCATCTATGCGTCCGGTACCGGTTTTCCCGTAAAGTTTCTTATCATTGACAGATGAAAGAAGAATGGAATTCTTTACTGCCTGAAGGTTGTTGGAATGGAATTCTAAATTGTTGGTTTGTAATTTTTTCAGAAGTTCCACTTGTTCTACAGGAGAAATTTTTAAGGTGGATTCTAGCCAATAGGAAGATAATCCGCCCATTATATTCTTATTTCCATATTCAATTTTGTTTAGATAATTTTGAATACGAGTAAGGGAAAGACGTTCATCTATTGTCTGGAAATACCAGTTAGCAGAGGCTGCCATAGCAGAATCTAGTGTCAGATCAGTATTCCATGCTTCAAAAGGATAGTCTTTTCCATCCCATATAAGTAGGGAGTTTTGTGGTGTAATAATATTTTCCTCTAATCCCCAAAGTGCATCATATATTTTATAAGTGGAGTCTGGAGATATACGATGGGTGGCATGTTCCATGTCATACACAGTCCAGCTATCACGATTGGAATTAAATAAAACAAAGCTGCCTTCATAATTCTTAAAGTATGAAGAAAGATCGGTCTGCGTTATATTTTCTGAAGAATAATTCCAGTTATATTGATCGTTGATAGCAGCATAGGATGAAATAAAAGGAGTAAAACTTATAATTCCAGCAGTAATCAGCATAAAGGCGATAATTCCAATTGCCTTCTTATGAAAAGAGGGATTTTTATAAGAAGCAATGCTAATGATACGCCGTTTTATCTGTTTGATATTTCCACCAAGACCTGCAGCAAACGGAAAAGGAGAAGAGGAAATCTTCTCAGCAAAATTAATCAGTGTATTTCCATATTTTTCATAATCGCATTCATCAAGCATTTTTAAAACGGAAGTATCGCAGGCAATCTCTCGATCATTACGCATTTCTTTTAACGCATACCAGACGATAGGATTAAACCAATATAGTATTGCTGTAAGAAACATTAGATAATTGGCAAGAGAGTCTTTGTGTTTATAATGTTGTAATTCGTGCAGCAAGATATAGCGCACATCCGTTTTCTGATGATCCGATATCAGATGAATTGGCATATAAATTCTGGTTTTAAAAATGCCTGTAATAATAGGTGTTTTTAGGAAAGCAGTGCTATAAATGGGGATATTCCTTGTGATTTTCATCTCGAATAAACATTGTTTATATAGTTTGCATATAGTGGTATTTTGAAGAGGAAGTGCGGATCTTTTTAAAGAACGCAATTGCAGTGAGGACTTTAGTACCAACACGAGCACTACAAACATACCGGCAATCCATACACATAACAAAATGCTTCTGATAATTGTCGGAGTGCTGGAATTTACAGAGATAGTAAATTCGTTCATCCAGTCAGAAGAATTGGAGAGGGTTGCAGGGGAGACTACGGTTTTATTTTGATCTGTTTGAAATGCCGGTGATATAATTACATGATTGAGCCAGGAAAAAAGGTCAGGAAACTGTTTACTTTGTACTGGGAAAAATGGTGTTAAAAGCAGAACAAGTAAAAAATACCATAAATTATACTGCATCCGGCTTGTCAGAGTGTTTTTAAAGATCCACTTGGATACTAAAAAAATGCCAATAATAATACTGATAACAATATTGCATAATAAAAAATGGGTTATAAATTCATCCATGCGTGGAACCTCCTGTGGGATCTTTTTTGGAAAGAAGAGAGCGTAAATCTTCCAGTTCTGTTTCGGATAAGTGGTCATTTTCAATATATGTGGATAACATGGCGGTGATATCCCCATGAAAATATCGTTCTAAAAAAGATTTACTTTTTTGATCAATATAATCAGATTCTTTCACTAAAGGTGAATAAACGAATACTCGGCTATCTTTTTCGTAGGTCAGAACTCCTTTATTAACAAGGCGTTTGATTAAGGTTTGTATAGTTTTTGCACTCCATGAAGATGTTGCTAAAAGTTTTTCAGTAATCTCATTTGTGTTAATAGGAGCATACTTCCAAACAATTTTCATCACTTCATATTCAGCTTCTGATATTTGTGGTAATGCACTCATGTAGACACCTCCTAATTCTTACGAGTGTAATATACATATTTTATTATAAAGCCCACTATATACAAAGTCAAATAAAAACTTGACTATTTATCCTACACGTGTAATAATTAAAATATTACAAGCGTAAGAAATACGCCTTGTGATTAAAATCCGTTTTTAACTGTGTGGTGTAACAATTCTAAATATGTAAATACTACATACAAGAATGGAGGCGAAAATATGGAAAGTGATCAGATATGGAACCAAGTGGCGAAATTTATGCAACAATTGCGTGGCGAAAATTTATCGAAAAAATCAATAATTCAGATACCAGGACAGAAAAATGCTAAAAATGAATTGGAAAAGATACAGGCGATTGGAAAAGAGCGGATGAAGCATATGAAGGAAACCGAACAAAGAATTATTCAGAAATGGATAGAATGCTTGGAAGATAATGCATCACTAGAGGCTCAACAGGCTTATTGTCAGGGATATATAGATTGTCTGTTCTTATTGTGTGGTATGGGAATTATTGAAAAAGATAGTGTGGCAAATGATATTTTTGAACAGTTGAATAAATAATAGAAAAGGTTCATTTTATGACAAAACGAACCTTGAATATTAGAGCAAAAATTAAATATCAGAATTGTCTGTGCGAGTGTCATCGACTGATAGGACAGCTTCTGTGATTGCGAGGAGAGTTTTAAGCTGTTTCTCATCGCATTGAAGTAGATGTCTTTGTAATTTTTGGTATGTACTGTTGTTCAGGTTTTTATCTGGATAAATTACAGTATCAGCAGATAAATTAAAATATTGTATGGTTTTGGCAAAAACCTCAAGGCTGGGAGTATTCTTAAAGCGCTCCAAGTCTTTCAAATATGATAATGAAAGATCAAGAATTTCAGCCAATTCAGCTTGTGTGAGTTTTTTATCCATACGGGCATTTTTCATAACAGTGCCAAACTGTTTTGGGTTGAGAGCCATAGCGCCACCTCCTATAAGTATGTTATAGCCATACTTATAAAATGTAAAAATGGTAAAAAGATACTTTGTAGATATGGTATGACAGCACTAACGACAGATTGGAGTAAAAAATGATGGGAAAATGTGATAAACAGTTAAAAAAACACAATTTATTAAATTGGTGCATTGTACTATTTTAGGTATGGTTAAACCGACCTTATTTGGTGGGATTGGCGGAAAACTGAGAGAAAAGATGAGTAATGGTTATCGAAACTGTAATTATCATCTTTTCTCTTTTTATTTTGTAAAATATTTGTTGAATAAAACAAAGAACTTTATAAAAAATACGCCGATAAATCGTGGAAATACACCGAAATATGTGTTCTATATCTTTTTCTTATGTCAAGTTATACTTGTCTCAGAGGAAAAAGGGGGTGTCTGCCATTAGTAAATCTGTTAGAAACCAGTATCTTGAATTTTTAGCGGAAACAGGTATGACACGCTACGAATTTTCAAAACGAAGTGGTATTCCGGAAAGCACATTATGGAGTTTGGGACAGAAGGAAGATTATGATGTGCGGGAAAGTAATATACGAAAAATAGCACAGGGCATGGGTGTTCCGGCTTCAGATCTTTTTAATGATAATGAGAATACCATTTGTCTTGAAGATAGGAGTGAGGTTTGGATTATAAAGAATTATAGACGATTATCTGAGCGTCAGAAAGGGCGTATAGAAGGTTACATAAAAGCATTACTTGATCAAACAGGAAGAAATGATTTTCAATCTGAGTAGAGGGTATTTTGAAAAATAATCAAAATACCTTTTTCTTTTGAATGATACACCGATAAATCGTGGAAGATAACCGAAATATGTGTTCTTTGCAAGAGTAAAGCAGGCATTTATAATTTAGATGTGTCCACACAGGAAAACATTTCTTCTGGGGGAGCACGACAATTAAATATGATGATTTCACTGGACATAGGGAACAGTTACGCATTGCGCTGTGCCGCAGATGCGCCAGGATCGGTAAGGATGAATTGATGGAGAGGAAATATACATATGATCAATCTGCCTGATGTGAGATGCCGGGAGCGATAACATCCATGCAAAAGAGGAATTGTGGTGATTCCGTGGTTGCGACTGTTCTACGATAATGATACTCCCTTTATGGTCTATAGGAGATGGTGCGAGTCCAGAGTGTGCTGCTAACCACAGTGACCGGTGATTTCAACTGGAGATTATATGGAGTATCTGCTAATAGCAGGTAATAAGTTATGTTGTTGTTTGCTATTAGCAGATATAGAAAAGGAATGATATGCGAATGAATGTGAACAAAATCATAAGATATAGTATGCAGTTGGCAATGCTCAAGCAACTAAAGTCAAAGAATATGATTACGGAGGAAGAGTATGAAAAGATACTGCGTGCAATAAGAAAAGATTATCAGGTTATATCTGATATTTCACCTTGACAGAATAAATGTACTATTGTATTATGGGCATATACACTACGAATGGAACACAAAAAACGAGGTGAGACATTGAAAGTCGAAGTGATAAAGGCACAAGAGAATAATAAGAATTTAGCAAATCCGCGAAAAATAGAGCGTATGCGTGTGGCAGCCTATTGTCGTGTCAGTACGGATGATGAGGATCAGATAAAGAGTTATGACTCTATGGTTCGGTATTATACGGACATGATTAAGAATAATAAGGATTGGGTATATGCTGGAGTGTATGCGGATAAAGCGATGACAGGAACTAAGGATAATCGAGAGCAGTTTCAGAAACTCATTCAAGATTGCAAAGATGGAAAGATTGATATGGTACTTGCCAAAAGCTTGCCACGATTTGCTCGTAACACATTAGATACATTAAAATATGTGCGTATGCTGAGGGAGCGAAACATAGCTGTATATTTTGAGGTAGAGAAAATCAACACCTTGAAAGATGGCGAGTTTTTAATGACGATTTTGAGTTCTGTTGCACAGCAGGAAGTGGAGAATACTTCCGCATATGTGAAAAAGGGCTTGAAAATGAAAATGCAGAGAGGGGAGTTGGTTGGCTTCCAGGGATGCATTGGATATGATTACGATTTGGTGACTAAGACATTATCCATAAATGAAGAGGGGGCAGAAACTGTTAGATATATATTTGACAGATATGTTGCCGGAGCTGGAAGCACTATGATAGCGAAGGAGTTGAATCAACAGGGGAGCCATACGATACGTGGTAATCCATGGTGCAGCTCTAGTGTTATGGGAGTGGTGAATAATGAAAAATATATGGGAGATATTCTTCTTGGTAAAAGTTTTACCGTAGATCCAATTTCCAAAAGAAGATTGGAAAATCGAGGGGAAGAGGATAGATTCTATATAAAAGATCACCATATTCCAATTATTTCAAGAGAGACTTTTGAAAAAGCACAGGAAATTCGTGCAAGGAGAACCAGTGGTAGAAAAAAAGAAGTAGTTGTGGGAAAACGAGAAAAATTTAGTAGACAATATGCCTTTAGCTGCATGTTGAAATGTGGTTTTTGTGATACTACATTATGCAGGCGGGCATGGCATAGTGGATCAAAGTATAAGAAATATATATGGCAATGTGATAATTTTGTTAGGAATGGAAAGCAATATTGTCCGAAGTGTAAAGGTATGCCGGAGGAAGTTATTGAAAAGGCATTTGTGGAATCATACCGCATGATATGCACGGATCACAAGGATGTATTGGAGGAATTTCTACGAAGAGTTGAGAAAACTTTGAAGGAAGATGATTTACAAGAAATGATGCATCGTCTGGAAAAGAAGATAAATAATATAACAAATAAGCGTAAGAATTTGCTGGATAAATATTTGAGTGGTATGATTGCACAGGATATTTACGAAGAGGCAGAGATTTCTTATGAAAAAGAGTTAACCCAAAATCGGGCAAAGCTAAATTATTATGAGAAACAGTCTGAAGAAGAATGTAACCTTCGAAGACGATTAAATGAATTTAGAAAATCTCTCAAAAACAATGGTGTTTTAGAGGAGTTTGATCGAGCTGTTTTTGAAAGTGTTATTGAAAAGGTTATTATAGGTGGTTATGATAAAGATGGAAATGCTGTTCCCTATAAAATAACTTTTATATACAAAACAGGTTTCAAGGATGGATTTGACAATGCAAAAAAGCAGTTTGGAAAGCGAAAGACGGCTAAAGATGCCATGGAGAAACTTGGTGCATCCGTCGATAAAATGTGTTCCAATGTTAGTGACAAGCTGGAGGCATTGTATTCCGAAAGTAGTCTCAACACATGTGGAGACGGTGGTACTGCTTTCCCACAAAAAGCCAGACGGACATATCAACGTAAAAGTTGAGTTTGG
>OCQC01000739.1_pt1 | contig 30021 bp, 3 predicted proteins | sample 1538401 | NCBI WGS metagenome assembly OCQC01 (sample SAMN04571689, study PRJEB22368) | human gut metagenome | biome: human gut; material: stool | host: Homo sapiens | place: Luxembourg | collected 2012-08-03 | reverse complement strand
TATTCAAGAAATATCTATCATGTGATACTACTATTACTGTATTTTCAAAATTTATTAAGAATTCTTGCAACCAGTTTATGCTTTTTAAGTCCAAGTCGTTTGTAGGCTCGTCCAATAGTAATACATCTGGATTTCCAAATAACGCTTGTGCAAGTAATACTTTTACTTTTTCTCTAGCTTCTAGCTCGCTCATCATTTTATAATGATTTTCTGGAATTATTCCTAAATCATTTAAAAGCATGGCTGCATCTGATTCTGCATTCCATCCATCTAATTCTGCAAATCTTTCTTCTAATTTTGCTGCTTTCATTCCGTCTTCTTCTGAAAAATCTGGTTTCATATAGATTGCATCTTTTTCTTTCATGATATCATATAATTCTTTGTTTCCCATTATTACTGTGTCTATTACTGTATAATTCTCAAATGCAAAGTGATCTTGCTTTAATATTGATAGTCTTTCTCCTTTTTCTAAAGATACTTCTCCTTTGCTTGGTTCTAATTCTCCTGATAGTACTTTTAAAAATGTTGATTTTCCTGCTCCATTTGCTCCTATTATTCCATAACAGTTCCCTTTTCCAAATTTTATATTTACATCTTCAAATAGTACTCTTTTTCCAAATCTTACTGTTACTCCACTTGCTGTTAACATCTTTTTCCCTACCTTTCTATGACTCTCTTCCTCTTGTTGAGCCATTCTCCTATATTTGCTTATATACTATAACATATTTTAACTTTTTTTTCAAGCAATTATTGACATTTGTTACATTTAGTATTATAATAAATATCGTTATATGCACCATTAGCTCAGCTGGTAGAGCAACAGACTCTTAATCTGGCGGTCCTCGGTTCGATTCCGAGATGGTGCACCAAAGAACAGTAAAACAATGAGATTTTATTAATTCTCATTGTTTTATTTTTTACATAGAATCAATAAAAGAACTAGTTAGTAGCTAGTTCTTAAACTTTATATCATATTTGCTTAAATCTTTTAACATTTGTAGTAAATATTCTCCTTCATTTTTGCTTCTTTCATCTTTTTCCAAAACATACAAAGCCATTACTTTCATAGAACTCTTCTAATTTTTGCTTATCTTCACATTCCAAAAAAACAAATCGTCCTCCTAACAGCTCTTGCACTTCTTTAATCTTGTCGCAAGCTAATTTTAGCAATATATCTCCAGTAATTAATTTATTATATTCATTGTTATAATTCTTGCCCAACTGTCCTATTAAAGGCAATGAAATATTATAACTTTTACTTTCTTTATCAAATATTGCAAATTTTAATAATTTTTTTCTTTTAGTTTCACTTAATTTTACTTTTTTAATGTTAGTAATTTTATTCGTTATAGCAAAATATCCTACTATTACATCTTTATCTTTATATTGACTCATTACAATATATGTCCTAGAATAATCTTGCTTTGAAAACTCTATTGCTCTTTCCTTTAAAAAATATTCAACATCTTTATTTAATTCACATTTATAATCACTTAATATTTCTTTTGTTCGTTCTTCTCCTAGATTATTGTAAATATCTTTTAGATTTATTATTTTATATCCCATGTTTTATTTGCTAAATATTTTCCTTATTCTTTCACTATCTGTTACATCTTCAACCATCTTATTTATTTTTACCTTTTTAGATTTTTTATTTTCTGCATTTTCCAAAGCACTTATAAATCTTTCGGCTGATTTTCTATCTTTAATTACTATATTTTTCAAAAAACTTTTTGTTGCCATATATATCATCTCCTATTTTATTATATGCGATATTTACAATTATTATAACATACTATTTACATAATATCAAGTTGTTGTCTCTATTTATCATATTTATACCACTTTTTTTAACTTTTTGTCAATACATCTTTTTAAGTCTATTAGCTTTGCCCAATAAAAATCCCTAGACTCGCACTCTAGGGATTTTTTTGTGAATCTACACAAATGAAAAATTATTAAATTATCATTGCACATTAATTATAATCTTTTCCACAATCATAGTCAATACATTATTTCAAAAATGGTTGACATATCTTATTTATTTTATTCTAAATTTTTTAAAATTATTCACTGGTCAAAAATTAATTTTTATTCTATTTTATTTTAAATAAACAATTCGATGATTAAAATACAGAGTAGAGCATTACACTCTACTCTGTTAACAATATATTGTTATTTTTTTATTCATCTTTTGTACTTTATTTTTCTAATATTTGTTTCTTTATTAAACAATATCCCCTTTTTAGAATTGTTAATGGTTCAAATATTTTATTTATACTATTATTTTCTATTTTTTCTTTTGCATCTAATTCTCTAAGTTCTTTTGCACTTAAACCTGTTGGTGGTGTAATAATTAATCTTATTCTACCATCATCACATTCATCTTCTTTGTCTGTATTAGGATTATGATTTCCTGGCGTAGCTTGTTCTCCTGTCTCTTTATCTTTATCTGTTATCTTTTTAAATGAACCTAATATTTCTGCATTATTCTTAAATACAACACCCTTTGTATTTACTGCCAATAATTTGCTTCCATATAAATTTATTGTTGTTGACTCTCCAGGTTTTCCATCATGAGGTGGTTTTATAGCTCCAATATCCTTACCCTTACATTCTACAATTACAAGATCATTATTCTCTTGTAACGTCTTTATTCCGCCTTTTACATCATCATTTATTAGACGTCTTCCGCTATCTGTTTTGTTTCCATCCTCATCTTCTTGTCCTAATAAATAATCTAAAGATCTTTGTTTCCACTTATCACTATTCTTTTCTTCATCATATTGTAGACCTCCTCTCATGTAGTCTACTACACTGTTTACTACATTTTGTAATAAATCCTTTTCATTATTACTTGGAGTTCCCCAATAATAATAGTCTTTATATGTTCTATAATCATAATCTATTTCAGAATAGTTTGTTATTGTTATTGCATATTCAACTTCTACTGTTGCACCTTGGATTAGCTCATTATCTATTTCAGCAAGAACTAATCTATTTTTTCCACTTGTTCCTAAAGCTTTTACATAGTTTAGATTATCTTTGTATGGATCTCCAAATATTAAGTTCTGACCATTTGCTAATGTTATTGTTAATTTGCTTATAGTCTTATCTACATCAAGTTTTTGTTTTGGTCTTAATGTAATTCCAAAGTCCATAAATGGTATTACTGAATAGAATGTTGGTTTTCTTTTTACAGATTTTTTTCCGTTTTCTTCTATTAGTACGAACTCATCTTCATATGTTGATGAAGTATTTTTTTGATTAGTTAGATCTACTGTTACATTGCTATTATTTTCAACTGTTACATCAAATATTGCAGTATCTGCAATCATTTTGATTTTTCTCTCATAACTTCCATAATAAATGTCATCAGATTTTGCTCTTAGCCCTAGGTCAGCATCTATTGCAACATTTGATCTTTCTTGATTCTTTTCAATCTTGTCTGAATGGTCTGCTATCCAATTTTTAATTGGCTCATTTATAGTGTTCTCTCCTGTTGCTTTTTGTAATTCATCTACCATTGGTGAATAACGTACAATTGTAGATTTATATTCTCTAGCATCTACTGCTTCTCCATCTATTGTTGAAACTTTTCCATCTTCAAATGTTCCATAACCATATCTTAATTTGTAATTTTCACCTGGAATAATACCAACTATTATCCAGTTATATTTATATTTATCTTGATTATCATATCCTGTTCTTATAGGGGTTGTGGCTACTTCTTTTGAATATGTTATAGCATCAGATTCTACATATGTAGCAGTATTACCTGTTATATTTAATGTATATGCTTTTGCTATATTCTCATTTTCAACTTTAGGATTTCCAAGTTCTTTATTAGCTTTTTGTAATAATTTTATTTCTGCATTTTTTACTAATTTTTCCCCATCATCATATATACCATTTCCTAATCTCTGATTTTCAGTTAATAATGTTGGATTAGATGCATCTTCCCACACAATACCTGAAATAGCTCTAGTTGGGTCTGTTTCATCAATACCAAGTATTAATGATGGTGCAAAATCTGTATCATCTTCAAATGTACTTTTATCTGTCAATTCTAGATTTTGCTCATAATAATTATTAAGAGTTGAACCATCAGGTCTTTTAATTGCATCTAGTTGGGTTGAAGGACTTCCTTTTGCTCCTACATCTGCATCTAATGGAGCTGAATCTTTATCTATTGCAGCATAAATTTCTCCAGGGTCGTTTACTCCATCATTTGCTGTTTTAGCAGTTTTTGCTCCTGCAACCATAGTATAATCACCATAGTAACTTGAAAATGCTGATATTTCTGATACATTCATCAATGTTGCTCTTTCGTGAGCAATAGCTTGTAATGCATCTTCATTTAATTTGAATTTTATATATATATTTGCTGTTCTTCTTGGTTTTAATATTAAATTCAAATCTTTTGTATACACTTCATTGTAGTAATCTGAGTTATATTTTCCACTAACTCCTTTAACTCCTTTTGTTGAACTGTTTACCCAAGTAACTTGGCTGCCAGTATCATCTCCAATCCAAGACTGAATTTCATTGGATTCATATCTTTTATCAAAGTAATTTGTAAGTTCTGTAATAGCTGTAGTTAATGTGTCTGATTGGTTTTTAACAACAATTTTATATGTTACATATACTTCCATAAGATTATTTTTTGGATCTGTTAAATGCCAAGCTAAATCTGATTCATATAGTGGTCTTTTATAAGTATTTAATCCTCTGTTGCTATATTGAGAAGCATTATTTTTGTTTCCAAATTTTACTGCTACTCCAAATCCGTCTGATGTTTCTTCAACATCTCCTTCTTTTTGATACTCTTTTCTGCCACCATATTGATATGTGTTTTTGTATCCATTTACAATAACATCAACAGAATCTATATCTTCTGAGATAGCATTATCTGCTTGTTCTCTTCTGAAAATTCCTTGGTTATTATTTGTAATACATTCTAGACCTGTATTTTCATATGCTGATTTCCATCTTTGTGCAATATTATATTCAGATTTATTTGTTGTAGATACTACAGCATATTCATGGTTTTTATTTAATGCAGCATCAGTAATATTTAATATTTTCTTACCATTACTATTGTTTTCATATTTATATGCCCATTTATCAGTATATGTTGCAATATGATTTTCTTTATCAACAGTATATGATAATCCATTATTATACCATGTATTATACCCTGTTGAACTGTTTTGCCAAATTTCAGCAAAATCATTATTTACAGTTTCTCTATCCCTAGTTTTTGTTGAACCTTCTGCTATGCTTCCTTTTGTAGGAACTTCTTCAGCTTTAGAAGATTCATCATCTCTATTTGTATAATCCCATTTTGTAGCAACTGTTGTAAATTTCAATCCATCATACTCAAATTCAATATAATATTTGCCTAAGTCTTGTATTACAAGGTTACCATTTTCATTTTCTGCTTTACTTGTAAAGTTATTTCCATTTACATTAGGTTCTTTACTTCCCCAATAATCTTTATTTTCATAACCATTATCGAAAGTTCCTGGTTGTTCTACACCGTTAATGTATTTCTTTCCATTAACAATCTTAGTACCAAACTCATAGTAACCATTTTCATCTGTTAAAGCTTTTGCAATAATAGAATCATTATTACCATCAGTTTTGTGTAAATATACTCTAATTCCTTTTACTAAAGCATCTGACTCTTCTTTATAAATATTGTCTTTAGTATTGCTCTTTGCATCAGCAATATCTTCCCAAACATATCCAGATGCACGTATATACATTTGCTCATTTTTGATTTCTACATCATATCCTTTTTTGCTAGATGTATCTTCTGTTTCTGTTGAAGGCATTCTAGTTAATGTAACCCATCCATTTGGTGCATTATTTCCATAATCTACCCTGAAATTCTTATATTTATCATTGTCTGATAAATATCCGTAATTTTCATTTTTTACTTCTTCAAGATGATATTTAATAATATCTGCACCATTTGTGCTCATCAATAAGTTGTATATTTCAAGTCTTCCATTTTCTCCTGTTATAAATGTTGTAGCATCATTTACGTTTGAAACATAGTCAATGTCTTTAATGTATACTGTTCCTTTAACTTCCTTCTCCCAGTTTCCATTTTCACTAGTTTTAATTCTTACATATTTATTATCTATGTTTTTGTATCTATTTTCAGCATGAGAAATATCTTTATCTCTTTGTGCCTTTAATATAAATGATACATTTGGAAGTTTTTTATCTGTATTTCTACTATCTACTTTTTCAATGAACAAGTTAGATGTTTGTTTTACGTTTAATACATTTACATCTAATCCGCTTCCACCTGTTGTCTTATCTGTTTCTTGTGATTTTTGTCTATTAGGTTTTGTCCATCCACGTGCTTTTACTCCATCTTCTGAATTTATATCTGTCTTATCATTATCTGTTACAGTTCCATCTCCATTTTCATTATCTTTTGTTGAGAAATGTACTGTATAGTTATTGTAATTTCCTTTTTCTGCAACCCATCCATAATATGGATTTGAAATTTCTTCTAGATGATACCATATTTTATCAGCACCATTTGTACTAATTAATATGTTATGGATTTCTAATCTACCATTATCATCTGTTATAAATTTTGTTGCATCTTTCATGTCTGTAACATAATCTATATCAACTATTCTTACAGATCCTCTTACTTCTTTTTCCCATTTTCCATTTTCACTTGTTTTTATTCTTACATATTTTTCATTGATGTCTTTATATTTGTTTTCTGGGTGAGAAATTTCTTTGTCTTTTTTAGCTTTTAGTACAAATTCTACATTTGCTAACTTTTTATTTGTAAGCAAGCTATCTGTTTTATCAATTAGTATATTTGCAGTTTCCTTCAAGTTTCTAACTGAAACATCTACACCTGCTGTACCATTAGCTTCTGTTTGAGTTGAAGCTTGTCTATTAGCTTTTACCCATCCACGAGCTTTTACTCCGTTTTCTGAATTTATATCTGTACTGTTGTTATTTGTTACAGTTCCATCACCTTTTCCAAGTCCAGATTCTGAATCATATTTATCATTTGTATCAAATGTTACTGTATAGTTGTTGTAATTTCCATTTGGATTTCCAACTGGCTTTTCGGCTACCCATCCATAATGTGGATTTGAAATTTCCTCTAAATGATAATAAATTCTGTCATCACCATTTGTACTCATTAATATATTTTTGATTGCTAATTTACCATTATCATCTGTTACAAATTTTGTTGCTTGGTTAAAATCACTAACATAATCAATCTCAACAACTCTTACTGTTCCTTTTGCTTCTGTTACCCAATTTCCATTTGTGCTTGTTTTTATTCTTACATATTTATCATCTATGTTTTTATATTTGCTATCTGGGTGAGTAACATCTTTATTTCTTTTAGCTTTTAATACAAATGTTACATTTGATAATTTGATATTATTTTGGTCTGTATCTGTTTTTTCAACAAATATATTTGTTGTTTGTTTCCAGTTAAGAACTGAAAGGTCAACACCAGAACCACCTTTAGCTTTATCAGTTTCTGTTGATGTCTGTCTATTAGATTTTATCCAACCACGATTTAAATTTCGTTTTAAATCAGCTGTAATCTCATTATTTGTTACAGTTCCATCTCCACTGCCTAAAGCTGTTTCAGATGTATATTTATCACTTGTTTTAAATGTTACTGTATAGTTGTTGTAATTTCCTTTTGAATTTCCAACAGGACTTTCTGCAACATATCCATAATTTGGATTTTCAATTTCTTCTAAATGATAATATATCCTATCTGCACCATTTGTACTCATTAATATATTATGGATTTCTAATCGTCCATTATTATCTGTTACAAATTTTGTTGCTTGTTTTATGTCTGAAACATAGTCTATATCAGCAATTCTTATTGAGCCAGATACTTCACTCATCCAGTCACCATTTTCACTTACTTTGATTCTTACATATACCTTCTTGTTTTCACCGTCAACAGGTAATGAATTTCTATATTTGTTATCTGGTGCTGAAAGGTCTTTATTTCTCTTAGCACTCAATACGAATGTTACATTTGCTAATTTTATTCCGTTTTGTTCATTATCAACTTTATCTATTAAGATATTTGTTGTTTGTTTCCAGTTACGTACAGAAACATCTACACCTGAGCCACCTTTAGCTAAATCTGTTTGAGTTGAAGCTTGTCTATTAGCTTTTACCCATCCACGATTTTCTCTGTCACTTAAATTATCTGAAATTTGTGTATTTGTTACAGTTCCATCTCCTGTTCCAAATGCATTTTCTGTATAACTATCATTTGAACTAAATGTTACCATATAGTTATTATAATTTCCATGACTATTTCCAACTGGGCTTTCTGCAACATATCCGTAATTTGGATTTGAAAGTTCTTCTAAATGATAATATATTCTATCATCACCATTTGTGCTTATTAATATATTGTGAATTTCCAATTTTCCATTAGCATTTGTTAAGAATTGTGTTGCTTGGCTTATGTCAGAAACATAATCTATATCCACTATTCTTATAGAACCTGTTACTTTTGTTTCCCAGTCACCATCTTCACTTGTTTTTATTCTTACATATTTGTTATCAATATTTTTGTATTTGCTCTCTGGATGTGTAATATCTTTATTTCTTTTTGCTTTCAATACAAATGCTACATTTGCTAATTTAACATTTGATTGTTCATTATCGATTTTATCAATTAAAATATTTGTTGTTTGTTTCCAGTTGCGTATTGAAATATTAAGTCCTGAACCACCAGATGTTTTATCTGTTTCTTTAGATGATACTCTGTTTGCTTGTGCCCATCCACGTTTTGCTACTGTATTTAAATTTGATGTGATATTATTGTTTGTAACAGTTCCATTATAAGAATTTGTTGCTTCAAATGTTACAGTGTAATTGTTGTAATTTCCTTTTGAATTTCCAACAGGACTTTCTGCAACCCATCCATAATTTGGATTTGCAACTTCCTCTAAATGATACTCTATTTTATCAGCACCGTTTGTACTAATTAATAAGTTATAAATTTCTAATACACCATTTGTGTTATCTACTTTACCAGTAACAAATCTTGTTGCTTGTTTAATATCACTAACATATTCTATGTCTGTAATTCTTACTCTTCCTTGTACTTTTGTTTGCCATCCAGCACTTGTTTTAATTCTTACATATTTATTGTCTATGTTTTTATATCTGTTTTCTTTATGAGAAATATCTTGTTGTCTCTTAGCTTTCAATACAAATTCTACATTATTTAATCCAAAATTTGTATTATCCTTGTCTGTCTTTTTAATTAATATGTTTGTTGTCTGTTTTAAGTTAAATATTGTAATATGAAGTCCTGAACCACCTGAAGTTTTATCACTTTCTTTAGATGATACTCTATTTGCTTTTGCCCATCCACGTGCTTTTATTCCATCTTCTGAGCTTATGTCTGTGCTATCATTATTTGTTACTGTACCATATATAGCATCTGTTGCTGCAAATGTTACTGTATAGTTATTATAATTACCTTTTTCTGCAACCCATCCATAATTTGGATTATCAATTTCCTCTAAATGATACCAGATTTTGTCTGCACCATTTGTACTTATTAATAAATTATGAATTTCTAATTTTCCATTTTGAGTTACAAATCTTGTTGCATCATCTTGGTTGCTAACATATTCTATATCTTCTATTTTTATTGAACCTTTTACTTCTTTTTGCCAACTTCCATTTACTTTAACTTTTACATATTTTCCACTAATATCTTTGTATTCATTTTTTGAATGAGATATTTCTTGGTCTTTTTGTGCTTTTAATATGAATTTAACTCCATCTAATTTATTATTAGCACCTGTTGGATTATCTGTATCTGTTTTTTCAATTAATATATTTGTAGTTTGTTTTACATTACGAACTCCAACAGTTATACCTGCTGTACTACCATAGCTTGTTTTATCTGTTTCTTTAGATGATGCTCTATTTGCATCTACCCATCCTCTTTGCAATATTTTTTCAAAAGCTGTATCTGTATTATTTGTTACAGTACCTCCAGTAGTAGCATCAAACATTACTGTATAGTTATTATAATAGTTAATTCTATTGTTTTCAGCTTGTTCTATTGGTTCTTCTGCAACCCATCCATAATTTGGATTTTTTAATTCTTCTATATGATACAAAATTTTATCTGCACCATTTGTACTCATTAATATATTGTTTATTTCTATTTTTCCAGATGAATCTGTTGCAAATCTTGTTGCTTTATCATAATCTACATATTTTATATCAATAGCTCTAGCAAATCCTGTTATTGTTGTTCCTTCTTGCCATCCAGCAGATGTTTTTATTTGAACATATTTTGTTGTGTCTCCAACTGGAATATATTTATATGGATTTTCTGGATGTGCTATATCTGTATTTCTTTTTGCCTTTAATACAAACACTACATTTCCTAGTTTTGTATTATGATTATCATAATCTGTTTTGTCAATTTTTATGCTTGTTGTTTGCTTCTTATTATAAACATTTAGCTCTGCACCACTACCAGCTGATGTCTTATCCGTCTCTACAGATTTTCCTCTTTCTAGTTTTACATAGCCAGTTTTGTCTTTCGATGTCATTGTTCCTCCATCTTTAGCATCAAATGTTACTGTATAATTATTATAATTTCCGGATGAATTTCCTTCTGGCTTTTCTGCAACCCATCCATAATTTGGATTTTCAATCTCTTCTAAATGATATTGTATTCTATCTTTACCATTTAAACTTACTAATAAGTTTTGAATTTCTATCTTTCCAGCTGAATCTGTTACAAACAATGTTGCTTGGCTAGCATCTGATGTAAATTTAATTTGTCTCTCACTTGCGCTTATATCTTCTGTAATACCTTTTGGATCATATACTCTATCATCTATTCTAGCACTTCCTGTTATTTTATTTGCATATCCATCAGAACCTTTTTCTACATTATTTCCAGAAGCTTTTATTCTTATATATTTATTGTTTATTTCTTTGCTTCCTTTTGTATTCCCATCTACTTTAGCAACTATTCTAAATGTTACTCCTGGGAGTAATTTATTATGTTGATCATAATCTTTTTTGAAAATATGTAAATTCTGTGTAAGTTTATCATTTGTTATTGTTACACTTGTATATTTATAGTCTGAATTTTTCCATGGCTCGTAAGCAGTAGCAGTAGTTTTTTGTCTTTCTACTTTTATTTCTACTACATCACGTCTTTGACCGTTCACTTTCATTACACCAGAACCATCATCTTTATAGTATTGAGCATATCCATAGTTATTGCTATATAATTCATATAATTTATATGTTATCACCTCTACAGAGTCTTGATAGCCTTTTGAACTAACCAGTAAATTGTCTAGTTCTACTATTCCAGATTTATTTGTTGTAAGTATTGTTGCTTTATTTTTATCAGTAGTATATGCTATATCAGAAACTTTTACTGTTCCTTTAACTCTCTTTGCCCAAGTCCCAGTTGTTTCTTGAAGTTTGGTTATTGTTTCTCCTCTTTGATCTTTTAAACCTTTAATACTATTAATATCATGTGCTTCATAACTTGAATCACTTGATACTCTTTCTATTTGTAAAATAACATATCTCTCTACAGATGATGAACCTTCTTTTGCTTTCAATAAAAATTCAACATTTTGTAATGGTCTGTTTTGATCTGTGTCTCTTTTATATATACGTAAATTTCCTGTTTGACGTTTATTTTCCACATCAAAATGTGTTTCCGCCCAAGCACGGTTCATATTACCAGATATCACTGTTGTCTTAACTTGAGTATATTCATATCTATTAGATTTGTCTTCTACAAATGTGTAATCTCCCCATCTCAAATTTCCTATAGCTATTGCACATTCACTATTTGTTGCTAATCTAGTTGCATTTGCCTTTGTAGCACCGAAATTTGCCAAATAATATTTTCCATTTGCAAATACTAATGCTTGAGCATTTTTATTATATATATGATATTTATTACAATTAATATATTCTCGTGGATAGTGTGGGAAAAATTTATCATTATTATTATTTTGTTGATCATATGAATTATAGAAATCTCCATTTACACCACCTGAACCACAACTGTAATCAGGTTCTGAACCATCAGGCTTCATTATTTTGTCAAATGTTATCCAGCCAGCCGTATCATCTTGTGTTAATTTGTCTATCCTTTTACCATTTAAATCTGTTAGCATTAAGTAATCATTTCTATTTAAGTTTTTTCCTCTCAATAATAAGAAATCTGCATTATTCATAGGAATACCTGTTTTGTTTTTTGAATTCCATACCCATTCAGGATCTTTTTTATGTAATACTATTGACGTTGGTGCTCTCCATGGTCCTTCCCACTCAACAGAACCTTCCCATACTGTTGAAGTTGGAACTGTTATTGATATATCTCCTTCGTCAGTTTTACGTTCCATTTTTTGATGTGATGCTGTCGCATTTATATCTGCTGTTACTTTTACTCCTATTTTTACTGTTACATCTTTTAAAGTTTCATATTTTAATGACATTCTTACTTTTGTAACATAAACTACATCTTTTCCAACTCTTATATAAAATGGACCTGCAATATCACTGCCATTTGCGCTGTTTGGTTTTGAAATCCCATATTTACCTGTCTCTATTCCTATTCCCTCTTGTGCAGTTACTAAATCATCAGATTTTACTGTAACTCCAGTATGCATTGAACCATCTCTTGTCATATAATCAATTGTTACCCCATAAGAAAGTTTAGCATAATTTGTATTTATATACTTATCATAATTTATCTTAAAACATGGGTCAAAAGGTCCAATTGTATTAATGCTATTATTATTATTATAAAATTCAACTCTATTTTTATCAGGATTATCTCTATCTAGTGTTAAATCAGGCTCATTAGAATATGTATAACTTTTATTTCCTTGTTCCACAACTATAAAATAATCAGTATCAATATTTGGAAATGGTTCTCCATGATTTACACATGAAAAATCATAGCCATTAGATGTTGTTGCTGTATTTCCTACAGCCTGACTTGGATCGAATCCTTCATTAAATGGTTCAGTTTTACCAGTATTATGTCCTTTTATTTTTGCACCATAATCTAATGTTGCAGAATCATATCCACCATGTAAAACATTATATGCATAAATGGTATATGCTGTATTTCCAGTTTTACTAATATATGCATTTGGCGTTCCTGAACTTGTCTCTGTCATTCCGTTAGCTATTGATATTCCTGTACCACCAATAACAAAAATTAATGATACTATTGCAAACATTCTAAACATTTTGTTTTTCTTAGCAAGAATAATAACTAAAATAATCAATCCTACAATCATTGAACCTGTAGCAATTACTATCATAGCTTGTTTTACACCTGTTGTAAGACCTATAATAACTTCAACTTTAGAAGTATCGTTATCTTTGTTATTATCTTCTACTGCTTTTTCATTACTACTCATATCAATATTTGCCACATTTTCAATTTTTCCAACATTGTTTGAATTCATTGTTTTTATGAAAACTATTGTTACTTCTTTGCTTTCTCCAACTCCAATTTTTTCGCCAGATAAAGCAATTGTATATAATTTTCCGTCTTTTTCATACCAATTTGGATTTAATTCTGAGTGGAACTCTAATCCATCTGGAATATTATCAACAATCATTCCAACTTTTCCTTCAAGTTCCCCTTTATTGGTAACTACCATTTTATATTCTAAAATTACTGTTGCTCCATTTATGTATTTTGAATTTATTTCAACCTTTGCTAATTTTTTATTATTATAATCATATGTTTTAGTACCTTTTTTTGTTTGAACAGTAATCTTGCTAATATATTTTTGTAATTCCATATCAAATGATTTATTTTTAATTACACCAATATCTATATTTTTCAATGTACTTTTTGCTGTTAATGTATCTGTTAAACCTGCAATTGTTTCTTTTCCTTCTAATAAAACATTTTTTTCTATTGCATCAGAGTTCTTTGTAGAAGAAACTCCTTGTTTTTGATATTCTGTTAAACTATATGTTTTACTGTCATATAAAAATACTACAATGTATTCTCCTTTTGTAATATTAGTGAATTCGTATTCACCTTTTTCATTTGTTGTTGCTCTAATTGCGGTACCATCTTTATATACTAATTTTTGTGCTGAATAATCATATAATAATACATCCATATTACTATATAATTTTTCTTCATCATCTCTTTTACCATCTTCGTTTTCATCAATCCATGATACACCTGAAATTGTTATTGTTTCAGATGGTATAGGATTGTCTGGTGTTGTTGGATCTTGTTTTTTGCTTACTGTTACTGTACATTGAGCTGTTTTTCCACCATCTTCTGTTGTTACTGTTATTACTGCTGTTCCTTCTCCTCTTGCTATAACATTTCCATTTCCATCTACCGTTGCTACTTGATTGTTATTAGATGACCATGTTATATTTTTATTTGTTGCATTTTCTGGTAAAATTGTTGCTCTTAAAATTCTATTCTCACCAACATTTAAACTTATATTTTCTGAATCTAAGGCTATTCCTGTTACTTTTACTTCTTGTTTTTCTATTACGTATACTTCACAGTTTGCCATTTTTCCGCCATCTTTTGTTATTACTGTTATTATTGCTTTACCTGCACTTTTAGCTACAACTTTACCATTTTCATCTACTGTAGCTACTTGAGAATTGTTTGATTTCCAAGTTACACTTTTATTTGTTGCATCTTCTGGTAAAATTGTTGCTTGTAATGTTCTATCTTTTCCTACAGTTAAACTTATTTCTTTAGCATCTAATTTTACTCCAGTTACATTAACAATACTTGGATCATCTTCTCTTAAAACTGTAACTTCACAAGTTGCTGTTTTTCCTCCATCTTCTGTTGTTACTGTTATTACTGCTTTTCCTTCTTTTTTACCTGTTATTTTTCCATTTTGGTCTACTGCTAATACTTCTTCATTATTTGATGACCATGTTACATTTTTATTTGTTGCATTAGTTGGCTCAATAGTTGCAATTAATATTCTTGTTGCATTAACTTTTACTGTTATTGAATTTGTATTTAAATTAACATCTGTTACAGCTACTTTGTCTGAACTTGGATTTTGATTATCAGCAACAGTTACTTGGCAAGTTGCTGTTTTTCCTCCATCTTCTGTTGTTACTGTTATTGTTGCTAAACCTGCACTTTTAGCTACAACATTTCCATTTTGATCTACTGTTGCTATTTCTGAATTACTTGATGACCATGTTACTTTTTTGTTTGTTGCATCTTCTGGTAAAACTGTTGCCTGCAATGTTCTGTTTGTTCCAACTTTTAATCTCATTGCTTGTAAATCTAAATTTACACTAACAACCTTTTTATCTCCTGATTCAGCCTCTTTTGTAACTGTTACTTTACAAGAAACTGTTATTCCACCATCTTCTGTTGTAGCCATTATATTTGCTACACCTTCAGATTTTCCTGTTACTCTTCCTTTTTCATTTACCATTGCAACTACAGGATTGCTTGATGTCCATATTACTGTTTTGTTTGTTGCATTTTCTGGAACTACTGTTGCTACTAAATCTTTAATCTCGTCAATTTTTAATTCAAGTGTTTGTGCATTTAATGTAATTCCTTCTACTCCAATTGTACCTGGATCTATTTGTTCTTCTTTTGTTACTGTTACTTTACAAGATGCATACATTCCACCATCTTCTGTTATTACTGTTACTGTTGTTGTTCCTACAGCTTTTGCTGTTACAATTCCATTTTCATCAACATCTGCAATTGTTTTATCATTTGTCTTCCATATTACTTTTTTATTTGTTGCATTTTCTGGCATTACTGTAGCATTTAATTGTATATTTTCATTAACCTTTAAATTTACAGATTGCGTACTTATAAATACACCTGTTACAGTAACTTCTTCTGGTTCTGGATTTGGGTCAACTGTATCATCTATTACTGTAACTTCACATTCTGCTACTTTTGCTTCATCTTCTGTTGTTGCTGTTACTATTGTTGTTCCTACAGCTTTTGCTGTTACGTTTCCAGCATCATCTACACCTACAACGGAATAATCCTCAGATGCCCAAATTATATTTTTATTATCTGCATTTTCTGGTGTTACTGTTGCAACTAATTTTTGGCTTGCCCCAACTTTTAATGTTAATTTAGTATTATCTAAAGTAATTCCTGTTACTTTTACTGTTTCTGGTTCTTCTGGATCTGGATTCTCAGGTTCATCATATTTTATTACTGTATTTGTTAAACTTGCTGTTTTTGTTTTTATGTAATCACCTGATACGTCCACCTTATTTGTTGCATCTTTATTTTCATATATCATTCTTGCTCTAGCTTTTATCTTTAATGTTATTGTTTTTCCTTGAGGAATAATTAACTCTTTGTCTATATTTGCAACATCTTCTGTCTCTTTATCTACTAATGATAATTCTTGTTCTTGTTGTATTTCTGTAAAATTTTCTACATTTTGTGTTATTAATGGTTCATCTTCATCTTTTACTTTTGTTATTTCTACTTTATAATTATTGTATGATACAGAAACAGGAGTTAATTCATATGGTATATAATCTTTAACATTCACTCTGCTATATGTTGTGTACCATTGTCTTGTTTTTCCTATATTTTTTATATTAACTGTATATTCTATCTCGTCATCTTGTCTTAATTTTTGTCCTTCTTTATTTGATGACATAGTAACTTCTACACCTTCTACATAACCAGTTGAAGTTGTTTCATTTGAAAGATATACATTAGATGCTTTTGCTGTTGCAACTGCTTTTAATTGATATTCAAAATCATTATCTTCACTATACTCATTTACATTTCCTCTTATCCAAATCTTTTTCTGTTCACCTTTTGCTAGTTGACTTATAGTATGTCTCCACATATTTCCATCAAAGCTTCCATAATTATCATCAACACTACTAATTTCGAAAAATGCTGAAGCTTCAAATGTTAAGTCAACATCTGTTAAATCTTTACCAGATATGTTTTCTACAACAAACTTATATGTCCAATCATTTTTTCCGGTCCCTACTGCTACACTTAGTTCTGTTTTTATTTCAGCTTGTTTAATTTGTAATTTATTGCTAAAGTCATATTGTGTTGCTCCTATTACCATTTGGTAATTTACACTAGATACTTTTGATTCTTCTGTATCTTCTAAATCATTTATTCTTAAATCAAAACTATTTTCAACTGTTTCTCCTGCTTTAATGTCATTTAAATTAATATTTATTTTTTTGCTTGATTGAGCATTATATTCATATATATCATATCTTTTATAATATCCATATTTTTCATTATAATCACAGTCTTTTTGATTTAAAACAACCCATGTCATTTCATCTGGTATGTCAATTGCAAATTTTACAGATTTTGCAGATGTATTTGTATTTGTAACTTTTATTGTGTTATTAACAATTTGTTGTTCATAAACTGTTCCTTCTTCTGGAATAGATTGATTTCCAACTTTTCTAGAAATTTCTACTCTTATTCCGTCTTTCTCTATTACTTGTACATAATTTTGGTCTGCAGAATATAAAGCTGGTGTTGCAACTACAATTTTATTTACAAGTGATATTGTTAATTCATCATATGTTTTTCCTTGTTCAGTATATACTGTTCCTTTTGCATTTTCATTTGTATATGTTGTTTTTACTACTTTCTCTGTTGTTTCTAGTGATTTTCTTAAATACACTTTTAATGGAACAACTACATTTACTCCTCCTGCAATAGTGTTTTGTTCATAATTTTCTTGACTGCCTTTTAATGTTATTTTTATGGCTTTATTTTTGTTTTCATTTACTATTACTTTTGCTTCTTCTATTTCAAATTTTAGATTATTATATACTAAGTATGGTTCTGTTATTATTGCTTCTTCTACTTCACTTGGTAATTCAACTGTAATTGTTGGATTTTTAAATAAGCTATCTTTTGAAGTATTTGTTTTTAATATTGTTGTAAGAATCACTTCATTTACTGCATTATTTGCCCATGTTTTATTATCAAGTTTTGTTTCTATATTTGAAATAGCATCTTTTATTTGAACTGTATTTTTTTCTACAGCTTGATATACTTTCTTGTCTTCTGTTGCTTTATTCTCTGTTACTTTACTTTCTGAATTTTCTTGTTGAGTTTGAATTGTATTATATCCCTGTGCAATCATATATGTATTAATCTTATTATATGTTAAATCTTTCATGTCTGAACTAATACATTTTGTATTTTCAAATTCTACAATTCCTTCTTTTTCTATACCTGTTAATTTTATTACTATATTTTGTATATTATCTTCATATTTTATTGTTACTTTTCCATTTTCATCTGTTTCTGTATCTTTATTTATTGTTTTTAAAATTTTTCCTGCATTATTTAAAATGTCTAAACTTGCTTTTTCTCCAAATGTATTTATAAATTTAGCTTTGTCAATACTTGTTTCTTTATATGTTAACATGCTTGTGTCATCTAATTCTTGTTCATCATTTTCGAATTTATTTATCCATGTCATCATATATTTTTGTGCTAAATCTTTGTTACTTATCTCTATTTTAGCTGTTTCTTTATATGTTGTTTCATATTTATTACTTTCATTAAAACTATTTGCTTCTATATAACCATTATAAATGTCTTCTGTTTGATATTCTGCTGATATAATATCTCCTATTTTTTCTGTAATTTTGCCTTCTTTTTCCACTTTTGATAAAACCTTTGTGGAATTCTCGTCATTTAATGTTACTTCTACATTAGCTCTTACTTTTAAATCTCTTTCTTCATTTGTAGCACTATAACATTCTTCTCTATAAATACAGATGATATCATATTCATCTCTTGCATCAACAACATTATCTTTATAGTCTTTGTTTTCTGCTGTTATTGTTAAAATACCTGTACTTGCATGGTATTCGTACTTAGCACTTTTTTCGCCATTTGTTGCTTGTGTTGATTTAGTTATTACTTCTACTCTACTTGGTTTATAGTCTCCTACCCATGGTAATTCCATTGTTATACTTGTTTGCTTAAATGGAACATAGTCTACACCTTCAGCTAATTTTAAACCTGTTTTTAGGTTAAATTGTACTAAAGTTCCTTTACTTCCACTTTTGCTTTCTTGACCATTTACTGCTGTAGTATCAAAGTTTTCATATTTAGTTAAATTAAGCTCATTTATTGCTTGTCTTTTATCCTCTTCTTGGGCTTTTTCAACTGCAGTTTGAACCGCTTCTACTGCTTCTGAAACTACAAGCATTAGTGAACTGTTTAATAATAAAACTATTAACATTAAAATACAACACAATTTCTTTTTCATCTGTTTTTCCTCCATTATTTATTGCAGTATTCTTTCTATATATTCATATATAATAATGATACTTTTTTTACGGATACTAGTCAATATAAGCCTTTTTTGTAACTTTTGTAATATTTTTTATGCCTTTACGGAACCTCATTTTTCGAAATTTATTACAAAAATATTACATTTTTTTATCTTTTTTTCGTGATTCTTGTAATATTTTGAGCTTTTCCTTAGGGCAAGGCGAAAAAACAGTGCCAGGCACAAAACTACCCTAAAGGTAATTTTATACCTGACACTTTCTTATAATTAGTTCTTTTTATTCTTTTTTATTAAACAGATTCCCACTGCTATAATAATTAATACAACTGTAGAACTAATTAATATTATATTTGTATTTACTGTATGTTGGCTAATACCAGTTGGAGGTGTAATTACAAGTTTTACTTCTCCATCGTCACATTCATCTGGAGTTCCTGTAGATGGATTATGATTTCCTGGTGTTGTTGGTTGAGAGTTAGTCTCAAATGGACTTATTATCTTTTTAAATGTTTCTATTATTTCTGCATGGTTATCTAATACAACTCCTGTTTCATTTACTGCTAATAATTTACTAGCATATAATTTTACTATAGTAGTTCCTCCTGGTTGATTGTATTCTGTAGGTGGTGCTATTTTTCCTATATCATTTGTTTCAAGTATTGTATATCCTTTTCCTTGTTTTTCTAAGTCTTTTAGATCTTTATGTACACTTTCTTCTATATAAGCCTTTCCATCTAGTGCTATCAAGTCATCAGCAGACAATTCTTTCCATTCCAATTCATTTTCTGAATTCTTTTCTTTGTCTAATATCAATCCACCTGACATATAATCTACTAGTTTAAATATAACATTTTCTAGTTTTGGTCCGCCTTCTTTGCCCCAATAATAGTAATCTTTATTTTTCCTATAATCATAATCTATTTCAGAATAGTTTGTTATTTTTATTCCATACTCTACAATTACTGTAGCTCCCTGAACTAATTCATGGTCTATTTCGGCTACAACTAATCTATTCTTTCCATTTTCTCCTCCTAGTGCCTTGACATAACTTAATTGAGACTCATATGGATTTCCTGATATTAAGTTTTGTCCATTTGCTAAAGTTACTGTTAAGTTAGTAATTGTTTTATCCACATTTATTTTTTGTTTTGGTCTTTCTGTAATTCCAAAATCTAAATATGGTACTACTGCATAAAATGTTGGAACTCTTTTTGCTTTTCCATTATCTAATAATACAACTTCTCCATCAAATTCAAACTCATCTTTGTAGTCTGTCCATGATATTTTATCTGAATTTGTTAGATTTGTTTTTCCATTATTTTCAACAAAGAAATCAAATATTCCTGATTTTGCAGTCATTTTCAATGAACCGTCTGTATAATTTCCATAATATACATCGTCAGATGTTTCTCTTAAATCCATAGATGTATCTATTGCAGTACTTGTTCTCGTAGTCTCCGTTGTTTCATTTGCATTTGTTATTATCCAATCTACATCTCCGGATTGTAAAGCATTTTTTATATTATTAGATACAACGATTGTTGATTTATAATCTCTTGCATCTATTATTTTATCATTATTAATTGTTGTATATGTATTTGTGTCAATTTTTCCATATTCATATTTTAATTGATAATTTTTAGCAGGAATTACACCTAATAACATATAATTTGCTTTATAAATGTAATTTGTTGTATTTATAAAATCTTTGCTTGAATATGTACTTGCATCAAATTCATTACCTTCTACATTGTTTCCGTTTATACTTAATTTATAGATTTTGGCTGTTTTTTCATTCTTACCTTCGTTTTCTATTAATTCTACTTTAACATTTTCAACTAAGGTTTCGTTTTCTTCGTATATACCATCACCTAGTCTCTCATTTTTACTCTTTAATTTTACTTCATCAGATGCATCATCCCATACAATTCCAGATATACCCCTTGTTGGATCTGCCTCATCTATTCCTATTATTAGTGATGGTGCATAATCCGTGTCATCTTCAAATGTAGCTAAATCAGTTAATTTTCTATTTTCAGCTGTATATCCATCTAACTTACTACCATCTGGTCTTGTAATATCAACATTTGTATTTCCAGTATTTTCAACTCCAACACTTGCATCTTGAGGTGCTGAGTCTTTATCTATTGCTGCATATACTGCTCCAACTCTATTTACAGAATCACTTGGTGTTTTAACACCTGCACATATTGTTTTTGAACCATATAATGATGTGAATGATGAAATTTCTGATACATTCATTAATGTTGCTCTTTGATGTGCAATTGAAGTCAACGCTTCTTGGCTTAAGTGGAATCTTACCATAACTGCTGTTGAACCTCCTGGTTCTAATGTTGAATTTAATTTAATATATGCTGCATTGTAATTTTCATCAGCTTTGCTTTGAACACCTGAATGAGCTGGTGATTGTTGAATACTTGCAGAACCTTCAACAATTTGGTAAGAGTCATATCTCTTATCATAATAATTTACTATTTCAGTAATTCTTGATGATAATGTATCTGATTGGTTTTTAACTATAATTTTATATGTTACCCACACATCCATTACAGAAGAACTTTTATTTAAATTATATGCTAAATCTGATTCATATAATGGTCTTGTGTATGTTGTTAATCCCCTGTTACTATAAGAGTTACTATATTTACTTCCAAATTTAACATCTACACCAAAATTATCATTATTTGAGCCATCTATATTTCTTCCTCCATATTTGTATGTATTTAGATACTCTCCAACTCTAACATCAACAGACATTAAGTCTGTAGCAATAGCATTATCTGCTTGCTCTCTTCTGAAGATTCCTTGGTTATTATTTGTAATACACTCTAAACCTGTATATTGATATGCCTCCTCCCATTTATCCTTAATCTTATATCCAGACTCTTGCGTAGAGGCTATGATTGAATAATCATGTACTCTATTCTTAGCAGCATCTGTAATTTCTAATATTTTATTACCGCTACTATTGTTTCCATATTCATATGGCCAATGATCTTTGAATGTTGCAATATTATCAGCAACCTCATAATCTAAGCTATATGTTGCAATATTATCAGCAACCTCATAATCTGAGCTATATTTAGTTGAAGCATTTTGATATATTTCTGCAAAACTATTATTTACAGACTCTCTATCTTTCTTATCACTTCTTCCTCTTTTTACTTCACTAGCTTTAGACAATTCATCATTTTGATCACTATATTGCCAATCTCCTTTTAAGTCTTCGGTTGTAGCAACTGTTGTAAACTTCAAGCCATCATATTCGAATTCGATTTGGTATTTACCTAAATCATCTATTACAATGTTTCCGTTTTCATTTTCTGGATTACTTCTAAATGTATTTCCATTTACATATGGTTTATTGTTACTCCAATAATCTGGATTATTATATCCATCATCAAAGTTACCATCTTGCTTTTCTCCATTGATGTATTTTACACCATCAACTATTTTTGTACCAAATTCATAGTATCCATTTTCATCAGTTACAGCCACTCCAACTGTTTTACCATTTTTAAGTAAGAATACTCTAATACCCTTAATTAAAGCATCTGATGCAGAATCATATATACTATTTAATGTTTGGCCCTTATTATCTGCAATATCTTCCCAAACAAATCCAGATATACGTACATACATTTGCTCATTTTTAATTGTCAAATCTGTATTTAATTTTCCATCTGTTTTGTCTGTTTCATATGATTTGTTTCTATCTAATTCAAGCCATCCATCTGATGTGATTTTTCCTATATTTGCAGTAAATGTTACCCTAAAGTTGTTATAATCTTTTTCATCTGCTAAATATCCATAATTTTCATTTTTTACTTCTTCTAAATGATATTTAATATGGTCTACACCATTTGTACTTAATAATAAATTGTATATAGCAATTCTACCATTTTCATCTGTTGTAAATCTTGTTGCATCATTTATGTTTTTAACAAAATCTATATCACAAATTTTAACTGCTCCTGTTACTTCTTTTTCCCAAGAGCCATTTGCTGATGTTTTTATTTTTACATATTTATATGTTGAATTAATTTTTCCATAGTATTTATTAGATTTGTCTGTTATTTCAACATCTTTTTCTGCTCTTAATATAAATGATACATTTGCAAGTTTTTTATCAGCATTTCTGCTATCTTGTTTTACAATACCAAAGTTACCTGTTTGTTTCAAGTTTAATGCAGTTACTTCAAAACGTCCTGTTCCATTTTTCTTATCTGTATTTGGACTTGTTTGTCTGTTCATATCAACCCATCCACGTTTTGCTATTTCATCTACATTTGTAGATTCATTACTTGTAACTGTTCCATCATTATCTGATGAAATAAATGTTGTTGTATAGTTATTATATGTACCTTCTTCTGCAACCCAACCATAGTTATCATTTGCAACTTCTTCAATATGATATTCTATTTTATTAGCTCCATTTGTACTTATCAATAAATTACTTATTTGTATAATTCCTTTTGAATCTGTAACAAATACTGTTGCTTTTTCTCTATCAACAAAGTCTAATGCTTTTGCATCATTTTCACTTCTATAAACTATGTCTTTTACTCTTACAGAACCTTGTACTTTTTTAGCATACTCTCCATCCATTTCCAAGATTTTATCTGTTTGATTTCTATCTGGAATGATTCTTATATATTTATCTGTAATGCCTTCATCTGTAACTACATTACCATTTTCATCTAATAATTTAGCTTTTATTATAAATGAAACATTTGGTAATACTTCTTCGGTTTTTCCATCTTTATTTTTATCTGTATCTACTTTTCTTATGTATAAGTTTCCTGTCTGTTTAATGTTTTTTACTGTTGCTATTGATGTATATTGAGCATTTGATGGCTTCTTATCTGTCAATTCTGAAGATGCTCTATTCCAAGTATACCAATATAAACTTGGTTCACTATCTTCTGTTTGACCTTCAAATCTTACTTTATAATTTTGCCATTTATCTGTATCAGATACATAGCCATAATTATTTGTAGCCATTTCTTCAAATGCATATTTTATACGGTCTTTTCCATTTGTACTAATTTGTAAGTTACTAATTCCTATTTGTCCATTTGAATCTGTAACAAATAATGTTGCTTCTTCCTTATTGTCTGTAAATGCAATTGGCTCTACAGCTCTATCTTCTGCTGTTTTATAAACTTTATCTATTACTCTGGCTTTTCCCGTAATTTTTGTTGCATATCCATCTTTTCCAACTTCTACATTACCAGCGCTTTCTACCATTACTTTTAAATATTTTCCATCTATTCTTGCTTTTTGAATTGGATCTTCATATCCATTTCCTTCATATTGTGTTTTTATATAAAATTCTACATTTTCTATTTTTCTATTTTGGTCATAATCTCTCTTGTATATTTCCATATTTGTTGTTAATTTCATGTTTTTTGCAAGTAATGTAAATGCTGGTTTCGCATCATTTCCAGACTTATCTGTTTCTACAGATGTTTGTCTTTTTAAGGTTATCATTGCTGCATTTGATTTTGTAATAGTACCACCTATTGTTCTTACAGAACTTTGGTTACTTGTTTCTCCTTCAAATACTACAGCATATGTGTTTCCATATTTGTCATCTGTTCTTACTGCTGGTGCATATCCATAATTATTTGCCTCTAACTCGATTACTTCATATTCAATGTAATCTCCTCCGTTAGTGCTCATTAATAAATTTAATACACCTGTTATACCATTTGCATCTGTTCTAAATTTAGTTGCATCTGCAAATGAACTTGTAAATCCTATTGGTTCTACTTTTGGATTTTCATTTTCATCATAAGTTTTATCTTTTACTCTTACAATTCCTTCTACTTCTGTTAAATATTTGTTATCTGAATCTTCTGTCATTATTTGAATGTATTTTCCATCTATTTTTTGTTTAAAATAATTATCTCCTTTTCCATTTGCAACATAATGTGCTCTTATTACAAACAAGGCATTTTCTAATCCTCTGTCTTGGTCATAATCTCTTTTATAAATTTTTAAATTTGCCGTTAATTTTTTATCTAATACAGTTAAGTTTCCAGCCATTGTTGTACTATTTTTATTTGTTTGAGTTGAAGTTAATCTATTTAAAGTTAAAACAGCATGTGCTGAATCTGTTGCAGTACCTTCATTTAATTCATATTTACTATTATTTGAAGTAGAAAATTCATAATCTACTGCGTAGTTCTTGCCTACTTTTCCATCTTCTCTTATTGATGGAGCATATCCGTATCTATTAATAGAAATCTCATAAATATCATATTTGATTCTATCATTTCCATTTGTACTCATTAATAAATTTTGTAAACCTATTATTCCATCTGCATCTGTAATGAATACAGTTGCTTTATTGATGTCACTTGTATATGCAATTGATTCTTTTATATTAGCTGAATTTTCATTTGCACTATATATTTGATCTTTTACTCTTGCCATACCTGTTATAGTTTTTGCATATCCATCTGCTCCAATTACTGCATTAGAGCCACTATCAATCATTATTCTAATATATTTACCATCTATTTTTGCTTTTTGATTTGTGTCTTCATATCCATTTCCATCATATTCAGCTTTTATTACAAACTTTACATTTTCCATCTTTTTGTCTTGATCATAATCTCTTTTATATAATTTAAAGTTTGTTGTTAATTTCTTATTAGTTACAGTTAATGTTGACTTTATTGTTGAATTATCAGTTTCAACTGAACTTTGTCTTTGTAATTTAATAAGTGCTGATGCTGATTGAGTACTATTTCCGTTATTCTTTGAATATTGGCTTCCATTGCTAGAACTGAAACTATAATCAACCACATATGATTTTCCTACTTTATTATCAGTTCTTATTGCTGGTGCATATCCATAATTATTAGATTCATTTTCTAATATTTCATATTGTATTTGATCACTACCATTTGTACTTGTTAGTAAATTAACAATTTCGATTATTCCATTACTATCTGTTACAAATTTTGTAGCTTTACTCATATCGCTTGTAAATGCTTCTGGTTCTAGTGCCTGATTTTCATTTACTCCTTCTATTGTTCCTGGAGTATATGTTTTATCTTTTACTCTTACTTTTCCTGTTGCATATGTTGCATATCCATTTTCTCCAGTTATTACATTAGAGCCATTATCTGCTATTATTTTTACATATTTTCCATCAATTTTACTTTGCATATATTGGTCTGAATTTCCATTTCCAATATAATGTGCTTTTAACACAAATTCTACATTTTTTAATGCACTATTAGCATTATCATAATCTCTTTTATAGATTTTTAAGTTTCCTGTAAGTTTTTTATCTGTTACTTCAATTTCAAGACATGTACTGTTATCTGTAAGTTTTTGTCTATTCAATTTTATAATACCTTGTGAATTACATGTACTTCCATTTGAAGATCTTTTTTGCGTTATATTTATTGTATTATTAGTACTTCCATATTTAATTGAACCATTTGATTTTACTGGAACTCTTGGTGCATATCCATAATTATTACTTGAAACCTCTATTAATTGATATTGAAACTCTGCTTGATCTATATATTCAAATCCTTCTACTGCATAGTCTCCTTCTCTACCTGTAGTTGCTGTTAATAGATTGTATATTTCTATATTTCCACTACTATCTGCCACAAATTTAGTAGCTTTATCTATGGAATCTACAAATGTAAATCCTGTTATAGTTGCCTTTCCCTTAACAGTTTTTGCATACCCGTTTTGATAATTTGTTACACCCCTTGTTTCGGCGACTTTTACTAATACATATGGTTTTGACGCAATTTCATTTACTACATGACCATTATATAAGTAATTATTTACATTTGCTCCTTGGAAACTGAAATATGCATTCTGTAGACTTGCCTTTAGCACAAATTCTACATTTTCTAATCCTTTATTTTGGTCCAAATCTCTTTTATAAATTTTTATATTTGCTGTTTGAGATTGGTTTGCGATAATCCATTCTATAGTTTGTGCAGCTTGCATTTTTATTGAACCCCATGTAATTTTACCGTTTTCAACCTTTTTAGTTGAATATCCTACAGATGTTACAAATTTTCTATATTTCCAATTAGCACCACATGATGTTTCAAAAAATGTGTATTCTGCACATACTAAATTGTTAATAGTGATTTTTCCTTGTGAATTTGTACTTAATTTTGTATTATTACTATCTGTTCCTGTAAAACTTAAGTCAAATGACATTTCACCATTTATTCTATAAGTTGTATTGCCAACCGTATAAGTTCCACCATTTACTACAACTCTTAAAGGATAATTTGGCACTGTATAGTTATAGCCATATCCTTGAACTTTTCTTACTGTTGACGTTCCATCTGTAAATTTTATATTGGTATCTTTCATTGCTGTATATTCCCAGTATTTACTGTTTCCTGGAGAATCACTATGATAGTTATCTGATATCGTCCATGATTTTTCTTTTATTACTAATGGATTTTCTGATGTAATATTAGTAATTAATTGTCCATTAGTTGTAGCTCTAAAATATGTTGATAAAGCTCCGTTATTTCCTAACAAAAATACAAATTCAACTCCTGCTAAAGGTACACGTTTATTGCTAGTTGTAATATTGTCTTCATCTACTTTTATTAATTCAATATTTCCATTTGCTTGCCATCCACCAATTAAATCTATATTATCATATACATCTACATACTCTCTATTTCCTTCTGTTTGTTCTGCACCTATTGTTAATAATCCCATTGACTGAGTTTGTCCATAACATCTTTTAGGATGTCCTGAACCTGTAGCTTTTGTATATACATCTATAGTTGTAGTTGTGTTAGAGCTCTCTTGTATATAATAATGTGCATGTACCGTAAAGTACAATTTACTTACATATATATAGTTACTAGGAATTTTTATCCAAAATTCATCACCTATATTATATGAATGGCTATCTCCAAATTCTAAAAATTGTCCATTTGATATTCCATATCCTAATTGTACATTATTTAATTGTTCAACATAATTTTCTGATTCTGCATTTAAAATGTAATTATGATAATTATCTGTACTTACTGCATTTACATTTACTATAGGTGTATCATACCAGATTCCTTCTGGTCTATTTGTATTTGAATCATCTACACGAAATGGTCCTATTCCTGTGCTTCCATCATTTAATTTGGTAAATGTTACTCTTGTTCTGTCATATGCAGTTTTTGATATATCCATTTTATAAGGATTGCCTTTATACTGAGTATTAACCCCAGCTATTGATGAAGATGATGATGCATTTTTAACTCCTGTTATTTCATGAAGTGCATTATCACAAAAATTTGCTCCTGGCATAGTACAGTTAAATAAATAACTTGTTTCTTTACCATCAGATGTAATTCCTACTGCATTTACCCCATAGTGGTTTGTATCTATACCTCTAATATATCTAATTTTAGTTGTACTACCATTTTCAGTAATATCAATTGTTTTTGTACTGGCATTATATTGTATTGTTGCACCAAAACTATTTGGTGTTTTTATAAACATTACTAATCCCATAACAAATACAAATGTCATTATATTTAAAGCTTTACGATTTTTCTTTTTAATAATTAGTACAAAGCTTGCTATTAATATTAAAACAATTCCCATAAGTACACCTATCCATTTTCCTAATCCTGTTGAAATTCCTATTAATACCTCTGCTTTTGAAGTATCATTTGCAGAATTAATATCACTTTGTCCTTTTTCATTACTACTCATTGCAATTTTTGCATTATTTGTAACTAATCCCACATTGCTACTTGTTACTTTTTTAGTTAAAACTAAGTTAATTTCTTTACTTTGTCCTACTTCTAAAGTATCATTTGCAAGTGCTGTTGTAACTAGTCCTTCTGTGCTTGAATACCAATCTGTATTTAATTCTGAATGGAACTCAAGTCCTTCTGGTAAAGTATCTATAATTCTTCCAACTTTTCCTGCTAGTTCTCCATTATTTGTTGCAACAATTTTATATTCTATAATAACTGTTGCACCTTCAACTTGCTTTGAATTTATTTCAAATTTTGCAAATTGTTTGTCTTTATAATCATATGTTTTTGTTTCAGTTTTTGTTTGAACTGTTATTTTATTTACATATTTCTTAATTCCTATATCAAAATCTTTTATTTCTACAAGACCAATATCAATATTATTTTGATTTACTTGTGCATTTAATGTATCTGTAACTCCTGCAAGTCTTTCTTTTCCATCTAATAATACATTTTTTGATATTGCATCATTGTTTTTAGTTACAGGAACTCCAACTGCTTGATATTCTGCTAATTCATATTTTTCTGAATCATACAAAAATATAACAATATATTTTCCCTTTACTATATCTGTAAATGTATAAGTTCCATCACTTCCTGTTATACTCTCTATTGCTTTTCCGTCTTTTGATACAAGTTGTTTGCTTGTATAATCATATAATAATACTCTCATATTACTATAAATTTTTTCTTCACTATCTCTTTTTCCATCTTCATTTGAATCTATCCACGCAATTCCTGATATTGTTACTTTTTCTTCTTCTGGAGTTGGCGTTGGGTCAGGTGTTGGTGTTGGGTCTGGATCTGGACTTGGCTCTGGTGTTGGATCTGGGTCTGGATCTGGACTTGGATCTGGACTTGGTGTC
>OCQC01000699.1_pt1 | contig 31619 bp, 27 predicted proteins | sample 1538401 | NCBI WGS metagenome assembly OCQC01 (sample SAMN04571689, study PRJEB22368) | human gut metagenome | biome: human gut; material: stool | host: Homo sapiens | place: Luxembourg | collected 2012-08-03 | reverse complement strand
TCGAATAATAACTGAATTATTATATAAAAAGAAGTCAAGAAATTGGCTTCTTTTTGTTTATTTTGCATATTGCAAAAGTATTACATTAATGTTAAAAATATGTTACAAGAATACTTTTGATTGACAAAAAAAGTAATTATTGTTAATATAGTAATGTATTGTATAAAAAGTAAAATTACATAAAGTATTGCAAAAACATTATTTTTCTGGTATAATATTGAGTAGATATTGTTTTAAGGGGAGTGTAAAATGGAAAAAGAAAAAATTAATGAATTGGAGAAACAGTTAGAGGAAAGTGCAAAAAGAATGGCAGAATACAGAAGAGAAGGTTTGTTTGAACAAGAGTTAGATGAACATCAAACATATAATGAAATTATTAAGCAAATTAATGATTTAAATGAAAAACTAGAAAAAATTTCAAGAGAAGAGCAAATTACAAAGTTAGAAAAGAAATTAGAGGAAAGTGCAAAAAAAATAGCAGAATATAGAAGAGAAGGTTTTCTTGAACAAGAAGCAGAAGAACATCAAACATATAATGAAATCATTAAGCAAATTAATGATTTAAAAAAACAAGAAAAGCCAGAAGGTAGTATTATTATTGAAGAACAAGATAGAAAAGGACAAGCCAAACCAAAAGAAACAGAAAAACCTAAAAAGCCAGAAGGTAGTATTATTTTTGAAGAACAAGATAGAAAAGGACAAGTAAAACCAAAAGAAACAGAAAAACCTAAAAAGCCAGAAGGTAGTATTAGTTTTGAAGGACAAGATGGAAAAGGACAAGCCAAACTAAAAGAAACAGAAAAACCTAAAAAGCCAGAAAGTAGTATTATTATTGAAGAGCCAGATAGAAAAGAACAAGAAAAACCAGAAGAAAAAGAATTAGGGGATTTAAGTATAGAGGAACCAAACAACAAGAATTTGCCAATAAGAAGCTTCTGGGAAATATATAATGATACTTGCACAGAACATGTTGGAAGTATAGCTAATGCAATAAATAAGTTAGCACATATGCAAACAATAACATATTTTTTCAATAAAAATGAGGATACTGTTCATAAAATATTAAATATTATACCTACACCATTTAAAATTATATTAAAAGGAGTAGCTATAATACCTAATGCTATAATGGGAACTGATGAAAAAATTCAAGCAATGAGAGAAAATATTGAAGATTTAAGCCAAGAAGATTTTGAAGTTTTAGTCCAAAAACCTGAAGATGTAAATCAAATGTTTAATAAAAAAGTTAAAGACAGTTTTGACAGAGATTATCTAGATACACAATTTATGAAACAATATAAAGTAAACAATGCTTATCTAGATGTAGTTAAAGAAAGATTAGATAGAGAAAGAGGGGCAGCAATCGAATATTATAATGAACAAGCAACACTATCACTTGATAGACTTAAAGAATTAGAAGAAATTGGTATAGAAAATTTAACACCTGCACAAAAACAAGAATATTTCTTAGAAAAAACAACATATGACAGCTGTGTAAGTGAAGGTAAAAAATGTGCAAAAGAAATAACAGATTTTGAAGAAGGCGCTAAGAAAAAATCTAGTGCACATAGAAATATTTCAGGATGGCTTTTAGCAAAATTTAACCCAGATAACAGAGAGGAAAATTCTCAAATGGCTGAATTATCAAAAGCTAGAAGAAAAATGGGTGAAATAGGAAATGATTTACAAGTAAATAGTCTTTCTGTAAAAATGGAAGAATTAGCTGAAGAAAATACTAAGACGGTTCAATTTGGTAGAAATGAAAATAACATTCTAGATATTGGAAAGAACTCTAAAAAATCTCCAATAGAAATTATAAATAGAGGAGAACAAACTAAAGGTAGATTGTTATTGACTAATATAATGAGTGTTAGTGCATTAATGGGATTATACAAACAAGTGAAAAATATAGTTTCAAATAGAGAATTGGTGGCAAGACATAATCAACATTTAACAAGTGTAAATAGTAAAAATTCAAATATATCTGTTGAAGGCAAAGTTAAGATTTCAGATTCAGCAGATGCTCCAGAAGTTGAAAATGTCATATCAAAACAAACTGTAGAAGCCGGACTAAATAGAGCTGAAAGGGGAAATCTAGACGGTAATAATTGGAATTTGGGAACACCATACCATCAAGCTGATGTACAGGCACATGCAGATGCTGCGCAAGTGGCAGAAAAAGCAGATGGATTGATGAAACAAGGTAAAAATTTAGAAGCACTAAAAAGTGCAACTGGATATTATTCTCAAGTACAAAATGGAACTAGAGCAAATATATCAAATTATATGTCAGTACACCCAGAGCATGATTATACAGCATTTTCATTTGGAGATACTGCTAATATGGATAAAGTATATGAATTTTTTGCAAATGGTACAATAGGTTACCAAACTAATATAACTGGAACAATGGCAGAAATGATGGGTAAACTAAAAGAAGGACTAGACTTAAATGGAGTACTTTTTGCAACAGCAACATCTTTATATAATGCTCAAAGAGAAGGAACTAAGAACATAAGAAATAGAGTGAAAGTAGGAGTAGATGTTACACATCAAAGAGATGATGATAGTGAAGGAGAAAATCTTGAAAGAGAGGAATATGCTGGAGATGCAGAAAATATTTCTAGAAGAGAAGGATATGGTGTTGGTACAGCAACAACTATGGCTGGAAATATGCAGGCTAGTAATTCAGCAATGCGCGTAAGTGGAGATGTAGCTACTACTGATAGTCCAGTAATGCGCGCAAGTGGATATGTAGCTACTACTGATAGCCCAGTAATGCGCGCAAGTGGATATGCAGCTACTACTGATAGCACAACAATGCGCACAAGTAGAGATGTAACTAATGCTTGTAAAACAATGGGTGTAATGGAAAATTCCCCTATTAATGATGCAACTGAGGTAGAGGCAAATGTATATGGACCTGATTATGATGAAACAACAGACGTGCTTACAGGTGCAAGTAAATATTTTAAAAATTTGGTACATGGAGTAGGACATAAAATTGGAAGAAAAAAAGATAAAGACGATGATGAATTAATGCAAGATTAAATAAAAGTATGTAAGGAGAGATACAAATGACTTATAAAGCAAGGATAAAATTTGATAATGCAGAATGGTTAGTAATGGATAGTGTTGAATTTGAAGGAACAAAGTATTACTATATAATTGAAGATATATCTGAAAAATTGAATAATCTAGAAAAACTAGAAGATTATGAAGGAAAATTTACAATGGAATTTATTTATCAAGTTCCAGATGGAGATTATTGTAATGTAACTGATCAAAATTTAATAGATATATTGTTAGCAATGGTTGGAAAAAAATTGTTGTTGAGTAAGAAAGATTTCGAATAATAATTATATAAAGTTAAAAAATGAGAGGACGTTTAAATACAATTCCTCTCATTTTATATTTGTTATATAAATGTAATGAAAAAGTAATACTATTGTAATCTTTTTTGAAAAAATATAATGTATAATATTATTGTAATAGTATGTTGAAATTTATAGAAAATTGACTTTTTTTACATAATATGTTACAATTAATAATAGTTGATTAAAAATATGTATTAGGAAGGAAAAGGTATTAATATGACAATAACAGAAATGTATAATAATAATGCAGAAATAAAAGAATTAGACGAAAATATAGAAAATCACAATGCTGTGATAGCCTCTGAAAGAACAGTTGGAGAAGACTATTTTACCCAATTAAAAGAAATGAAGGAAAAACGTGAAAATATGTCTATTATAAGTGAAGAACAAATAGACCAAAAAGTTGCTGAATACGAGAAAAAGGTAGAAGAATTCGAAAAAAACAATAATAGAATGAAGGAATTAGCTGAGTTAATTGAGACACATAATTCAGTAATAGCAAGTGGAAGACCTGTTACAGAGGAATATTTCGAACAAATAAATGAATATAAAAAAGAATTATCAGAAATGGAAGAAGTGCCAGAGAATAAAATCGTGGCATATAAAAGAGAATTAGCAGTAGCATATAAAGAAAGAATTAATACAGCACCTGAAAAAAATAGAAAATATGACGAAGTAAAAGAAAATATTGATAACAAAAGGGCAATGTTTGCATCTGGAAGAATTGTTGGAGAAAAATATGGAGAAAATTTAGAACATTCTGAAAAACAATTTTCTAATATGAAAAGAATTTCTGATGCAGATATAGAAAAATGGGAAAAACTTATTGCAGAAGTAGATAAAGAAGATAAAAAAGTAGAGCAATTAAAAGAACTTATTGATACTCAACAATCATTTATTGTTTCTGGAGCAATTAGTGGAACAAATGTTATAAAAAAACAAGACGAACTAAAAAAAGAATTAAAAGAAAAGACAAAGACAGTAAAAGATTTTGAAGAAAAAGATGAAATGAATGTTAATAGAGATGTTGACTTAAAGGAAATGACAAATAATATTAGAGAAGCTATAGAGAATGCTGAAAAAAACGAAAACTTAGAGCAAAAACAGTTACCAGCTATAATAAAAAAAGAAAATATATTATCTAGATTTGGTTCAAAGATTTCAGATGTATTTAAAAAGATTGGTAGCAAAATTACTGGATTATTTTCAAAGAGAGAAGCTAAAAATAGTGAAGAAGAATTAGATGATGTTGAAGTAGATGATACTGCAAAGGCATTTAGAGATGAAATGAAAAATGCAGCAGGAGAATTAAGAGATGATGATTTTAAAGTAACTCTTACACCTGAACGTACACAAACACAAGTACAAGATAAAGGAGAGACAAGATAATAATTTTGAAAAGAAACACAATTTAAAAGTGTTTCTTTTTTTGATAAAACTATTGCAATTTTAAGAAAACAATAATAAAATAGAAACATCATGAATAAGAATGAATAAAACACAAGGAATCAAACAGGAAAGGAAATGAGACAATGAATATATTACTAGATGCAATGGGAGGAGATAATGCACCAGATGCCAATATAAAAGGTGCATTAAAGGCAATAAATCAAATACAAGCTGATATAACATTAATAGGTAAAGAAGAAGTAATAAGACAAAAAATCAAAGAATTTACTGGAAAAGAAATGGAAGAAGTATCTCCAAGATTTAAAATAAAAAATGCAACAGAAACAATAGAAATGGAAGATCAACCAACAATGGCAATAAAACATAAAAAAGATTCTTCTATGGTAGTTGGATTCAAAATGCTAAAAGAAGGAGAAGGAGATGTGTTTATTTCTGCAGGAAATTCTGGTGCATTACTTGCAGGAGCAACACTATTAGTAGGAAGAATAAAAGGAATAGATAGACCAGCATTAGCAGGAATATTACCTGCTTATAAAAGCCAATTACTATTAATAGATTCTGGTTCAAATACAAATTGCAAACCAATAAATTTATTACAATTTGCGCAGATGTCTACAATTTATTTAAGAAATACATTTGGAATAGAACATCCAGCGATAGGTTTATTAAATATAGGAACAGAAGAAACAAAGGGAAATGAATTAGTAAAAGAAAGCTATCAATTACTAAAAGAAAAATCTAAAGAATTAGATATAAATTTTGTTGGAAATGTAGAAGGTAGAGATGCATTTTCTGGAAAAATTGATGCTATTGTAACAGATGGATTTACTGGAAATGTATTTTTGAAAGCAGTAGAAGGTTTAGGAAAATTTGTAAACATTATCAGAAAGTTTAACACAGAATTTATTATCAAAAATAGCTGCTGTACCATGTTTGCCAGCAATAAATAGATTTAAGAAAACAATGGATTACAAATCATATGGGGGAGCTTTATTCTTAGGAGTAAAGAAACCAGTTGTAAAAGCTCATGGAAGTAGTGATGAAAAATTATTTGAATTTACAATTAAACAAGCAGAAAAATTTGTTGAAAATAAAGCTGTTGAGCGTATGATAGAAGAGTTTGAAAAATAAAACCTGAATGGGTAGTACAAAAAATAAAAAATATTTTAAATATGCTTGACAAAAATAATAACATATAATATAAATGTTACAGATAATATTTGAATCAATAAATGAAAGATATCATTTAGCACATGAGAGGAGGTGAACTTGTAATGAGTTCAGAAGAAGTTTTTGAAAAAGTAAAAGGTATAATTGTAGAGCAATTAGGTGTTGCTGATACAGCTGTTACAATGGAAGCATCTTTTATAGATGATTTAGGAGCTGATTCATTAGATATAGTAGAATTAGTTATGGCATTGGAAGAAGAATTTGATATTGAAATTCCAGATGCTGATGCAGAAAAAGTTGTTACAGTAGGAGATGTAGTAGACTACATAAAAGAAAATGTATAAAATAAAAGGAGAACGAATATATTCGTTCTTTTATTATGCCTTTAAACGGAAAGATTTTATTAAAAAAACTTGAAAAAATCTTAAAATAGTATATAATATAGCTATATAAAAATCGGAGGCAAAAATGGAAAAATTAGAGGAAAATATTGGATACACATTTAAAAACAAAGAACTACTAAAAAAAGCATTAACACATACATCTTATGCTTATGAACATAATTTAGAAAGTAATGAAAAATTAGAATTTTTAGGAGACAGTATTTTAGAGTTTATTTCAAGCTCATATTTATATAACAATTATTTGAACTTAAAAGAAGGAGAAATGACTAAAGTCAGAGCAACAGTAGTATGTGAAAAGAGTTTGTATAAAGTTGCACAAATGCATAATTTTAGTGATTTTTTATATTTAGGAAAATCAGAAAAAGTATCAAATAAAGAAGTAAGACCAGCAATTATGGCAGATAGTGTAGAGGCAGTAATTGCTGCAATATATTTGGATGGTGGATTAGAACCAGCAAAGAAATTTATTATAGAAAATTTAAAAGATGAGATAGAACTTGCAAGTAAACATGTAGGACAAAAAGATTATAAAACAGTATTACAAGAAAAATTGCAAATACATGGAGATGTAGAAATAAAATATACAATTTTAAAAGAAATTGGTCCAGATCATGATAAAACATTTGAAGCACAAGTAGAATGTAATCATAAAAAATTAGCAATAGGGGTAGGAAAATCAAAAAAACAGGCAGAGATGGAGGCTGCAAGAAAAGCTTTAGAAAATATAAAATAAACGGAGGTGAGTGTTGTGAAAAAACAATATGTAATTCCAGTGTTTGTGCCACATTTGGGTTGCCCAAATGATTGTATATTTTGCAATCAAAGGTCAATAAGTGGACAGCAAAAAATGATGACAGGTGAAGATGTAAGAAATACTATAGATTTTTATTTGGATAATATAAAGGATAAAGAAGCGAAAAAAGAGGTTGCTTTTTTTGGTGGAAGTTTTACAGGTATAGAAGAAGAAAAGCAAGAAGAATTTTTAAAAATTGCGTATGAATATATTAAACAAGGAAAAGTAAATAGTATTAGAATATCAACAAGACCAGATTATATCAATAAAAAAATATTAAAGAGATTAAAAAAATATAAAGTTGAAACAATAGAATTAGGTGTTCAATCAGCAAGTGATTATATTTTAAAAAGAGCTAACAGAGGACATACATTTGAAGATGTAAAAAAAGCTTCAAAAATGATAAGATGGTATGGCTTTAAGCTTGGACACCAAATGATGGTTGGGTTGCCAGAAAGCACTAGAATTGATGAGATAAATACTGCTAAGGAGTTAATAAAATTGAAACCAAAAATGGTAAGAATTTACCCAGTGTTAGTTATAAAAAATACAAAATTGGAAAAAGAATTCTTAGAAGAAAAGTATACCCCTTTAACTGTTGTGCAAGCAGTAGAAATATGTAAAGAATTAGTAAGCATGTTTAATAAAAATGGAATAGAAGTTATTAGAGTTGGATTGCAAAATACAGATGAGATAACAGATCCTAATATAGAAGGAAGTGAAGTTGTAGCAGGACCATATCATCCAGCATTTAGACAATTAGTAGAATCTGGATTATGGTATGATGCTATTGTAACAAAAATAAAGCAATTAAATGTAAAAGTAAAAAAGGTTCAAGTAACAATTAATCCACAAGATGTTAATAATGTAATTGGGCATAAGAGAGAAAATGTTGAAAAATTAAAAGATATGTATACACTAGACATGATAGTTAAACAAGATGAGAAAGTAAAACCTGGAAAATTAGAATTAGAAATTTTAGAAAAATATCCAGAATTTTTAGAAGATTATAAATGAAGGAGAGAAAATTATGGAAAAAAGTAAAAAAATAACTAATATATTATTGGTAGTGATAGTAATTTTGGTGATTGTAGGATGTGTTTTAGCATATTTTTATTTTACTAAAGATAAAACAAAGCCAATTATAAATCCAGAAGAAAGAAGCACAATTCAGAATCAAGAGAAGATATTTACAGTAGAAAATTATCCTAAAATAGATGGTTCAACAGCAACATTGCCTCTTGCAGAAGCATTTAAAGCTAATTTTACAGGAATAGATATAAAAGATGTAGATGTAACACATTCAAAAACTCATAATGCATATGTTAATTTAATAAATGGAAATACTGATTTAATATTAGTTACATATCCATCAGAAGATGAACAAAAATTAGCAAAAGAAAAAAATGTTGAATTAGAAATTGTACCAATAGTAAAGGAGGCATTTGTATTTTTTGTTAATAAAAATAACCCAATAGATAACTTGACATTAACACAAGTTCAAAATATTTATACTGGACAAATTAAAAATTGGAGAGATTTAGGTGGAGATAACCAAAGAATAATTGCTTTTCAAAGACCAGAAAATTCAGGAAGTCAATCAGGAATGCTATCTCTTGTAATGAAAGGAAAAAAGATGATGACTCCTGTAACAGAAACCTTGGCACAGACGATGTCAGATATTATTGATGTTATTTCAGACTACGATAATGGAAAATATGCAATAGGATATTCATATTATTATTATGCTAATACTATGTATTCTAAAGATTCAATAAAATTGTTATCAATAGATGGAGTTGTTCCAACATATGAAAATATTAGAACAGGATTATATGGAATTCAAACAGCGTATTATGCAGTTATAAGAAAAGATGAACCAAGCGATAGTTCTGCACGTAAATTATTGGATGCAATGAAATCTGAGAGAGGACAAAGTGTAGCAAAGGAGGCTGGATATGTTCAAAACTACTAAAGCCAAAGTGATAGCTGTAGTAATCTTTTGTATGATTTGTATTTCAATAACAGTAGGGTTGATTTTATATAAAAATATAGAAATAGATGACGATAAAGAAGTTGAACCAAAAGACGAACCAACAAATATTATCACTAAAGATGTTTCTGGTATAGATAAAAAAGGAACATATAATCAAAATGATTTAAAACTAGAAGAAAAAAGGATAACAAGAGAAAAGGCAGAAATTACATATTTTGAAATATATGGATTAAAAAATAAAATAATACAAGATTCTATTAATGATGAAGTAAGAGAAACAGCCTTAAATTATTATAAAGAAGATATCAAGGATTTAAATGAAGTTATTAATGTGTCTGTACGAATGAATAAAATGGCCAATTATTCGAATGTATTATCAATAGAATTATATTATGTAGCTAAAAAGGATGACAATGGAGATGGTTTATATGATGGATTCAAGGGTTTAAATTATGATTTAACAACAGGTGAGAAAATATCATTTGAAAAAATATTTACATCAGATGCACCAATGCAAGATATATTAAGGCAATCAGCATATTACAGTTTTGTTGAAAATGGTGAATTGGAAATGAATTTAGCTGGAGACTTAATTGTAAATGATTATAATGATATTGAGGATAAGGTTATTGAATTTTTGGATCTTTATAAAAATAAAAAGATAAAAGAATTTAGTTTTTCACCAAGTAAGATATATGTTTATTTAAAAGATTCAAAAATACTTGAAATAGATATGGAAAAATATGCAGATTATATAGCTATTTATAATCGATATCTAACAAAAGAATCTATATTTGAAGAAAGCGGAATAGGTCTTAAAAATTTATTTACATTAACAGATAGATACCCTGAAATCAATACTTATACCAATTATCAAAAAGAAAGTAACTATTTTATAGATGTTTCAATACAAGATTATACTGAAAACGATGAAATTAGTAAAAAAATTATTCAAGATAAAATTGAGGGTATAGAAGCAGAGATAAATAGGGCAAAAACAAATGCGGCTAAAGATCCAAATAGTTTTTATGTAGTAAATTATCATATTAGTTTATTTGATAGAACTGACTTAATAGATGGAGTAAAATTGATAAGTTGTTCAGAAGCAGGAAATTCATATGAAATGACAGTACATGATTTTGAAGAAATAATAGAACAAGAAATTAGAGATTATATAAAGCGTGAATCAAATAGTGGTGCTGTTCCAGACTATGTATATGATTTTTCTAAAACATTAAAAATCGAACCTCAAACCATATTAGAATATTATAATACACAAACTGGTGAAAAAGTTGTGATTTAAATAGTATAAAAAGCCTTTATATTACAAATAATTGTAATATGGAGGCTTTTTATGAGCAGAGAAAAAATAAAGAAGATAATTATTGAATTTCTTGGTACAATTGTTGGCTCTGCAGTAATGGCATTTGGTGTATCATCATTTTTATTACCAAATCAATTATCTTCTGGTGGATTTTCGGGTGTTGCAACAATTACGTATTATTTATTAAACATTCCTATGGGATTAATGATTATGATATTGAATGTGCCTTTATTTATATTGGCTGGATATAAGATAGGAAGAGAATTTTTTATAAAGTCATTAATAGGAACAGTAAGTTTATCAGTATTTATTGATATATTTGATAGATATCCAGCGGTTACTACAGACAGATTTTTGGCATGCATATATGGTGGTGCTATAATTGGAATTGGAACAGCAATAATATTAAGAGTTGGAGCTTCTACTGGTGGTACTGAACTGATTGCTAATATTATAAAAGTGTATAACCCTTATATCTCTATGAGTAGTTATTTAGCGGTAATAGATATTATTATTATAGCATTAAATGTAATATTCTTTAAACATATAGAAATTGGTTTATATTCAGCAATAGCAATATATTTATATGGACAGATGATTGATATTATATTTGAAGGAGTTTATTATACTAAATTGATGTTTATTATTTCTGACAGAAATGAAGAGATTGCTAAAGAGATAACGACTGATGTAAAAAGAGGTGTTACTGGATTGTATGGAAAGGGTATGTTTAAAGAAAAAGATAAATTAGTTTTAATATGTGCTGCATCGAGAGGTGATATATCTAAAATTAAAGATATAGCTAAAAAGATTGATGGAAAATGTTTTATAATTATTGCAAATGCAAGGGAAGTTCTAGGAAAGGGATTTAAAGAAGGATAAAAAACGGAAAATTAAATTTTCCGCTTTTTGTTTAGGTTCTAGTAATAAGAATACTAGAAGTTACATTTATATTGGGATTTACTTCAATAACAGCTGATTTAAGTTTTTCCGGCCAATTAAATTTTTCCCATTCTTGATTTGTAGAAAAATGAGAGAGAGCTTTATTTGAAAAACAGTCAATATCTATTCCATAATTTTTTAACTTAGCAAAATAGTCTTTATATGAATTTTTTAAATAATCTGTGGCAGTATAAGAAAATGTTTTTAAAACTTCATTATTATCATAATCAAGATTATCTTCTAATGTTATTATAGATGCTTTTAAATTAAGATCTATATAAATGTAGGGAATATCATCTTTGATTTCAACATAAATTTTTGATTTTCTGGTTGGAACTAAAGATAATTCTATTTTTTCTTTATTCATGCTTGGATATGGATTATTAATTGAAATTATGCAAGTTTTTATTTCATTTTTTAATAATAAATGACACATTGTTTCAAGTGCATTTAATTTTCCACACATTTTATCGTCATCAAATACTGCAATACCAATATTTTCAGTGCCACGTTTTCCTTGTATTGAACTTGTTCCGGCAGTAAGTTCTTCTGAATTTGTTATGGTATTAGAAACATTTACATTTTCAGATTGAGAAGAGGTTTCTAAAGAACCTGAACTACTAGAGTCATTAGAACTATTAGAGTTTTCTGAATCTCCTTCATTAGAGCTTTCACTTGACGTTTTTTCAGTTCTATTATTAGCATTAAGTCCGCCTAAAATAGCTGTTCCATCACAATTTGATTTTGATAAAGTATTAAAAAATTCTCCTACTGTAATATTAGAAAAGTAACCAGTGAACTTATTTGTAAGTGAAAAAGTATCATAATAATTTGTAGTTAATTTTTCAAGATTTGGTTTAATATTTTTTAAATATTCATAAGCATTACAGTTACTAATTATTAAATTTGTTGTTGGTCTAAATTTTCCATTGTTTAAGAGACTGTAAATTTGAGATGATATTCCATTTTTTGCAAATTCTTCTGAAAAAACTACAAGATTACAATGTGAAAGATTAATTTCTTTACCAATATAGCTATTTAAAAGGTTTATTCCGCTAAAAATCGAATCAGCTTCTCCAGAAACTAATACAATATTGTTAGAGTCTTCGGAAGAACTATTTTGTGATGAAAAGGCACTAGAATTTGTAAATTGAAGTGAAATTTTCATTTTTGCTTTTTCGCCTTTATCAATTCCTATGGCAAGAACATAAGCTAAATTAGACATATTTTGATATGAGTAAGAACTTGAAAAAGCACCTATAAAAATGGTTAAAGTAATTACAAATGCAATTATTGCTATAGTATTTTTACTTATTTTAGCCACCTCCTCATAGTTATTTTTAGTGATTTCTTAATTATAGAAAGAAGCAAAACTAAAAAGCTGATACCAATTACTAAAATAAAGAAAACATATTTATACATGATATTTAAATAGTATATTGAAATTGTGTAATTTTTAGGTAACATACCAATAATTAAAACAGCAATTCCTAAAATTAAAATAAATAATGTATCTTTTTTTGCACTTATCAGTTTTCTTAAGATATTTCCTGAAAATTTTAAATTGATACTTAAAAAACTCACAAAGGCTATAATCCATATAAGAAAATATAATGAATCTAGTCTTCTAAAAAAAGAACCAAATTCAATATATTTTGTAACTGTATATAAAGGCATTAATTCATCTGTCCTAGATAAGCTGCTAAACATGAAAAGTATCATTGCAAGACTTATTAATAAAAATATACAGGAGAAAACAATAGCATTAATTGATATTTTTTTAATTTGTTTTGAATCTTTTAACAATGGTGGCATAAAGTATATATATGCGATTGCTTGAAAGGCAAACATATTGCATAAGCCAGAAACAAATGTTGTAAATAATCCATTTCCCCAGATTGGATATACTTTTTCAATATCATAATATGGAGTATCTGCAAAAAATAAAAATAATATACTTATTATAATAATTGGAAAAAATATAGAAACGCTTCTATAAATAGCGTTATGCTTCATACAAGAAGAAACAACAGCACCAATAATAAGTAATAACATTATATAGAATATTTTGGTTAAAGGGTAATATATGATTTGCAGATATGAAGCAAAAAGATATAATAATAGTCCACTAAAAATCAAAAAATATGCAACATAAGCAACTCCTATAATCCATTTTAGAATACGTCCACCAAGGTAATTTGATATATCTAATAAATCGAATGTGGGAAACTTGTTTAGAAAATAGCAAATAACACAAGTAAATATAATTGTAATAATTCCAAGATAAAGTATATTAATTAAAGAAGCAGAAGATGTTGTTTCTATTATAGATTTAGTTATATTTAAAACTATATGAGTGAAAGTGATTGTTACTAATAAAGCCACAGCTTCTTTATTGCCGATTTTTGTATTATCCATATAAGATCCTCCTTACTAAGAAAAAAATATTCCTACATATTATTTACAAATATGTAGGAAATATACAAATTAACTATATATTAAATTTAAAAATAGTAAATGCAAAAAATATATATGCATATCTAAGAAATTTCTTTTGACATAAGTGAGAACTGCAATATTCATGAAAAGATTTTAAAGCACTCATTTTATCAGTAATTGTAATAACAAAACTTTCTTTATATTTAGGAAATTGAAAGAATGTTACAGGCCACATATGTTTTAAAATTATATCTTGTTCTTTTTCAGTTAAATCACAAATTTTTTTGGCATTTTTTAAAGCAATTTTTGGATGTTCAAATGCATGCCAACCATTTAAATCTTTATAAGAATGTCTCCAATCATATAAAAATAAATCATGTAAAATTCCTGCTCTAGCAGCTGCTTTATAATCTAAGTTAAATTTCTTGCAAAATAGGTAAGACCAATATGCAACTTCTATACAGTGATCATAACATGAAGTATCATAATGTTGCCTATAATTCTTCATTTGCAACACTGTTGGATTATTTATTAAATCTTTAACAATTATATAGAATTCTCTAAGTTCTTTTGTATCCATACTCATACCTCTCTTATCTTATTATACCATATTATATAATGGAATGGAATATGTGTGTTGACTTTTTTTATACCACAATATATAATTTATTTTAGTTATGGAGGAAATATGAGTTTAAGAATAATATATGGTAGAGCTGGAACAGGAAAAAGTGAATATTGTTACAGAGAAATTGCAGAAAAAATAAAAGCTGATAATCAAATATTGATAATAACACCAGAACAATTTTCATTTACAGCAGAGAAAAAATTAATGGAAGCAATTGATGCAAATGCAGTATTTAATGCAGAAGTAGTAACTTTAAGTAGAATGGCATATAGGGTAATAAATGAAATCGGTGGGAGAACTGAAACGAATTTAAGTAAATGCGGAAAAGCGATGTTAATTTATTCTATTTTAAATAACAATAAAAAAGAATTAAAATTGATAGGAAAAAATGATGAAAATGTTGATATGCTTGATACAGCTATTACTGAGTTTAAGAAGCATGGAATATCTATTGAGCAATTAAAACAAGAAATAGATAAGCAAGAAGATATATATTTAAAAAATAAATTAACAGATTTGAGTTTAGTGTACGAAGGATTTGAAAATCAGTTATCAGGAAAATATATAGATGAAACAGATTTGTTGACAATATTGGCAGAAAATATTGAAAATACAGATATGTTTAATAATCAATATATTTATATAGACGAATTTGCAGGATTCACGAAACAAGAATATCAAATAATAGAAAAATTAATTTTAGTAGCAAATCAAGTAACAGTAACTATTTGCATAGATGAATTAAATATACCTAAAAATCCAAATACAGATATATTTTATTCAAATGAAAATACAGTAAATAAATTATTCGAAATAGCTCAAAATTGTGGCACAAAAGTTGAAGAAATTAAATTAGAAAATAAGTATAGATTTAAAAGTAATGAATTAAAACATTTAGAAGAAAATCTATATGAAAATAGACCATGTAAATATACAAATAAGGTGGAAAATATAAAATTATTTTTAGCTAAAAATCAATATTCAGAAATAGAAGAAGTAGCTAAAAATATATTAAAATTAGTAAGAGATAATGGATATAGATATAAAGATATATCAATAATAACTAAAAATATATCTAATTATTCAAGCTTAGCTAGAGCAATTTTTGATAAATATGATATTCCAATATTTATTGATGAAAACAGAGATTTAAATCAAAACATAATAATTCAATATATACTTTCTGTTTTAGAAATATTTACGAAGAATTGGTCTTATGAATCAGTATTTAATTATATAAAAACAGGATTTTCTAATATAGAAGAAGACGAAATATTTAAATTAGAAAAATATTGTCTAAAATGGGGAATTAAGCAGAATAAATGGAAAAAAGAATTCACATATGGAAAGTATGAAGAAAAAGATAAAACAGAAATTGAAAGATTAGAAAGAATTAGAAAAGACATTGTCAATCCGCTTATGAAATTGAAATCAGATATTGATAATGATAAAACAGCAGAAGGAATATCAAAATCAATTTATAAGTTTTTGGTAGAAGAAAATATTGCAGAAAAAATAAATAAGAAAATAGAGGAACTAGAAAAAGTTGGACAAGTTGATTTAGTAAAAGAATATCAGAGTAGTTTACAAACCATTTTGGATATTTTAGATGAAATTGTTTTAGTATTCAGTGATGACAAAATGACAATCGACAAATATGCTCAGATATTAAAAGTTGGATTTAAGAATAGTAATTTAACAAAGATTCCAGGAACCCAAGACCAAGTAATAATGGGAGATGTAGATAGGTCAAGAAGTCATAAAGTAAAAGCAATATTTATTATAGGATTAAATGATGGAGAATTCCCAAGTGTGCATAAAGACGAAGGATTTTTGAATGATTTAGATAGAGAAACTTTAAAACAGGATGGAATTGAGTTAGCTAAGGGAACTATTGAAAATTTATATGAAGATAATTTTAATATTTATAAAGCATTTTCAACAGCAGAAGAAAAACTATATTTATTATATTCATCATCAGATGTTCAAGGAAAAGCATTAAGACCATCAATGTTAATAAATAAAATCAAAAAAATATATCCAATGTTACAAGAAGAAAGTGATGTAATAGAAACTAAGGCTGAAGTATTAAATAAGAAAACAACATATGATGAATTAATAATTCAATTAAGCAAGCTGAAAGAACAAGATGAAATTGATAAAGTTTGGTATTATGTATATGATTATTACAAAAAAGATACTGAATGGAATACAAAATTAGAACAAAATTTAAAGGGCTTAAATTATACTAATATTCCAGAAAAAATTGAGCAAACTAATATTGATAAATTATATGGGAATACACTAGTTACAAGTATTTCAAAATTAGAAAGATATAGAAGTTGTCCATTTTCTTATTATTTACAATATGGTTTAAAAATTAAACCAGAAGAAGAACTAAAAATTCAAACATTAAATACAGGAACTTTTATACATGAGATTATAGATGAGTTTTTTGAAGCTGTGAGAGAAGCGGGAATAAAATTAGCAGAAATCACTGATGAACAATTAGCAGAAATAATAAATAAAATTATAGATGAAAAATTGAAGCAAAGTCAGAATTATATATTTACATCAACAGCAAAATATAGAGCATTAGTAGTGAGATTGAAAAAGATAATTCAAAAAGCTTTGAAATACATTATAGGCACACTTGTACAAAGTAGATTTGAAGTATTAGGAACAGAAGTAGAATTTGGAGAAAAGGGAAAATATAAGCCAATCAGATTAACATTAGAAGATGGAAAAAGAATAGAGATAATAGGAAAAATAGATAGAATTGATACAGCACAAAGTGAAGATGGACGATATTTAAGAATTATAGATTATAAATCATCAGCCAAAAATATAGATTTAAATGAAGTATATGCAGGATTACAAATTCAGTTACTAACCTATTTAGATGCAGCTTGTAAAGAAGAAGATTTAATGCCAGCAGGTGTGTTATATTTTAGTATGTTAGAGCAAATGATAAAAGCAGATAAGAGGATGGAACAAGAAGAAATTGAAGAAAAAATTCGTGCAAATTTCAAGATGAAAGGTCTAATACTAGCAGATGTTAATGTGGTAAAATTACATGATAAGAAATTAGAAAAAGGTAGTTCAGCACTTGTTCCTGCATATATAGACAAAGAAGGAAATTTGAGTGAGAAAAAGACAAGTGGAGTAACTGCTGAACAGTTTGAAGAATTACAAAAATATATGTATATTGTAATAAAGCAAATATCTAGAGAAATACTTGGAGGAAACATAGATTTAAAACCATATTATAAAGATAAGAAAACACCATGTAAATATTGTGATTACAAAAGTGTTTGTGGATTCAATATGGGTGGTTGTGAAAATAACTATAATTATATTGATAAAAAAAGCAAAGAAGAAATTTTGGCAAAAATAAAAAAATGCGAGGGAAAATAGAATATGAAAGATTTATCAAATGAGAATATTGTACATGTTAAAAAAGATGGTATAGAATATTTACAATTTAGAAAATTGTTAGAATATGATGATATAATAAAACATGCATATGGAATAGGGTTAGACAGAAATTATAGAACATCTAGAGATAAAGTAGATGACGAAAAATACAAGAAAGCACTTAATGACTATGATGAATTATGTTCTGCAATAGGAATAGATTATAAAAATTGTGTAAAACCAACTCAGAAACATACTAAAACAGTTAAAAATGTGGTTCATAAAATTAATATAGAAGAACCAGATTTTGGAGTAGAAGAATATAAAAATACAGATGGTTTAATAACAGATAAAAAGAATATTGTTCTAGGAACAACTAATGCAGATTGTATATTATTACTGTTTTTTGATCCAGTAAAAAGAGTAATTGCTAATGTGCATTCAGGATGGAGAGGAACATTGCAAAGAATATCAGTAGAAGCGGTTAGAAAAATGCAAGCAGATTATGGATGCAAGGCAGAAAACATTATTTGCTGTATATGTCCAAGTATTAGAAAATGCCATTTTTTAGTGCATAAAGATGTACAAGAACCATTTTATAATGAATTTAAAGATTTAAAAGAAATAGATGAAATAATAGTTCCAGTGCCAGGAGAAGACAGATGGTCTATTGATACAGTTAAAATAAATGAAGTAATTCTAAGAAAAGCAGGAATGCAACAAGAAAATATAATAGATTGCGGAATTTGTAGTGTATGTAATTCAGATTTGATTCATTCATTTAGAGTGGAAAAAGAAGGCTATGGTCTTGGAACAGCAGTGATAGAGTTGTGCTAAACATGCGAAAATGGGGTCGGTCCCTTTTTTCGCATGTTAAAAAAAGGACCGACCCCATTTTCGCATTTTCGCATGTTTACATATATATGAGAGGTGAAATATGATAATACCAGAAAAATTAAATAAAGGAGATGTTATTGGAGTTGTTGCACCATCAAGTCCAATAATAGGAGATAATATAGAAGAAATAGAAAGAGCAAAAAGCATTATAGAAAATTTAGGATTCAAAGTTAAATTTTCAAAGAATTTGTTTTCTAATACAAATGGTTATAGCAGTACAGCTAAAGAAAAAGCTGAAGACATAAATGAGATGTTTTCAGACAAAGCAGTTAAAATGATATGGTGTGCAAAAGGTGGAAATAATAGTAATTCTACATTTGAATATTTAGATTTTGAAAATATAAAAAGAAATCCAAAAATAATTTGTGGATATAGTGATATTACATCATTAACTAATATTATTACTGCTAAAACAGGGTTAGTTACATTTAGTTCAACAAATTTTAAGACTGTTGCAACAGATGAAACTGATTATAGTTTGAAAGAAGTTTTGAAAAGATTTGTTGAAAAAAGTCTAGAATTAGGAAATAAAAATGAATGTTATGATACAATAAGAAGTGGAATAGCTGAAGGAGAATTAATAGGCGGAAACTTAAATTTGACAAGTGGTTTAGTAGCTGGAAAATATTCTATTGATTTTACAGATAAAATTTTATTTTTGGAAGAATTAGGATTTGAAACTGAACCGGCAGGAGCAAGTAATTTTTTATATTATATGAAGCAAAATGGAGTATTTGAAAAAGTAAAAGGAATCTGGCTTGGAAATTATACACATGAAAGTGGAATAAAATTAGAAAAAATATTACTTGATACAATAGGAGATGAATTTAAAGGTCCTATTATTCATTCAGAAAATTTTGGACATATAGAAAATAAAACAGTAATTCCAATTGGAACAAGAGCAAGAATTGATACAAATCAAGAGGTGAAGATAAAATTATTAGAAAAATGCGTAAAATAGTCAAAAAGTATTGACATATCATAAAAATATGATATAATATTTAGCGTAAAAAACACATAAAGAGGAGTCTAAATGGAAGTGCCTTGAAACCAAAGGAATTGAGGTCCAGATAGATTAAGATACTTTATGGAAGTTATAACAAAAGGGAGGAAAAGAAAATGGCAGTAGTTGCAATGAAACAATTACTAGAAGCTGGTGTGCACTTTGGACATCAAACAAGAAGATGGGATCCAAGAATGGCTGAATACATATTCCAAGCTAGAAATGGTATTCACATCATCGATTTACAAAAGGCTTCAAAGAAAATTGATGAAGCATATGAATTCATCAAAGAACAAGTAGAAGAAGGAAAAACAGTTCTATTTGTAGGAACAAAAAAACAAGCTCAAGAATGTATGAAAGAAGCAGCAATCAAGAGTGGAATGTTCTATGTAGATCAAAGATGGTTAGGAGGAATGCTAACAAACTTTGATACAATTCAAAAAAGAATTCAAAGATTAAAAGATCTTGAAACAATGGAACAAGATGGTACATTTGATGTATTACCTAAAAAAGAAGTAATAATACTAAAAAAAGAAATGGAAAAACTAGAAAAGAACCTTGGTGGAATCAAAGAAATGGACAAATTACCAGGAGTTATATTCTTAGTAGATCCTAAAAAAGAAAGAATAGCTATATTAGAAGCTAAAAAATTAGGAATTCCAACAGTAGGAATTGTAGATACAAACTGCAATCCAGAAGATTTAGATTACCCAATTCCAGGAAATGACGACGCTATAAGAGCTGTTAAATTAATAGCAGATGTTATGGCAAATGCAGTTATTGAAGGAAAACAAGGTGAAAGCTTTGAAACAGCAGAAGAACAAGATGTAACAGAAGAAGCAGAAACAATGGAACAAGTTGTTGCTGAAGCTGAAGAAAAAGTTGAAGAATAATAGAAATGTTAAAATAAAAGAGTGGGGCTCTAACTGCTCAACTCTTTTTTTAAATAAAGAGGAGGAATGTAAAAATGGTTACAGCCGCATTAGTTAAAGAGCTTAGAGAAAAAACAGGTGCAGGAATGATGGACTGCAAAAAAGTATTAACAGAAACAGATGGAGATTTAGAAAAAGCATCTGAACTTTTACGTGAAAGAGGAATAGCAAAAGCTGCTAAAAAATCAGGAAGAGTAGCAGCAGAAGGACTTGTAGAAGCATATATATCAGAGGATGGAAAAGTTGGAGCAATAGTAGAAGTTAACTCAGAAACAGATTTCGTTGGAAAAAATGAAGAATTTAAAGCATTTGTAATGGATGTTGCAAAACAAGTAGTAAAAAATAACCCAGCAACAGTTGAAGATTTATTAGCAGAACCTTCAATAGCAGAAGAAGGAAAAACAGTACAAGAAGTATTAGTTGGAAAAATTGCTACAATTGGTGAAAACATCACAATCAGAAGATTTGCAAGATTTGAAACAACAGATGGTTTAATTGAAAAATATATTCACGGAGATGGAAAAATTGCAGTTTTAGTTAACATGAAAAATGGAAACAAAGAATTAGCAAAAGATATCTGTATGCAAATTGCAGCAGCAAGACCTGAATATGTAAGCAGAGAACAAGTTCCAGCTGAAAGATTAGAAAAAGAAAAAGAAATCTTAAAAGCTCAAACAATGAATGAAGGTAAACCAGAAGCTATTGCTGAAAAAATCGTTATGGGAAGAATTAATAAATTCTATGAAGAAATTTGTTTAGTTGATCAAGAATTTGTTAAAGATTCAAGCATGAAGGTTTCTCAAGTATTAAAAGATGCTTCAGTAGTAGAATTTGCTAGATTTGAAAAAGGTGAAGGAATCGAGAAAAAAGAAGAAAACTTTGCTGAAGAAGTTATGAAACAATTACAATAAAAAATCAGAGAATTAGATATAATCTAGTTCTCTTTTATTTTTGCTTTATTTTTAAAATAAAGTATGTTATAATACAAGCGAGGAGAAAAAATTATGAAATTAATATCATGGAATGTAAATGGAATAAGAGCATGTATAACAAAAGGATTTAAAGAATTTTTTGAAGCAATTGATGCAGATATATTTTGTTTGCAAGAAACAAAATGTCAGCCTGGACAAGTTGAATTAGAATTTGATGGATATAAAAGTTACTGGAATAGTGCAGAAAGAAAAGGATATTCAGGAACAGCAATATTTACAAAAAAAGAACCATTAAAAGTAAGTTATGGAATCGGAATTGAAGAACATGACAAAGAAGGAAGAGTAATAACACTAGAATTCGAAAAATTCTATATGGTAACAATTTATACCCCAAATGCAAAAAGAGAATTAGAAAGATTAGATTACAGAATGATGAAGTAAGAAAATATTTATTAAAATTAAATGAAACTAAACCAGTAATAATGTGTGGAGACTTAAATGTAGCACATGAAGAAATTGACTTGAAAAATCCAAAAACAAATAGAGGAAATGCAGGATTCACTGATGAAGAAAGAGGAAAAATGACAGAACTACTAGAGGCAGGTTTTGTAGATAGTTTTAGATATTTATACCCAGATAAGACTGATAGTTATAGCTGGTGGTCATATATGGGACATGCAAGAGAAAAAAATGTAGGATGGAGAATTGATTATTTTATAACTTCAAAAGATATAGAAAAAAATATTAAAGAAGCAACAATTTATCCAGATATATTTGGAAGTGATCATTGTCCAGTAGGACTAGAAATAGAATTATAGGAGGAAATATATGAACGAAATAAAGAAAAATCTTTCAAAGTGGATGTACTGGTTTTTATTAGCTGTTTCAGTTATTTTAGTATATAAATTTTTAGATAATTTTACTCAAATAGGAAATGCAATAAAAAGTTTTTTTGATACAATTGCACCATTTTTAGCAGGAGCATTATTAGCATATTTGTTATATATACCAGCATCAAGAATAGAGAAAAAAATCGAAAAATCAAAAAGAAAATTTTTAAAGAAAAAGGCAAGAGGAATAAGTGTATTTATAACATTTGTAATAGCAATATTGTTGATAATCATATTAGTAAATGTAATATTGCCAGTGGTAACAGAGAGCGTAATAGAATTAGTAAATAATTTTCAAGGATATTGGAATACTGCCGTACAAAGAGTAAATGACTTGCCGGAAGATTCAATATTAAAAAGTGAAAAGGTAACAGAAACAATAAAGGAAATAGGAGATAATATACAAAATATAGACTTAAAACAATATATAAATCCTGAGAAAATAACTGGATATATAAAAAGCGTTATAGGTGTTGCTAGTGGAATATTTGATATATTTGTAGCAATAATTGTATCTGTATATATATTATTGCAAAGAGGACAAATAATGAGATTTTTCAGAAGATTATCAACAGCAATATTTGACGAAAAGATTTGCAATAAAATGGAAGAATATATAAATAGTACAAACAATATATTTTATAAATTTATTAGTGGACAATTAATTGATGCTGTTGTTGTTGGAATTATGGTTACAATTGCAATGAGCATAATAGGAGTAAAATATGCAGTTTTACTTGGATTCTTAATTGGATTATTTAATATAATTCCATATTTTGGAGCAATCATTGCTGTAGGAATAAGTATATTGATTACTGTAATAACAGGAGGACTTTCACAAGCAATTATTATGGCAATTGTGGTAATTATATTACAACAAATTGATTCAAATATAATAAATCCAAAAATAATAGGAAATTCTTTGGAAATAAGTCCTTTGATAGTAATATTTGCAGTAACAATAGGTGGTGCATATTTTGGGGTATTAGGAATGTTTTTAGCAGTACCAGTAGCTGCAGTGTTAAAAATTGTAATAAATGATTGGGTAAATTATAAAAATGGAAATAAATATGTTTAAAAAACTATTGAAAAAGAAGTCAAAAAATGGTAATATAAACTCATGCTATGTTTAGCATGAGTTTTTTATCTATGCAGTTCTAAAGCATAGAATAATTTTTGTAAAAACAAATTTATGTCATATTAATTTAGCCTGCTTTTGTCGCTAAATTACAATCAAAGTAAAAAAAGCATGCATCAGGTTGTAATTTTTTACAGTGCTAATGGAAGAGAGGTGTAAAAATGGAAAGAGAAATGATTGTAAAATTTGAAGAATATTTAAATAAAAAGAAACAAAAGCAATTGAGAATAAGGCAAAAAGGGTTTATGATTGAGCAGTTTTTTATAGAAAAATTGATGTATAAAGTACAAGACGATATTTTAAGCTTAAGAGATGAAGATGAAGATGTATATTTATCATTAAATTTAAATCAAGTTTATCAAGTGGAAATTGGTGAAAAACAAATTATTTTATTCTTAGATAATGATACTGAAATTCAATTGAGTTAATAAAGAAATAAGATTTTCTTCTTTTAGAAAATCTTATTTTGACTTAATTTTTCATATTTTCTAAAGCTAATTTATCATTTTCGTCAATATTGTCTAAACTATAATTGAGTAAAGAAATAATAGTTTTATTAAATGAAAGGTTCTTTAAATTAGCTAAATTTTGAATTTCTTCAACAATATCTTCTGGTAATCTTAAAGTTTTACTAATTCCACTATGGTTTTCAGGTATTTTTAGACTATTCATAAGTATCCTCCTTATGCAACTATTTTATAACATAAAGTAAAATAAATATGCACCCAATTGTAGGTGCATACTTTCTATGTTCTAATTTTTTGTTCTCTTTTTTAAGAATATTGAAATAGCTATTATAAATAATATAGCAATTATTATTGCAATAATTCCAGCCCATCCAAGTACTGCAACAATTTTGCTTCCTAGAGACATTATAATGCCTGCTAAAACAACTCCAAGAGCAACGGCTGAAATACTTGTCTTAAAATCAAGATTTAAAAAGCTAGCTGCTAATGTTCCAGTCCAAGCTCCAGTCCCAGGAAGAGGAATTCCTACAAATAGAAGCAAAGCCCAAAATATACCACTATTACCAGCAGAGGCTTTTAATTGTTCTCCGCCTTTTTCGCCTTTATCTAAGCACCAAGTGAAAAATTTTCCTATTACTTTTTTATCTTTACCCCATTCAAGTACTTTTCTTGCAAATAAATAAATTATAGGAACAGGAAGCATATTTCCGATTATTGATATTGGATAATATAAAAATATATTAAGCCCAAGACCTTCGGCGATTGGTATAGCTCCTCTTAGTTCTACAATCGGAACCATAGAAACTCCAAAAACTATAAGGTATTTTATTATTAATGGTAAACTTGCCATATTTTCCTCCTAAAAAATCAACTTATTCTATTTTACTATAACATATAAAAAAGTCAAGGAAAATAAAAGTAAAATTTAATAAAATTTGCAATTCTATATGCACTCTGGATTTTTTTAATTATTTTATGTTTTTGAGTCAAAAAATATTGACAAACTTGTCTTGAATATGTTATTATAAATAATGTATGACTTTAAATAAAAATGGATTTTTATGCCATTTTTAAATAGAAAAAAATTTAATTCACAATTGTTAAAAATTAGAAAAATAGGAATTAAATATATGAAAGTAAAGAGTAGAAATTGTGGAAGCAGACAATATTCGAGAATTTATGGAAGTATATATTAAGAAGGAATTTTTCTAAATAAAATAAAACATTTAAATCTGCTTAATATTTTTTAAGGAGTGATTTGATTGGATATCAAAGAAGTTAAGTTCGGAAGAACAACTCGTAAAGATTTTTCAAAAGTTGGAGACTACATTGAAATGCCAAACTTAATCAAAGTTCAAAAAGATTCTTATGATTGGTTTGTAGAAGAAGGACTTGGAGAAGTATTAAAAGATATTTCACCAATAGTAGACTATTCAGGAAATTTAGTTCTAGAATTTTTCGATTATTACATGGAGGATAAAACAAAATATACACAAGAAGAAGCAAAAGAAAGAGATGCTACATATTCAACAAGATTACACGTAAAAGTAAGATTAATTAACCGTGAATCAGGAGAAATCAAAGAACAAGAAATTTATTTAGGTGATTTTCCATTAATGACAGACAGTGGAACATTTATTATTAATGGTGCAGAAAGAGTTGTAGTAAGCCAATTAGTACGTTCACCAGGATGCTATTATGATGAAGTATTTGATACAAAAACAGGAAGAAAAACATATACCTCAACAGTAATGCCATTAAGAGGAGCTTGGATTGAATACGAAACAGACGGAAACGACATGTTCTGGGTTCGTGTTGATAGAACAAGAAAAATACCAGTAACAACATTATTAAGAGCTATTGGACTAGTATCAGACGACCAAATTAGATCATTATTTGGAGAAGAAAATTTATTAGAAACAACAATTCAAAAAGATCCAATAAAAACAAGTGAAGATGCGTTAATAGAAATATATAAGAAATTAAGACCAGGAGAGTTACCAACAGTAGAAGCCGCAAGAAGTTTATTTAATGGATTATTCTTTGATAATAGAAGATATGACTTAGCAAAAGTAGGAAGATTTAAATTTAATCAAAAATTAAGTATTGCTAATAGAATCAAAAACCAAGTTGCTTTTAGTGATATTATGGATAAAGAAACAGGAGAAGTATTTGTAACAGCAGGAGAAATAATAACACCTGAAGTTGCAGAAGATATCCAAAATGCAGGTATAAATATTGTAGACATTAAAATTGGCGAAAAAAAGATAAGAGTAATTGGAAATGGAATTGTAAATATTCACAAAGTGTTACCAAATGTTGATTTAAGTAGTTTACATTTCAAAGAAGATGTAAATTATGAAGTATTAAAAAACATTATGGAAAATACAAGTGAAGAAGATTTGGTAAGTACAATAAAAGAAAGATATGATGAATTAGTACCAAAACATATTACAACAGAAGACATCATTGCATCAATTAACTATTTATTAAATATGTATAATGGTTTCGGAAAAAAAGATGATATAGATCACTTAGCTAACCGTAGAATAAGATGTGTTGGAGAACTATTACAAAATCAATTTAGAATTGGTTTAACAAGACTTGAAAGAGTAGTTCGTGAAAGAATGACAATACAAGATTTAGATGTTGTAACACCACAAACATTAATAAACACAAAACCAATAACATCTGCAATTCGTGAATTCTTTGGAAGTTCACAATTATCACAATTCATGGATCAAACAAACCCACTTTCAGAATTAACACATAAAAGAAGAATTTCTGCATTAGGACCTGGTGGTCTAACAAGAGAAAGAGCTGGATTCGAAGTACGTGACGTTCACTATACACACTATGGTAGATTATGTCCAATTGAATCTCCAGAAGGACCAAACATTGGACTTATATCAGCACTTTCATGTTTCTCACAAATAAATGAATATGGATTTATAGAAACACCATATAGAAAAATTGACCCAGAAACACATAAATTAACAGATGAAGTTGAATATATGAGTGCTGATGTAGAAGATAATTACATTATAGCTCAAGCATCAGAACCTGTTGATAAAGATGGAAGATTTACAAATAAAAGAGTAAGAGTAAGATTTAGAAATGAAGTTATAGAAGTTGATAGAGATAGAGTACAATATGTAGATGTCTCACCAAAACAATTAGTTTCTGTAGCTGCAGCAATGATACCATTCTTAGAGCATGACGACGCAAAAAGAGCCTTAATGGGTGCCAACATGCAACGTCAAGCTGTACCACTTATGATAACAGAAAGCCCAATAGTAGGAACAGGTATGGAATATAGAGCTGCCAAAGACTCTGGAATATTAATACTTGCAGAAGATGATGGTGTTATAGAAAAAGTAACAGGTGAAGCAATCACTGTAAAATATAACAATGGTAAAACAGTTGTACATAAATTACGTAAGTTCAAAAGAACAAATGGTGGAACATGTATTAACCAAAAACCAATAGTTAAAAAAGGCGAAATAGTTAAAAAAGGTGATGCTATTGCTGATGGGCCATCAACAAAAAATGGAGAGATGGCATTAGGTAAAAATGTATTAATAGCTTTCTCAACATGGGAAGGATATAACTACGAGGATGCTATTTTAATAAATGAAAAACTTGTAAAAGAAGATGTATTTACATCAATACATATTGAAGAATATGATTGTGAATGCCGTGATACAAAATTAGGTGCAGAAGAAATAACAAGAGATATTCCAAACATTGGTGATGACCAATTAAAAGACCTAGATGAAAACGGAATTATAAGAATTGGTGCAGAAGTAAGACCAGGAGATATATTAGTTGGTAAAGTAACTCCAAAAGGAGAAACAGAACTAACAGCAGAAGAAAGATTACTTCGTGCTATATTTGGAGAAAAGGCTAGGGAAGTAAGAGATACATCACTTCGTGTACCACATGGTGAAGCAGGAACAATTGTTGATATAAAAATCTTTACAAGAGATAATTCAGAAGAATTAGGTCCAGGAGTAAATCAAGTAATAAGATGTTATATTGCAACAAAGAGAAAAATTTCAGTAGGTGATAAAATGTCTGGACGTCATGGTAACAAAGGTGTAATTTCAAGAATATTACCAAAAGAAGATATGCCATTCTTACCAGATGGAACACCAATAGATATTTTATTAAACCCATTAGGTATACCATCTCGTATGAACTTGGGACAAATTCTAGAAGTTCACTTAGGTGCTGCTGCAAGAACATTAGGATACAAAGTATCAACACCAGTATTCGATGGTGCTTCAGAACCAGAAATAGAAGAATTATTAAAAGAAGCTGGATTAACACCAGATGGAAAACAAACTTTATATGATGGTAGAACAGGAGAAGCATTTGACAAACCAATTACAGTTGGTGTTATGTACATGTTAAAACTACATCACTTAGTTGATGATAAAATACATGCTCGTTCAACTGGACCATACTCATTAGTAACACAACAACCACTTGGAGGTAAAGCTCAATTTGGTGGACAACGTTTTGGAGAGATGGAAGTTTGGGCACTAGAAGCATATGGTGCAGCATATACATTACAAGAAATTTTAACAGTTAAATCTGATGATGTTGTAGGTAGAGTTAAAACATATGAAGCAATTGTTAAAGGTGAAAATATTCCTGAACCAGGAGTTCCAGAAAGCTTTAAAGTTCTTGTAAAAGAATTACAAGCATTAGGATTAGACATTAAACTATATTCAGAAAATAATGAAGAATTAGAATTAAAAGAACATATTGAAGACGGAATTGATTATGATGAAACATCAGAAGGAAAAGCATTAACAGAAGATGATGTTTTAATTCATGAAGATTTAGAAGACGGATATTCTGAAGAAAATGAAGAAATGGCTGATGATGAAGACGAAGATAATGATGAATTATTTAATGATGATGATTTAGACGATGATGAAGATATCTACGGAAAAGATGATATGGAATAAATTAATTAAATAAATTTTCAAAAGTATTTAGGCGACAGAATAATTTGCAGGAACGGTGGGTAGACCTAAATACTGTTTGGAAATTACCCAAAAATTTTAAGAAGGGGGACATCTAATAAAGATGGATGAATTAGAGATATTCAACAAAATAAAAATAGGAATTGCATCAGATGAAAAAATAAGAGAATGGTCAAAAGGTGAAGTAAAAAAGCCAGAGACTATAAATTATAGGACATTAAAACCAGAAAAGGATGGTTTATTTTGTGAAAAAATATTTGGACCAACAAAAGACTGGGAATGTCATTGTGGTAAATATAAAAGAGTAAGATATAAAGGGATAGTTTGTGATAGATGTGGTGTTGAAGTAACAAAGTCTAAAGTAAGAAGAGAAAGAATGGGACATATTGAACTTGCTGCACCAGTTGCACATATTTGGTATTTTAAAGGAATTCCAAGTAGAATTGCTTTAATGCTAGATGTATCACCAAGAAATCTTGAAAAAGTTATTTATTTTGCTTCTTATATTGTAACAGATAAAGGAACATCAGGATTAGAAAAATGCCAAGTTTTGAATGAAAAAGAATACCATGAAGCAGAAGAAAAATATGGTAAAAAATCATTTAAAGCAGAAATGGGTGCTGAACCAATAAGAAAATTATTAGCAGAAATTGATTTGGAAAAACTAACAGCAGAAATTGAAAAAGATTTAGAGACTGCAAGCGAACAAAGAAAAGCCAAATTAATAAAGAGATTAGACACAGTAGAAGCATTTAAAAATTCAGGAAACAGACCTGAATGGATGGTAATGAATGTTGTACCAGTAATTCCACCAGATTTGAGACCAATGGTTCAATTAGACGGTGGTAGATTTGCAACATCAGATTTAAATGATTTATATAGAAGAGTAATAAATAGAAATAACAGATTAAAGAGATTACTTGAACTTGGAGCACCAGAAATCATTGTAAGAAATGAAAAAAGAATGTTACAAGAATCAGTAGATGCCTTAATTGATAACTCAAGACGTGGAAGACCTGTTACAGGTGCTGGAAACAGACCATTAAAATCTTTATCAGATTTATTAAAAGGAAAACAAGGTAGATTCCGTCAAAACTTATTAGGAAAAAGAGTTGACTACTCAGGTCGTTCTGTAATCGTAGTAGGACCTGAATTAAAACTATATCAATGTGGACTTCCAAAAGAAATGGCAATAGAATTATTCAAACCATTTGTAATGAAAGAATTAGTTGGAAGACACTTAGCACATAATATTAAGAGTGCAAAAAGAATGGTAGAAAGATTAAGCCCAGAAGTATGGGGAATTCTAGAAGAAGTTATTAAAGATCACCCAGTAATGCTTAACCGTGCTCCTACATTACACAGACTAGGTATACAAGCATTTGAACCAGTATTAGTAGAAGGTAGAGCAATTAAGTTACATGCATTAGTATGTGAAGCTTTCAATGCTGACTTCGATGGTGACCAGATGGCTGTTCACTTACCATTAACACCAGAAGCACAAGCAGAATCAAGATATTTAATGCTTGCAACAAATAACTTGTTAAAACCACAAGATGGCAAGCCAGTAGCTGTACCAAGACTAGATATGATTTTAGGAAGTTATTATTTAACAATGACATTAGATGGAGAATTAGGAGAAGGAAAATACTTCAAAGATCCTGATGAAGCATTAATGGCATTTCAAAACAAAGCTGTTTCAATACATGCAAAAATCTTTGTAAGAGTAAGCAAAGAAATTGATGGAGAAATCAAAACTAAAAAAATTCCTACAAGTGTTGGTAGAATCATCTTTAACCAAGGTATTCCACAAGACTTAGGATTTATAGATAGAAAAGAAGATCCATTCCAATACGAAATTGATTTCCCAGTTATGAAGAAATCAATGGGAACAATTATTGAAAGAGTAATTGATAAACATGGATTAACAGAATCTGCAGAAGTAATTGATTATATCAAAGCTTTAGGATTCAAATATTCAACAGTTGCAGGTATCACATTCTCAGTAGCAGATGTTGAAGTACCAGCAGCAAAGAAAGAAATATTAGCAGAAGCTGATAAACAAGTTGAAAAAGTTAGAAACCAATATAGAAGAGGTTTAATAACAGATGATGAAAGATATCAATCAGTTGTTAACATCTGGGAAAAAGCTACAAACGATGTAAGTAAAGCAATGGAAGAAAACTTTGACGACTTGAACCCAATATACATGATGGTTAAATCAGGAGCCCGTGGTAACATGAACCAGTTAAGACAAATCGCAGGTATGCGTGGACTTATGGCTAGTACAACTGGTAAAGCAGTTGAAATTCCAATTAAGTCATGCTTCCGTGAAGGTCTAGATGCATTGGAATACTTCATATCATCACATGGTGCTCGTAAAGGACTTTCAGATACAGCTTTAAGAACAGCAGACTCTGGATATTTAACAAGAAGATTAGTTGATGTATCACAAGATATTAT
>OCQC01000670.1_pt1 | contig 32594 bp, 19 predicted proteins | sample 1538401 | NCBI WGS metagenome assembly OCQC01 (sample SAMN04571689, study PRJEB22368) | human gut metagenome | biome: human gut; material: stool | host: Homo sapiens | place: Luxembourg | collected 2012-08-03 | reverse complement strand
AAATGATCTTCCGGGCAGCACGACAATCCCCCGAACAGTAACATAAACGACTCTCAAAACGTATAAAATGAAAGAAATGAAAACAGCTTATTTATCTTCAGCCTATCTCGCTCCTGTCGAGTACTACACCAAACTATTGGCATACGACAAGATTTTTATAGAACAGCACGACCACTATATGAAACAAACCTACCGTAACCGATGCACAATTACCGGACCGGACGGTGAACTGGCTCTCTCTATCCCCACCGTAAAGCCCGATACACCGAAATGCCCAATGAAAGATATCCGGATTTCCGACCACGGCAACTGGAGACACCTGCATTGGAACGCTATTGAGTCGGCCTACAACAATACTCCTTTCTTCGAATACTACAAAGACGATTTCCGTCCCTTCTACGAAAAGAAATACGAGTTTCTGTTCGATTTCAACGAAGAACTCTGCCGACTGGTCTGCGAACTGATAGATATTCATCCGGTTATAGAACGTACCGCCGAATATAAAATGGAGTTCACCGCCGACGAAGCCGACTTTCGTGAAATCATTCATCCCAAAAAGGACTTCCGGACGGCCGATACAGCGTTCGTTCCGCAGCCTTATTACCAGGTTTTCGAGTCCAAACTGGGGTTCCTGCCTAACTTGAGTATTATAGACTTGCTGTTCAATATGGGACCGGAAAGTTTGCTAATACTAAGCAAACATTAATCATATTCTGTCCAGCCACTGTAAAACAAAACACAAAATATAGAAGAGAAATCATCCTTCGCCTCCTCCACATCGTATAACGCTGTCTCACAACATTTATTGGACATATAGATCCAGTGTGGTGGATATATAGATCCAGCGCCTTGGGTATATATGCCCAACAACTCAGGTATTAATACTCTGAAAAAGAGGCGTTAGCACCTGACAGCTAAAGTATTAATACTTGACAATATTTTCACTGTGAGCAGACAGAATGCCCTTAACTCCATAAGAGGAGAAATCGTCCTTTCCATGATACATTTATGTCCTCTCTATTAAAAAGCTCATTTTTAACATCTCATTCTCGGCTAAAAGCTTTACTTTTGTATGGTAATCATAAACACGCTTAATCTCAAAATCCCCGCTATGAAAAGGAAATCGTTACTATGCCTATTTCTTATCATATCTGTTGCCATTCACGGAAATATCTATTTTAAGCATTTAGGCAAATCAGATGGTCTGTCACAAATATCTGTACTTTCTATCTGCCAGGACGAACTGGACAGAATGTGGTTTGGTACACTCGAAGGCTTGAACTGCTACGATGGGAACCAAATGAAAACCTATAAACCTTCTCCGGACAATAAAGATTATTTTGGCGGTAATGAAATATCACACATAGTAAGTGACAAACAAGGTAATCTATTCTTTACTTCTGATGGGAAACTGATCCGTTATGATCTACATAAAGATCGTTTTTTATCTCTACCACTACGCACACAAACTCTATTCGCACACAACCATACAATATGGACAGCTGTTAATGATAGTGTCTTCCAATGGGACCGAGAACAAGAAACATTCAGATTCGTCTACCAAGCCCCTTTCCATAAAACAATCATCCGCCTTTATGTAGATGCCAATAACAGTCTCTGGCTGGGTACCCGAAACGGACTTTACAGAACCGATAACATCCATAATCCTTCATCCCCCGTCTGCGTGATTCCAAATATCAACGTGCTTTCATTATACCGAGACAGCCGTGGAACGATGTGGGTGGCCACTTTCCGCAACGGCATGTACAAGATAGAGAACGGAATCAGCCAGCAATTTACCATCCAAAAGGAATTCGGTATCTCCAGCAATGATGTGCGTTGCTTTGTGGAAGACAACGAGGGAAGTATTTGGCTGGGTACCTTCAACGGACTGAACAAGATAGATACCTTAGGGCATATTTCTTACTATCAAAGAGGAAGCAAACCCGGAAGTCTATGCCACTCTTCTATTTTTTCACTTCACAAAGACCGGCAAGGTACTATCTGGGTGGGTACCTACTATGGTGGCGTCAACTACTTCAACCCCGAAGTGGATATCTTTCACCACTATACCGAAAGTATCGGCAACGAAAACGGATTAAGCTTTCCTTTTGTCGGAAACATGGTGGAAGACAAGCGTGGAGACGTATGGATTTGTACCGAAGGAGGTGGTCTGAACTGTCTGGAACGGGAAACCGGACGTTTCACTCACTACCTAATGGACGCAAAATCAGCCCACGGACCTTTCTACAACCTGAAATGCATTACCTACGATGCCGCAAACGACCAACTCTACATAGGTACTCACAAACAGGGCGGCTTGTGCTTCGACATTCCAAGCAAGAGAGTTGCCTTCCACTCCAAAGAATTTGGAAATACCTGGATAAAGGTAACGTTCAGAGATGAGAAGATCTATCTCCTTACGGGAGAAGGGATGTTTGTCAAAGAAGGAAAAGGGAACTTCCAAAAACTATTCCCTCAAATCCCAGAAGCAAATACAGAAGGAAGCAATTTTCTGATAGATTCTCAAAACTACCTTTGGATAACCCATTGGAGGAGAATTGTACGTATCAACATGAACAATCCGCAAGAAAAATATATCTATCAATACGGTGAAAAAGGATTGGGAAACTATTATGTGCAGAGCATGGCGGAAAGTCACGATGGTACCCTTTATTTCGGTACCTCCGGAAGCGGCATCTATCGGTTCGACGGAAAAAAAGAGCAATTTACAGCTTGCACAGATATTGATGCTGACTATTGCTACAATATGGATATCACCACCAAAGGTTATCTGGCAATCAGTAACGACCATGGTCTTCTCATTTATCATCCACAGACCAAGGAGAAGCAGATAATTGATGTGGAGAGTTTGCACCTCTCTGCTATCAACGAAGGTTGCGGACTTCTGATTTGCCGTAACGGAGAAACCTTTGTAGGTGGTATAGAAGGTATGAGTTCGTTCATGAACTCCTCGTTGCAGAAAATAGCCCCCAATTACAACCTTTATTTTTCTTCTTTAGTAGTAAACAATCGGGTTATCTCCGTCGGAACGGACGATGGTATTCTGAAAAGTGCTTTACCCTTTGTCCGACAAATAGAGTTGAACCACAAAAAGAATAACTTCTCCATCAGTTTTTCTTCGAACAATTACGTTAATAATACTGACAGAAAAATATATGAATACAAGTTGGAAGGATTCAGCAAAGAGTGGAGCAAAACCAACGGTAATACTGTGGTATTCACCAATATCCCCCCCGGAAAGTACAAACTGGTAATACGTGAACAACAACAGAGTCTACTCGACGAAATACATGCTATCGAACTCCCCATCCTTATTCATCATCCCTGGTGGAACACCTGGTGGATGTGGATTCTTTATCTCTGCACAATCACTGTCATTGGCTGGAATATTTTCAGTGAAGCACGTTCCAAGATGCAACTCCGCGCCTCACTGGCACAAGAAAAACTGGAAAAAGAGAAGAATGAAGAACTGATACAAGCCAAGTTGCAGTTCTTTGCCAATATCTCTCACGAGTTTCGTACACCGCTAACACTCATTATCGCACAAATTGAAGCACTGTTACAAGTCAATAGCCTCTCTCCTTTTCTGCGCAGTCGCCTGACAAAAATCTACAGAAACACATTCCAGTTCAAAGAGCTGATCTCAGAGCTACTGGATTTCCGGAAGATGGAACGTGGGAAACTGCATCTAAACGTTTGCCAAATGGACCTCATCCCCTACTTGAGACAAATTCATCAAGATTTCATAGACCAAGCGAACTTACAGAATATACAGTTCATATTCCATACAGAAACAGAAAACTTGTTGTGCTGGTTCGATGGACGACAATTGAGGAAAGTCCTCACCAATCTACTTTCCAATGCCTTTAAGCATACGCCCGAAAAAGGAAAAATAGAATTGTCAATCACTGATAAAGGAGATTCTATTTATATTAAGGTGATAGACTCCGGCAAAGGTATTCCCCCAAAGGCCCTACCGTTCATCTTCGACCGCTTCTACCAGGCGGACGAAAACTTTTCTTCACCCGGTAGTGGTATCGGCCTGGCTCTTTCAAAGGGTATTGTAGAACTACACCACGGTCAAATCGAAGTGCAAAGTGCAATAGATTATGGAAGTATCTTCACAGTAATACTACCCAAAGAAAATCTCTTTAAAGATGACAACGATGTCACCTTCATAGAGGCAACAAAAGCGGAATCTGCAACAATACTCGTACCATTCACAGAAACGACAGAAACAGAAGAATGTGCAGAAACACCGGAACCTATTTCCATTGGAAGGACGGACAAGGACTGCGTACTCATTGTAGAGGATAACGAAGAACTGCTCCAACTGCTCACCGATCTACTCTCGCCACTCTACCGGATAGTTATTGCGATGAACGGCAAGGACGGACTACAAAAAGCAATGGAAGAACGTCCCGACCTTATACTAAGCGATGTCATGATGCCGGAAATGGACGGTATTGAGATGTGTTCCAAGATAAAAACCGACTTCGACCTCTGCCACACCCCCGTAGTACTGCTCACAGCCCTCACTTCGAACGACAAAAAGTTGGAAGGACTGCAATGCGGTGCCGACGAATACATTGGGAAACCTTTCAACAACAAAATGCTGCAAGCTCGCATTGCCAATATACTGCGTAACCGAAAACTGCTAAAACAGAAATTCAGCCAGAAAATGACAACTAGTGAATCTCCTGCTGAAATTGAGATACAAGCACTAGCGCTTAACCCTATTGATGCCAAGTTTCTGGAACAGTTAGAGGAAACGGTCAAAGCCCATCTCTCAGACTCAGAATTCGACGTCGGTGCCCTAGCCAAGGAAATGGCTTTAAGCCGTAGCGCATTCTACAATAAACTGAAAGCCTTGAGCTGTATGTCTCCTAACGAGTTCATTATGAATGCCCGCCTGAAATACGCAGCAGAACTGTTGAGAAATCATCCCGAGCTACAAATCACGGAAATAGCCTATCAGGCAGGATTCAGTTCTCTACGTTACTTCCGGCATTGCTTCAAAGCCTGTTTCAATCAGTCACCACAAGAGTACAGAGGAAAGTGAAAAATCCCGTTCTGCTATTGTTGCTGAACGGGATTCACTCTTTGATACCCTGAGCCTATTGATTACATGTTTTTTAAATTTTATTTTATTCTTCGGTTGCTGCCCATTCTTTGGCGCCTTGTTCTTTCAATTTGCTAGTGAAAGCCTTCGCTTTTTCCATCGCTGCTTCCTCGTCAGCAGGAGCAGCATAAGCGTGTCTGTAGCCTTTCACCTTATTCCATTCACCACGGGTAAAGTCAGGAAATGCAACAGAGGCGCAACCATTGTCCATAGAGAGTTCACCCAATTCTGCCAAGCAGCACCATTCAGCCAAATCATAAACGTCCATATCCAACGGAAGACCATTCTGCAAGCAGTAAACCAAACGGCTGTCCATGATGAAATCCATACCACCATGGCCGCCTACCTCTTTCGCCATCTCACCATACTTTTTCAGGATAGGATGTTGATACTTCTCTACTAAAGCTACCATCTCCTCTCTCGGCATGAAGCCATGTGAATTCAAGTCGTCCACCTTAGGCTGAACGCCGGAAGCCTTCAACTGCTCTGCATCAAGGGCGTACCCTTGAGTAGGATATTTATTGGCAAAACCCTTAGTACCCGTCAGTTGATAAAGGCGGTTGTAGGGTTGCGGAGTCATCACGTTATGCTGGATTTCGATAACCTTACCATTAGCGGTACGAATCAAAGTAGTAGTGTGGTCACCATTACGGAAACTATTACAAACAGAATCGGCATTTTCTTTCACCAAGTCCTTACCTACGACCGATTTGGTGTCCATTGCTACTAAAGTCTCCATACGGTCACCACGATGAATATTGAGGGCCTGCGCCACCGGACCAAGACCATGAGTAGCATATACATCGCCACGATGACGCATATTATAATCCAAACGCCAGCCCAATTTGTCATCCTCACCTTTCTTCCAATAATGCTTCCAGAAAGGAGCAAGATTATGAATATAGGCACCCTGCGCGCGAATTACCTCACCAAACACTCCATGTTGTGCCATATTTAAGGTATTCATCTCAAACCAGTCATAACAACAGTTCTCCAAAATCATGCAGTGCTTACGGTTCTTCTCACTAAGATCAACCAGTTCCCAGCATTCTTTCAGGTTCATAGCCGAAGGAACTTCAATCGCTACGTTTTTGCCATTCTCCAATGCGCATTTCGCCACAGGAAAATGATGCAACCAGTCGGTTGCAATATAAACCAGATCAATATCATCGCGTTTACACAATTCTTCGTAACCTTTATCACCCGAGTAAACAGCCGCTTTTGGTAAAGAAGCTTCTTTCAGATACTTTTGACACTTCTCAGCACGCTCCTTTTCATAGTCGCACAGTGCTACAATCTGTGTGCCAGGAATGTAAGTGAAACGTGACACAGCACCCGGCCCACGCATACCTAACCCTACAAATCCCACACGAACTACTTCCATCTTAGGAAGAGCCAGCCCGATGACACTCTCTTGTCCGGCAGGTCGTTCGGGAGTTTTCACTACAATTGTTCCTTTATTCCACTCCCATTCCGTACCCTTGTCGTTGACTTGTACAGTAGATTTCTGCATTGTACATGAACCAAACAAGAGGCATATGCCCAATGCTAAAAAATTTGTTATTTTCATACGTAATTATTAATTAAATTATTCTTAGTAGGCTATCTCATATTTCTTTTACTGCTCATACGCACCACAACCTTTCCTTTACCACCTTCCAATCCACATTCTGCCTCCAACATATTGTAACCTTCAATGGGATATTCACCCTTATAGGTATTCTTTGCCGGATAAGTTTTAAAGGTAGCTCCTGCCGGAGCGATGATTTCCATATAAAAATGTTTGCCTTCATGCGTCAAGCGTACCCGGTTCTCTTTTACTTCCACTTGTGCCTTGGTGGAAGCTATCCATGAGACTATAGACTGCGGGCTGAGTAAGTCCACTTCATCCGTTATCTCTATTGTGTAATCATTTAACAATTTGAACGTGCGGAATACAGAAGAAGCCTGATCTTTGTATAGAGTAGTCATATCCAGCTTTACAGAAGGCTGCTTCGCATCTGTATGCTCTTCGCAAACAAATGCCTCGCCATTGGCATACTGAATCTTATGGTCGATACTCAACGTATTATGGGAAAAATTGTTATTACGGAAATACTTCCAACGTTGTCCGTCAGGACGTCCGTCCCAAAATCCCGGTAGGGCATAATCATCAGCTCCCAGATCCTCTGTCCAACAAACCCCATTGCTTTCAACAATGAATGTACCTCCATCCAAATGTTGATGCGCTTGACGAGGTTCTCCACCCTTGGCTATCAAAAATAGAGAACCTTTCTTATTTCTATTCCCATTGAAAACTATTATATCATTAATTGTGTTGTGGTATATTTCTAAGGCAGGTATTTTCTCCACTTTTTTAGGTGAAGCATTGTCAAACCAAGGAAGTGACAGAAAGAAAAGCTGATGTAGAAGTAAATTATCCTGCATGGTCAATTTTAACTTTTCCCGATACCATTCAGCCACTTCAGGTTGGTTATACATACGGCTGAATAAGAAAAATGCCGGAGAATTTTGAGCATCAGCCCCCGCATTACCGAAATTAAAAAGACGACCGGACGGAGTAAGTGTCCGTTTTTGATAAAGCGCCGTGCGCTCCAAGCCGGGTAGTTGTGCTATACCCCCCTTTCCATTGTCATTATCAGCCACTGCCTTTAGGTAGAGAGTTAAATAACTGGTAGTATATCCCCAATAAGCAGGACCCTCATAGCATACGCCATCCGGAGCAAAATGTTTCAGGCAGTTGGGCATATACTTGGCAGCATTATCAAGAATGACAGCGGCCTCTTTCGGATAATCTTCTGCAATACCCAAAGCAGCCAGCACCATACCAGTGTTACATACCACGTTCCAATTGGTTTCTCGTTTCGCCCAACTTCCCAAGCTACCCTTTTCGTATTCACGCAATACACGAACAATGGCACGTTCGTACAAACATTTCTTTACCAAGTCTTTAGTCGAAGTAGGCAGCGCATCATACAACCAGTCATAAGCAATAGCTACGGCAGTTGCCATTTCCGCAGTATCCAAATAGTGAGGTGGATCCCAGTCGGGATAGTTACACACCCACAATAAAGCCTCGTTGGCGGCATCCAAGTATTTCCGCTCACCGTAGAGACGGTAAGCTAATGCAAGCGTACCCAAGCGGTTCACATAGGATCGGGATGTCCACAATATATTACCATATTTATCCTTTAGATAAGGTTTCTGCGGAGTAATCGCCAATGTATCCGCTTTCGCTTTCAAGAACTCTGCCAACTCACCGGCAAGCTGATTGTTTTGTATCAACTGCTTCACAGCAGCTTCTTCTGCACCAGTGAACAGCAAGCGAGGGTGATTGGAAAGAAAGCGTTGCTGACCATACATATTGCAAACAAAAAGCAACATGAATACAACAACAGTGCATCTGCCCATATTTGCAATCGAATTAAAAAATAGATTTCTCATATTGAAAGAATTAAATACAACTCCCGTGAATTGTTTTTTATATCATGTAAAAACTAATCTGTCAATTTTGTCACATCCATACTCGGTTTCGGATAGTTTTTAGAAGCAATGTAGTGCTTTGTTTCCTCAATCATCTTGGGAGTGACCTCAAAATCATAGTTACCATAATCGCCTACATGAAATTTTCCGGTCTGAAAGAACCCCCACGCATCGAAGAAGTCCGTAAGATCTGTTTTCAGGAAATCACAGCAAAGCTTAATATACTCATACATATTATGAATAGATGCATTACCCGCCCCTTTATGAGGTTGGTTACGTAAATGCTCCATCAGGTCGGCATAGAAATCCTTATAACCAATCTTATCGGCATAGATTTGAATTTGCCAGAAGGGTATCAATTTATGGAAAGGATCCTTCACACACATAATAAACTGCTTTTCTGGCGCATTAAGTACTTTACTAAAAGCAGCCTCATAAATATGGCGCTTACTCAAACGACTGGAATCACCCAAACTCATAGTGCCATACATGGAGAAAAGATTATTGCTCACTTCTGTCATTCCTCCCCAAGTAAGCCAGGGACGCATCTGCATCACGTGTCCTATCTCATGATGAATGCCCCAGTTAGTTGTCACTTCCGGACCTATCGCTGCCTTCATAGTGCCATCTGTACCCTCAAAAGCTACACCGTCACCATCACGAAACATAAAATAGTTAAAGTTAACACGGGCCAAAATACGTTTCTTAGGAATACGATTATATTTTGTAGCACCCGAGAAATCATATTGTACCTGCATTATCTTATCATAATTTTCTGCCAGTTCCTTGCCTTTGCCATAAGCCAACTTTTTTAATTGCTCCACAGGGTATGCTAGTTGAATATATTTCCCCTTCACATCCATAACAGGGCTGACCGCATTATCTAATAGACGGTTCCAGTCTTCGTTACTCTGTACAGTAGCGTCAAAGTACCCATTTACCTTCCCAGTTACAAAGTGAATGGTAACTGCTGGTGCAGTGTCGGGGTCATCCGCGAAATAGTCTACATACACATTGCCGGCTTTCTTCACATTGATTACGTTCGCACCTTCGTGTAACAGTATCTCTTGTTTTTTCACTCCCCATCCTTCGGGGTCTTTTGTCGGTTGATAGCCTAGAGTCGGTTGACGCATCCAGTCTGGAATGAGCAGTCCTACGGTGCGTCCGTGAAGGTCACCCACCAATACTACATTTTCTCCAGCTTCCAAATAGACCCCGGTAATATTTTCGTAACGACTGTATCCGTTGGTGAGTTTGAGTTGTTGCTCCAGTACCTTATTTGAGGGTATAGGCTTATAACTCTGTAACAAGTAGGCCGAGTTATAATCACCTCTCAGCATTTTCTCGGCCAATTGCTTCATTAGCTGGGATTCCATGCCTTTCAAATGTTTGTCTTTAAAGTTCTTAGACAGAGATGATGCTGTCCAATCAGTAAAGTTAGTAAGGTCCTTGTTTACTTGATAGGTGGAGTAAGAGGGTGTTTGCGCGTAGAGTACCCCCGCCAAACTACAAAAGGCAGCCACTGTCCACTTGCGAAGTTGTTTCATATTTATAACGTAATAAAGATTAATTTATATGCAAAGATAAATAAAAGACCGCCTATTCTAACAGGTTGTGCTAAAATAAGCAGCCTTCATTTCAAGTAGCAACTCTATTTTATTTAATAGAAGCGGCTATACGACTGCCGTCATATTGTACGGCCATCAACTTATATCCATTTTCCCAAGCAGTATTCATCTTATAGGATTTCTTAGTACCTTCAAATACGCAAATAAGTTTATTGTCGGCATTGAGCACTTCGAAAGCTACTACATTTTGCCAGTTATTAACGGTAATAGTAGAAGTGGTGATTCCTTCATCGTTGGTTTCTTCTTGATGTGAAGCTATACCGGCTATAACATTCTTCTTATCCTTGAAGATATCTACGGTGTTATCTACAATATATTCTACAGCATCTGTACATTTAGGTAATCCCAAGGCAACGATACGATTTCTTACATTGGCTATCTCTGTTTCAGTGATGGTGAATTGTTTGTTGGTATAATCACCAATCATCATATCGATGGGTGATAAGAATCCCCACTTCTCAAAGAAACCAGTCAAGTCCATACCAGCCGATACGCAACTGTTATAAACAAATTCGAGTTGGCACAAACCATCGGTTGTCGGATTAGCTGTGGTACGTACTTTCTCATAGATGTCTGCATAGAAACCTCCGTGATCGGTCCGTTTCATCGGAGTGTTTCCTTTCACTTCGCCAAAGTAGAGTTCCAATTGCCAGAACGGAACTAATTTGTTGAATACATCGCTTTCGGCATTATGTGCCTTTTGACCTGCCATAATGCCATTGAAAGCCGACACATAACGATCCTGAACAGTCAAACGTGACGGCTCGTTGTAGACCTTAGTTTGTACATAAATGGCAGTAATGTTGTTTGTTACCTCTGTCATGCCATGCCATTTCAATCCCGGACGAGTTTGATGAATATGTCCCAATTCGTGTGCAGGTCCCCAACAATTGGCCGCCATTTGGGTCTCATCAGCCAGATAATTCAAACTACTTTCAATGTAGGCTGTATGATAATCGGTAGCATACATAAATGAGCCACTATTATAATGGACATGGAAATAACTACGATTATGAAACATACGATCATACTTTTCCAATCCCAAGAACTCTTGCTGACGATAAATCATATCATCATAAAGGTTAATCAGGTTATCTACATCCTTAGTATAATTCAAGAAACTGCGCGTAGTAAACGTAAGATGCACATATTTACCTATCACATCAAAGTGAGTATCTACACTATTATTGAGTAACTCTTTCCAACGTCCTTTCAGTTTTGGATTTTGACTATCGTAATATCCATTTACCTTACCCGATGCAAAATGCAGAGTGATTTCAGGGGCATTTTCATAATCATCTTTGTGATACATCACATACACAAGTCCTTTCTCTTTAATGCTAATAGTATTAACACCGTTTACAATGGTATATTCCGTTCCTCCAAATCCATCTTGTCCTGGTTTGTCGAGATTCTGTACACGGATATTCACTTTATCCAATCCATTCAAATCGGCCATTACTACCAAGTTCTCTCCGGCAGGAACAAAGATTCCTGTTGGATTATCAAGTAAACTATATTTAGCTGTTTTATTAACAGCAGCATCGATATCAGGATGCGGATAAGCCTTATAGTTGGCAATACGGAACTCACGTTGGTACTCATTATTATACATAAACCAAGCCAAAGTCTTGTAAAATGAACTCTTACAATTCAAAATATCCTCTTCGGTGACGGTAGGCTTCAAGTCAGTGCAAGCGATATCAGTAAACAGTTCATCATATTTGAAAGCATTGGGATCTTTTTGGAAGAACTGCATTTCTTGACACCGCAATGGTTTGCTCATATTATAGCAAGTACTGATAGTAAATTTTACCTTTGTCACATTGCTTTGGGAAGCATTGAAGTCTGCACGTGTAGAGTTGGCGTTATCAAATGTCCCTTCGTATACTTTCACATATTCTGCACTACGTGTTTTATTAACATCGGTCAACACTTCAATCTTCACATCTTTAAAACGATTAGCAGAATAGGTACAATGATAAATGATGTAGTCCAAATCTACCGGTTCATCAAAAGTATATTCAATATACTGAGGATATACCAATCCTATTGGAGCTTTCCAATTCGCTTGCCATTCGGTAGTCAAATCATTATCGAAAGTTGCATCATAATTTCCACCAGGCACACCACCATCACCTTCCGCACTGTTGGGAAACAGTTGAATATCGTTGCCCTCTTCAGGTGCAACAGGTTCGTAAACATCCAGTCCTTTTTGCACCACATTAATAACGGTTGGCTCCAAGTCGGACATTTCATCACTATCGGCAAACACAATTTCACCCATACGTTTTGCTCCCTTGTTACTCTCTATTTTAAAGAGGTATTGTTTGGTAACAGTTTCCTGCGGAGCACGGGTATCAGGTTGAGTCTCTTTTATTATCCAATCGGGGAGGGTAATAATATAGTCTACATTCGAAGTTACTTCCACCAATACTTTATCTCCGGCAGCATCGATATTCATGTTCTGAGGAGATACCAAAATAGCTTGTTGGTAACCTAACTGCGCTACACGTACAGTATCTGTTTGAGAAAATGCCTTTACATAGAATTCACCTCTACGCACATATTTGTCTTCACTCAAAATAACACTTACAATCAAATTGTCATCTTCATTACGAGTCACACTACACCAGCCTTGTAGTTCTTTGCTCAATTCTACAGTCCATTCTTCGTTACAACGAACCTCCAGTATCCGTTCTCCACTGTTTTGGTCAAAGTTCACATTGTAGCTGTCTAAGAGCAAAAACGGAGTGAGCGGTATATCAAAATTATAATCGTCACAGCCAGTTAATATAGTCATCCCAAAGAACACCATTATAACCCAACCAGCTATTTTTTTTAATAAATTACTCTTCATAGTATATTTTCTTTCTGTATTAGATACTTTATTTGCCTTCCCCCTCATCCCTAATAGACATGAGAGAGAAAGCTTTTTCTTTAATTATAGTAAGGGTTTTGCACAATATGCGGGCATTTGTTAATTTCCTGATAAGGAATTGGCATTAGATATTGTCCCTTATGGAAATTTCGCGGTAATGGAAGATCCATCGGAGTAAAATCTTCCACCTTAGTAGCATTAGTATTCAGTCCGCGATCGGGCATTCCACAATGTTGCTCTGCTATTTTCCAACGACGAATATCGAAGAATTTATGACCTTCTAAATATAACTCGTTCATACGTTCTGCACGTACAATCTCTCGCATCCCCTCTTGAGTGTTTTGGTAACCAGGATTAGTAGAATACTTATCCCAAGCCTCATCTACACTAGGAATACCGGCACGTTCGCGTACTTTATCCAAATATACTTTAGCTTCGGATAAACGATCCAACTCAACTAAAGCTTCAGCATAGTTTAAATAAAGCTCTGCAAGACGGAATAACGGAAATGGATATTCTATTACATTCCATTCAGCGGACGGTACAACACCCTTTTTATTTCCAAATCCAGAAATAGAATACTCCTGATCGGTACGATTACCACGACCATGAGGATCATCTCTCAACAAATGGATTCTGATAGCACGCTTAGCCGGATCAGCACTAATTTCTTCATTGTTATATTTACCAAATTCAAAATATCCATTATGATAGGTAGTCCACGCATAAAATCGGGGCTCACGATCGGTGCAAAGACGCATTACCTTATCACTACTAGGAGTAAAATTAGCATATTTCACAAGATCCTCATAATTGTTTCCATCACAATTTTCCGGAGCACTAATATATTCATAACGTTCGTCATAGTCGAACGTTTTATCCTTATTTATTGGAAGCCCGTTTTTAGTGTAAAATGCTTCAATGGTTTGCAAAGTAGGACAGTTAGTCATACTGATACCAGCAAACTTACCACCGAGCGTCTGACGAGGCGGACAGCGACGCTGTATTCCATAATAGTCATCATTACGTGTGTCAGCCCAAATAATTTCCGGATTATTCCCTGTCTGATTGTCGATATTGGTATATCTCAATCTTCGTTGTGCTTTATTGGGAAGTCCCGGTTTAGCATCACTTGGTTCACCGGCATCCGCATCGTGATAGAGATGGAATTTAGCTTTTTCCACTTCATCAATTGCATACTTTGTTTGGGTAGCACTTATTTCCCATTTTGCTTGACTTTTCTCTTGAGCTATTAACTGACGTCCATCTAACGGACTACGGAAATCGGCATACATTTCTGTGTTTCCATTATAGAGCGGTGAAGCAGCATAGAGGTAAACTCTGGATTTCAATGCTAATGCTGCAAGACGTGTGGCACGACCATAATCTTTTCCACTCCATGTAGTAGGTAGTCCGCCTTCAGACATTGCTTCATCCAATTTTTCGTTAATAAAGGCCACTACTTCGTCTATACTACTACGTTCGGGAAAACCACTAATGGGTGTTTCTAAATCTATAACACTGCGAATAATCATGGTCGGACCATACGAACGCATAGACAAGAAATGATAATAAGCTATCAAAAAATTAGACTCTGCCAAATATTGTTTTTTCATTTCGTCTGTTACATATTCGTTGGACACTTGTTTCAAGCTTTCTTGGAACATGTAGCATTGATGAATACCATTCCAAATAGTAGACCATGTATTACTAGTAAATCCCAAACTGACAGGACTATAATAACCGTATTTGAAAGTGGTAAACAATTCTTTGGTAACAGCTGTGAGTTCTTCCGCAAGCCAATAACTGTTACCGAAAGTTCTGTTAGCCGGTAAATAGCCATAACAAGAATAGAGATATCCTCTTACCGCACCTTCCGTCTTCCAAGTATCCGATTCTTGTGCACGTTCATCGGGGACAATGTCTAGATAATCGCAAGAACTAAGTTGCCCCATCATTCCCAATACGATTAAAAATTTTGCTATCTTTTTCATATAGAATTCTTATTTATTATTAAAGGTTACTTGAATACCAAAATTGATGATACGTTGAGTGGGGTACTTCATACCACTACCGCTCCCCATTTCAGGATCCCAATAATCGAAAGGGGAAAATGTCAACAGATTCTGTCCGCTTAAGTAGAAGCGCCAGCCTTTGAAAGTATAACCCACTTCGGCATTTTTCAGTTTCAAAAACGAACCATTACGTAACCAATAGGTTGAGTTTTGTGTATTATTGCCATTGTTTTCCAATGTCAAACGCGGATATTTGGCATCAATATTTTGGTTTTCAGTAGTCCAGTGGTCATCGGCTATGTATTTAAACAAGCCGCGGATACGTGCCTCACCAAAAGGATGGATACCACTCATCAAAATTGAAGTCTTAGCTACTCCTTGAAAGAAGAAAGAGAAATCCCATTTCTTGAATTTGATAGAAGGACCAAAACCATATACTATTTCCGGGTCTTGCGGATTGCCCACATAACGTCGGTCATTGCCATCAATCACATTATCATATTCACCACGGTAGTTAGGAAGATTATGATACCAAATATCCCCAGGTTGTGGAGTGTATCCCAAAGCTTTTTGATCGGGGTTATTATGGATGGTCTTTTCATCGGGGAATAATCCGTTGTCAATATAGAGCAAATATTGCCCTAATGAATGCCCTACCGATGACAAGTTAGGATATTCTTGGAAAGGAGGCTCATCTCGTTCCAAAATGGTATTGTGCGCATAGGTGAATGTTCCCTTGAAAGAGAGAAAAAGATCTTTGTTCACCTGTTTGTTATAATCTATCGACAAATCCATACCTATATTTTTCATCTTACCTAAGTTAGCATATACCGTTGCTCCGCTCAAACCCAAGAAATCGGGGATTGTACTACCTCGACTCAAGAAGATGTCTCTACGAGTCTCTTTGAATGCTTCGACTGTCAGATTAAAACTATTATAAAGTTGAAGATCAATACCTACATTTATCTTTTCTCCTATTTCCCATCCCAAATTTGGATTAAAGAAACGAGACCATTTAGGTCCCTTGTAAGTTACCCTGTTTCCACCGACACCTGTAGTGTATCCAGGACTACCACCCAAATCAATATCTTCAAGATAAGTAAATCGTCCGGCTCCGGTATTATCATTACCTACCAATCCCCACGATCCACGCAGTTTTAAGTTGGAAATCACAGGACGAATATTATCCCAAAATTTCTCATTTGATATGTTATATCCTACAGCGATAGATGGGAAGAAACCATAGCGGTTACCTGATGCAAAGTTTTCCGAACCATTGTAACCAAAGTTAGCTTCAGCCATATAGCGACCATCGTAAGCATACGACACACGTCCGGCAATACCCTGTTTGCGCTCAGGCAGTGAGGAAAAAAGGTCAGTCACATTATTTGTATTGTACTGCTGACGATTAAACAAAAACATGGCATTCACATCGTGTACACCGCCAAAGGTATGTTTATAGTCTAAAGTAGCTTGCAGATAGAGTTTACGGTTACCGCTATGCGAGCCCGAGGTTTTAATAGCAGTACCACGTTCATTGCCCGTTCTACGAAGAGTATATTCACCGGTTTCGTCATTTTGAGAAGCGACCTCAAAAGCATTATAGTCACTCACACGAGTGGCATTACTGCTTGAATGGTTTTTGTAAGAGAATAATCCATTGAATGTCAATCCTTTTATAAACATACCCAAATCCTGCTGCAACTTAAAATTGGCAGTAATAATACTGGTATGGTTTGTTTTGTATCCGGTCACGTAGTCAGCTACAGGATTCATATATCCACCGGTAGCAAATGGGCCCCCACTTTTATCCCCCCACATAATATCTTCGGTATCATATCCATAACCAGCAGGAAAAGAAACAGGATAGTCTACAGGATTGTGTTCCATAGTAGATGCAAATAAAGAACTTGTACTAGCATTCGGTCCTTTCCAATCTTTAATAGAGGCATTCAAACCCAATGACAGTTTAGTAGTAGGAGTCGCTTGTACATTCAAGTTATTAATAAAATCGTAGTTGGTTACATTGATGTTATTATTATAGCTGAAACCATATTTCTCGCTCAACGAGTTCAAGTTACCATCGCTGTGTTTCACACCCACACTCATAAAGTAGTCCATTTTTTTGTTACCTCCACGAATATTGAAGTTGGCACGCTGGGCAAAAGCATTTTTTTTGAACATCTCATCATACCAATCTACATTAGGATAAAGATAGGGATTGAGTCCGGCACGTGTTCCTTCTATCTTTTCCCTACTATAGGGAGTAGCAGCCGAAGTGGGGCGAGCGGCTCCTTCATTATAAGCTTCCATATAGGTTACACCATCAGCCATTTCAGGAACTTTGGTTAGCGAGGTCAAGGCTCCCTCTAAGCGAAAGTTAATAATAGGCTTGTCGAGATCTTTACCACTTTTGGTAGTAATAATCATTACACCATTGGCGCCGCGTGTACCATATAGCGCAGTAGCAGTAGCATCTTTCAAGATAGAGAAACTCTCGATAGCTTCAGCATCGAGTGAATTCAATTCAGTACTGCTGATTTCCACACCATCCAAAATAATAAGTGCACCAGTTGCGCCACTAAAGGTAGATTTACCGCGAATCCAGAAACTGGCCCCATCGGCACCCGGTTCACCACTACGTTGTACAGCAATGACACCCGAAAGACGTCCGGCAAATGAAGTAGACAAACTAGAAGAAGGTACCTTTAATTCAGCAGGTCTCACCTGTGTCACAGCACCAACCAAACTTTCTTTCTTTTGTCCTACGCCAAAAGCAGTCACAACCACTTCATCCAATGATTCAGTAGCTTCACTCAACTCAACTGTATAAGTCTTCAAATGACTTATACTGATTTCTTTGCTCTCATACCCCAAATAAGAAATGATAAGCACATCTCCTTTTGATGCTTTCAAAATAAATTCACCATCAAGATTAGTAGTAGTACCAACAGTAGTTCCCTTTACTTTGACAGCTGCACCAATAACTGGTTCACTCGTTTTTCCATCCAAAACAACACCTCGGATTTCGCCCGTTTTTTGTTGTGCTCCCATAGAATTAACTAAAATCACCTCATTTCCATTTACTCCATTTGCGAATGAAGAATTCGAAATGAAACAAAGACCTAAAGTCAACAAAGGAAGCGCACTAAGAATTATGCCACTTTTCTTTTTCATAATAATAAAGAGTTTTTTGTTTTCATAATAAAAGTTTTATTTTAGATAAAGGGTTAATTATTTACCGGCACAAAAGTGAATAATTCCATTCAAATAAAGAGGATATTTCATCTATTTCAGGTACTGAATTTGTCTTCTCCATGAAAAAAATCTATTTTAACACAACAGAGAGAGGATTAACGATTTCTTTCCTAAAAAAGCTTCTTACCGGACAAAACGTTAAAAACAAAAGTGAAAACACAAACTCCCCTTCGAATGGACGGAATATCCCCCTACCTATTTTATATAGGAATAACTTTGCAGCATAAAAACATCTAACATATAATATCTAATAACATGATTAAATTTATAAAGAAGAATCCGGCAATCCCCCAAAGATGGATTGTACTTACTGCATTGGCATATTCACTAACTGCCGCACAAGCTCAAACGCCCCAAGCAGAAAAAGCATTTATCAAAGAGAATATGGAATTCGCCACCAAACAATATAGTTTGATGATGCAAACCCCTGCACAAGGAAAAAATGGAAAAGCTATCATGCCACACAGTATGCGCAAAGACGGTACTCCCAGCAAAGGAAGTATTTACCTTTGGACAGCAGGCTTTTTCCCTGGTACATTATGGTATCTATCAAACTACACAGGCGACAAAGCTTTGCAAGACTCTGCCTTAGTTTATACACATCAAATGGAACCCGCAAAGACCTTCACAGACAATCATGATATTGGATTCATGATGTATTGCAGCTATGGTAATGCCAATCGCTTCGCACCAAAAGACGAATATGAGGACATATTAGTAGAATCGGCACGTTCACTCTGTACACGTTTCCGCCCTCAAGCAAAAGTCATTCAATCATGGAATGGATTTCGCAGTTGGCACGGTGACAAAGTATATGATTTTCCTGTTATCATCGACAATATGATGAATCTAGAACTATTATTCCATGCCTCCAAAGTGACGGGTGATGAAAGTTTTCGTAAAGTGGCTATTTCACATGCAGAACAAGTAATGCACCATCAAGTACGTAAGGACTACAGTTGCTTCCACATCATATATTATGATAAAAAAACAGGCAAGCCCATCAAAGGAGAGACTTCTCAGGGATATTCCGATAATTCAGCCTGGTCACGTGGACAAGCTTGGGGAATCTATGGATTTACCATGTGTTACCGTGAGACGAAAGACAAACGCTTCTTGAAAACTGCAGAAAAGATGGCAGACTTCTACCTTGATCATCCCAACCTTCCTTCCGACAAGGTTGCCTGGTGGGACTTTAACGCCTTTCAAGAAGGTTACACACCCGGTATCCGTTCCAACGCCTGCAAAATGGTAAATAACTACCGCGACGCTTCCGCCGCAGCCTGCGTAGCTTCGGCATTACTGGAACTGAGTACTTATAGCAAAGGTAGCAAAAGCAAGAAATATCTGGAAAGTGCCAAACAGATTCTACATGCACTAGGTAGTACCAACTACCGTGCCGAGCTAGGTAAGAATGCAAACTTTATACTGATGCATAGTGTAGGTGCCGTACCTCACAATTCAGAAATAGATGTGCCGCTAACGTATGCCGACTACTATTTCATCGAAGCCTTACATCGTTATAACCGAATGCTGGACGGAAAAAGTCCACTATAAATAAAAGGAAAAAACATGAAAAGAAAGAATTATCTAATCTGTTTACTAACGGCTATAATACTACTGCCAATAGGAGTACAAGCCAAAGACAAGAAAAAAGGAAAGAAGAATATTCCCATGACGGAAATTCAAACCACTGGCACCCAAGATCGCGCCATATGGGTAAAGCTACTTTGGAAAATATCATATCCTGTCATCCATAACCTCGCAGAAGGAACACTACACCAGAATATGCCCATTGAGACCCGTAGCGGTGAAACAGCAGGCTACAAAGACATGACACATCTGGAAGCTGTAGGCCGCACACTCGCCGGGGTTGCCCCTTGGCTAGCACTCCCCGATGATGATACAGAAGAAGGTAAACTACGCAAGCAGATGCGTGAAGAAGTACTGAAAGGATTAAAAAATGCAGTAGATCCTGCATCACCCGACTTACTGAACTTCACCAAACACGCTCAACCTATCGTAGATGCCGCCTATCTGGTACATGCCTTCCTCCGCGCCCCCAAAGCTTTATGGGAACCATTGGATGAAGTTACAAAAGAACGCTATATTAAATCCTTCCAATCCTTACGTGATCGTACTGGTGCTTACAACAACTGGTTACTCTTCACCGGACTAACAGAATCATTTCTGTTGGGAAAAGGTGTACAATACGACCAGTTCCGTATTCGTGTAAGTAAAAACAAGGTAAAAGAATGGTATGTAGGCGATGGCTGGTATAGTGATGGTCCATCATTCAGTATGGATAATTATAACGCCTACGTGATGCATTCTATGATGGTAGCTATGCTGGAAAATCTTTTACCTAAACGTTGGGCAAGTCAGAAGGAGCTAGACGAAGCTATGAACCGCATGATACGCCACTCTGAATTTTGTGAACGTATGATAGCTCCCGATGGCACATATCCCGCTTTCGGACGTTCGGTTACTTATCGTACCGCTGCATTCCAATCGTTAGCAGACGTAGCTCTACGCAAAAAATTGCCCTCACACGTTTCTCCCGCCCAAGTACGTTGCGCCCTGACTGCCGTACACCGAAATATGTATGAGGGAAATCAGAACTTCGATAAGGATGGTTGGTTAGTGCTCGGCTTCAACGGTCATCAGCCAGAATGTGCTGATGGTTATACCTCCACTGGCAGCCTTTATATGGCAACCTTAAGTTTTCTACCTCTCGGTCTTCCCGCTGATGATCCGTTTTGGACAGATGCATACGCAGATTGGACTAGCAAAAAAGCTTGGAAAGGAGGACATCTACACAAAGATTACAAAGTGGAATACTAAAACAGGGTTATCAAATGGTCCAGAAACCAACCTTTATAACTTAGCAAGGCATGAAAATTTGTATATAAACAATAAAAATGTTGTGATTAAATAACCAATTACCATCCTCCTGTATTATCCTCTAGTATAACGGTATAGAGTTAATACAAGGGGATGGATCCAATTGGTTTAATCCGTATACCACTATCTTTTACTGCATAGCAATCTCACAATACTACCTGTAAATCAGCGTTGACAAATATTCCTCAGCAAACATCTCATTGGCGACTTCCAACAAAGTCTCTGCAGTCAAAGCCTCTATACGTTTAAAGACAAGCTCGGATGATTCGTACTTATGGTAATGCAGGAAAGTTTTCGCCATGCCCAACGCATTATTCTCAAAATTATCGGAGGCCACCCCGATTTGTCCGATCAACTGCTTCTTGGCTGCCGCCAACTGAGAAGAAGTCATTTTCACATCCCGCATTCGTTTCAGTTCCTTATAGGTCAATTTCAAACAAGTATCCATATCTTCAATATCCGTCCCGAAGTAGATGCAGAAAGCACCTGTATCGGTATAAGAAGTCAGATTGGATTCGACATTATAAACCAATCCCCTGCGTTCACGAAGAGAAACATTCAGTTTGCTGTTCATTCCAGGACCGCCGAGGATATTATTCAGCAGATAGAGTGCGGTACGTTTGTCATCGTATGCATTATATCCACGGCTACCAATCATTACATGTGCCTGATGTGTGTCTTTAGTTACCGTTAAATGTTCAGGAATATAAAGAGGCGGAGGCGTACGGCGGTTCTCAATTTCCACAGTAGGAATATCCGACATATATTTTTCTGCCAGACGGATAATTTTCTTGAAATCATATTGTCCTTGAACGAAAAACACCATATTCCCCGGCTGATAGAACCGACGGGTAAAGGACAGGACATCCTCCGTGCGAAAACTCCTCAGAAGTTCCGGTTTCCCCAGAATGTTTCTTCCCAGCGGATGATTACGGAATATCATATCTTCAAAATCATCGAAGATCAATTCGGAAGGATTGTCTTCATAGGATTGGATTTCGTCAATAATCACTTCTGTTTCCTTTTCAATCTCATGTTGCGGAAAAGTAGAATGGAATACAATATCCCCCAGTAGCTCAAGCGCACGTTCCAGATGTTCTGTCAGGAAGGCGGAATAGACAACCGTTTCTTCTTTATTCGTATAAGCATTGAGGTCACCGCCTACATTCTCCATTCGGTTGAGAATATGCCAAGCTTTCCGTTTCACCGTTCCCTTAAAAATAAGATGTTCTACAAAATGAGCCATTCCCTGTTCATTTGCCGCTTCATCACGGGTGCCGGCATCAATCGCAAAACCACAATAAGCTACTTTTGAAAGCGTCGGTTCATGGATAATACGCAGGCCATTAGGTAATGTATATTCGTTGCAATGCATTGTTTTCTACTTCCTTATTGAATTAATGCCACAAAAATACAATAAAACTTATTGCTGTTTATAGAAAATTGCAGATATTTGTGGACTATAACAGTTACAACGTATATGGAAAAGATAGGAATTTTCTGTTCTGCCTCTGAAAACATTGACAAAATGTACTTCGAAAGTGCTCGCCGAATAGGCGAATGGATAGGACAGACAGGCAAAACGTTGATTTACGGAGGAGCCAACCTCGGACTTATGGAATGCGTAGCACGTACCGTAAAAGAAAACGGGGGTAAGGTCATTGGAGTAGTCCCGACCAAACTGGAAGAAAATGGTAGAGTAAGCTCTCTACTGGACGAGGTGATTCATACCCGCAACCTGAGCGACCGCAAAGATATAATGACGGAAAAGTCGGATGTATTGGTGGCACTGCCTGGAGGCGTAGGCACACTCGACGAAGTTTTCCACGTTATAGCTGCCGCTTCTATTGGCTACCACCACAAAAAAGTTATCTTCTATAACGAATATGGTTTCTACAACGAGCTGCTGAAAGCACTCAAAACCTTGGAAGAAAAAGGCTTTGCCCGCCAACCTTTCTCAACCTATTACGAAATAGCAAACACTCCGGATGAACTAAAAGAAAAAATAAACTGATCATATGATAGACTCCATTAAACAACTTTTGCAACAGGAAGCACAAGCTGTGCTCAATATCCCTGTAACAGACGCTTATGAGAAAGCAGTACAACTTATTGTTGAACAGATACATCAGAAGAAGGGAAAACTAGTAACTTCCGGTATGGGGAAAGCCGGACAAATTGCGATGAACATTGCTACCACTTTCTGTTCTACGGGTATTCCCTCTGTATTTCTGCACCCTAGCGAAGCACAACATGGTGACTTGGGTATCCTGCAGAAAAATGATTTGCTCCTGCTTATCTCCAACTCCGGCAAGACGCGTGAAATCGTCGAACTTACCCAACTTGCTCACAATCTGGACCCGGAACTGAAGTTTATCGTTATCACGGGAAATCCAGATAGTCCGTTAGCGCACGAATCGGATGTTTGCCTGAGTACCGGTAAACCTGCCGAAGTTTGTACGCTGGGTATGACTCCTACTACTTCGACTACTGCCATGACTGTTATCGGTGATATTCTGGTAGTACAGACCATGAAGGAAACCGGATTCACCATTGCCGAATATTCGAAACGCCACCACGGAGGTTATCTGGGAGAAAAATCAAGATCACTATGCGAAAAGTAATCGGTATCGGAGAAACAATCCTCGACATCATCTTTCGAGGCGACCAGCCTTCCGCAGCCGTACCGGGAGGCTCTGTATTCAACGGCATCGTATCCTTAGGCCGGATGGGAGCAAACGTCGGTTTCATCAGCGAAACCGGTAACGACCGCGTGGGAAACATTATCCTGCAATTCATGCGTGACAACAATATCCCGACCGACCATGTGAATGTATTCCCTGACGGGAAATCACCGGTATCTCTGGCTTTTCTCAATGAGCAAAGTGATGCCGAATATATCTTCTACAAGGATTACCCCAAACAACGTCTCGATGTCCTGTTCCCCAAACTGGAAGAAGACGACATTGTCATGATAGGCTCCTACTACGCCTTGAATCCGGTATTGCGGGAAAAGATTCTCGAACTGCTCGACCAGGCGCGCGAGAAAAAAGCTATTATCTACTATGACCCCAACTTCCGTTCTTCACACAAAAACGAAGCGATGAAACTCGCTCCCACCATTATCGAGAATTTGGAATATTCGGATATTGTACGAGGCTCATTGGAGGACTTTTTCTATATGTACGGCATGCAGGACGCGGACAAAATATACAAGGATAAAATCAAATTTTACTGTCCTCGGTTTATCTGTACTGCGGGAGGAGAAAAAGTATCACTCCGTACAAATTTAGTTAATAAAGATTATCCGATAGAACCATTGGAAGCTGTCAGTACCATTGGAGCAGGTGACAACTTCAATGCCGGGCTGATCTACGGATTACTTAAATACGACGTCAGATATCGTGATTTGAACAACCTGAACGAAGCAACCTGGGATAAGGTTATCCAGTGCGGAAAAGACTTTGCCGCAGAAGTCTGCCGGAGTTTCAGCAACTCCGTATCCGTAGAATTTGCGGAAAGCTATAAATAATACCCGCGAAATAGAATAGCGGTACAATATTTTATTAACTGATAAATGATAGTTGATTCAACTATATTGACTATCTTTGCACCCGAAATAAAAGATATACAGAGATTTAATGAAGACATTTGAAGAGCTTGGCGTTTCTCCGGAGATACGTAGAGCAATTGAAGAAATGGGATACGAGAATCCCATGCCGGTACAAGAGGAAGTGATTCCGTACCTTTTAGGAGAAAATAATGATGTAGTAGCTCTTGCACAGACAGGAACAGGTAAAACAGCCGCATTCGGCCTGCCCTTGCTCCAACAGATTGACGTAAAGAACAGAATTCCACAATCGCTTATCCTCTGCCCTACTCGTGAGCTTTGTCTCCAGATAGCAGGAGATTTGAACGATTATTCCAAATACATTGACGGGCTGAAAGTACTCCCGGTATACGGTGGTTCTTCTATTGACAGTCAGATACGCAGCCTGAAACGCGGTGTACATATCATCGTGGCCACTCCCGGACGTTTATTGGACTTAATGGAGCGCAAGACCGTATCCTTGTCCACTATTCGCAACGTGGTAATGGACGAAGCGGACGAAATGCTGAATATGGGATTTACGGATAGTATCAATGCTATTCTTGCCGATGTTCCCCAAGAACGTAATACGTTGCTTTTCTCTGCAACAATGAGCCCGGAAATTGCGCGCATCTCAAAGAACTATCTGCGCAACGCTAAAGAAATCACTATCGGCCGCAAGAATGAAAGTACCAGCAACGTAAAGCACGTTGCCTATACCGTTCATGCTAAAGATAAGTATGAAGCACTGAAGCGTATCGTAGACTATTATCCGCAAATTTACGGTATCATTTTCTGCCGCACACGTAAGGAAACACAAGAAATTGCAGATAAACTGATGCAGGAAGGTTATAATGCCGACTCATTGCACGGTGAATTGTCACAGGCACAACGTGACGCCGTGATGCAGAAATTCCGTATCCGTAACCTGCAACTGCTCGTTGCTACGGACGTAGCTGCCCGCGGGCTGGACGTGGACGACTTGACACACGTCATCAATTACGGATTGCCGGATGATACGGAAAGCTATACTCACCGTAGCGGACGTACAGGACGTGCCGGCAAGACAGGTACTTCTATCGCCATTATCAACCTGCGTGAGAAAGGGAAAATGCGTGAGATTGAACGTATTATCGGCAAGAAGTTTATTCCCGGAGAAATGCCGACTGCAGCAGGAATTTGCCAGAAACAGTTACTTAAAGTAATTGACGACCTCGAGAAAGTAAAAGTAAACGAAGAGGAGATTTCTGAATTCATGCCCGATATTTACCGTAAGCTAGAATGGTTAAGTAAGGAAGACTTGATTAAACGAATGGTTTCTCACGAATTTAACCGCTTTGCCGAATATTACCGCAACCGCGCAGAGATAGAAGTACCGACCGATAGCCGTGGCGAACGTACCGGAAGAGATGACCGAAAAGAAGGTGGTTTCGAAAAAAGAAGCCGGAAAGCTGCTCCGGGCTTCAACCGTTTATTCATTAACTTGGGCAAAACGGACAGTTTCTTCCCCAGTGACCTCATCGGCTTGCTGAATAGCAATACACGTGGACGCATTGAATTAGGACGTATCGACTTAATGCAGAACTTCTCTTTCTTTGAAGTTCCCGAAAAAGAGGCTATCAATGTCGTAAAAGCTCTAAGCCGTGCGAAATGGAACGGACGGAAAGTCGTAGTAGAAGTATCTAGTGAAGAAGGCGGAAAAGGACATGAAAACGGTTCAAGTGAACGCAAAGGCGGAAAACGATTCGGCAAAGGAGAAGATCGTACTCCACGCTACGACAATAAAGATAGAAAAACAAAAGATGCTTCTACCAAAGGTCCAAAATCCGGCAAAAAAGAAAAACCGAGTCGTGCAGAACGAGGCTATTCGGATGCTCGCGGTCCAAAAAAGAAAGACGACTGGCAGGAATTCTTTAAAGACAAAGAACCAGACTTCAGTGAAGAAGGGTGGGCACGCAGAAAACCAAAGAAATAAAAACTTTCAAAGCAAAAACCATAGAATTCCCCTTTTGAGGGAATGGTTACTTCTTTAAAAAAGTTGTACCAAAAACGTTTATATAACCTTTTATAAGGTGAGTTCAATATAAACTTAATGATTATGCTTCCCTTCCTTTGGAAAGGAAGGAGAAGCATGAGAATGAAGTTATATCAAACTCACCTTATTTTTAATTCTTTTATCAGATTCCCCGCTTTCCCGTATTTCTCGATAATAAAGAGCATATAACGCACATCCACACCGATACATCGTTGTAAATCGGGTTCAAATACAATATCACTGCTCATGGCTTCCCAATTGCCGTCAAACGCCAGACCGAGCAACTCTCCCTTACCGTTGAACATGGCACTGCCGGAGTTTCCTCCTGTTATATCATTGTTGGAGATAAAGCAGACATTCATATCTCCCTGTTCGTTGGCATACCTGCCGAAGTCGCGGGAAGATAATAAAGACAAGAGTTCCGGCTGCACGGCAAAGTCAATGTCTCCGGCATGCTCTTTTACCTTCTCAAAGATACCTTTCACTGTTGTATAATAGCCGTAAGTAGCCCCGTCGAAAGGAGAATAACCACTGACCGTCCCGAAACTAAGCCGCATGGTCGAATTGGCGTCGGGATAGAAATTACGGTCGGCATACATACGGCGCATGGCATCATTGAATAAGCGCTCTCCCTGTTCGATCTGCTCGGAAGCTTCGGAAATACTCTGGTTCATCTCATAATATTTCACAATCAGGTCAAGACTCAAAGATACGGCAGGGTCTTCAATCAGATTATACGTCGTATCCCGTTCCAGGAAGCGTTTCAAACCTTTAGGCGAGGTTATATTGGATGTTGCATACAAGGAGTCTACATAGGCTTGGATATTCCCGTTATAGAGCGTGTCGATCTTATCGTACATAGCGGGAAGATACTTCTTGTCCACTTTCGTTTGATACTCTTTCAGCATGGCGGCAAAGACTTCCTTGTCAATGGCAGTATCCAGATTGTCATACTTTTCCAACAGCTTCTTCATACGGCTTACCACTTGCTTTTCTTCCGCCTCAAAGTCGAAGTTCAGAATTTCAAGCGCAAGCTGAACCAATTCAGGACCATTGATAAATGCTTCACCGAAATAAGCCAAGGCACGGTTTATCTCACGACGATTGCCATAATTCAGCTCCAGGGAAGAGAATAAACGAATAAGCTTCTCCCTTTCTTCGGGATGCGCCTGAATCCATTCGCGCAGTGCAGCCTCAGCAGCACGTTTCTTTTCCAGCACTTTCAGGTGTTGGATCGCTTTATTGGTTCCGATACTATTCTTCCAGTAATTAGAGCTCTCATCGTACTTTGAGGCATACTTGATACGGATGTCCGGACGACGGTCCATTTCCCGCTTCCAAATAGCCTGTTTCACTCCACGCACGTCAATCATAGCCTGATTGATGCCGTTCATCATCTCCTCGATACCATACGAAGAGAGATAACGCTCCGTACTCCCCGGATAACCGAGCGTCATACAGAAAGAGCCTTCCTTATATCCTTCCAAAGAGACAGGAGCTACATATTCGGGATGATAGGGCACATTGTCCGGAGAATAATCCGCCGGACCGTTCTGAGTGTTCGCATAGATACGGAATACGCTGAAATCGCCCGTATGACGCGGCCACATCCAGTTGTCCGTATCCCACCCGAACTTACCGACAGAGGAAGGGGGAGCAAATACCAGGCGGACATCATTATAATCACGGTAAACAGACAGCCAGAACTCATTTCCCGCATAGTAGGCGTCAACAATACCCGTCAACGTGGAGTCCTTTTCCGATACTTCCATCCCGATTACATTCATCACAGAATCGACTACCACCCGCCGCTCGGATTCCGTCTTGGCGTGTTTGGCGGCAGACAATACCCGCTTGGTCACATTTTCCGTACGAAGCAGGAAACGGACATATAACTCGGGATTCGGCAGTTCTTCTTCGAGGCTACGGGCCACAAAACCGTCTTTCAGATAATCATGTTCTACGGAAGAATGCTGCTGGATACTACTGAAACCGCAATGATGATTGGTGAACACCAACCCGTCTTCCGATACGACTACTCCCGAACAAAAGCCGCCGAAACTGACAACGGCATCCGCCAGACACGGCTTCTTCGGATTATATAATTTATTTACAGGCATCTGCAAACCAAGTTCTCTCATTACCCGGTCTGTTTGCTTATTCTTCTTAAGATTTCCCAATAGCCACATTCCCTCATCGGCAAAAGCATTCGACAAGCAAAGAGCAAGGACAATAACTGCGGTCAGTCTGAATTTCATGCTATTATTTTTAGATTCTTTATTCGGTAATCAACCTCAACTTTTTCGCCCCTACCCGGGCTTTCAGCCACTCGCTGATTTTCTCTTTCTCCGTATTCGTCGGATGTTTGGCAAACTTCATGACAGCCAGCGTCACCGTATCCGTTTTCATCGAATCTACCCGTACTTCGAGCGAGTGAGCAATGGAAAGCGTAGTGATAGAAGGATAAAGCACCTTCAGTTCCGGCACCAGTGTACGACTCATTTCATCATACGATTTATATTGTTGGAGAGTTGTCTCCAGTTGAGTTATTTTGACTTTCTGTTCCTGAAGCCGTTGTTCGCTGTTCTTGTAGAAGTCTTCCATTACCATGGCACGGATAGAAGACACATCCACCGCTTCGTTGTTCATACCCTGCAATACTATCAGCTTGGTATCTTCAAGTTTATACTCTTTCAGTTTACTGCGAGCTATGGAGATCGAAGCGTCCGGCACTTCCGAGCCGATCAGGACAACACGGACTTCCTTATGTTCATAGCTGACCTTTTTATCAAGCACTTGCGTATTCTCGAATCCCAACTGTTCGTTGATAAACCGGTTGGCCGCCGCTTCATAGAAAGTACTTTTGATAATGCCGAATGTCAGATAAACAGCCGGGCACATCGTCAGAATCACAATCAGGATGATATATTTACGCACCGTCTTTTCACGGTTTTTATCAACGAACTCTTTCCGCTGGAAATGCATCACACGCACGCCGATAAAAGTTGCGAGGCTAATGAATACGGAATTTATGAAGTAGAGGTAAAAGGCTCCCAGAAAATAGATCAGATTACCGGAAGCCAGCCCGTAACCTGCCGTACAAAGCGGCGGCATCAATGCCGTAGCGATAGCGACACCCGGAATCACGTTCCCTTTTTCTTTCGTAGAAAGAGCCACCACACCTGCCAGACCACCGAAAAGTGCGATGAATACGTCATAAATTGTCGGCGATGTGCGGGCCAGCAACTCTGACTGCGAACCGGCAATAGGCGCCAGAAGGAAGAAGATTGTCGCCGTCGTCACACTGAAAGCGGTCGTAATAAGAAAACTCTTTAAAGAACGTTTCATCAGTTCGAAGTCGTTCAAGCCGACAGAAAGCCCTACTCCCATGATAGGCCCCATCAACGGAGAAATCAACATGGCACCGATGATCACGGCGGTAGAGTTCACATTCAAGCCAAGTGACGCCATGAAAATGGCAAAGATAAGAATCCACAGGTTCGCCCCCTTGAACTCCACACCTTTACGGATAGAATCAACTGTTGCCAGTTCATTATCCTTATCCTTTCTCAAATCCAGATATTCGCCTAAAAAGGACTTTATGGCGAATTTATTACGTTCATCTGTCTTCATAAGTTATTTCTTCTTTATAAATCGATTAATAACAGGTAGCTGACTTAACGGCAAATCTTTCTTGACGATGTATGCTACAAACAACAATAAAAGCACAGTACGGAAAGCCAGACGGAGCACAAGATCAGAAATCGGCACTTGTTCGCCGATCACATACAGTACCGCAGCAAGCAGGATATAAAGTCCCAGACTTTTCAAGTCATACTGAATCGGATACTTCTTCTGTCCCATCCAATAAGACAACAGCATAATCACCCCATATCCGGCAACAGAAGCCCACGCAGAAGCAATATAACCATACACAGGCACAAACACAATGTTCATCACCACAATAATGGCACATCCTATCAGTGAGAAATAAGCCCCCCAACGTGTTTCATCCGTCAGTTTATACCAAAAGGAAAGATTGAAATAGATTCCCTTACATATTTCTGCAAGCATCACAACAGCCACTACTCCCAGCCCTTCCCAATATCCTCTTGCCACCAGATAGCGCAACAAATCCAAATAGAACATCACGGCAAGGAAAGCCAACAATGAGAAGATGAGGAAATATTTCATTGCAGCCGCATACATTTTACGATTGTCCCCTTCTCTGTTTTTTCCAAAAACAAAGGGTTCGTATGCATAACGGAAAGCCTGCGTAAACATAGCCATTACCATAGCAATCTTACTGGTAGCCGCATAAATGCCCAACTGGACCAATCCTTCCTGACGATCCTCGAAAAGAAACGGATAAATCATCTTATCCACCGTCTGATTCAGAATACCGACCAGCCCCAGAATCAACACCGGGAAAGAATATACTACCATTCGTTTTAGCAGTGCCTTGTCCAACTTATAAGCAAAGCCTCTCAATTCAGGAATAAAGAAGAACATCTGCACTGCCGAAATAATCAGATTACTGATGAAAATATAACCTACCAGATAATCCGGATCATAAAACCAGGAAACCGTTGCCGGAAAATGAACATTCAGCCACGGACAGAGCAACAGAAAGAACAGATTCAAGCTAATTCCACCGATAATGGAAAGCAATTTAATAGCCGCAAACTTAATCGGTCTTTTCTTATAACGTAAGTAGGCGAAAGGAATGCACTGGAAAGAATCCAAAGCCACCACCATAGCCATCATCGCTATAAACTCGGGATGATTGCCATAATCCAGCAGATTGGCGATCGGTTGCAGGAACAGTAGACAGAGAAGGACGAAAATCATGGATACCCCGCCTACTGAAAGCAAAGAGTTTGCATACACTTTCATCGGATCTTCCCCTGATTTATTGGCAAAGCGGAAGAAACCCGTTTCCATACCGAACGTGAGCAGTACGAGCATCAAAGCTGTAAATGCATAGACATTTGATACTACTCCATAGCCTCCGGAAGAAGCCGGTAAAACTGCTGTGTACAACGGTACCAGCATATAATTGAGGAATCGACCGACAATACTACTCAATCCATAAATCGCAGTATCTTTTGCTAATGATTTCAGTCCAGCCATGTTCTATTTTATCAGATTAATGATATCACCCAAATTGATTAAAAGTCGGTAGCATCTCCATTCTCCTCCTTCGGGAAGGAGGAGTACCCGTAGGGGGAGGTGGTAGGATTTTCTCTCCTTTTTTTCACAACCTCCCGAATCTCCTCCACAATCCGCGTAGGATTCTCAAATACGACTCTATTCTCAAAACGTATTACCCAAATATTTTTCTCATTGACGAGAAAACGTGCACGATTATCAGCATAATCCATAGCTTCCGTAGTAGAATGTACTTCACCGTCCAACTCTATCCCCAGCCGGAATTGCGGGCAATAAAAGTCTAAAATATAAGGACCGACACTATGCTGCCGACGAAACTTAAGTCCATCTATTTGCTGCCCTTTGATTAACTTCCAGAGAGTGGCTTCGGCAGAAGTACTCATATTTCTTAAATCTTTTCGAACGGATTTTAGTTCGGGCTTATTCATTATATCGTGCATAGATAATTGTTTTATGTATTCACCTACCACCTCCCCCTACGGG
>OCQC01000633.1_pt1 | contig 34128 bp, 25 predicted proteins | sample 1538401 | NCBI WGS metagenome assembly OCQC01 (sample SAMN04571689, study PRJEB22368) | human gut metagenome | biome: human gut; material: stool | host: Homo sapiens | place: Luxembourg | collected 2012-08-03 | reverse complement strand
CGGCGAGCGCACGGCCGAGCAGATGAAGATGCAGATCGGCTGCGTCTTCCCGCCGGAAGAGGAAATGACCATGGAGGTCAAGGGCAGAAGCCTTATCACAGGACTTCCCGAGCTCATCTCCGTCTCGTCTGCGGAAATGCTCGAGGCCTTTGAAGAGCCCGTCGAGCGCATCATGGAGGAGGTTCACCTCGTGCTTGAAAAGACCCCGCCCGAGCTCGTGGCCGATATCTCGAACAACGGCATCGTCATGACCGGCGGCGGCAGCTTAGTCCGCGGCTTTGATAAGCTCGTCACCGCCCGCACCGGCATCCACGCCATGGTGGCCGAGAACGCCATCCAGTGCGTGGCCGAAGGCACGGGCAGGAGCCTCGACAGCATTCAGGACATGCAGGACGGCACGATGAACCTGAGCCGCCGCAAGCAGATCAACTAAGAAAATTCGGGAGGATATCATGGCGGTCTTATCAAATCTCCAGCCGGAAAAGGTATTCTACTATTTTGAAAAGCTCTGCTCTGTTCCCCACGGCAGCGGAAATACGAAGAGAATCAGCGACCTGTGCGTCGGCTTTGCGAAGGAATTGGGCCTTAAATACCGTCAGGAGGCGTGCAACAACGTCATTATCTGGAAGAACGGCTCTTGCGGCTATGAAAACGCCGCGCCCATTATCTTGCAAGGCCATATCGACATGGTCTGCGCCAAGACCGAGGACTGCACCAAGGACATGACGCGCGACGGTCTCGACGTCCGTACCGACGGCGAATGGGTCTGGGCAGACAAGACGTCGCTTGGCGGCGACAACGGCATCGCCGTTGCGATGATCCTCGCGATTTTATCCGACGAAACGCTCCCCCATCCCCCCATCGAGGCGGTCTTCACCGTCGACGAGGAGGTCGGCATGGACGGCGCGTTCGCGCTGGACTGCTCGGACTTGAAGGGCAAAAAGCTTTTGAACCTCGACTCTGAGGAAGAGGGCGTTTTCACCGTGTCCTGCGCGGGCGGCGTGCGCCTTGACTGCACGCTCGAACTCAAGCAGGAGCGCGCGGCGGATATGACCGGCTACCGCGTGACGATCTCGGGTCTCAAGGGCGGCCACTCCGGTATGAACATCAATCAGGGCCGCGGCAACGCCAACTGCCTGATGGCGCGCACGCTGTATAGCGCGATGGAGCGCTGCCCCTCGCTGCGCGTGAGTGAGCTCACGGGCGGACAGTTCGACAATGTCATCTGCCTGCGCGCCGACGCGCTTGCCGCAGTCTCCGCGGCTGATGCGCCCGCGTTCGAGGCGTTCATCAAGGAATTCGACGCAACGCTCAAAAATGAGTACGCCGTTACCGACGGCGGCATTTCCCTCGTGTGCGAAAAGGCTGACGTTCCGGTCGCATTCTCCGCAGCGGACACGTCGAGACTGCTGCATGTGCTCCTTGCCCTGCCGCAGGGCGTGCAGGAGATGAGCGCCGACTTCCCCGGTCTTGTGCAGACTTCTCTCAACCTCGGCGTGATGCGCACGGACGAGCACGGCGTGAAGTGCTCCTTCTCCGTCCGCTCCTGCATCGCCTCGCAGAAGGATATGCTCATTCAGCGCGTGAAGGCCATCGTCGAATTCGGCGGCGGCACCGTGGGCGAGCGCAGCAACTATCCCGGCTGGCAATACGACCGCGATTCTGCCCTCCGCAAGGAGATCGAAGCGGTCTACCGCGACCTCACCGGCCACGACGGGAAGATCGAAGCCACCCACGGCGGCCTTGAGTGCGGACTCTTCATCGAAAAGATCCCCGGCCTCGACGCGCTGTCCATGGGACCGGAGCTGCACGATGTTCACTCCGTGAACGAGCGGCTGAACGTCGCCTCGACGGAGAGGGTTTACAAACTCGTTTGTGAAGTTCTCAGGAGAAGTAAATAAGTTCCCGCTACGCGGGAGCTGATGGTTTCCCCTGCACAGGGGAACGAAACAAAGGGGCCATTCTCTTTCGCGAAAGAGAATGGCCCCTTTGGAACCCCAAGAGAAAGGCTTTTGATTGGCAGTCTCAGGGTTGAATAACCTTTATGCCTCCGGAGTGGGAATGCCTGCGCGCGGCGTTGCCGCGTTAGCGTTGCTATACGACTTGGCCTACTTCTATTATCCGCTGCCGCTCTGCCTGTCTCGTAGTAGTACAGACTAATTTCCGCCTACCGGAGTACTCATCAATGCGGCGAGCGCAGCAATGCCGCATTCGGTAAGCAGTCTGCCGCCGGACAAACGTCACACGCGCCTCACGACAGTAAGGCGCGGTTGCAAGACGTAGCGACTCGCAGAAGATTCATGGCGAAGCCATGTACACCGCACCCGATTCCGCAGGCTGAGCAGTTCTTCAAGCCCCAGACCGGCAATGTCGGGGGTCGAGGGGGGACGCCCCTCGTCTTTCTCTGGGGGATTCAAAGGGGGTATTCTCTTCGGAAAGAGAATACCCCCTTTGGTGCCGCGGCGCGCACGCCGCTCCCCCTCCCGCGCTAGCGCGGGAAAAAGGATGCAGCGCTGCCGCGCTGCGATTGAATCCCCTGCGCCCTATGGGCGCAAAAAGGAGCAGCCTCTTCGGGCTGCAAAAACTCCCCGCGCCCTTTGGGCGCGAAAAAAGCCGCGCTTGCGCGCGGCAATAAAAAAAGGAGCCTCTTTCGAGGCTCCTTTTCAGATGGCATCAGCCATTATATCCAAAGAAATTATTGAAGAAATCCCAAGGATTGGAGTAGTAGCCGTTGCCGCCGTTGCCGTACCCGCCATTGCCGTACCCGCCGTTACCATTGTAGCTGTTGTCGGTGCTCTGGTCGGAATTGTTCGTTTCCGCCGATTCGGGAACAGCGTCGAAGGTGAGCTCTACCTCGATCGTCTTACCCTCGCGGTAGACGGTCAGCGTCACGGTGTCGCCCGCGCTGTAGCTCTTCTTGGCCGCGACGAGGTCTTCGTAGGACGTGATGTCGGTGTCGTCCATCTTCGTGATGACGTCGCCGAGCTTGAGCCCCGCCTTGTCGGCGGCGCTGTCCGGGTCAACGGAGCAGACGAAGACGCCCTTGGTCACGTCGTAGCGGTACTGCTGCGCCATCTGCGCGGTCATCGTCTGCGGCGTGATGCCCATGTAGGCCTTGTTGGTCACATAGCCGTTGGTCATGATGTCCTTGACGAGCGACACGACGTCGTTGATGGGAATGGCAAAGCCGATGCCCTCCACGGTGGTGTTGGAATAGCTCGAATACTTGGCCGACACGATGCCGATGACCTCGCCGTAGCTGTTGAAGAGCGGGCCGCCGGAGTTGCCGGGGTTGATGGAGCAGTCGACCTGGATCATGTTAAAGGGCGTGCCGTCAACATTGATGGCGCGGTTGACGCAGGAGACGATGCCCTCGCTCATCGAGAACGTCAGCTCGCCGAGGGGATTGCCCACGGCGGCGACGGATTCGCCGATGGCGACCTTGCTCGAATCGCCCAGCACCACGGGCGTCGCGCCCGTCACGTCGATCTTGAGAACGGCGATGTCGTAGTCCTCATCGCTGCCGATGACCTTGGCGTCGTAGGTCTCACCGTTGTAAAGCGTTACCTTCACGGTGCTCGCACCGGAGATGACATGGTGGTTCGTGAGAATGTAGCCGTCCTCCGTGATGAAAAAGCCCGTGCCGCTCGCGGCGGTCTGCACGGTCTGGCCGAAGTAGTTCGTGGTGGCGGAAACGTTGATGGACACCACGCTGTTGACGTTTGAGGCGTAAACCTCCGACATCGACATCTGCGTCTTGCCGTCTACCTTGACGGTCTGCACCTGCGCGACCTCGCGGTCGCTGACCTGAACGCTCGTCTTGTTGACCTTGGTCGTCGCGCCGCTCACGCCTGCGCCGATGAAGCCGCCGACGAGCGCGCACACCAGCGCCAGCGCCACGATCTTGCCGGAAAGACCGCTGCCGCCCTTCTTCTTCGGGCTGCCGCCGGGATTCTTATCCCACGGGTCCTCGGCGTAGTTCTTCGTGTCGATCGGGGCGTTGGGGTTCTGCTCGTCGCCCTTGCGATAGCTGTAGTGATACAGGTTGTTTTCGTCTTCGTACATGATGATGACCTCCTATGGACTGAGACCCTTGCTGGCAGCCTCTTTGCTTTCGATGATGCTATCATAGGGCATATTTATGTATATTTCTTGAACGCTATTTGACGATTTCTTAAATTCCCGATGACTTTTTTAAGTTTCTGTGATAATCGCGCGATTCCCCTTGCGATTTATTTCCCGTCATGCTAAAATGAAACGCGACTGAAGAAAAAGGAGGCGGCGCACATGCTTCGCATCGACAACCTGAAGCTCCCCGTGGGAGCAAAGGAAGACAAGCTGCGCGCGGCCTGCGCGCACGCGCTGCGCGTGAGCGAGGAGGCGCTTGTTTCCGTTCATCTCCTGCGCCGCTCCATCGACGCGCGCGAGGGCGTGAAGCTCGTCTGCTCCTGCGCGGTCGAGGTCAAAAACGAATCCGGCGTTTTACGGCGCTGCAAGAATAAGAATGTGCAGCCCTACGCGCCGAAGAAATATACGCCGCCCGAGCCTGTTTCCGCGCCGGAGGTCTCCCCTGTCGTTATCGGCGCGGGGCCCGCGGGCCTTTTCTGCGCGCTGCTGCTGGCCCGCTGCGGCGCAAGACCCATTTTATTAGAGCGCGGGCGCGCGGTCGAGCAGCGAAAGCGCGATGTCGAGCACTTCTGGCGCACGGGCAAGCTTGATCTGACCTCGAACGTGCAATTTGGCGAAGGCGGCGCGGGCGCATTTTCCGACGGCAAGCTCAACACCGGCACAAAGGACCTGCGCCACGGCTATATTTTAGAGGAGTTTGTCCGCTTCGGCGCGAGCGAGGATATTTTAGTCGACGCCAAGCCTCATGTCGGCACCGACAAATTATATGTGGTGCTGCAAAATCTCCGCCGCGAGATCATCGACCGCGGCGGCGAGGTGAGGTTTTCCCACAAGGTTGTGGATATCGAGCAGAACAGCGGCAGCGTCACGGCGCTGCGCGTGAGCGCCCCCGAGGGGGAGTACACGCTGCCCACAAAGCACGTCGTGCTCGCGCCCGGCCACAGCGCGCGCGATACGTTCGAAATGCTGCAAAAGCGCGGCGTGCCGATGGAGCCCAAGCCCTTTGCCGTCGGCGTGCGCATCGAGCACCGCCAGCGCGACATGGACTTAGCGCAATATAAGGAGGCAGCGGGCCGCTACGGCCTCCCACCCACGTCGTACAAGCTCTCCTGCCACACGGAAAAGGGACGCGGCGTGTTCTCGTTCTGCGTCTGCCCCGGCGGCGAGGTCGTCGCCGCCGCGTCGGAGGAAAAGCGCGTCGTGACAAACGGCATGAGCGAATTTGCGCGCGACGGCGAGAATATCAACGGCGGACTTTTGGTCTCCGTTACGCCGGAGGATTTCCCGTCCGGCGATACCCTCGCGGGCGTCCAGTTCCAGCGCGAGCTGGAGGACGCGGCCTATCGCCTTGGCGGCGGGAATTACGCCGCCCCTGCCCAGCGGGTCGAAGATTTCCTCGCCCACCGTCCGTCAACGGGAGCGGGAAAGGTCGTGCCGACCTATCTTCCCTCCGTCCGCTGGTGCGACCTGCACGGCTGTCTCCCGCCCTTTGTGTGCGAGGCGCTCGAAGAGGGGATCCCGATGCTGGGGAAAAAGCTCAAGGGCTTCGCTTCTCCCGACGCCGTCCTGACGGCGGTGGAGACGCGCTCTTCGTCGCCTGTGCGCATCGTGCGCGACAACTTGAGTTTTCAATCCGCCCTGCGCGGTCTATATCCCTGCGGCGAGGGCGCGGGCTATGCCGGCGGCATCATGAGTGCCGCGGCCGACGGCCTGCGCGTCGCAGAAATGATTTTGGAGGAATTGAACCATGAATGAAAAAATCGGCGTCATCATCGACTTCCTGACTCCGGCATACGAAAAGACGCTGCGCGACACCGCCGCACGCTGCGGCTACGACATCGTCTTCTTCCCCTCGTCCAAGGCGGCGGAGGGCAATGTGGACGACTGCACGATCCTCTACGGCCATCCGTCCCAGCGCGTCATCGCGGGCGCAAGAAATCTCAAGTGGTACGCGAGCTGCTGGGCGGGCGTGGACCGCTTCTGCCGCGACGACCTGTATCAGAATCCCGACTGCCTGCTGACAAACGCCTCGGGCGCTTACGGCACGACCATTGCCGAACATTCTGTCATGGTCTCGCTGATGCTGCTGCGCCGCCAGATGGAGTACACCGAGATCATCCGCGAGGGCGACTGGCGCGTGCTCCCGGGCGGCATTCACTCGCTCCACGGCGCGCGCGTCACGTGCCTTGGCACGGGCGACATCGGCACGGAGTTTGCCCGCCGCGTGCGCGCGTTCCATCCCGCGAGCCTGACCGGCGTCAGCCGCAGCGGCCGCGCGAACGCGGACTTTGACGCCGTTCATCCCGTCACGGAGCTCGATCAGCTCCTGCCCGAGACTGACCTTCTCTTCATGTCTCTCCCCTCGGTGAGCGACACGGTGAACATCCTGAACGCAGACCGCATGGCGCTGCTCCCGAAGGGCGCTTATGTCGTCAACGTCGGCCGCGGCACGGCCATCGATCAGGACGCGCTCATTGCAGCGCTGGATTCCGACCACCTTGCCGGTGCGGCGCTCGACGTCGTCGTGCCCGAGCCGCTGCCTGCGGATCATCCGCTGCGCAAGGCCAAGAACCTCCTGCTCACGCCGCACGTCGCGGGTAACATGACGCTCGGCTACACCTGCGAGCGCAACGTGCAGCTCTTCTGCGAAAATCTGGAAAATTACGCCGCGGGCCGCCCGATGCATCACCTCGTCGACCGCAGAAAGGGCTATTGAATCGCGTCGCGTTCCGCCGCTTTGCGGTGGGCGCAGCACATAAAAAGGCAGCAATATGAAAAATTCCCGCATCAAAAACGGTATCATGCGCATTGTGCAGGGTATCATCATCGGCGCGGGCGCGATTTTGCCGGGCATCTCCGGCGGCGTGCTCGCAGTCGTATTCGGCATCTACCGCCCCGCGATGGAGCTGCTCACGCACCCCAGGCGCGCGCTTCAACGCTACTGGCGGATGCTGCTCGCCGTCGGCATCGGCTGGGCGATCGGCTTTTTGGGCGGCGGCAGCGTGATCCTTGCGCTGTTTCACCAGTCGGAAACCGTCGCCACGTGCCTCTTCATCGGGCTCATCCTCGGCACGCTGCCCGACCTCTGGCACGAGGCGGGTACGCAGGGGCGCGGCAACGGTTCGTACATCTCGCTGATCGTCAGCTTCCTCGCGCTGTTCGGCGCGCTGATGGCCGTCAAGTTCAGTTCATTTGCCGAGATGCCCGCAAACTTCTGGGGCTTTCTCTTCTGCGGCGTGCTGTGGGGCTTCAGCTTCATCATCCCGGGGATGACGTCGTCGTCCATCCTGATGGCGGTCGGCCTTCTCACGCCGCTGATCGACGGCATTGCGCAGCTTGATTTCACCGTGCTCGTCCCATGGGGGCTTGGCATGGTCGGCGTGATGGCGCTCTTTGCCCGTATCGTGAGCAGGCTCTTTGATACGCACTACTCGATCGCCTGTCACGCTGTCATCGGCATCGTGCTTGCCTCCACGCTCATCATCATTCCGACGGACTTTGCCTCGACAGCGGAGATGGTCTGGAGCGTCGCGTGCGCCATCCTCGGCGCGGTGCTCGCGTATTTTGGCAGCAAGCTCCAGCCGCAGGAGGACGCGGAGATTGAGGCGAAATAAAAGCAGATACAAAAAGCTGACGGTCAAAAGATCGTCAGCTTTTTACGGTATCATCATTTGTGAGCGCTTCGCTTTTGAGCTTGCGCTTGTAGTGGTACATCATCCGGTCGGCGCGTTTGATCGCATCCTCTACGCTGCCGAGCACCGGATTGAAGCACGCATAGCCGACCGACACGTGCGGCAGGTGCTCGTTTTTCTCGCCGTGCCGTCAGCTCGCGCAGGAATTCCGAAAGATACTTTTCCGCCGCCGTGTCGGAGATTTGCGCGATGACGCAGAATTCGTCGCCGCCGATGCGGTAGCAGTAGCCGACCTTGGAGAACACGGCGTAGATCGTGCTGCCGACCTCGGCAAGCACCGCGTCGCCCACGCCATGGCCAAAGGTGTCGTTGACGGACTTGAACTCGTCCACGTCGAAATAGTAGATGACTGCGTGCCCGCGCAACGAGGCGAGACGGCTCTCATAGCTGCGGCGGTTCAGAAGATGAGTCAGCGTGTCGATTTTCTGCGTGAGCTCGGAATACAGGATGTAAACCATCAGAACATCGACCGCTGAGCACGCCCACATGATGCGCACTCCGGCACCGTACTGGAGGAATAGCCCGCAGAAGAAAAAGACCGGCAGGATGATAACGAGCGCCCGATACAGGCCATGATGGTGCGAACTCTCGCTCAGCAGCTGACCAATGAACAGCAGAACGCCGCTGGCATAGGCCAGCACGTAGACCCAGTAAAACGTTTCGTGATGATAAACGTTTTGTGCGTCGACCGAGAAGATGAAGCCGAAGAAAGCCGACAGCACCTCGAGCCCCGCATGGACGCCGATGAGGGTATAAATGAGCTTTTTATGCTTGAGCGGCGTCATCAGGTCGCTGCAGAGCACCGTGATGATCGGCGCTGTGGATAACTCGATGGTCTTAACGAGGATGTGCAGCGTCCGCAGCGACGGATCGGCTCCGTTCATCCAAACGCCGAACCATTCCGATACCATGCATGCGATCACCAGTACGGAGATCGTGTAAACCGTCTGCTTTTTGTCATGCTCCATCAGATCATTGCCGCTCACGAGCATGTCCATGATAATCATAATAAAGACCGAAAGGAAGATGGTAGCCGAGTAGAAATCCGACATGGCGCGAACCTTCCTTTCTGATAGTTATATTCTTACTATATCACAGTTGAGAAAAACTGCAACTGAAAAACGTCGAATCCTGTCGTTTTTCCAAAATTCACACAGAATTTGCCAGCAATTCGCTGTACTGCGCAAGGCTCTGCGTGGCGAGTTGCTGCATCGTCGACCAGTCCGCCGCGCCCGCACTTCCCTGCACCGCCACGGTGCGAAAACCCGCGTCCTTCGCGTTTTGGATCGCCGCAAGCGAGCCGGAAAAGACGATCGTATCGTCCTTTTGCGAGTGCAGGCGCTTCATCGCGCGCTCGAACATCGTGCCGCTGTCCGCCTTGCAGAGCGCGACGGATTCTGTCAGCACGAAGCGGAAATAAGAGTGAAGCCCCGCCTTTTCGAGCGCTTTTTGCGCGTCCTCCGCGCTGAGCGCCGTCACCGCGCCGAGCCACACGCCCTCCATCTTAAAAAGTGAAAGCGCCTTGTCGAGTCCCTCGCGCGCCGCGCCGTCGGGGGTGAAAAGGGTATCGCCCAGTGTAAAGATTGCGCTTTGCAGCCGCATATTCGGTTCCTCCTGCGTTTGAATGATGATTGCCTCTTATTATAATGCGCCCCGCCGTCATTTGCAATCGCGGCGAAGAAGAATATCCTATGCAGCACGGTTCTGTATAAATTTGCGAATACATTCACAAAAGGATCTGAAAGACGGGGGCTTGACGCACTGCTTTGTGAAAAATGATGAACAAAAATACAGATTCAACGCTGAAATTTGGCATGATTAGGCATGAATATTCTCTTGACTATGTATTTTTATTGAGTTACACTAAACCCATCAACTTTCCGCCGCTGTGTGTGGCGGCATAAGACCACTCTGGAGGACGAAAACCATGAAACATTATCCAAACTCTGTCAGCAAAGCGCTCGCGCTGCTGATGGCCCTGGTAATGACGCTCTCGCTCGCGGTCACGTCCGCGTTTGCCGTCAGCTACCAGGACATGAACCCCAAGGACGATGCGCTGCTGGGAACGAAATTCCCGGTCGACGCGACCATCACCCTTGTCACCGATGAAAACGGCAAGGACGTGTCCCTCTCCATCCCCGTGTCCGGCATGACGAAGGATGCGCTCGCCGCGGCCGTCAGCACCGGTACCGTCTCGCTCTCGCTCGAGCGCGACGATTCCCGCCCCTACGTCAACGAGGAGCTGTTCCCCTACGCTTACGCGGGCGGGGATCTTGACAGCTGGATGACCGAGGGCAAGGACGAGCACCAGTTCACAGACATCAAGCTCTCCGCAAGCGAGAAAAACGGCAAGACCGTCCTCGACGTGAGCTTCCACGTGAATAACTACTTCTACTCCACCAACCGCAGAACCGGCGTGACCAGCGTCGACTACAGCGTGCCCCACACCAACGGCGGCTACTACATCGACCTGTGCGGCTACTTTGACCTGACGGCCAAAAATAGCGGCAAGGCGATCGGCTCCGCACCTGTCAAGGTTGCGCCGTATGAAAACTTCAACACCATGTGGGAGATCTACAAGGAGCTCGATACGATCGTGGCGAACGGCACGAAAAACGGTCTCTACGTGGAAGAATTTTCCATGGGCCAGTCCACCGCGGGCCGTGATATGCCCTACCTGATCGTCGCCGACTCCAAGGCGAGCGTGAGCAAGTGGCTCGCCCTGACCGAGCAGGCCGAGACCGATCCCGATGCCGTGCTCGCCCAGATCAAGTCCGGCGCGCTCGACGATATCCGCGTGCCCGTGATGTATTCCAACATCCACTCCAACGAGGTCGCCGCCACCGACGGCGTACTCGACTTCGCCAAGATGATCACGAGCGAGAAGAGCATCGACTACAAGACGCTCACCGGCTTCACCGCTGCGGGCGAAAAAGAACTCAAGGAGGAAATGGGTCCTGTCGGCGCGGAGGACAGCGTCGCCATTCCCGACCTCGTCAAGGATACGGCCAGCTACTTAGGTTACCTGACGGTCGATAACAACGGCAAGTCCGGCAAGGTCGACCTTGAAAAGTATTACACCGTGAAGAGCAACACTGTAAACGTCAAGGACGAGCTGCTGTCCGACGTGTTCTTCATCCTCGTCCCCGAGGAGAATGTCGACGGCCGTACTTACCTGACGAGACATTCCACCAATGGCTATGACCTCAACCGCGACAACTCCTTCCAGACCACGAGCGAGACGGCCAACATGCAGCAGCTCATCGGCACGTTTAACCCCATGTCGCTTGCCGAGTTCCACGGCCGCGTGCAGGCCTTCCAGTGCGAGCCCTGCGATCCCCCGCACGAGCCAAACTTTGAATACGACCTGCTCGCCAATCACCTCATCACCGGCGGCGAGGCGCTGGGCATTGCGGCAGTCGCCAACAACGATGGCTACAACAGCTATGTCATCCCCCAGCGCGATTACCTGAGCTACACCGGCAGCGGCACCGAGACCTACTGGGAAGACCCGTGGGACGATATGTCCACGAGCTACACCCCCCAGTTTGCCATGCTGCAGGGCACCGTTGCCTATACCGTTGAGCTGCCCGCCTACAACGACGATACCGCGCAGGCGGCGCAGTACGGTATCCTCGGCAACGCCGCCTATGTTGCCGCCGAAAAGATCTCCTATCTTGAATCCCAGGTCACCATCTATCAGCGCGGCGTGCACAACCTGAACTCCGACGCTTACAGCATGGTCGGCCAGTGGTTGTGCGACCAGAACGACGTCGAGGGCGCGGAGATGGACGTCTTCCGTCCCGAGTACAACGGTAAGGGGCAGAACGGCAACTTCTATCCCGAGTGCTACATCATCCCGCTCGACGGCAAGAACCAGACCAACCTCCAGGCCGCGGCCGACATGATGGAGTGGCTCACGAGAAACGACGTCAAGGTCAACGTGACTGAAAAGGAATTCACCTATGACGGCGTTACCTACCCCGCCGGTACGATGATCGTCTCGATGTATCAGGCCAAGCGTTCTGTCGCCAACGGCGCGCTGTATGACGGCACGCTCATCAACAGCTGGACGATCCTCTACTCCGAGGGTATCACCTCCTTCAATGAAACGCGCGGCTTCGACATGGTCACCGTGGCCGAGCCCGCCGCCTACAAGAGCATCTCCGCCGTCTGCGGCGACGCGATGGACCACGATGACGCGCTCGCTTACACCAAGGCGCTGACCTCTTACTTCGCGGGCGAGAAGGATAAGGACGTCATCCTCTCCAACGCCTCCGAGGATTCCACCGCCGCCGTCAACGAGCTCTTAAAGGCCGGCAAGACCGTCGGCATGGTCACGAGCGGCGACCACATGGGCGATTTCATCTGCTCCTACGCCGCTTATCAGACCGTCGCGGGCAAGTATCTGCTCTCTGCCATGGGCGTCGACAAGACGAGCGTGAAGGCGAAGATCATCACCAAGTCCCCGACCGTCTACATCTCCGGCACGCCCGCTGAAAGCGAGAAGGGCTTTGTCTACACGCCGCAGATCAGCCAGAGCGCAAGCTGGAACTACGACACCGCCGCGATGAACCTCATGGGCTTCACCACGACCTCCGACGTGACCAAGGCGGACGCCGCCGCAGGTGCGACGAAGCTCGACGCCGCCGCAAAGACCGCCGTGAAAAACGGCCTGCCGTACATCGGTTACAGCTATTCCGCAGCGTCCTCCGCCTCTGACCTCATCGCCGGTGTGGAATACACCGAGCTGGACGGCGCGATGGACTGCCTGACGCCTGTCGTCTATCCCAATAAGACCCTTGTGAACGCGAGCTACATTGCTGACGGCGACGGCATTCTCTATGCCTACGGCCTCGGCTACTTCTCCCAGATCCCCGCTGGCGCAGCGGTGCTCGTCAAGAGCGACAAGACCAGAACGCCGACCGAGGGCTTCGTTCCCACGAATACGGCCGAGCGCGCAGCCGGCTTCAAGGCCTACATGAACGGCGGCGTGCAGGGCTTTGCCTACAAGGAAAACGGCATGAACGTTGTCCTCTTCGCCAACTCCCTCACCCACAAGGTCCACCAGAGAGACGAGTATGCGTACATCAGCAACTTCCTCTTCTCCTCCGTCCTGAGCGACAAGAACTATGACGGCTCTGCGTCCCTGCCCTTTACCGACGTCGCCGACGACGCCTATTACGCCGACGCCGTTGCCTGGGCCGTTGCCAACAACGTCACCTCCGGCGTGAGCGCCACGAGCTTTGTCCCCAACGCGAGCTGCACGCGCGGCCAGATGGTCACCTTCCTGTGGAGAGCCGCCGGTTCCCCCGAGCCCAAGTCCACGACCACCGCGTTCACCGATGTCAAGAGCGGCGCGTACTATGAAAAGGCCGTTGCGTGGGCGGTGGAAAACAACGTGACCACCGGCACGAGCAGCACGACCTTCTCCCCGGATGCTTCCGTCACGCGCGCACAGGCCGTCACCTTCCAGTGGAGAGCGAACGCCAGCCCGGCTGCGGCCAGCGCGAGCAGCTTCACCGACGTCGCCGCGAGCGCCTACTACGCCTCCGCCGTCAACTGGGCGGTCGAGAACAATGTGACCAACGGCACGAGCACGGCCACGTTCTCCCCGAACGCCGACTGCACGCGCGCCCAGATCGTCACGTTCCTCTATCGCGCGATGGCAAAGTAAGCAGTCTCCAAAAACGAAAAATACGCTGTGGATGATTCCACAGCGTATTTTTTGTTGCTTGGATTGCGATTCGTTGTCAATTTTCGCGCAGGACCTCGCACAGCGCCGCGTGCAGGGCGGTAAAGTCGATGGGCTTTGATAAATGCCGCGACACGCCGCAGGCGCGCTCGCGCTCTAAGTCCTGCGCCAGTGCGTTGGCCGTCATCGTCACGATCGGAATGGCGGAGAGTTGGGGGTCATGCAACGCGCGGATGTGCCGCGCCGCCTCGTAGCCGTCCATCACCGGCATCTGCAAGTCCATGAGGACGAGGTCGAAATGATCGGGAACATGCGCGCAGAGCTTGTCGAGCGCCTGCGCGCCGTTGTATGCGTCCTCTGCCTCGCAGCTCGCGCTCTCTAAAAACGAGCGCGCGATGGCGCGGTTGATCGCGTTGTCCTCCACGAGCAGGACGCGCCTGCCGCGCAGCGGTGTCACGGTACTTTTCACTCTCCATCCCTCCGAAACGTTGTTGGTCTGCCGTTCCTACGGGTCCTCTCAAGGTTTTATTGTAACAGATATCTCCAAAATATCAACTAATATGTATAATAAATATTTCTAATGGAAAACTTGCGCCGTGTAAACTATATAGGGCAAAGGAGGCGCGCGGCGTATGTTGGATTTCTCGCAAAGGCTGAAACAGCTCCGCAGGGACAGGCACCTGACGCAGGCGCAGGTGGCAAAGCGCATCGGCGTGACCGCGGCGATGGTCTCGTCGTATGAGACGGATATCCGCCTGCCGTCCTACGAGGTCATGGTGCGTCTGGCGGACCTGTTCGGCGTCACAGTGGACTACCTGCTCTGCCGCCAGGACAAGCGCTTTCTCGACATCTCCGATTTGAGCGAGGAGGAGGCCGCGCTCGTGTGCGGCATGGTGGAGCTGCTGAAGAAAAAAGACGGAAAGAAGTAGAAGAGACGCTTTTGCAGTGAGCGTCTCTTTTTTGCTGCCATCAGAGCTCTTGGCGCCGCTTCCCCGTTGCAATATCGGGGGAAAACCGGTATAATGGCGGTGAGAAATAGCCGACACGGTCGGCAGTATGAGGAGGACGAGACCATGTTCAGACCTGTTCGCAAAAAGGCAAACGAGATCAGCGTGGAGGAGGCGAAAAAGCTCCTGCACGAGGCTCGCCGCGGCGTGCTGGCCGTCAGCGGAGACGACGGCTACCCCTACGCGGTGCCCATCAACTACCTGTACGACGAGGACGCGCAGGAGATCATTTTCCATGGCTCCAAGGTCGGCCACAAGGTGGATGCGCTCAAGAGAAGCGACAAGGTCTGCTTCACTGTGTACGGCGACGAGACCGTCGAAACGGACGAGGCCTGGGCCCCGTTTTTGAAGAGCGCCGTCGTCTTCGGCCGCTGCCGCCTCGTCGCGGACCGCGGCGAGAGCGACGCGCTGTGCAAAAAGTTCGCGATGAAATACTACCCCACCGAGAAAATGGTTGACGACGAAGTCGCCGCCTCCGGCAAGGCCGTCCAGATGTTCCGCATCAGCATCGACCACATCAGCGGCAAAAAGGTGCAGGAGAGGTAATGAAAAAAGAGACGCGAAAGCGTCTCTTTTTCATTGCGATAAAATACTATCAATTTGCTGAGAAAATATAAGGAAAGCACTGTAAAGCAAAAAACTATCATTTTTTGATAACAAGAAAAAACCCTTGAAATCATAGCGATTTCAAGGGTTTGGTGGAGACTGCTGGACTCGAACCAGTGACCTCCTGCGTGTGAAGCAGGCGCTCTAACCAGCTGAGCTAAGCCTCCAAGTTGGTGACCCGTACGGGATTCGAACCCATGTTACAGCCGTGAAAGGGCCGTGTCTTAACCACTTGACCAACGGGCCATATGAGACACGGGATGCTTTCGCATCCCGTGCTACATGGTAGCGGCACCTGGATTTGAACCGGGGACACTGCGGGTATGAACCGCATGCTCTAGCCAGCTGAGCTATGCCGCCAAATATTCCTGCTCGACAGGACAGAAGCTACTATACCAAATGAGGAGGCCTTTTGTCAATAGTTTGTCCAAAAATTTTTGCGATTTTCCAAAATCGGGGAGAGGGGCGCGCCCTCTCCCCCGCTTTTCATCGGCGAACGACGTTTTTTCCCTCCGACCAGACGGAGACGATGTTGTGCCGGTGCATCATGTAGATCGCGCGCTCGAAGCGCTCGCGCACCGTGAGCGGGTGCGCGGCTTCGGTGAAGTCGGCATCGTCGAGCACAATGGCGTGGAGCTTGTCGCCGGGGACAAAGCCGCCGTGCCCGCCGAAATACTCATGCCCCGCGCTGGAGCCGAGGTAGTAGCCATCCTCGACGGTCAGAAATTCGTCCTTCCCGTCGGTCTGCATGTGGCGGAACTTCGACGCGCGGATGGACATGGTGATGACCTTGTTCATTGCCAGCAGCGCGCCGCCTGCGATATCCGACCCGAGCGTGACGAGGTTGCCCTCGCGCAGCAGCGTCCGCACGGGCGCGACGCCCGAGCAGATGTTGATATTCGACCCCGCGCAGTGCGCCGTGACGACGCCATGCTCGCGCATCGCCTCGCGCTCGCGCTCGTCGGAGTGGACGCAGTGCGCCATGACGGTGTGGTCCTTCCACAGCCCCGCGCGGTCGTAGCTCTCCCAATACTGCGCACAGTCGGGGCAGAGCTCTTTGACCCACGCGATCTCACCCTTATTTTCAGACAGGTGCGATTGGACGTACAGCCCGCGCTCCGCGGCGAGCTTGCCGAGCCAGCTCATCAGCTCGTCGGTGCACGATGGGGTGAAGCGCGGCGTCAGGATGGGCTTGACGGTCTTAAAGCGCCCGCACGCATCCAGCCAGCGCAGCGTTTCGCGCTTGGACTGCTCGGTCGTTTCCTGAAGCTCGGGGCTGCCGTTGCGGTCCATGTTGACCTTGCCGACATAGCCCGTGACGCCCGCCTTTTCGAGCTCTTCCATCAAAATGAGCGTCGCGTCCGTGTGGAGGGAGGAAAACATGCAAACGCGCGTCGTGCCGCTCGTGATGAGGTCGCTCGCGAGCTTTTTGTAAATGCGGCGGGCGTAGTCGCTGTCTTCAAAGCGCGCCTCGGTCTTGAACGTGTAGGTGTTGAGCCAGTCGATCAGCGGCAGGTCCATGCCCATGCCGAGCATGGGGTACTGCGGCGCGTGCAGGTGCATGTCGACGAAGGACGGCATGATGAGGCTATCGCCGTAGTCGATGACTTCCGCGTCGGCGCTTTGCGGCACGGCCTTTTCAACGCTTTGGATGCTGCCGTCGTCATGCAGGACGAGGCAGCCGTGCTCGACGATCTCGAGCTTGCCGAGCGCCGGTGCGGAAACGAGATTGCCCTTGAGGATCTTCATATCAGTCACTCCTGTTTTAGCTTTGTGCAAAAGAAAAAGCGCCCCGCCCGGGGACTTCTCCCCCGGCTGAGCACTCATAGCAGAGCCTTTCGGCGGCTCCGTAGAAACTTTCGCGCCATGTAAGCGAAACTATATGAGTTTTTCTCCGCTGTCATCACCATACCACGCGAACGCGAAAATTGCAAGCGAAAAGCGGCGGGCGCGCTATGTCATATCGGCGCAAGTGCGCACATAGGATTGTCCCAAGAGGTGAAACGCGATGCAAAAGAAACGGACAGGACGGATGCTGTGTTCGCTCGCGCTCTCGGCGGTGACGCTCTGGGGCGTGAGCGTCACGGCACCGGCGAAGGACGCGCGCGACGCGCTCCGCTCGCTCAAGGACGAAACGCTGGGCGTGATGCTGCTGAGATATGAGCGCGGCGACGGTGGCGAGGACTTTCTCAGCCTGCGAACGTCGCTCGCGCTGCACGCGACGCCGCTTCTGCGCGAGGGCGAGGAAACCATCGCGCAGGCATGGTCGGCAGAGCTTGAGCAAAAGCCCGATGACAGCGCGGGCGAAACGGGCGACGCGCAGGACAGCGAGGGCACGGTGCTCACGCAGGAGGAGACGCCGGACGAGATCGCCGTGACGGAAAACGGCTCGCCCGCCCGCACGCTCAAGGCGTCCGACCCCTCGGGCTATACGGTATTCGGCAATGTGTACATCAACAACGGCTCGGATGCCGCGCTCGACGCCTCGATGCTCTCGGGCGATTATGCAGCAAAGCTCGGTGCGGAGGGGCCGCAGGTGCTCATCATCCACACCCACGGCTCGGAGAGCTACACCATGCCGCCGGGGCAGGAATACGACGTGTCCGACACGTTCCGCACGCTGGACACGAACTGCAATATGATCCGCATCGGCGACGAAATGGCGCAGGTGATGACCGACGCGGGCATTAGCGTCGTGCACGACCGCTCGCTCTACGACTATCCGAGCTATTCGGGCGCGTACAACCGCTCGCTCGCGTCGATCGAAAGCTACTTGCAAAAGTACCCCTCGATCTCGTTCGTGCTCGATGTGCACCGCGACGCGGTGCAGGACGCGAACGGCCAGCAGTTCAAGCTGCTGTGCGGCGAAGATAAAAACGCCGCACAGCTCGAATTCGTCATCGGGTCGAACGGCGGAGGCCTGAGTCACGATCTCTGGCGCGAGAACTTAAAGCTCGCCTGCGCCGTGCAGGAAACCCTGTACAAAGACTATCCGACCCTCATGCGCCCCGTCACCGTGCGCAACTCCCGCTACAACCAGCACATGACGACGGGCTCGCTCCTTGTTGAGGTCGGCACGGCGGGCAATTCGCTCGAAGAAGCCGTCAACGCCGCGCGGCTTTTTGCCGCGGGCTTTGCCAAAACGATACAAAACGGGACGTAATGGCGCTCTCGCCGCCAAAATAGACGGAAAGAGGCAAAAAAAGCACAAATTCTTGTCAAAGTTGCCGTGTTGCATTCTGCACAAAAATCCTGTTAAATGGAAGTTACCATTTCAATCGAAAAATTTCGTCAGAAATTATTTTTTCAGGAGGGGTAATTCCATGGAGCTTCTTCAGGAGCGCATCCGCCGCGAGGGCAGAGTCCTGCCCGGCAACATCGTCAAGGTCGACGGTTTCCTCAACCACCGCGTCGACACCCGTCTGCTCGAGGACATTGCGGACGAGTTCGCCAAGTATTTCGACACCAGCAAGATCACTGTCGTTCTGACGGCGGAGGCCAGCGGCATCGCGCTTGCGACCATCTGCGCGCAGAAGTACGGCGTCCCCATGCTCTTTGCCAAGAAGGCCAAGAGCGACAACATCGAAAGCGGCCTGTACCAGAGCGAGGTCTTCTCCTACACCTACAAGAAGAGAGTCACGCTGCTCGTCTCTCAGGAGTGGCTGAACGCGGACGACCACGTGCTCATCATCGACGACTTCATGGCCAACGGCTTCGCCGTGCAGGGCCTTGTCGATATCGTCAACGAGGCGGGCGCGAAGCTCGAAGGCATCGGCATCGCCGTGGAAAAGGGCTTCCAGGGCGGCGGTGACCGCTTCCGCGCGAGCGGTATCCCCTACAAGGCGCTCGCCGTCATCGAAAAGGCGGACGAGAACGGATTTGTTTTCCGCGAGGAATAAGTTCTTCAAAAAAGAGAGGCTGGCCATTTGGCCAGCCTCTCTTTTTTGAGGGGGGATGGCATCCCGCTGCGTGCATAATTCGCCCGCCATTGGCGGGCGATTTCCACACTTGCGGGCTGAGAGGAATTTTTCCGACGCGCATGTCGTCGGAAAAATGATTAAGATCATTTGCCGCCTGCGGGCGGCAAAGTCTGTGGCGCTGGCGCCTGTTTTCTGCCCATTCGGGCAGAAAATGCGGCGGGTGGTGGACGGGAGAGGGTGCGTCGATTTTTAGTGCGGGGGCCTGTTCGCTGCCGGAGGCAGCGAATGCGGCACGGGAGGGATTTTGCCTGTTTGCCGGAGGCGGCAAATGCGGCGGGAAAAATTACAGTTAGTTGCCGTTCATTGCTTCTGTGGGGACATAGTAGTTTTCTGAGACGATGATCGTGCCGTCGTTCAGGGTGACCATCATGCGGTCCATGTCTTTGTCGATGTCGATGCTTTTCACGTCGAGCTGTGAAAAGTTGCCCGCGTAGAAAAATGTGAGGATCGGATACTCGTTGTCCCCCCAGTTGATCCTGGCTTCGACGCCGTCTCTGCACGAGGGCTCGTAGCCGTCCATGGCAAAGGTCCCGACAAAGCTGGTGGAGGACCACGTCTTTTTGAGCGTGCCGGAAATGGTGATGGAGGAGGGCGCGTAAGTCGTGCGGTTGTCTTCGCAGACCCTTGCGGGAACGGTTTTGTCAATAGTTTTTCGCGTCCCGCGGATGCCGAGCAGGACGATCGCGCAGAGGACGGCAACCAGAAGAATGAGGGCCGGTTTTCTCTTTTTGCGGTTCATCGTGTGTGTCTCCTTGTCCTATTAAATTTTGATGTGAAATTGTACCTCAAAAAAGCGTGCAAACCAACGCGAGGGCGGCGGAGAGGGGGATGTAGAGCAGAAAGTGCGTAAGATGCGCTTTTTTGTTGTACCCGAACAGCTGCGGGCCGACGATGCCCTTGACCTCGGGGTAAAAATACGGGAAGAAGTTCGAATGGCACAGCAGCACCCAGTCGAAAAAGAGAATGTCGTAGGCCTCCATGACATAGAGGATCACGAGATACCGCGTGAAAAACGCGCCGAAGGTGAAACCGTTCCGAACGCCGTCCCACGCGGCGAGGACTGCCGCATCGAGAAACAGCAGCATCGCCAAGATGCCGAGGCACCAGCCGAGGATATGCGCGCCGCGGAAGCGCTCGGCTTTTCTCTCAGGCACGGCATCGAAGACCTCTTTCGGCGCGGAAGCGAAGAATTTCTTCTCCTGAATGAGCCCGACGCCGGCGTACAGCAGGAGAAAATACGCCGCCATGACGAGAAACGATGCAAGCAGGGTGATCTTCATTTCTGTTGATGCCTCTTTTGCTGTCGGTTTTTGATGCCTTACAGCCGGTAGAGCGCGGGCCGCCGGTCGTGAAAAACGGGGACGGCTTTGCGGAGTGGCGCGATGGAGGAAAGGTCCAAGTCAGCGGTGACGATCTCCTCTTCCCCGCCGCCCTGGGCTAAGACCGCGCCCAGCGGGTCGAGGATGCGCGAAAAACCGCCATACAGCGTGCCGTCGCGCTCGCCGCAGGCGTTGCACGAGACGACAAAGAGCTGGTTTTCGATCGCGCGGGCGGCGGTGAGTGTTTCCCAGTGGTACTGCCGCGCGGCCGTCCACTGGGCGGGCAGGAACATGACCTGCGCTCCGCGCAGCGCCAGCGTGCGCCACAGCTCGGGAAAGCGCACCTCGTAGCAGATGAGAAGGCCGCAGCGCACGCTATCCAGCGTGAAGGTGACGAGGTGATCGCCGGGAGTGTAGACCTCGTGCTCGCCCATCGGCGTGAAGGGATGGGTCTTGTCGTATTCGGAGATGCACGCGCCCGCGCGGTCAAAGACGCAGGCGGTGTTGTAGATCTTGCCATTGCGGAGATTCGACACGCTTCCCGCGACGATGTTGACGTTCAACTCGCGCGCGAGCGGGGAAAAACGAGCGCGCACGGCCTTTGCGTTTTCATCGCACGATGCGGCAAGGTCGCCTGCGGGCATGAAGCCCGTGTTCCACGTCTCGGGCAGGACGACAACGTCGGGGCCGTTTTCCCCGACAGCGCGGCGCACGAGCGCCTCCGCGCGGTCAAAGTTCGCTTTGCTCTCCAGCGAGCGCATATTCATCTGGATCACGCTGACCTTCATGGTGGTGTCCTCCAAAATCGTTTTGATACGGTCATTATACGAAAAGAAAGCCTGCATTGCAATGCACAACAAAAAGAGGACGGCAAATGCCGTCCTCTCGTTTGTAAAAGCGTCGCAGACTTTGCGCCGCGCACGGCGCAAATAAATTGAAATCGTTTTTTGGAACGACATGTGCGTGCCAAAAAACACTTTGCACGGAGCGAACGTGCGCGCCTTTGGCGCGTGCGCTGAGCGCAGTGAAATTCTGCTCAAAAAACTGACTTTGTCAGTTTTTTGAAGTGCGCAGCGCTCTGATTGCATTGAGAACCGCTAAGACCATCACGCCGACGTCGGCGAAGATGCCCATCCACATGTTGGCAATACCGATGGCGACGAGCAGCAGGCACGTCAGCTTTACGCCGAGTGAGAAGACGATGTTCTCGTACACGATGCGGATGCACTTGCGCGAGATATGGATGCCCTTGGCGATCTTCATCGGATCGTCGTCCATCAGCACGACGTCCGCTGCCTCAATGGCGGCGTCGGAGCCCATCGCGCCCATCGCGATGCCGATATCCGCGCGGGAGAGCACGGGCGCGTCGTTGATGCCGTCGCCGACGAAGGCGAGGCAGTCATCCTTGCCCTTTTCACCCAGCAGGCGCTCGAGGCGCGCGACCTTGTCGCCCGGGAGCAGTTCCGCGTGGACCTCGTCGACGCCGAGCTCCTGCGCGACGTGATCGGCGACTCTCTGAATGTCGCCCGTGAGCATGACGGTCTTCTGCACGCCCGCGCGCTTGAGGGCCGCGATGGCGTCGCGCGCGTCGTTCTTGACGACATCGGAGATCACGATGTGGCCGGCGTACACGCCGTCGACCGCCATGTGGACGATCGTGCCGACGCTGTGGCAGTCCTGCCACTTGATGCCGAGCTCATCCATGAGCTTGCCGTTGCCCGCGGCCACACTGTGGCCGTCCACGGTCGCGACCACGCCGCGGCCGCCGCGCTCTTCGATGTCCGTCACGCGGGAGCGGTCGAGCTCCACGCCGCAGGCCTTTTGCAAGCTCTTGCTGATGGGGTGCGAGGATGCGCACTCGGCGAGTGCCGCGTATTCAAGCAGCTTGCGGTTCTCCATCGGGCTGTGGTGCACGCCCGTGACCTCGAACACGCCCTGCGTGAGCGTGCCGGTCTTGTCGAAGACGACGATCTTGGTTTTCGACAGGGCCTCTAAGTAGTTCGAGCCCTTGATGAGAATGCCCTCGTGACTCGCGCCGCCGAGGCCCGCGAAGAAGCTGAGCGGGATGCTGATGACCAGCGCGCAGGGACACGAAATGACAAGGAACGTGAGCGCGCGGTAGACCCATACGCCCCACGAGGCGGCATTGCCCATCAAAAGGTTGATGACCGGGGGCAAAATGGCCAGCGCCAGCGCGCTGTAGCACACGGCGGGGGTGTAGACGCGGGCAAAGCGGGAGATGAACGCCTCGGAGCGGGACTTGTGCGAGCTGGAGTTTTCCATCAGCTCCAAAATCTTGGACACCGTGGACTCGCCGAAGGCCTTCGTTGTCTTGACCTTCAGAACGCCCGTCATGTTGATGCAGCCGCTGATGACCTCGTCGCCGGTCATCACGTCGCGCGGGAGGCTCTCGCCCGTCAGCGCCGCGGTGTTGAGCGTGGACGAGCCCTCGACGATCTCGCCGTCGATAGGAATTTTCTCGCCCGGCTGGACGGTGATGACCGTGCCGACGGCCACGTCGTCGGGGTCGACCTGCTCGAGCTTGCCGTTGCGCTCGATGTTCGCGTAGTCGGGGCGGATGTCCATGAGCGCCGTGATGTTGCGGCGGGACTTGCCGACGGCGTAGCTCTGGAACAGCTCGCCGATCTGGTAGAACAGCATAACGGCCACGGCCTCGTCATAGTCGCCGCTCTTTTCATAGATGGCGAGCGCGATGGCGCCGATCGTGGCGACCGCCATCAGGAAGTTTTCGTCGAACACCTGATGGTTGCAGATGCCCTTCCATGCCTTGCGCAGAATGTCGTAGCCGATGGTGACATAGGCGGCGAAGTAGAGCACGGTGGAGACGAGCATCGGCATGGGAATGAATTTCGCGGCGAGGAACAGCACCGCCGCGATCAGAATGCGGTAAAGCATCTTTTTTTGCTTTTTCGTCATAAAGATGACCTCCTTGAAGGGGAGAATTTGAATTTTGCCTAAGAAAGCGCCCCGGCGCGTTCGTCCGGGGCGTGAGAGGGAGAAGATATCTTACAGATAGATCTCGCAGTCGTCCTCGACCTTCTTGCAGTTCTTAAGGACGGCCTTCATCACGGCCTTGGGGTCCTGACCCTCGGCGAACTCGACGGTCATCTTCTGGGTCATGAAGTTCACGACGGCGTCGGCAACGCCCTCGGTCTTCTTGGTGGCTTCTTCCATAAGGTTGGCGCAGTTGGCGCAGTCGACTTCGATCTGATAGGTCTTTTTCATGGTATGTTTCTCCTTTTCGGCACAAAATATTTAACGATTAAGTGCTTGTTTAATCTTGATGACCGTACTATAATGTCCGCAAAGGCAAAAGTCAAGGGCTGCACGCGTGTCTCTTCCGTTCGGGCGAAACAAACTTCCAAACGGGATACAGACGCGCCCACAGGCCCCAAAAAGAAAGGCGGAACAACGATGAGTGAAGTGCATTTACCTCACCAGCACAGCGACGAGGGCACGATGCGGGAGCTGCAGGAATCGGTGGAGTCGATCGGCAGCTTCCAGACCGTGGCGGACGTGTTCAAGCAGCTCTCCGACAGCAGCCGCGTGCGCATTTTCTGGCTGCTGTGCCACTGCGAGGAGTGCGTCATCGACCTCTCCGCGATGGTCGGCATGAGCTCGCCCGCGGTGTCGCACCATTTGAGGCAGCTGCGTGAGAGCGGACTTCTCGTCTCGCGCCGCGTGGGGAAAGAGGTCTACTACCGCGCGTCGGACAGCGAGCAGGCGCAGCTATTGCACCGCATGATCGAGCGCACGATGGAAATTTCCTGTCCCGAGGAGGAGAGCAAGGCCGCCACCGGCGCGCCGCACCTGCCCCCGCTCGACGCCGAGGTGTACGAGGGCGGCGGCACGAGTGAGCAGATCGAGACCATCCGCGCCGTGCACGACTACCTGACGCAGCACTTAGACAGCCGCACGACGATCGACGAGCTGTCGCGCATGTTTTTGATGAACCCCTCAACGATGAAGGCGCTCTTCAAGTCCGTCTACGGCAGCTCGCTCGCCTCGCACGTCCGCGAGCACCGCATGCAGCACGCGGCAAAGCTGCTGCTAGATGGCGACGAGAACGTCGCGCAGGTCGCGCGCGCCGTCGGCTACGAGAGCCAGAGCAAGTTTTCCACCGAATTCCACAAGGCTTTCGGCGTCCTGCCGACGGAGTACCGGAAAGTGCAGAAAAGGTAGTTAGATAAGCGCGAACGTCCCTGCTTCCCACGGTGTTTCGCGGAAGCCGACGCGCCAGTCGACGTGGTCGACCGCCGCAAAGTGCAGCGACGAGCACGCGGTGTGGAGCTTCCCCTGCGCCGCTTCGCCCACAACGATGGCGACCGGCCCGTCCGCGCCGCCGATGATGCCGAAGCAGAAAGCGTTCTGCGCCTCGGGCGCAAAGAAAGCGGTCTCACGTTTGACCTGGCGCGGGCGGTCGCTCTCGGCGCAGTCCTCGACGAAGATCGAGTTTTCCGGCGGCTCGGGCATGAGCGTGTAACTGATGGCCGTGAAGTGCGTCGGATAGTCGAACCGCGGGTCGAGATTCATCCGCTCGCGCGGCAGCTCCTGCGGCTCGACCTCCTGCACCGTGAGAAGATACTCCGTGCCGCGGTAGGAGAAGGCGAACGTGTTGCCCGCCCTGTCCGCGCGGAAGCGCGCCCCGGGGACGCGCACCTCATCCGCCGTCATCGTGACGGCGAGTGATTTGAGCTTTGGCGCGCGCTTCGTGACGAACGGGAACGCCGCGCGGCGGATGCTCCAGCCATACGCGCGGTCGAGGCCGTAGTGCGCCATGGCGGGCTCTGCGTCGGCGCAGAAGCCGGGCTGCTCCGGCAGGAAGATGACGCCGCAGCCGTGGCTCGTGCGGAGCTTCGCACCGTTCAAGGTGAGGCTGGGGGTAAAACCGAGGCTGAGCGGGTGCTCGCGCTCCATCTGTTCGCGTTCGTCGCGCGAGAAGTCGATGGACTCGTCGCTTTCGGGATCGATCCCCCACTTTTCCATAAAGCCGCGCAGCGCGGAAGCCTCCGTGCGCATACAAAAATCAACGACAATGCCCTTTGAACAAACGTAAACCGACGGCACGAACCAGTCGCGCCCCGCCCACGAAAACCACTTTTGTACGCTCATCTCCCTGCCCGCGCGCTTGCGCCCGTGGTGGCCCCAAAAGCTGCCGTCAAAGTAGACCTTCCAGTCCTCTTTCTGTTCGGGCGCGTCGGGATTCATTTCGGGGTCGTAGAAGTCCTCGGTGAATTTGAGCTTGCTGAGATCGAACTCCGCTTGCAGCTCGCGCAGGTATTGCCACGGCCGCTCCATCGGCGTGAGAGAAAAGACTGTGGTGATCTGCGAGAGCACCGCCTGCTGCTCGTCCGTCGGCGGATTCTCGGCAAGGAAGGCGTCGAATTGCGCCTCGTCCCACTGCCACGCCTGCTCGAGCGCCGCACTGTCGCCGGCCGCGAGCAGCAGGCGCAGAAAATCGCTGAAATCGCGCGCGATGACGTGCACGCAGTCCTTGCCGCCGTTCATCGGGCTCACGGCGAAGACCGTTTCGCCAAAACCGCGGACAAAGCAGAAGTGGATGCCGTCCACGCCCGCCCAGCCGAAGATAGAAGCACCCTTTGGCGTGCAGAAATAGGGATCGTTGTCCTCCCGCCGCATCACGCTGAGAGACGATAAGTCAAGATGCTTGCGCAGAAATTTTTGATAAAACGCCGCCATGGAAAGACCTCCTTTGGAGTTCAGGTTTTCCATAGCATACCACACGGGTGCGGAAAAGTCACCGGAATTGTAAAAGCTGTGGATTTTTCGCGCCGGAAGCCGCGCCGCGGCCTTGCCACGCTCTCGCGAACATGATATACTATATTGCTAAACTATCGAGATTCGGGAGGAAACATCCCTTGGAACGCAAAGAAGTCATCGTCAGCGAGCAGGAGCTCGCGCGTCAGAAGGAATTTACGCGCAAGATGCGCGAGATGAACGACCGCCGCACCCGCACGCCGCTCGCGCTGGTCGACACGTTCGGCTGCCAGCAGAACGTGGCAGACGGCGAGGTGCTCATGGGCATGCTGCGCGAGATGGGCTACGAGCTCACGCGCGACGAGAATCAGGCCGACGTCATCCTGCTCAACACCTGCGCCATCCGCGAGCACGCGGAAAAGCGCGTTTACGGCCACTTGGGCCGCCTCAGCCACACGAAGGCCGCCAAGCCAGACCAGATCATCTGCCTCTGCGGCTGCATGGCGCAGCAGAAGGTCGTGGCCGACAAGGTAAAAAATTCTTACCACCACGTCGACCTTGTGCTCGGCCCCCAGGCCGAGTGGCGCCTCCCCGAGCTGCTGCACGAGGTGTACACGAAGAATAAGCGCGTTTTCTCCATCGAGAACGAGCACGGCCGCATCGCCGAGGATCTCCCCATCGTGCGCGAGGGCGGCGTGCGCGCGTGGGTGAGCATCATGTACGGGTGCAATAACTTCTGCTCGTACTGCATCGTGCCCTACGTCCGCGGCCGCGAGCGCAGCCGCGAGCCGGAGAAGATCATCGAGGAGTGCCGCGGCCTGATCGCCGAGGGCTATAAGGAAATTACGCTGCTCGGCCAGAACGTGAACAGCTACGGCAAGGACTTGGGCACCGATTACGACTTTGCCGATCTTCTCGCCGCCATCAACGCCATTCCCGGCGACTATTGGCTCCGCTTTATGTCGAGCCAGCCGAAGGACGCGACCAACAAACTTTTCGACACGATGGCACGCTGCGAGCACGTTGCAAAGCAGCTCCACCTCCCCGTCCAGTCCGGGTGCGACCGCGTTCTGAAAGCGATGAACCGCCCCTATACGCGCGCAAAGTACGAGGAAATGATCGCCTACGCGCGAAGCGTCATGCCAAGCATGGTGCTCACGAGCGACGTCATCATCGGCTTCCCGGGAGAGACCGAGGACGAAGCGATGCAGACTGTCGATCTTGTAGAAAAGACGCAGTTCGACGCGCTCTTCACCTTCATTTTCTCCCCGCGTCCCGGCACGCCAGCGGCGAAGATGGACGACCCCGTCTCGCGCGAGGAAAAGCAGGTCTGGTTTGAAAAGCTCGTCGACGCGCAGAACGCCATCAGCGCGAAAAAGCACGCAGCCTACATCGGCAGGACGGTCAAGGTGCTGGTCGACGGCGAGAGCGACGACGAGGCCTTCCCCCTCGCCGCGCGCACGGAGGGCAACCGCCTCGTGCGCATGAAGGGCGACAAGGCGCTCATCGGCACGTTTGCCAAAGCGAAGATCACCGACAGCAACACCTGGGCGCTCTACGGCGAAGCGGTAGAGGAATAAAGAAAAGGGGGCTTTTTGATGAAAGTCGTCATTTTGATGGAAAACAGCACGTGCAGAGACACCGTCGCCTGCGCGCACGGCCTGTCGATGTATATTGAGACAGACAAGCACAAAATTCTTTTCGACATGGGCCCCGACGCGCAGTTTATCGACAATGCCAAGGCGCTCGGCGTCGATTTGACGCAGGTCGACATCGCCTTTTTGTCCCACGCGCACAACGACCACTGCGGCGGCCTCGAAGCGTTCTTGAAGCTGAACGACCGCGCCAAGGTCTATATGCAGAAGGCCGTCTGGGGCCAGTACTACGTCGTCACGCCCAGCAAGTGCGCCTACATCGGCATGGACGCGGTGCTCAAGAATTACGAGGACCGCTTCGTTCTCTGCGATGGCGTGCAGAAGCTTGACGAAGAACTGACGGTTTTCTCCGCCGTTCCGGGCCGCGAGCTGTGGAGCGGCGCGAACGACACGCTGCGCGAGAAGATCGGCGACGACTATCCGCGCGACACGTTCCGCCACGAGCAGGATCTATTGGTCACGGAAAACGGCAAGACCGCGCTGTTCGCGGGCTGCGCGCACTGCGGCATCGTGAATATCCTGAAAAGCGCCGAGGACGTGCTCGGCAGAGCGCCCGACGCGGTGTTTGCGGGCTTCCACCTCTATAACCCCTCGCTCGGCAAGAGCGAGCCGGACGAGCTGGTCGACGCCGTGGGCGAAAAGCTGCGCGGCGACAAGGTCGCGCACTACTTCACGGGCCACTGCACGGGCAAGGAAGCCTATGAAAGATTGAAACGTAAGCTCGGCGACCGCCTCGGCGAAATGCCCGCGGGCTCCGACTTTACCGTGTAAATTTTAGATTTTAGAGAGAGAAAGAAAGCGAGGACGAATCATGGCCGAGATCACGCCGATGATGAAGCAGTATTTGGAGATCAAGGAACAGAATAAGGATTCGATCCTCTTTTTCCGCTTGGGCGACTTCTACGAGATGTTCAACGAGGATGCTCAGCTCGCCTCGCGCGAGCTTGACCTGACGCTGACGACCCGCGACCGCGGCAAGGCGGCGGAGGATCAGACGCCGATGTGCGGCATTCCCTATCATTCGAGCGACGCCTACATCGCGCGCCTGATCGCCAAGGGCTACAAGGTCGCCATCTGCGAGCAGACCGAGGACCCTGCGCTCGCCAAGGGCCTTGTCAAGCGCGATATCATCCGCGTCATCACGCCCGGCACGGTCATCGACAGCGCATGCCTCGACGACCGGCGCGGCAACTTCCTCTGTGGCATCTTTTTGGACGGGCAGAACGCCGGCGCGGCCTTCTGCGACATGACGACCGGCCACACGCACGTGACCGCCTTTTCGGGCGACGAGCGCGCAGAACACCTGTATAACGAGTTATCCCGTTTCTCCCCCGCCGAGGCGGTGCTGAGCGCGGGTGCTTACGACAACGGCGAGCTGGTCGAATACCTTCGCGATAAGCTGTCCTGCGCGGTCGAGCGCGGCGAGAACCGCTTTGAGCTCAAAGCGTGCGAAAAAGCCATCCGCGCGCAGTTTGGCGAGGAGCACTTTGCAAGCCTTCCGCGCAACAACCCCGCCGCGTCGCTCGCACTGGGCGCGCTGCTCTCATACCTGCACGAGACGCAGAAGACCGATCTTTCCTACATCAAGGACTTGGAATACTACGAGCAGGGCCGCTTCATGGAGCTTGACCTCTCCGCGCGGCGCAATCTGGAGCTGACCGAGACCATCCGCGCCAAGGAAAAGCGCGGCAGCCTCCTCTGGGTGCTCGACAAAACGAAGACCGCCATGGGCGCGCGCAATCTGCGCGCATGGCTGACGCGCCCGCTGCGCGACGTCGCGGCCATCGAGCGCAGACTTGGCGCGGTCGAGGCGCTGACGAAGAACACCGTCGCGCGCGAAGAGCTGATTCTATCGCTCTCCGGCATCAGCGACATGGAGCGTCTCATCGGCCGCATCGCCTACGGCACGGCGGGCGGACGCGACTTTGCGTCGCTGCGCAACTCCATCGAGCGCATCACGGAGGTCAAAGCCCAGCTTACGGCGTTCACGACGGGCAGGCTGCATGAGTTAGACAACGAGCTCGACACGCTCACCGACGTGGCGCAGAGCATCCGCGACACGCTCGTCGATGAGCCACCGTTTTCCGTGCGCGAGGGCGGCTTCATCCGCAAGGGCTTCAATGCCGAAGTCGACCGCCTGCACGAGATTTTGTCGGGCGGCAAGGGGCTTCTCGCCGACATCGAGACGCGCGAGAAGGAAAAGACCGGCATCCGCACGCTGAAGATCGGCTACAACAAGGTCTTCGGCTACTATATCGAGGTCTCGAATTCGTTCAAGGACCTCGTCCCCGACACTTACATCCGCAAGCAGACGCTCGTGAACGGCGAGCGCTACATCACCGAGGAACTTAAAAACCTTGAGCAGGAGATTTTGACCGCGGGAGATCGCGACAAGGCGCTCGAATTTGAAATTTTCACCGCCCTGCGCGAGTCCGTCACCGCCGAGAGCGTGCGCATCCAGCGCGCGGCGGGGCTCATCGCCGAGCTCGACACGCTCTGCTCGCTCGCGTCCGTCGCGGTGAACAACAACTATTGCCGTCCGAGCGTGGACGACAGCGGCGTCATCGAAATTCACGACGGCCGCCACCCCGTCGTCGAGCGCGTGCTCAAGGACGCGCTCTTCGTCCCGAACGACACCTATATGGGCGAGCGCGAGGACCGCGCCGCCATCATCACCGGCCCCAACATGGCCGGTAAGTCGACCTACATGCGTCAGGTCGCGCTCATCACGCTCATGGCGCAGATCGGCTCGTTCGTACCCGCGAAAAGCGCGCGCATCGGCGTAGTCGACCGCATCTTCACGCGTATCGGCGCGAGCGACGACCTCGCCGGCGGCCAGTCGACCTTCATGGTCGAGATGACCGAGGTGAGCGAGATCTTGCATCAGGCGACGCCACGCTCGCTGCTCATTCTCGACGAGATCGGCCGCGGCACGTCGACGTTCGACGGCATGAGCATCGCCCGCGCGGTGCTCGAATTCTGCGCCGACCCGAAAAAGCTCGGTGCGAAGACGCTGTTCGCCACGCACTATCACGAGCTCACGGAGCTTGAAGGCATTCTTCCCGGCGTGAAGAATTACAGCATTTCAATCAAAAAGCGCGGCGACGAGCTCATCTTCCTGCGCAAGATCGTCCCCGGCGGCGCCGACCGCAGCTACGGCATCGAGGTCGCAAAGTTAGCGGGCCTGCCGAACGAGGTCGTCAAGCGCGCGAACATCATCCTAAAAGAGCTCGAGCAGGGCGGCGCGTATCAGGCAAAGCCCCGCGAGGAGACCGAGCAGGTCAGTCTCGACGCGATCGGCGAGGCTGAGGTGCTCGCGGCCATCCGCCGCGCCCAGCCGGACACGATGTCCCCCATCGAGGCGATGCAGCTCCTCTACGAGCTCAAGCAGAAGCTCTCGTAATTTCCCCGGAAAAGAGGTCTCCCCATGGCAAAAAAGAAAACCGCCTCCGGCGGCATGAACCGCACCGAGCGCGTCGCCGGAACGATCTTCTTCCTTGTGTATCTTCTGGTGATGCCGCTTTTGGCAACAAGAATATTCGACCTTCTGGAGGTCGTGCTCGACACCACCATCAACGATTCCCTGCGCAATGTGCTCTATTACTACACGCTCTTCGCCGTCACGGTGCTGCTGTTCCACTCCTACCTTGCGCACACGTCCTCGCGCTTTCTCGACAACTTGAACCGCGCGCTTTCAACGATGCTGCTGGGACTTCTCGTCTTCTACGGCGCGAATGAGCTCATATTCCGCGTGTGCAATGTGCTCTTTAACAGCCGCACGAACTTAAACGACATGACCATCGCCGCGCAGGTGGCCTCCGCCCCGCGCATGACGGCTCTGATCGTCGTGCTGCTCGCGCCGTTTGTGGAGGAGGTGCTCTTCCGCGGCCTCGTGTTCGGGTGCCTCAAAGAAAAGAGCAGAATATTCGCCTATATCCTCTCCTGCGCGCTGTTCGCGTTTTTACACGTGTGGACGGCGGCGGTATCCAACTGGGACTTAGGCTATCTCATTTTGATGCTGCAATACCTTGTGCCCGGCCTTGTGTTTGCCTGGGCGTATGAGCATTCGGGCACGCTGTGGACGTCGATCCTGCTCCACATGCTTGTCAATGCCCTTTCCCTTTTCACCATCGCTTCCTAAAAGGAGGAAATCAATGCCCCATATTCAGCAATTATCGCCGCATGTTGCCGACCTCATCGCCGCGGGCGAGGTGGTCGAGCGCCCTGCGAGCGTTGTCAAGGAGCTGCTGGAAAACGCCATCGACGCCGGCGCGCAGAGCGTGACGGTAGAGATGAAAAACGGCGGCATGACCTATCTTCGCGTCAGCGACGACGGCTGCGGCATCGCGCCGAGCGAGCTGCCGACGGCCTTCCTGCGCCACGCGACGAGCAAATTGCGCACGGCGGAGGATTTGGCCGCCATCGGCACGCTGGGCTTTCGCGGCGAGGCGCTCGCGGCGATCTCTTCCGTTTCTCGGCTCGACATTTTCTCGCGCGAGCGCGGCGCGCTCAGCGGAGCAAAGCTCCACCTGGAGGGCGGCGTTCCCGGCGCGGTCGAGGATGCGGGCTGTCCCGAGGGGACGAGCATCATCGTGCGCGACCTCTTCTACAACACGCCCGCGCGCTTAAAGTTTATGAAGCGCGACAGCGCGGAAGCCACGGCCATCGCGGGCCTTGTCGGCCATCTTGCGCTCTCGCATCCGGAGGTGTCGTTCAAGCTCATCAAGGACGGCACGCAGACGCTTTTGACCCCCGGCGACGGCGCGCTGCGCTCCGCCATTTACGCTTCTCTCGGGCGTGAGTTCACGCTCTCGCTTCTTGAGGTCAAGGGTACGGACGGCGACATGGGCGTCACGGGCTTTGTGACCTCGCCCATCGCCTCGCGCGGCACGCGCGGCATGCAGACGTTTTTCGTCAACAGGCGGCTCGTCAAATCCCAGCTTCTCACCGCCGCGCTCGAAGAAGCGTACTCCAACCGCATGATGAAGGGCAAGTTCCCCGGCTGCGTGCTGCTCGTCGAGCTGCCGCGCGACATGGTGGATGTGAACGTCCACCCTGCCAAGACCATCGTGAAGTTCGTGGGCGAAAAGCGCGTGTTTGATCTCGTTTACCACGCGGTCATGGCCGCGCTCGACAAGCGCGAAGAGGCCGAGCGCCCCCAGCCGAAGCCCGCGTCTCAAGTACAGAATCCGCGCGGCGATTTCTTCGCCAACATGACCTCGCAGCAGTACCGCGAGAGCCGGAAGACGGCGGAAAAGCCCGCCTATACACCTGCCGGTGCGCGTCCCGTGTCCGCGCCGCAGAGCGCGCCAGTGAAGCCCGCGCCCGCCCCGCAGTGGCAGACGAGAGTGCCCGCCATCGACACGCAGAGCGGCGGCAAGGCGGCGCTTTCCGACTATGTGCGCCATGAAACGCCCGCGTCCGCGCCGGTACTGTCAGCACAGCAGTCACAGCCTGTGGAAAAGTCTGTCCATTCTGTGGAAAACCATGACGACGAGGTCGTCACGCTGCCGATGCCGGAGGAAAATGCCCGCCCCGTCGTGACCGGCCCAATCATCGGACCGGCGGCGGAGACTGCGGCAGAGCCCGAGCCGGAAGCGCCCGCCGTCCCCGTGTTTGCCCCTGCGAAGCAGGAAGAGCCCGAGATCGAGCAGACGACGTTCGTTCCCCCGTCCGCCGCGCCGTGGCGCATCGCGGGCGAGGTGCTCGACACCTACATCGTCTGCGAGGACGAGGATAAAAATATCTGGCTCATCGACAAGCACGCCGCGCACGAGCGCGTGAATTTCGACCGCATGAAGGCCAACCAGGAGCCACTGATGTGTCAGGCCTTGCTCGCTCCCCTCGTGGCGGAGTTCGCCACCGAGGAGTACAGCGCGCTTGCGGCGAATTTGGACCTTCTGCGCGAGTTCGGCTTTGAGTGCGAGGAGTTCGGCGGCGGGAGCCTCATTCTGCGCGCCATCCCCGCCGATATCGACAGCGGCGACGCCATCCCCGCGCTCGAAGAGCTCGCCGACAAGCTCGTCACCGCCCACACCGCCGACCCCGCCGCCGCGCGCGACGCGCTGCTGCACACGATGGCCTGCAAGGCGGCCATCAAGGGTGGATGGAAGAGCGATTTAAGCGAGCTGCGCGTGCTCGTCGACAAGGTGCAGAGCGGCGAGGTGCAGTTCTGCCCGCACGGACGGCCCGTGAAAGCCAAGCTCACGAAGTACGAGCTCGAAAAAATGTTCAAGCGCGCTTGAGCGCAGGAGGGAGAAAATGAAACTCGTATGCGTCGTCGGCCCGACGGGCTGCGGCAAAACGT
>OCQC01000632.1_pt1 | contig 34151 bp, 27 predicted proteins | sample 1538401 | NCBI WGS metagenome assembly OCQC01 (sample SAMN04571689, study PRJEB22368) | human gut metagenome | biome: human gut; material: stool | host: Homo sapiens | place: Luxembourg | collected 2012-08-03 | reverse complement strand
TGAATACAGAACGGCTGAGAAAACTGACTGAGAATTACGTGGTAAGTAATGAGAAGATAAAATCGGCTCTTGGCATTGACCGGATGCCTGTCCGTGCGGCGGATGGAATAATGAAAACGATTCGCAGTTTCACCACAGGGAGCACAGAGTAACATGGAGTTTTTTTACTGAATAAATAATAGAGAGTGTATTATATTATAGTTTTGGTTCTGCTATTTGTGGCAGAACTTTTTTATTTTAAGATAGCTAATAAGTTTAATATCATTGATAAGCCTAATGAGCGTAGTTCACATGCAAAAGTAACTTTGCGCGGTGGCGGTATAATCTTCTATTTTGGAGCTTTAGCCTATTTCCTGAGTAATCAGTGGGAGTATCCATGGTTTATGTTGGCATTGACTCTGATTGCCTTTATCAGCTTTGTGGATGATATCCGTTCCACGTCTCAAGGGCTGAGGTTGGTGTTTCACTTTGCTGCTATGGTCCTGATGTTTTACCAATGGGGGCTGTTCTCGCTTTCGTGGTGGTGGATTATTATAGCTTTGATTGTTTGCACGGGTATCATCAATGCTTATAACTTTATGGATGGCATCAATGGCATCACGGGTGGTTATTCACTGGTTATACTAAGTGCATTGGCTTATATCAATGCTGAGATCGCCACGTTTGTGGAACCGGCTTTGATTAATACCGTTCTTTGCTCTGTCCTGGTGTTTTGCTTCTTCAATTTCCGTAAGAAGGCGAAGTGTTTTGCGGGTGATGTCGGTTCTGTGAGTATCGCTTTTATTCTCCTTTTTCTGATAGGGAAGCTTATCATTAAAACAGAAGATTTCAGTTGGATAATCCTGTTATCCGTTTATGGTGTGGATAGTGTCTTGACCATTATTCATCGCCTGATGCTTCATGAGAATATCGGTTTACCTCATCGTAAACACATGTATCAATTGATGGCGAATGAATTGAAGATGCCACATGTAGTTGTATCGCTGATTTATATGGCTGTACAAGCAATTATAATTGTGGGCTATATAATGTGTTTGAATTATGGTTATTGGTATCTGTCCGGTATGATTCTGCTGCTGAGTCTTCTTTATATCTGTTTTATGAATAAATATTTTGGATTACATCAATCTGCATGAAATTGGCGAAATCTTCATTGTCATTCATCTTATTTTTGAAATATAAATTGTACCTTTGTCATACACCAATTAGGCTTTAGTGAATGGAACAGATGCGTAAATTGCCGATAGGCATACAGACTTTTGAAGAGATACGTAAGGATGGCTATCTTTATGTAGATAAGACAGCTATGATTCATCAAATTGCAAATGCGGGTAAACCTTATTTCCTGAGTCGTCCGCGTCGATTTGGCAAAAGCCTGCTTCTTTCTACCTTTGAAGCTTATTTTCAGGGGCGTAAAGACTTGTTCCAAGGTTTGGTCATTGAAAAGCTAGAAACCAAATGGGAACAATATCCTGTGCTACATCTTGACTTGAATGCCCGGAAATATGAGACCGCTGCTGATTTGGTAGCTATGCTTAATCAGTATTTAGAAAAGTGGGAATTACTCTATGGTTCAGAGAAAAAAGATCGTAGTCCGGAAGAGCGTTTTGCTTATATAATAGAGCAGGCATGTATACAGACAGGAAAACAAGTGGTTGTCTTGATTGATGAATATGACAAACCATTGCTTCAAGCTATTTTGGATGAGAGTTTGCTGGATGAGTATCGGAAAATATTGAAAGCATTCTATGGCGTTTTGAAAAGTGCAGACCGTTATCTTCGTTTTGTTTTCCTCACCGGAGTAACTAAGTTTGCCCAAGTAAGTGTGTTCAGTGACTTGAATCAACTGAATGATATTAGTATGAAATCTCCCTATGCAGCACTGTGTGGTATTACCCGAGAAGAGCTGCAGCAAACCTTTCTTCCGGAACTGGAGCGTCTTGCCAAACGGAGAGGGAGATCGTTACAAGAAGTGATTGATTTAATGGAATGCCAATACGATGGTTATCATTTTCATCCGGAAGGTGCAGGGATGTTTAATCCGTTCAGTGTGTTGAATGCATTCGATGCAGAAGAATTGGGTTACTATTGGTTTCAGACCGGAACTCCGACTTATCTGGTTTACTTGCTGAAAAAAAGCGATTATGATATACGTCTATTGATAGATGGGGTAGAAGTGTTAGCTTCTGCTTTTTCTGAATATCGTGAAGAATCGCAAAATCCTCTTCCAATGATTTACCAAAGTGGTTATTTGACTATTAAGGGGTATGATGATGACGTGAAATTATATACTTTAGGTTTTCCTAATGATGAAGTCCGTTATGGTTTTCTGAATTTTCTGGTGCCCTACTATACAAATGTATCTAATGATGAATCCGGTTTTCATATTGCTAAGTTTATGCGTGAATTGAAGAGTGGTGATGTGGGGGCATTCATAGAACGTCTGAAGATATTCTTTGCAGGGATTCCGTATGAGTTGAGTGATGATACAGAACGTCATTATCAGGCTATTTTTCATGTAGTGTTTACTTTGCTGGGGCAATTCATCCAATCAGAAGTGTGTAGTAGTCGCGGCCGTGCCGATGCTGTGGTTCATACCCCTCACGCCATCTATGTTTTTGAGTTCAAATTGGACGGTACAGCTGAAGCTGCATTGAAACAAATTGAAGAAAAGGGATATTTGATACCTTACATGCTGGACGGCAAGAGGCTGGTGAAAGTTGGGGTGAATTTCAGCAAAGAAACACGGAATATTGATGAATATATTATCGTAGAGGAATAGAATAAAGAAAGGCGATGAAGATCAAATCTTCATCGCCTTTCTTATAATATCATATTGGAATTTTTATTTCTTCTTCATTCTCAACACTCTGATTCCTGTCCAATTATCATTATTTTGCAACATCTGTCCCAGAGCAACCTTAGAAACCATCACTTTCTTTTCTTTAGAAGAAGCATGCAACAAACAAAGTTTACCATCAATATAGAAAGCAATACCCATATGAGCCACATCCAATCCCGGAGTATTCGTTGTAATAGCAATGATATCACCATTCTTTATCCAAGGCAGACCATTAAACGGTAGCTTATCTTTGGGAACATAATGAAATTCCTGACCATTCAATGACTTCTCGATCTCTTTCATTTTTGCTACATTCTCCGGAGATTTACTCAGCTGCTTGTACAGTTCCGGATGAGAAGACATGTAGGAAAGAGAAACTTTCTGGGTGTATGGGCTGTAAGCTGTTGTTACGTCTTCCAGGAAACCGTTACGGATACCATTGTTTACCCAGTCTGCAATGTAGTGCAGGCGTGAAGGATAACCGTTGATTTTTCCATCACGGTAGCGAATCTTTTGCAGATTGGTAGCAAAATCGCCTTCAGCTACCTGTCCGTCTTCGGTAGGAGAGAGGGCCATAGCAAGAGTATATTCTACAAAGGTGGTGCAATCTACTTCATCACAATTAATGATAAGTTCTTCTTCGCCATCAGTAACTTCCAACGTATGTGCTACGTAAGGAATATCCAGAAAATTTATTCCATTGTTCAGCATGGCGTTGTCTTTTTCATCTGTCTGAGCACTGACAGTAGCTACACAAAGCGCACTGAACAGGAGGGTAATCATTGTTTTCATTGTTCTTTCGTTTATTAATATAAATAAAAAAGGATGTCGCAAAAGTACGACATCCTTTTCATAAATCCTTAATTTGGACAGATTAAATTTAATATTGATAGATTAAATTTTTGTAATCCGCCTTTTTGTCAAATGGTACGATGGAGAAGCCGTATTCAATGGCATTTTCTACGCCGGGCCGAATCAGATACGGTTCGTGTGCTATAGCTCCCCAACTATTATCACCACCTACACCCATCATACGATAGTCGATAAACATATCTACCTGTTTTACAGGTTGTGGGTCGGTGAGGTGACGATGATTCGTTTCGTTGGTACGTGGAGCGCCATTGTCGATGGTTTCGCCGCTATCCAGACTTCCAAGCAGATAGTTGGAAGCATTCAGTTCAAACGTACGGTCGGCAATGAAGAGTAAACCAGCTTTTTGTTTAGTGGTGAGTGCACACCAGTAAATATCCGTACGATGCTCATTTTCTTGCGGACGGATGTACGGTTCGTACAAGTCCTTTATCGGAGTAGTATATTCTCCGATAAACTGGGAAGTGCGACGATCACGATAGTTCTCTTCCGGACCACGGCCGTAGTAAGTAAGGTCGTTTAATATTTCCGATAATTGCATACGCAAACCTACACGGGGTATCATCGGGGGTTCCGTACCTTCGGCTACAAAGCGATTATCCACTTTGATAATACCATTGGCAAATACCTTATAGGTAATTTCCCACTGCGCATCTACCTGCGGAAAACGATAGGTAACTTTTACAATGGACTTGTCACCATCTTTAGAAACATTGAACGATTCTGCCTTAGGTGTCTGGTAACTGGCCTCGCGCCATGCTTTCAGGCGAGTGGGAAGCTTTGCTCCGTAATCATTATCGGTAGGTGCACGCCAGAAGAAAGGTTGCGGGCCTTGGCCGTTATGGATATACTCTTGTTTCTTATAGATATAAGAGGTCAGCAAGCCGCTTTGTTTATCAAATGTAGCCTTGAAATCATCACCGCTGAAAACAACCTGTGAAAAGACTTCATCTACTTTCGCGGGATCCATGCGTACCACTTCTTTCTTAAAGAACGGATGAACATAAGTTTGTTCACGTGCGATTACCGTACCAACCGGTAAGAAAGGTTCTGCATTACGTATGGTTGCATAGAACTCGATGCGTACATCTCCCGTAGTATTCTTTTCTTTAGGAATACCTTGCAGGAATGCACTGGTAGCCGTCTTGCCCGGAGCAGCATTGATATTGTCCATCTGACCTTTATAAATCTCTTTTCCATGATCGCGAACGACATAATGGAAATCATATTTATTTAGATCAGTAAATGAGAAGTCATTGCGTATCTGCACCGTGCAGGTTTGCGGATCGAACTTAATGAATTTAATGTTCTGATAAACCTTACCCATTTCAATAGTCTGGGGCTTTATACTGCGGTCGGGATAAACTACACCATTGATGCAGAAGTTGCCATCGGAAGGAGTTCCGGTATCGCCGTAGTCACCACCATAATTCCAGTATTTGCGTCCGTCGCTGGTCTTGGCGGCAAAGCCTTGATCTACCCAGTCCCAGATGCAACCACCCTGCAATATCGGATATTTCTCAATCACATCCCAATAATCCTGGAAGTTGCCAAGACTGTTACCCATAGCATGAGCATATTCACACAAGATAAGCGGACGAGCCATTTCCTTATTCTGGGCATACTTTTCAATAGATTGGGGAGAAGAGTACATCGGACAATAAATATCCGTATTCCATTCTAATCCGGCACGTTCGTACTGGATAGGACGGCTATCGAGCATCTTCAGCGTATTATAGGTAACGTAGAAGTTCAGTCCGTTTCCGGCTTCGTTACCCAGTGACCAGATGATTACAGACGGATGATTCTTATCGCGTTCGTACATGTTCATGGTACGGTCGAGGTGAGCATTCATGAATAACGGATTGTTACCCAAAGTACCACCTACATTGAGGTTATAACCCATACCGTGGCTTTCAATATTTGCTTCATCAATTACGTACATGCCATATTGGTCGCAAAGTTCGTAGAAGCGTTCCTGTTGCGGGTAGTGGCAAGTACGTACGGTGTTCACATTATACTTTTTCCAGAGTTCGAAATCCTTAATCATAAGATCTTCCGGAACGTAATGTCCCGTGTATTCATTATGCTCGTGTACATTCACACCTTTTATAAGGATAGGCACGCCATTCACAAGCAGTTGCTTATCCTTAATCTCTATGGTACGAAAACCTACCTTGCAACTGGTAGCTTCTATTACTTCGCCATTGGTGCGCTTCAGGCTGATGACGAGTGTATAAAGATTAGGCGTTTCAGCTGTCCAATGCTTTACACCACGGAGGGTTTTCTTCGTGAATTCTACTTCATTCTGATCACCTTCCACACGGGTAGAGGATTGGGTCACTTGCTGATCCTGATCATCGAGTAAACGATAGGAAACTACATAAGGAGACTTTATATCACTTTCGTTCGTAAGCTTCACTTTCAGTTGCAGGATACCATCCTTGTAATAAGGATCCAGCGGAGTCTCTACCTTGAAGTCTGCAATATGGATTTTTGGCGTGGCATAGAGATAGATATCACGCTCTATACCGCTGATGCGCCAGAAGTCCTGACATTCCAGATAATTGGCATCCGAGAAACGGTGTACCTGAATGGCAATCATATTCTTGCCTTTTTTTACCATGGCGGTAACGTTGAAGCGGGCAGGAGTTTTGGCATCCTTGCTCATACCTACAAACTTGCCATTCATGTAATAGAAAGCAGCACCGCGCACACCGTCTGCACTGAGGAAGATTTCTTTTCCATCCCAGTCATTACCTACAACGAAATCACGGCGGTACGTGCCTGTCGGATTCCAATCTTTGGGTACATAAGGCGGATTAGGCTTGTCCCAATAAGGTTCGTAACCCTTAGAACAGAACTCGTAAGGCTGGTTGACGTAGATCGGAGTACCGAAGCCCTGCAATTCCCAGTTACCCGGCACATTGATGTCCGGCCAACGGTTCACCTCAGTACGCACGTTCATGAAGTCTGTGGGACGGTCGGCAAAGTTTTCCACATAGTTGAACTTCCATTTCCCGTTGAGGGATAGGCGGCTGGCTCCGTTCGTCCGGTCGTTGACGATAGCATCTTCTTCGGTGGCATAAGAAGTGAATGTACTCCGGGGAGCCTCCTTGTTGATACTGGTCAACTTCGGATTGGTCAACTGGTCGTAACGGTCTTCCTGTGCCTGAAGGGCGAGGGGTAGTAATACGAGACAGGTGATAAAAGTCAATTTTTTCATGAGTTGATATATTAATTATTTTTTCTCGAATTTCACCCCGTCACGCAACCACTTCTCCAGTTCTTCTGTCCACTGGCGTTTGTAAGTGAAGTTATCACGGAAGCCCCAGCCATGTCCGCCAATGGGGTAGATGTGCATAGATACGGGAACTTTCTGTTGGTTGAGAGCAAGGAAGTAGCCGATACTATTCATGGGCGGCACAGCGCCATCATCAGCAGAAAGTACGATGAAAGCTTGTGGAGAGCGGGGAGATACACGACGTTCCAGAGAATACGCATCTTCCAGTTCTTTGGTCGGGTTATCACCAAGAAGGTTCTTGCGCGAACCTCCATGAGTAATACCCGGTACCATCGAGATTACCGGATAAAGTAATATCTGAAAGTCCGGACGCGTTTCATCACTACTGTAAAGTGTAGAGAGAGAAGCAGCCAGGTGTCCTCCTGCCGATGCACCCATAACGCCTACCTGATTCGGATTGATACCCCATTCTTTTGCATGCTGGCGAATAATGCGGATAGCCTGTTCTGCATCTGAGAGGGGCACTTCGCGGTTCCCGTTCGGCATACGATATTTCAGGACGGCATACGTGATTCCCTGTGTGTTGAACCAGGATGCCATGTCATGGCCTTCGTGATTCATGGCCAGGCGGGCATATCCGCCGCCCGGACACATCAAGATAGTCATGCCGTTCGGCTTTGCCGGACGATAAACCGTGATGGTGGGATTAACGACATTGGCCACACGGCCGCCGTTCAAATCTTCCTGATCTCCTGTCAGGCCATTCGTATTAGGAGCACCGTTGGGCCACAAGGGTATCTCAACGGGCTTCTGAGCAGATAGCAGAGTTGACATAAACAGTGCTGTAATGAATAAAATTGTTCTCATTGTATTTTTATTATTTGGTTTTCATCGAAGCCTTGATAAAGTAAATTATCAGCAATGCATAAGCACCCAATGCCAGTACTTCGGACCACGTATTGTTTACCCAGGCATCATTCACCAGGTTGATACCTCCGAAACGCATTGCTGCACTGACTACGCCCATAAGCGCACCACCGGCAATGAAACCGGATGCCAGCAACGTACCCTTTTCGCCACGTTCTGCATTGAGAGCAGCATCTTTGCTACGGCTGGTTACGTACCAGTTCACAGCACCACCCACAACGAGAGGAATGTTCAACTGTAACGGAATGAACATACCCAATGCAAATGCCAATGCGGGAATTTTGAATGCATTCAGTACGATAGCAAGTACTGCACCAATGCCGTAAAGCAACCAGGGAGCACCCACGCCATTCATTAGCGGTTCGATAACTGCCGCCATCGCATTAGCTTGCGGAGCAGCCAGTTGTCCGCTGGTAAATCCGTATGTCTTATTCAGGATAATCATTACACCACCTACGGTTGCAGCTGAAACAATCGTTCCGAGGAACTTCCAGGCTTCCTGTTTGGCGGGTGTACTACCCAACCAATAACCGATTTTCAAGTCAGTAATGAAACCACCTGCCATAGACAGTGCCGTACACACAACGCCACCCATTACCAATGCAGCTACCATTCCTTCAGGACCTTTCAAACCAACAGATACCATCACTACCGATGCCAAAATCAATGTCATCAGCGTCATGCCGGAAACCGGGTTCGTACCTACGATTGCAATGGCATTGGCAGCCACAGTCGTAAACAGGAAAGCGATACCTGCCACCAACAGAATAGCTACCACAGTATGCAGCAAACTGCCTTGCATCACATCGAAGTAGAAGAATAAGAATACCAGTAACAGCGTTATAATAGAACCGATAGCAATAATCTTCATAGAAATATCGCGCTGAGTACGCTTCATGCTGGCTTCTACATTGGATTTTCCACCCATCTCCTTAGCTGCCAGTCCTACAGCACTCTTAATAATGCCCCATGACTTGATGATACCGATGATACCTGCCATAGCGATACCGCCGATACCGATGCTCTTGGCATAATAATTGAAAATTTCTTCGGGAGCCATGCTGCCTACGGTAGCTACAATTGACGGATTCCACTGGTTCAACACACTGTCACCCCAGATCATGGACATTCCCGGAATGATAATCCACCATACAGCCAGTGAACCGGCACAGATGATAGAAGCATATTTCAGACCTACAATATAGCCCAAACCAAGTACGGCCGCACCTGTATTCACTTTGAATACCAGTTTTGCTTTATCAGCCAACATCTCACCAAAGCCGCATACACGTGTGGTGAAATTTTCGTTCCACCAGCCGAATGTGGCAACGATGAAGTCATATAAACCTCCGATAATACCTGCCAGCAGCAACGGTTTGGCCTGGCTTCCGCCTTTCTCACCCGATACCAGTACCTGTGTGGTAGCTGTTGCTTCGGGGAAAGGATACTTGCCATGCATATCACTTACAAAATATTTACGGAATGGAATGAGGAAGAGAATACCCAACACACCTCCCAGCAGAGAGCTGATGAATACTTGGGTGAAAGTAACTGTGATTTCTTCCGGATAAGTTTCTTGTAGAATGTATAAGGCGGGCAGGGTAAAGATGGCACCTGCCACGATAACGCCGGAACTGGCGCCGATGGATTGGATAATGACATTTTCTCCCAACGCATTCTTACGTTTGGCTGCGCCTGATACGCCCACGGCAATAATTGCAATAGGAATGGCTGCTTCGAACACTTGTCCTACTTTCAATCCCAGATAGGCTGCCGCAGCCGAAAAGAGGATAGCCATAGCGATACCCCATAATACAGACCAGAGGTTAACTTCCGGGTACTTCTTGTCAGGGCTCATCAACGGGTTGTAGACTTCGCCCGGTTTCAGTTCACGGAATGCATTTTCCGGCAGACCGGTCAATTTCTCTTCTTCTTGTTTCATAGTTTCTTAATTGCTTTTATGTTTTATAGTTATTATGTCGTCAATTAATTGTTTATTTTATCCAAATCAGCTTCAAAGAAAGCAAAAAAAAAGGAGAATTGAAAAATTCTCCTTTTTTCTTATATATAAAGATGCTTATTTTGCATCTTTCGGTGTCATATCTCCTTCTACAAAGAGCCGCATCATTTCTGTTTTGGCATTCGTGCGCAAAGTGATGGACTTTTTGAAGTGTCCCGGATACTTGCCTGTTCCGTTGTAAGTAATCTTAACGGTTCCGGTTTTGCCCGGCAATACGGGTTCCTGAGTATATTCGGGAACTGTACATCCACAGGAAGCTACGGCTTGATGTATAACCAGCGGAGCGTCGCCCACATTGGTGAATGTGAATACACAACTTACTACCGGATCATTTTCAGAAAACGTGCCGAAGTCATGTGAGGTCTTATCAAACTTAATATCAGCTTTCCCCTGTGCCGAAACGTAACCAATGCTCAGTACGAGCATAAACATATACAATGTAAGTCTTTTCATGTCTATAAATCTTTTGTATTACACAGTGGGCAAAGGTAAGGCATTTTTGTGAAAATTAATCCAATGATGTGCGAAATAGTATTAAATGCGCCTCAGAAGGTGCTATGGCGTATGATTAATAGTGAAAAATAAGGGAAAGAGAGTGCCGAAATCAGCTCTGTATCATGCAGGTATTTCTCTTTTTCCGTGCCTATATTCTCGAAATAATGATAGTTATATTCGGGATGGAGATGGATGCAACGGTGAACTTCTTCGGTACATTGAGAAAGTTTCATGATGACAATAGTAGTCCTTTCCTTCATATATTTCTCTATTTCTTCGGCGGTAATGATACCGGGAATGACGGTCAGGCGTTCCTCTTGGCTGGCAATGTGAAGTCCTGCACAGGCACCTGCTGCAATGAAGGCTGGGATACCGGCAATGTGTTGCACAGGAATATTGTCGGCTTGCAGTTTCTCAAAGATATAGTGTACGGAAGAATAGAAACCTGCGTCTCCTTCGGCAACGATACAGACTTTTTTATTTTCTTTGTGAAGAAGGGAAGCTTCGCTATATACTTTATCATAAGCTGCGAAAGCCTGTTCCCGGTTCTTACTCATAGGCAATGCAAAGCGGGAGAGGGTGGTATTTGGAATATCCAGTGCATGCAGTATGTCGGCAGCACGCGAGAGTATCCGTCCGCTTGTGGTGCGAGTTTCAGGACAAAAGATACAATCGGCACTTTGCAGGGCTTTCAAGCCTTTCAGGGTGATAAGGTCCGGTTCGCCGGGACCGAGGGATACGAATATGACGGGGTTGGACATTTTGTTAGTGATTAATGGTTAGTGTTTAGTGATAAGTACCTCCCCATAATAACTTTTATGGGGAGTGCAAAATTGGGGATTTTCTGAATATAAAACAAAATAAAACCCGATTTCTTGTTTATCTATCTTTTCTTGCTTACTAAAGTCAAACGTTCTGGTGCAACGGTACTTTTTAATGAACCGAATGCAATAATAGCTTGCTTGCCAACTTGATGCTATCAATATACTTGTCTGCCGTTCAATGAAGCAAAGGCCTGTACGAGAAAAGATTAGCGTGTAAAGTCTGAAAACTGTTGGAAAAAACGGTTGAAAGACTTGATTTCTCCTTCTTGATGTAGTATATTTGTAGGGCTTTGAAGAGAACATAACTTTAATAGTAAACCTAAAAAACTTAGCAAATGATAAAATCTAATCTTTCTTTTCCGGACTTTGGCGGATATGTATTATTACTGCCGGTTTTCTTGTTTTTGGTAATATAATTTTATTGTTTAGAATTGGGATATCCGTTCTTGGAATAATTACATACGAAAAACGATAAAGGCGATACTTCCTCATAAGGATTATCGCCTTTTTTGTTTGTATTTATCGCTTTTTGCTTTTAAGTACCCCTTTTACGTTTTTAATAAACGTTGGATACATTCTTTAAAAATGTTCCTGTTATTCTTTAAAAACGCTGTTTATTGTTATTAATAGGGTTGTTAACTTTGTTGTGATTTATTTTTGATGATTACAATTTGTTCATCTCTTCTGTTTTCACGGGAATGGTAAATAAAAAGCGACGAAAAAAAGAGAATAATAAGCTGTTTTTGTATACAATTCCTATGATTTTACAATAGAGTGTTTTTAAATTAATGCGGATCAAAGGCAGTTGCGCGGTTTCCCTGTTTCCGTGAAATGCTGTACATGGAAAACCTTTGCCGATTTGTCGGGTTCAGCGCCGGGCAGACCGTCTTATTTCACTGAAAAACAATAAAAAGTGGATTCATCACCTCCCATGAATGGCACTTTTTGTATATTTGCAAACTGTTACAAATGTATATGAATAAAAAACAAATACGAAGTTATAGATACGATATATATGCTGAATAATAAAAATCAAGATTTTCATAATGCACGTAAACTGGCACTGACAAAAGCATTTCCGGTAATGCTTGGTATAGCTTTTCTTGGTGTCGGATATGGGGTGTATATGCGTTCCTGCGGTTTTGACATGATATGGCCTATCTGCATGGCGGCTACTATATTTGCCGGTTCAATGGAGTTTGTTACCGTCAGCTTATTGCTTAGTACGTTCAATCCCGGTTATGCCTTGTTGCTGACGCTGATAGTGAACGGAAGACATCTGTTTTATGGAATATCCATGTTGGAAAAGTATAGGGGAATGGGAAGAAAGAAACTATGGGCTGTTTCCGGATTGATAGACGAAGCGTTTTCGTTAAACTATATGACAGATGTGCCTCCGGGAACAGACAGGAATTGGTTCATGTTATTTGTTTCGTTGTATCTTTATATATCATGGATAGGGGGTACTGTTGTTGGTGCAGTTTCTGCTTGTAAAGCTGTTGTGGACATCAAGGGAGTGGGTTTTGTAATGACAGCCTTGTTTATCGTGATATTTATTAGCCAGTGGCAAAAAGAACGCACACACGGCAGTTCCATATTAGGATTAGTGGTTGCGGGGGGATGTCTTCTACTTTTTGGCAAGACATATTTCATGCTTCCTACCATTTTGATTATCACTACTATTTTTACGGTGCGTTGGTTGACTACAAAGGATAAGGAGAAATTGGTATGACGGTCACAGAACAAATTGTTACTATATTCATCGTGGCGCTTGTCACACAGCTTACCCGTTGGATTCCTTTCTGGGTTTTCAGGTCTTCTGCGCACACTCCCCAATATGTAAACTATTTAGGTAGAGTACTACCTCCAGCCATATTCGGTATGTTGGTAGTTTATTGCTATAAAGATATAGATTTTCTATCACCTTCATACGGCACTCCGGAAATACTATCGGGTATCTGTGTAGTCGTTATTCAAATGCTTTTTAAGAATATGGCTTGCTCTATTTTATTAGGGACGGGATTGTATATTCTACTCATAAACTGAAATATAGTTATAACGAAATATGACCTTACATGGGGTAGGGCGTTACGAAAAGCAGCGATGATGAAATAGATTGCTTCTTTTATTTGCATTAGCTTCCGGAATAGCGTATATTTGTACTTCGGCATACGACAAAGAACTCTAACTTTTTAACATCATGATAGATTATCAATTAAATACCCGCCTGAACGGGAACTTGGCAATGACCTTTTGTTTCCACGAAAATAAAGCACTGCAACAGGATACTACTTTATATAAGTTCATTTGGGTACGAAGTGGAAACTTGACTCTGGAGATAGACCATATTCCCATACAGTTGGAACAGGACGAAATCATAAGTCTTACTCCTTTGCAGCATATTGAAATTAAATCGGTGGAGGGAGAGTACCTCACTTTCCTGTTCAACAGCAATTTCTACTGTATATTCGGTCATGACGATGAAGTATCCTGTAACGGTTTCCTATTTCATGGTTCTTCCCGGGTGATGAAACTGAAACTTTCGCCGGAACAATCCGCCAACCTGAATGACATTATTCGTATCTTCCGGCAGGAGTCCGCCGTTCGCGATAATCTGCAAGAGGAAATGTTACGTATCATTCTCAAACGTTTTATCATCACCTGTACCCGCATTGCCCGTGAAAAGTGTGGCGTCACGCCGGAACAGGAAAAAGCCTTTGATATCGTCCGCCGTTTTTATATTCTGGTTGACCAGCACTTCCGCGAAAAGAAGCAGGTGCAGGATTATGCCGACCTGTTATTTCGTTCCCCAAAGACACTCTCCAATCTGTTTGCCTCTTGCGGAGTACCTTCTCCGTTGCGTATTATCCATGAACGGATAGAGTCGGAGGCCAAGAGATTACTGCTCTATACCCCTAAAAGTGCCAAGGAAATCAGCGAACTGCTGGGCTTCGAGGATTTGTCCACTTTCAGCCGCTTTTTCAAGAAAATGACCGGTGATAGTGTATCGAATTTCCGTAAATTGAACACAACGGGAAATATTGCCAACTGATACGGCAGAATTGCCATTTCATGCTCCGACATAAACCCCGATTTTTGCATCAGAAAAACAAAACAATTCATTAATGCAATAATCGTATGGAAACAAAATTAAAATCTATGTTCGTAGCAGCCCTGACACTGGCTGCATCTACTCAAAAGTTAGGTATCAATCTTATCCGTGTATCAATTCTGGTTATTTTCGTTTGGATCGGTGGGTTGAAGTTCTGGAATTATGAAGCGGAAGGCATCGTACCTTTTGTGGCAAACAGCCCTTTTATGAGCTTCTTCTATACACACGATGCTCCCGACTATAAAGAGTATAAGCTGAAAGAAGGAGAATTTGATGCCGCGAAGCATGAGTGGCACAAGGAGAATAATACGTATGGTTTTTCTCACGGATTGGGTATTCTTATTATGAGCATCGGTATCCTTACATTCCTCGGCATATTTTGGCCGAAAGTAGGACTGGTAGGTGCGGGACTTGCTATTATCATGACTCTCGGAACGCTTTCTTTCCTTGTCACCACACCCGAAGTATGGGTGCCTAATCTGGGCAGTGGAGAGTTCGGTTTCCCTTTATTGACCGGTGCAGGAAGATTAGTTATAAAAGATACAGCCATTTTGGCCGGCGCAATTGTTATATTAGCAGACAGTGCGAAGAGCGTACTGGAACAATTAAAAAAAATAGAGATATGAAAAAGTATGATGCCATTATCATTGGTTTCGGCAAGGGTGGGAAGACTCTGGCTGCCGAATTTGCAAAACGTCAGAAGACGGTTGCCATAGTAGAACGTTCGGATCGCATGTATGGAGGCACGTGTATCAACATCGGCTGTATTCCTACAAAGACGTTGGTACATCTGGCTAAGGAAACTCCGGTAAAGGCTACGTGGGAAGAGAAGAAGGACTATTATCGTCAGGCCATTGGTCGTAAAGAAGAGGTGACTTCCTTCCTGCGGAATAAGAATTATCATAATCTGGCTGATAATCCTAATGTGACGGTGTATACAGGTGTCGGATCGTTTGCCGGTCCTGATGTGGTAGAAGTGCGGACGGAGACGGAAGTAATTGAATTGCAGTCTTCTCAGATATTTATAAATACCGGTGCAGAAACCATCGTACCACCTATTGATGGAATAAAAGAGAATCCCCGCGTATACACCAGCACTTCCATCATGGAACTGGAAGAACTTCCCGAACGGCTGGTGATTGTGGGTGGAGGCTATATCGGCCTGGAATTTGCTTCCATGTATGCCTCTTTCGGTTCGAAGGTGACGGTACTCGAAGGGTATCCGGAACTGATTGGGCGCGAAGACAGGGATATTGCCGCCAGCGTACAGACCGTATTGGAAAAGAAAGGCATTGTTTTCCATCTCAACGCGAAAGTACAATCCGTGGACGGTGCAACAGTGATTTATGAGGATGCTGTAACTCATGAAATCCATCGTCTGGAAGGAGATGCTATCTTATTGGCAACAGGGCGTCGTCCGAATACTTCGGGGTTGAATCTGGAAGTTGCCGGCGTGAAAGTGAATGAACGGGGAGCCATTATTGTAGATGAATGGTTGCGTACTACTAATCCGGCCATCCGTGCCATTGGTGACGTAAAAGGCGGATTACAATTTACCTATATTTCATTGGACGATTACCGCATTATCCGTGAGGATTTGTTTGGTGCAGGAGAACGGCGTACGGACGACCGTGAGCCTGTGAGTTATTCGGTATTTATGGACCCTCCTTTGGCACGTGTGGGGCTGAGTGAGACGGAAGCCCGTAAGAAAGGACTGAACATAAAGGTGAATACACTTCCCGTAGCAGCCATTCCGCGGGCACGTACTTTAGGTGAGACTGACGGATTGTTTAAGGTAGTAGTGGATGCCGATACAAATAAGATTCTGGGCTGCTCCCTGTTCGGACCGGAAACAAGTGAGATTATTAATATCGTATCTATTGTAATGAAAACGGGACAGGAATATACTTTCTTGCGTGATTATATATTTACACATCCCAGCATGAGCGAAGCATTGAATGATCTGATGAATTTTTAGACATTCTTATATAAGAGGTGTTCGGGCACAAATTCGGTTAAATTACAGGACGGGTATTTGCGTATCTCCCCAAAAATGACGAATATTGTGCTCGAATTCTATACCTTTTTATTGTCATGAAACGAACTACTGCAATAACCGTCTCCCTTTTAAGTATTTTATGTGTGGCTTGTGGCCCGAAAAACAAACAAAACTCTACTGATTTACAGGCTACCACAGCCTCCGTATCAGCCACAGACTCTATTTATCCGGTTTATGCCCAAGGGTTTGAAGTGAAATATCTCCCCAATCATGTTCGCTTGGTGGACTTGCGCGATCCTCAAAATGAAAGTAGTAATACTTTCCATTATGCATTGGTGCCCCGGGGAACAAAACCCGAAGGGATTCCTTCTGATTATACGGTGATTGAAACACCGGTACGCAGTGCCATTTGCATGACTTCTTTACAATTATCCAATTTCATCAAACTGGAAGCCTGCGATAAGGTGGTGGGTATAACCAGTACACGCCATTTGTTCAACAAAGAGATGAATGAGCGCCTGAAATCGGGTAAGACTGTCAAAATAGGAATTGAAGGTAACTTTGATAATGAAGTGATCATGAGTGTGAATCCGGATGTCATTTTTATCTCCCCTTTCAAGCGTGGCGGATATGATACGATGCGTGAAATCGGCATACCTTTGGTTCCGCACCTGGGATATAAGGAAATGACTCCGCTGGGACAGGCGGAATGGATTAAATTCATCGGCTTGTTTATTGGACAGGAAGAGGAGGCAAATGAAAAATTTGCTGCAATAGAAAAGCATTATAACGACCTGAAACAACTGGCTGCTGATGTGAAGAAGCGTCCGGTAGTATTCAGCGGTGAGATACGTGGAGGAAACTGGTATGCAGTAGGCGGTAAGAGCTTCCTGGCCGAACTGTTCCGTGATGCGGGAGCCGATTACTTCTTGAAGGACGATCCCCGTTCCGGTGGTGTTACACTGGATTTTGAAACAGTATACAGCCAGGCGGAGAGTGCCGATTACTGGCGTATTGTGAATAGTTACGACGGTACATTCTCTTATGACGCTTTGAAGTCTCTTGATCCCCGTTATGCCGACTTCCGTGCATTCCGTGACAAAGGCGTTATTTATTGCAATATGCGCGAGCAACCTTTCTACGAAAGTATGCCGATGGAACCGGAAGTAGTATTGGAAGATTTGATCCATGCGTTCCACCCCAATTTGTTACCTGATTACCAACCGAAATACTACGCACGTTTGCAATGAAAAGACCGACACTGCTCCTGATGTTGGTGATACTGGCATCTATATTCCTGTTTTTTCTGCTGAACCTGCTGTTAGGCTCTGTTCATATTCCTTTTCGTTCCGTCTGGAACATCTTATGGGGGAATACGGATGAGTCCATTATCTGGCAGAATATCATTTGGAAATCCCGTGTGCCGCAGGCATTGACAGCATTGGTGGCGGGAGCGGGGTTATCGGTGAGTGGATTACAGATGCAGACGGTTTTCCGGAATCCGCTGGCAGGACCGTCAGTGTTGGGTATCAGTTCGGGTGCCAGCCTGGGAGTAGCCTGTGTGGTATTGCTATCGGGAGCGATGGGCGGTGTGGCATTGAGCAAGCTCGGATATATGGGAGAAGTGGCGTTGTCCATTGCAGCTATTATCGGAGCACTGTCCGTGATGGCGCTTATCGTATACGTTTCACAGAAAGTAAAGGGAAATGTGACGCTGCTGATTATCGGTGTGATGATCGGTTATGTGGCAAGTGCCATTATCGGCGTATTGAAATATTTCAGTGTGGAGGAAGATATTCGTGCATACGTCATTTGGGGGCTGGGTAGCTTTGCCCGTGTGTCGGGGGATCAGATGATACTGTTTGTCTGTATCATGGCGGTCTTGTTGCCACTCTCGTTTTTGCTGATAAAGACAATGAATCTGTTGCTGCTGGGCGATGGGTATGCACGGAACCTGGGGCTGAACATCAAGAGGGCACGCCTGTTGGTGATCTCCTGTTCAGGTGTACTGGTAGCGATTGTGACGGCATATTGCGGTCCGATTATGTTTATCGGTCTGGCTGTTCCCCATCTTTGCCGGGCTATATTTCATACATCCGACCATCGGATACTGATGCCTGCCACATTGCTGGTAGGGGCTTCGTTGGCGTTGGTGTGCAACCTCATAGCCCGCATGCCGGGATTTGAAGGAGCTTTGCCGGTGAACTCGGTGACAGCTTTGGTAGGTGCTCCGGTGGTGGCATCCGTGCTCTTCAGGAAGCGTAAAGGGGAACTGGAAGAATAATTGAGAATTGAAAATAAAGAGGTCTTGAAACAGGAAACTATACATATTGAGAAACTATCCATTGGCTATCCCGGTAAAGGAGATGTGAAAGTTGTGGCAAGCGATATTTGTGCCGGAATCAATAGCGGGGAGTTGACTTGTCTGCTGGGTGCAAATGGGGTAGGGAAGTCTACATTGTTGCGTACGCTTTCCGCATTTCAACCGAAGTTATCCGGTGAAATACGTATACAGGGAAAAGAGATTGGCTCTTATACGGACAAACAGCTTTCAAAAGTGATCAGTGTAGTCCTGACTGAAAAGTGCGACATCCGCAATATGACTTCTGTGGAACTTATCGGTTTGGGACGCAGTCCATATACCGGTTTCTGGGGAACACTCTCCAAAGAAGATAAAGAGGTAGTGGATCATGCTATCAATCTGGTCGGAATATCTCACCTGGCACATCGCATGGTACATACACTGAGTGATGGTGAACGACAAAAAGTGATGATTGCCAAGGCACTGGCTCAGGAAACTCCGGTGATTATCCTGGACGAACCTACTGCCTTCCTTGACTTTCCGAGTAAAGTGGAAATGATGCAATTGCTCCATCAGTTGAGCCGGCAGACGGATAAGACTATTTTCCTGTCTACCCATGACCTGGAACTTGCCTTGCAGATTGCGGATAAAATCTGGTTGATGGATAAGGTGAACGGGGTGACTATCGGAACTCCCGAAGATCTCTCATTAGATGGAACGCTCAGTAGTTTCTTTGCCCGTAAAGGAATTGTGTTTGATCTGGAGACAGGATTATTCCGGGTGAACAATGAATATACTTCCCAGATCCGTATTGTCGGGCATGGACAAAAATACGCTATGGTGCGAAAAGCTTTGCAAAGAAATGGTATTCTGGCAAACCGAAACGTGGAGTCGGACGTTTATATTGAAACGGGAGATTTGAAAGGGGACGGTACTTTTATACTGCACCCCGTAAACGGCGAAGCGGTGACTGTGCAAACCATTGATGAACTGCTTGCAGAGATTGTGAAAATTTTATGAGACATTCGACAAAAGATAATTATCTCTATCTGACTACCACCCCGGTGCCCCGTCTGATAGTATCATTGGCTGTACCTACGATTATCAGTATGTTGGTTACGTCATTCTATAATATGGCGGATACGTACTTTGTGGGAAAGATCAATACCCAGTCGACGGCGGCTGTAGGTATTGTGTTCTCGGTCATGTCCATTATTCAGGCGGTGGGCTTTTTCTTCGGGCATGGTTCGGGGAACTATATTTCGAGGAAACTCGGTGCGCAGGAGACTGGGAATGCAGAGAAGATGGCGGCTACCGGTTTCTTCTGGGCGTTGTTTATGGGTATATTTCTGGCAGTGGTGGGACTTATCTTCCTTACCCCGTTGTCGTTAGCATTGGGTTCTACACCTACTATCCTGCCTTATACGGAGAAATATCTGGGCATCATATTGCTGGGTGCCCCTTTCATGACCGCTTCGTTAGTACTGAACAATCAGATTCGTTTCCAGGGAAATGCAGCGTATGCGATGGTAGGAATCGTATCGGGCGCGGTGATTAATGTGATACTGGACCCTATTCTGATTTTTGTTTTCGATATGGGTATATCGGGTGCTGCGTTGGCTACGGTCATCAGTCAGATATGTAGTTTCTCCCTGTTGTTGTATATGTGCGGAAAGGGGGGCAATATCCGTATCCGTTTCAGGAACTTCACACCTTCACTGGCTTTCATAAAGGAAATTATTGGTGGTGGTACTCCTTCGCTTGCCCGTCAGGGGCTGGCGAGTGTAGCTACTATCTTGCTGAATGTGGCTGCCGGGGCTTATGGAGATGCGGCTATTGCGGGCATGTCTATTGTTACCCGTATCGCAATGTTCATTAATGCTTTCCTGATAGGCTTCGGACAAGGTTTCCAGCCGGTATGCGGTTTCAATTATGGTGCAGGGTTGTATGCGCGTGTCCGTCAAGGATTCTGGTTTTGTGTAAAGGTGGGATTCATCTTCTTGCTGGTGTGCGCGCTGGCAGGCATGGGATTTGCAGAAGAGATTGTTTCTTTGTTCCGTAAGGGAGACCCGGATGTAATTGCAGTAGGGGCTGCCGCTTTGCGTTGGCAGTTCATTACTTTTCCGTTGGGTTCATGGATTGTGATGAGTAATATGATGTTGCAGACGATTCGTAAACCGGTAAAGGCTACCATTATTTCTTCTGCCCGCCAAGGATTGTTCTTTATTCCGCTGATTTTTATTCTGCCTCACTATCTGGGGTTGCAGGGTGTGGAAATGTGTCAGGCCGTTGCTGACCTTCTGACGTTCATTCTTGCCATACCGTTGACATGCAGTGTACTGAATGAAATGAAACGAAAGCAGGCGGAGCAGTTGTAAATCAGAACCGGTATCCTACGGTGAAGAACGAAGCGAGATTCTTGGGAGAGAATTTCTCGATGCCGGATGATTGCAATAGGTTATCCAGCTGGTCGTTTACCTTGATCATTCCTAATTGAAGCTCTGCTCCGAATATGAATTTGTGATATTCGATGTTGAGGCCGAACATAAGGCCGGCGTCAAAGCGTTTGTTTCCCATTTTGTCATCTATCCGGTTACCGAAAGTATCTATGCGGAATCTGTAGCTTCTGTTAGGATTGTATTCACTGCTGTAATCATATTCCTCCATCTCGCCGGATGTCTTTCCTCCTACGCCATAGGCAATATACGGACCGGCACTCAAGGAAGCACTGTAATTCTTTCCAAGGTTGAGGCGGGCGGCCATCATGATGGGGAGCTGGATATACAACTCGTTCATATTCACTTTGCCTACGTATTCCACTTCTTCACGGGCACCTATCGATACGAAGTTCAGTGATGGTTGAAACACCCATGTACGGTTGAGCTCATAGTTCATGCCGACACCTACTTTGTAGGCGATGCGTGTGTCACTTTCTACATTTTCTCCATAGAAGTTGGAGGTACCGACTCCGGCTTTTACCTGAAAGGAGATAGGGGATTGGGCATTTGCTCCCAATGCTATGATTGCAAAGAAAATAGTGAGAATAGTCTGTTTCATTACTTGAACCTTGTAAGGGGTTGATGTTTATTTGCTCGCAAAGATATAAATTATATGATTACATACAATTATGTAGTCGGATTATCATTTAATAGAATTTCCTGATCAGCCAATCTACCAGACTAAACGGCAGCATAGGCTTGATGCGTGCAAAGAATACTTGTTCCCATGGACCGACCTTTGTGCGGAAAGCAGGGCGGCGGCTATTTACCAGTTTGCAGATTGCTTTGCCTAACTTTTCCGGTCGGCAACCATTGTTTTCAGACAACTCTACATTTCGCATGGCTTTTGCAAAACTCTCCCCATATTGCGCATGGGAGAGGGAAGTCTGGCTCACTTGCCGCTGCGCTGTGAAACCTGTCTGGAAATCTCCCGGTTCGACTACGCAAACTTGTATACCCAGTGGCTTAACTTCCTGATAAAGCGCTTCACTATACCCTTCAATCGCAAACTTGGACGCACTGTAAAAAGCCTGAAAGGGAACGGCAAGGACGCCTGCAATGGAACTGATATTTATGATTCGTCCGTGTCCGGCTTCGCGCATGAAAGGCAGTACTGCTGCACACATACGGACGGCACCTGTGAAATTCGTATTCATCTGACGTTGTATCTCTTCCTCGGTAGTGAGTTCGATAGCTCCGCTGATACCCATCCCGGCATTGTTGACAAGTACATCAATGCTACCTTGCTCTTTCAGAATTGTCGATATGGCATTGGATACTGATGCAGGATCAGTAATATCTAATTGCAACATTTTGAAGCCGGGATTATCGGATACTGCTTTCCGACTGGAGCCATAAACGATATGTCCTTGTGCAGCCAACTGCGTAGCAATGACTCTTCCAAAACCGGAAGAAGCGCCGGTGACGAGGATTATTTGAGGGTGTTTCATATTTGAGGTTTTTAATTTAAGTTTCGCATATAGCCTGAAGGGCTTTCATTATATAGCGTAGGACTTTCAGCCTGACAGGCTACATGTAAAACTTGTTTTTTTATTCTATGTAATTATTTTCCCTTCTTCGCTGATGAGCAGAATCGTCAGTTCTCCTTCAGGTAGCAACGGGTCACAATATTGATGGCACAGTTCGAGCAAACGGGAGCAAAAAGCTTGCAAATCTTTAGCAGAGAGCAATGTCCATAACTCACGGGCTAAAGTTATCTTTTCGATAACTGCAAGTGTTTCCCCGCTGCATCCGGCAGAAAGGGCTACTTCACGTAGGAAATCCTTATTCATCGTCACCTGTTTGCTGTGCGTATCCAGATTGCCTTCTGCCAACTTCACGGCTTTTCCTATCATGATACCCAAAGTCACCGCTTTGATTTCCAAATCTGCGGCAATCTTTATCGTATCTCCAATGAAGTTTCCGTAATGAATGAATGCCTGCGCAGGCAGTTCGGGATAATATCCCCGGACATACTTTTCACTCTTTGCACCCGAATTAAGGACGATGCGTGGGCTTCCTGTTGCCCGACCTACTTCCATAGATTTGCGGATGGAATCTACAAATGCTTCGGAAGAGAAAGGCTTCACGATACCCGAAGTTCCGATGATAGAAATACCGCCTTCTATACCCAGACGGGGATTAAAAGTCCGCCGGGCTATCTCTTCGCCACCCGGCACGGAAATAGTGACGGCAAATGGATTGGGTTGTTTGGAAATGCCAAGTCGTTGAAGGCATGCCTTTACATTATTTTCAATCATTTTGCGGGGAGTAACGTTGATGGCAGGTCCTCCCACTTCCAGTCCTAAACCCGATAAGGTAACAATGCCTACACCTTCGCCTCCACAGACGATAACGGTATAATCATCAGCACCAAGTTCTGCGGGTGTTGGATCGTCAAAACGGAAAGGCACGGCAACATTGGCCTTGATCTGCATGCCATTTGTTACATCGGGGTCATCACCTGCATCTTTGATGACAGTGGCATCTGCTTCCAGCATCCAGTCATCGTTCACACAGCTGGGATGCGGGTAGAGTTCTTGCTCTTCGACGGGAACATAAATGGTTTCTCCGTTAGGGAGAATAACGGGGAATTCTGCGGGTCGGGGCTGACGTTGAACGTTGAAAATATCCCAGGTTGCAGCTACAGCGGCTGCGGCTGCACAAGTACCCGTAGTCAGACCACTACGCAAAGGATAAAAATCTGGAAAATGTTTTTCAATCATCCGGCGCAAACCATGCTCACCGTTCACTATCATAAAACTTCCGGGCATTGGCGGACGACGGATTGCAAAAATGCGGATACCTTCCTGAAGGGCAGCTTCCACTTTTTCATTGAATCCTCCGGAAAGTCCGCTTTCCTTTATTAATATGGCTTCGGGGTGAAGTCGCTGTAACAGGATGCGTTCGTCTTCGCCTGCATGGTAGTAATGCAGATATTTTTCGGGAAAACCTTCACGTTTGGCCAGGCGGCGGGAGCTCTCACGGTTAAGGATACGGAAGTAGCAACAGGTACTTTCCTGCCAGAGGGGCTTTAGCTTGGCAATGCTTTGTACGCCTGTCAGTGCCAGGAGGGTGAAGATATCTTCTTTCCTGATTTGCCGGATGGCATCTTCAAAATCATCGCACCAGGTGATGTGTTCTTCATCGCGTGGCGGATAAATACGTTCGAATCGGATGACAAGCAGGTTCAGGGTATGGGCTACTTTCTCTACGGTCTGGTGCAGTTGTATGGCAAAGGGGTGGGCGGCGTCTACCAGTAATTGAATGTTATGTTCCCGGCAACAGCGCTCCAAGTCCTGTTCGTCCATGGCACCATGCAGGCGGATACCGTGGTGCATGGTTACTTCCTGCTCGTCTCCTTTGGTAGAGTAGTAAAATGGTTTTCCAGCTTCTTCAAGGGTACGGGCAGCGATGCGTCCTTCGGTGGTTCCGCCTAATATTAATATCATTACTTTTAGGTTTTAGTTGAACAAAATGTGATAATGGGATAACACTCCGTGATATATAATACAGCTACTTTATCACCCTATCACTTTATCACCTTATCACTCCCTTCTTATCTACGGAAGAGATGTTTGAACTCATGGGCGTAGAGCCGGGAAAGGCCTTCGCGGTTGTCAATGGCTTCACCTACGACAATCATAGTGGTGAGCGTCAGGTTGTTCTCTTTCACAATCTTGGCAAGGTCCTTCAACTCTCCGCGATAGATGCGTTCGTCCTTCCAGGTAAGGTGGTAGCAAACGGCAACGGGAGTGGTTTCGGGATATTCCTGTAAGAGCTCTTCCTGCACCTGTTCGGCAATGCCGGCGCTGAGGAAGATACACATGGTGCTTTGCGAGCGTGCCAGCAGGTGGAGTTGTTCGCGTTTCGGCATGGGGGTGCGTCCTTCACCGCGGGTAAGGATGATGCTTTGCACTTTCTCAGGAATGGTAAACTGAGATTTCAGCGCAGCGGCAGCAGCCTGGAAGGAAGAAATACCCGGAGTGATGTGATAACTCATGCGATGCTGGTCGAAATAGTTCATCTGTTCCTGGATGGCACCGTAGATGCAGGGATCTCCCGTATGCAGGCGGACGATGAATTTGCCTTCATCATAGAATTTCTTCATCAGTGCAAACTGTTCTTCCAAGTCCATGGAAGCCGAACTGCGTACCGTAGCACCCGGTTTGGCACAGAATGTCAGTTCGCGGGGAACGAGACTGCCGGCGTAGAGGATGAGATCTGCCTTCTCCAGCATTTGCCTTCCACGCACGGAGATGAGATCGGGATCACCCGGACCTGCGCCGACGATTTCGATATGTCCGTAGTAACGGAGTACTCCTTCTTCGATGGCTATGGCCATGGTGTAGTTTCCGCCTTTTTGCTTGTCCAACAGAAGTTTACCACCGTTCGCGGAAAGAAAGGCGGCGGCTTCGGAAACGCTGGGCGTACCCATATGCTTCTCTACCACCGGACTGGGGTTGGGGACGGAGATTTCTTTCAGTTCCTCCGCACTGTAATAGCGTATCTGATAGGCACGTTCCAGCTCCTTAATGACCGGTTCGTTGCGTTTCTCATTAATGGTGGCGATGTATTTTACGGCACGGGGCATGAAGGTACTGTTAATCATCGTACCAAGGATGTTTTCAACGATGTCATGCACGGGACCTGCCTGATGTGCCAGACCTACGCCGACATGCAATACCTTGGGCACATAAAAGAGTGCAGGGGTGTCATGCGTATTGTGCAGGAAAGGAGTGACGAGTATAACCAGCTGGTAACGGCTGAGGTCTACATCCCGGAATAAGCCGTAATGTATATCCACGTGTGGCGGGCAGGTCTTTTCCAGATATTCCGTTCCCTGATCACGTACTTCGAGGAAGAGGGCGGTGGGAACTTTCTTCACAAAAAGGCTGATGATGTTATTCATCATACCATATTCCGTCTCACCGGGGATGGCAGCCCAGTCAAATTTATCACCCAGGGTGTCCAGTGCCCAGAGGCCGGTGCGGTCGCTTTGGGTGGTGATAACAGGTTCAGCGCCGAGAATATGGGCGATGTTTTCCGTCATTTCGTTGGCCTTTCCGATGTGTCCCGAGAGGACGGAAACGGCATAGCGGCCAGTGCTGTCTACACAGATCACGGCGGGGTCTGTATGTTTATCTTTCACATGCGGGGCGATGGTGCGGACGCAGATGCCCATGGCACCTATGAAAATAAAGGCATCGTAGCGATGGAAAGACAGAGCCATAAATTCTTCGTAAAAAGAAACGTATGTGCAGTCGGGTGCAGGAGTCGTGGTGATTATTTCGGAGTCGGGAAACTCGTTACTCAGCGTTCGTGCAATAGGCAGACTGCTTTCGGAAATCAGTATAATAGCTACCTTCATAGGGCAACTCTCATTATTTTTATTCATAAGGTTACTTTCATTATTTCTATCGGGTTATAATCATTGAGTGCGATGTGCAGGGAGGGTTGCAGAGACATTCCTGCGTTTTCTGCCCCTTTGCGGAACAATTCCCTGCTATTGGGGGACACGGAGTTGAAGACGATGCAACCGTCGGGCTGCAATACTTCTTTCAGGCGTACCAGTATATCTTCTAATTTTCCACCGTGTCCGCCGATAAAGACAGCGTCGGGGCGGGGGAGAGCTTCCAGATCAGTTTGCAGGAAATCTCCGATTAAGGATGTGATTCCCGGCGCACCGAAACGGCGGGAGTTGATGCGCATCAGTTCTTCTCCTTCGGGACGTATCTCGAACGAAACAACCGTAAGATGCGGGAATTGCAGGCGGGCTTCGATGGAGACAGAGCCTGTGCAGAAACCGATGTCCCAAAAGACACGGCGGCGATTCAGTTCCAATCCCTGCAAAGTAAGGAGGCGGATCGGAGCTTTGGTAATCATGCGGGCACGTCCATTCAAATGAGCAAATTGTTCGTCGGGAAGACCGAAGGGGCGGGGCTGTTCAGTTATGGAGGGCTGACTATCTATAGGGAGGAGAGCTTCCTTGCTATGGGTGTCGTAGCTGACCGTATACGGGTGCCGTAGCTGATCGTCTACGGGTGTCGTAGCTGACCGCCTACGGGTGTCGTAGCAGAGCAGCAAGTTATTCGGGTGCTCAAATGTCTCTTTTTCAGCTTCTTCAAGACTCATCCGACGAATGCGCTCGTGTTCGGGATTGCCGAGGTGTTCACCGATGTATATCGTGTAATCGGTGTATCCGTATTCCAACATTCGCGCGGCGATAGTGGCAGGGGTATGCTCCCGATCTGTCAGTACACCTATTTTGTGGGCACGTTCTATGAGTGCTTTGTCCAGTTCCTGCCACGGGCGTCCTGTCAGGGAGACGGTACGCATATCGTCGTAGGGCATCACCAGTCTGTGCGCTAATGTTTGCAGGGAATTGAAAGCCGGGTAGAGGCGTATTTTTGCATCGGGCAGTTTTCGTTTTACCGTATTGGCGAAGCCGAAAAACAGGGGATCTCCGGATGCAAATACGACAATCGATGCATCGGAAGCCTTCTTCTCAAAGTCTGCAAAAATATTTTCGTATTGGGCAAAGACGTTATCCAGTGGAACTGTTATGGAAATCCATTCCGCACCTTCCGGAAGTAACTTCTCTACAATCTCCCGATGCCGCAAACCACCGGAGAAAACTTTTCCTTCCCGGATATGCCGCAGCACTTCGGGCGGGAAGAAAGGTTCCCGGTTGTCATCCATTCCTATGATGATAAAGTTTCGTATCATAGCGTATCTATTTACACATCCCGTCCCGGCCTTAACTGTTCCGCATCATTGTAGCACAAGATTGCATTCACCAGCGTTGCAGCCAAATTACTTCCTCCTTTTCGTCCCTCCACTATCAGTTTGGGTATTTCCATGAACGGCTTCACCATGTGCTTGGATTCCTGTACGTGTACAAAACCCACAGGCGCGGCAATAATACCGCTTGGTACAGCCTTTCCTTTACGTACCAAATCACAAAGTTCCATCAAAGCCGTCGGCGCATTACCGAATACAAACAAGGCATCCGGATGTTCCTCCACTGCCAGACGTATACCGGCCTGTGTACGGGTGATTCCTTTTTCCGCTGCCATTGCCGCTACCCGTTCATCGGAAAGATAACATTTCACTTCTACCCCCAGCCGTTGTAAAGCTCCTTTGCGGATACCACTGGCAGCCATCGTCACATCCGTAACAATCGTTTTCAATCGACCGTCCGCTATTTTCTGATAAAGCTTTTCCACAGCACCTTTGTCCGTATACAACAGCTTTTCCATTTCAAAATCAGCCGTGGTATGGATGGCGTGCAGCAAAGCCCATTTATGATCCAGAGGAATATTCTTATTCTTTAGTTCCGACTCAATGGTCCGGAAACTTTGTATCATGATGTCCTGACCTATCCCCTTAGTCGGTTGTTCATCCTTATCCGGACGGTTATAATATCCCCGGGGAGTAATGAACTTGCCGTTCCACGCATAAGACTGCGAGTTACCAATCAGGATGACCGTAAACATATCCACTTCTTCGGGATTGAAATCAGCGAGTGTCGTCAGATGCACTTCCTGTTCCTCCCGTCCGGCCTGGCGTACATAACCTACCGGAGTCTCCGGAGCGCGTCCTTCTGCGAGAAACAACTCTTTCAGTCGATAGAGTTGCCAATACCGCCCTTCGCTTTTCGGATTGTATACAGCCGTTACGAAATCAGCCATGGCTGCCGCACGGATGCGACGCTCGATCCGTTCCCACGGTGTCATCAAGTCGGAGAGGGAAATCACACAGAAATCATGTCCCACAGGAGCACCCAGCAGTGAAGCCGCTTTCTGAAAAGCACTGATACCCGGCAAGGCAATCACTTCGACGTTGCTGTTCCGTTCCCGCTTCATCTCGTAAATCAGCGGAGTCATTCCATAAATCCCCGCGTCGCCGGAACTGATGACACAAACCGTTTTTCCTTGTTCCGCCAATTCAAATGCCTGTTCCGCACGAGTGCGTTCCCGCTTCATACCCGTATCTATACATTCTGTTTCAGGGTGGAGATAAGGCTGGATAAAACGGAAATAATATTTATATCCCACTACTACATCCGCTTCGCGAACCGCCTCCAGAACCGCAGGCGTAATGTCTTGTTCGCTGCCCGGTCCGATGCCGGCAACTATTATCTTTGGCTGTTTCATATCGCTTATATTTCTATCATGCAAAGATACATTCTATTCTCTAAATTTCGGGTATAAAAGGGTGTAAAAAGGGCTACACCCTTTGCCTGGAATGGTGTAGCCATCCGGGGCAAAAGGTGTAGCCATAAGAGGGAAAGGGTGTAGCTATTTCAGCAACGCCTCAATGTGTTCCATATATAATTTCCGGATAGCGGGTTGTTCGCCCAGTCCCTGCATACGGACATTGGCCTGATAACCTGCTTTTTCCATTTCCGGTTTCCATACTCCGACGATGTCTTCTTTCGTATGATTACCGCATACCAGCAACAACGGTATCAGTGTCACTTGTTTCGGGCGTGTCTCCTTCAACTGTGCCAGTGTAGCGTCCAGTGTAGGATAACCCTCGATGGTGCTGACGTGGAAGTTTTTCAGTCCGTGGGCTTTCATCATATAGTCCAGCATGGCGTAAGTGGCGGTACTTGGCAATTGATTGCCGTGTCCCACATAGATGACGTCCTCTTTCTTTCCGGGCTGTTCCTGTGTCAGAATTTCGATAACCTTTTCGCAATCTTCCACTGTATAAAGCAATGGGTTACCCACCTTTATTTCCTTAAAGAAGGGTTTCACGCTCTCCGCATCGCGGCGGACGGAAGTCATTTCACTTCCTTCAATCAGTGTTGTACTCTGTATCAGTACGCGCGAATATCCTTCGCTTCTGAGTTTCAGCAGTGCGTCTACCGGACTGTCTTTATGAACGCCTTGCTTCTCCAGCCTGCGCCGAACAATGGGAGAGATATATGCTTCGCGCACTTCAAACTGCGGAAAAGTTTCTTTTGCCTCACGGGTGATTACGTCGAGTGTCAGTGCACGCGTATCAGGGTCCGAACTTCCGTAATGGGTAATGAGAAGGGCGGTCTTCTCCCCCTGTGCAGAGGAGAAGAGAGCCACACTCAGTAAACAAAGAGTGATGAAAAGATGCTTCATATCAATAATAAGTTGTTATGCGTTAATTCTTTAGTTTTAAAGTCAGACTCACCACCAACATACGTCCCGGTGAGTACAGGGTGAAGTTCTTCGTCAGAGGTCTCATATCCCTCTTGTTGAAGATGTTGTCGATACCGATACCGGGTTCCAGGAAGAAACTGCTGAAACAGTCGAAGGAGTGGCGAGTGTTCAGGTTCCAGATACCGTAACCCGGAGCATCTCCGTCAGCATCTCCCGGATAGTAGCATTTGCTTTGCAGACGACCGTTCAGGTTGAGGTTCATGGTGTAGTCACCCCATGAATGTGCATAGTTTCCGCTGATGGTTGCAGTGTGGCGGATGCTGCGTTGAATGTTTTGCCAGCCTTCTTCACCTTTACCACGGGCATAAGCGTAGGTATAGTTACCATTCAGGGTAAAGCCGGCGAACGGATTGCCTGACAAACTCACCTCAAAACCACGGACGGTAGCCTTTTCAAAGTTGATGTATTCTTTCAGGTTCACATTCTTGGTAGATGATAAGTCTGCCAGTTCGGGGAATTCTTCCTTCAGTTGCTGCTGGGCCTCAGCGGACAAATCATTGAATGCGGTTACTTTGGAAGACACCATATCTGTCAGATAATTCAGATATCCCGTAACGGAGGCACTGAAACGGTTGGTGCGGTATTCCATATTAACGGAGTAGTAGTTGCTGTGTTCAGGCTTCAGGTCAGCATCACCGATGGAGATAGTGTATTTGCTACCCATTTTCTTGAACATGCTGTAATACAATTCGTCTACACCGGGAGCACGGAAACCTGCTGCATACGTGGCACGTACGTTGAAGTTTCCAATATTGTACATGGCTGCTACTTTCGGGGTGAAACGTCCACCTGCCTGTTCATGATAGTCATAGCGTGCACCGACAATGCCCGTGAAGTGATCCCACAGTTTTACCTCATGCTGTCCGTAGCCCGACAAAGTATATACTCCCTTGTCTACATCGGCATCGGGACGAACAAGAATGTCCTTGCGGTAGTCCACTCCGAAGACAGTAGTACTGTTGGTGGTGAAACCGAAGATACCTTTCAGTTCGGCATCATGGAACTTCTGTCTTTTGGTGAATGCGTAGTCACCCGGTTGGTAATCACCGGCTGTCAGCATGTATTTGTAGCGCGAAGTATAATTGTTGCCTACATAATCCAACTGGATGGAGGAACGTTTATTCAGTCTGTACTTGGCTCCTGTACCCCAGTTGTAGCCTTCGTAATGCGTATTATAATCATTTCCGCCTGTCATGCCGTCGCGTTTGGCGGGACGGTCGGTCATACGCCAGTAATATCCGCCATTGGCATAGAACGAGAGTTTTTCCGTAGCATCGTAGGTGAATTGCTGCGAAAAGTTATTCATGCTGTAGCCGATGGAAAGCTGATCGAGGGTTTCAACCAGGTCATCATTCTTGTCTACGGTCAGGCCACTGTTCTGCCAGCCATCCGAGTGATCGTATTTATAAGCAGTGTAAGAAGCGAGCTTTCCTTTGGCAATGTCCAGGTTGAGGCCTTGTGAAAACTGATTCTTTCTTGTATAACGGCTGTTGGTGGTGAAGGATATTTCATCTTTCGGCTGGTTGGTGATGATGTTGATAACACCGGCAATCGCATCCGAACCATAGAGTGAAGAAGCTGCGCCGTTTAAAACTTCGATACGCTTCACACGGCTCATGTCTATCTGACTGATGTCGATATTACCGCTGATATCCCCCGTCACTTTGCGTCCGTTAATCAGTATCAGTACATATTTATTGGAAAGTCCGTTCATCATCAGATACGAACCCATCGCATTCGGAGAGAAGGAGAGAGAGGGAACCATCATGGTCATGGCCTGTTGGAAATCCGTGATTCCGGCACGTTTTATTTCGTTGGCGGTGATGACGGATACCGGTGCCGGAGTATTTTTCAGTCGCTGGTGCGTACCCGTACCGGTTACTACTACAGGATTCAAATCCACAGTTTTATCTACGGAAGTTTCACCTTTATCAGCCTGTGCCCATGCACCGGCAGCGATACTTCCCATTAAGAGAGTCGTTAAGAATCTTTGCTTTATCATAAAATTATCGTTTGTTTGGAAATGCAAAGATATGGGGAAGATGAGGGCAAGAAAATACCCACTGATGGGTATTTCTATTGTTAAAAACCCTTGTTTATAGGTATGGACTCTTTAACTTTTATTCAAAGGGTGACGGATATCTATTGTTATTCCGGAACATAGATAATTTCTCCACTTTCCAGTTGGTAGGCTACACCGACTTTTTTCCCTCGCTTACCGGAAGTTTCCTGTTCCTCGCTGGGAGTGTATCGCTTGATTTCCTGTCCTTCTTTCGTAATGATTTCCATATTCTCTTTTCCGGGATTCTTCACCATAGTGAAGTCTTCTTTGGAAAACATTTCCGTCATGTTGAAGCGGGAGACGAGGGCAACCATCAGTGCGACGGCAAAGACCATGGCTACATCAAAAAGGTTCGCTACCGTACCCATCGGGTCGGAGTCCGTTTGGTTGTGAAGCAGTCTGTTTCGTTTCATATTTTTTTATGGGGCTGAGAGTTATTCATTGTTTTTGTTTCGCAGAGTCTTGTCCAGATATTCCAGATCATTTATTTCACGGGCATACCAGCGTTGTTTCACTTGCAGAGTGATGACGCCGACTGCGGCAATCACCATACCGACCACGGTGGTGGCAAAGGCTACCTGCATATTGTAAGCCATTGAGGAAATATCTCCTGTAGCCAGTCCGACAAGGGCGGGACCCATCGGGATCAGTGTTCCCATCAATCCCAGCATCGGGCCGAGTTTGATGAAAGTGCGCGAGCGTCCCAGCTCTTTTTCGGCGTCTACTTCGAAGTTGGCAAGCAGGCGTTCGCAGTAGGCGGCGTTATCACGGTGCTCGGCAAGCTTTTTCAGGCAACGGAGCAAAGGTTGTTTCCCGGCTTGGGGCAAGCTCTGCAACTGTTCGTTAATGTTTTCAGGAGTGATGGTTTCTAACATTTCGGAGAGTTGCTTTTGTAGTTTCATTCGTTGGTAGAATTCTCCGAAGAAACCTCCGGCAAGGATAATGGCGCGGAGAAAGAACAGGAGTAATAATACGATGACCGGAACAAGTAGTCCGTTGGATATCCAGAAGAGTGAGTTTGAAATGGTTTCCATAATGATATTTATAATTTTAGTAGTTACTGTTTATTTAGTAGCCGGTAGCTATGATGCTCAGTACGACTATGAATAAGTTTACAATAAAAAGGATTTCGAGGCGCAGGGCTTTATCTCCCAATAGGATTTGTAGCAATCGGGCACCGATACCGATAAGTAAGAATGTGGTGGTGCCTACTATCCACGAGAGCATATTGAAATCAATGCCTGGAAAAGAGAATAATAATTCAGCCAGTACATAGCATAGTACGCCACCTATCAATAAACCGGGGTAAAGATGGAGCAGGAAGGTGACGCTTCGTTTGAATGCAGTGTCTCTTGTACGCATTCCGGAGAAGCAGTCGAAGCAAAAGGTTATCAGGATGGCGGCTTCCAGTGTGATGTAAACAGATACATCCAGCATTTTCTCCCGGGAAGCAAAAAAGGCTGCTATTGCTGTCTTAGATTGCTCGGTTACCCAAGGGGTAATGAGTAAAACAAATAGGGCACAACATAGCGCTGTCAGCCACGTTCCCCAACGGGGATAGAAGCCGACCTTCAGCAGGAAGCTGAGGGTGATGAAGATTGCTAATATGGGAATGACGTAATCCATAGCTATATTTTTGTTATGGGGTTACCAGCGTAGCCATTAATATTTAGACTATCTTAATTCCCCTCCTCCGTCGGAGGTTGTGTAAAAAGTCAAAATCAATCGTTCTTTGACATATTGTATTAAAAAG
>OCQC01000580.1_pt1 | contig 36971 bp, 25 predicted proteins | sample 1538401 | NCBI WGS metagenome assembly OCQC01 (sample SAMN04571689, study PRJEB22368) | human gut metagenome | biome: human gut; material: stool | host: Homo sapiens | place: Luxembourg | collected 2012-08-03 | reverse complement strand
AGGCATCTGCTATTACATTTTTATGCGACATATATTGTTTTGTCGCTACATCAATTTTCCCCATAAATGTTTTTCTTCCTTCCATTATATTTTGTTTGCATTTAATAAGCAATATTTCGTTTTTTAGATAATAACAATTATGTTCACTGATTTCTATTTGTATTTTTCACATATTGTCCCTTATCTTTTGTGTATTTTTCACAATAAAAATTCCAAAATAATGAGATTTGATAAGATTTGAAAACTTTAGACAAAATTCCGTTTATTTTTCATTATCATTTTCGTGATTTTTGATAAAATATCTAAGAAATTTTAATCCTGTAAAATTTAGCAGCCAATCTATAGTGCATCATTTAGCAGACTACATCAATTTCGCCTTGCCTGGTTAGGCTTATCAAGGGTGATGTGTCAAGTATTTTTTGTCAGAAAAAGCCCCTATAAGCTGCAATCTTATAGGGGCTTTTCTTTTGATACTTACATCATCATCTCATTATAATGCAGCAAGTTCTTCTTCTACTTTGCTCATCATTGCCTGATATTTCTCAAGTTTTGCTTTTTCCTCATTTATCTTAGCTTCCGGTGCCTTACTCATGAATTTCTCATTGTTAAGCATTCCGTTTACTCTCTTAAGCTCTCCCTCAAGGCGTTTCTTTTCTTTTTCAAGACGCTCCTTTTCTTTTGCGAGGTCAACAAGGTCTGCAAGTGGCATATAGATTGTTGCTTTATCTATAACTACTGATACTGCATTGTCCTCGATGCCTGTCTTGTCAGACTGTACATGTACTTCTGACGCAGAGATAAGGTGCTGATATGAAGATACAAGTGATGTGAGTGTCTCTTTTGTCGCATCATCATCTGCCACGATATATACCTTAGCTTTTCTTGATGGTGCTACATTCATCTCACTTCTTCTGTTTCTTATTCCTCTTGTAAGTGCTTTCATAAGCTCTGCTTTATTCTCAGCAGCTTTATTATCCCACTCATCCTTAAACTCAGGCCAGTTTGAAATCATGATAGACTCTTCCTCTGACTGGAGTGTGCAGAATATTTCTTCCGTGATAAACGGCATATATGGATGAAGTAATTTAAGCGAGTTGATAAGTACCGTCTTAAGTGTCCAGAATGCAGCGTTGGCTGACTCTTTATCCTCATCCTTTGCAAAAAGTCTAGGCTTAACAAACTCGATATACCAGTCACAGAACTCTGTCCATACGAAGTCATTTATCTTCTGAACGGCTACACCAAGTTCATATTTTTCCATATTCTCAGTAACTTCTTTTGCAAGTGTGTTTACCGCTGACAATATCCACTTGTCCTCAACTTTGAGAGTGTCATACTCAGGTGTTGTAATCTCGTTGTCTCCAAGATGCATCATGATAAATCTTGAAGCGTTCCATACCTTATTTGCAAAGTTACGGCTTGCCTCAACTCTCTCCCAGTAGAAACGCATATCATTTCCCGGAGCGTTGTTTGTGACAAGCGTAAAGCGGAGTGCATCTGCACCGTATTTATCTATAACTTCAAGCGGGTCAATTCCGTTTCCGAGCGATTTACTCATCTTTCTTCCCTGACTATCTCTAACAAGTCCATGGATAAGAACTGTATCAAACGGTACTTTTCCCGTATGCTCAAGTCCTGAGAACATCATACGGATAACCCAGAAGAATATAATGTCATATCCTGTTACAAGAGTGCTTGTAGGATAGAAATAGTCCATCTCCTCTGTCTTTTCAGGCCAGCCAAGTGTGCTGAAAGGCCAGAGTGCTGATGAAAACCATGTATCAAGTGTATCAGGGTCCTGACGCATAGGTTTGCCGCATTTTGGACAAGTGCAGCCATCTTCCTTAGTAACAACAAGTTCTCCACAGTCATCACAGTAAAATGCGGGAATTCTATGTCCCCACCAAAGCTGACGGGAAATACACCAGTCTCTTATTCCTTCTAACCAATGGTAATATGTCTTATCAAAATGAGGTGGAACAAACTTTGTATCACCTTTTTTTACGGCTTCGATAGCAGGTTTTGCAAGTTTTTCCATTGCAACGAACCACTGTTTTGAGACTCTTGGCTCTACTGTTGTATGACAGCGGTAGCAGGTTCCTACATTATGCTCATGGTCTTCTACTTTAAGAAGTGCTCCCTCTGCTTCAAGGTCTGCTACGATTGCTTTTCTCGCCTCATATCTGTCCATTCCTGCATATTTAGGATAATCTGCAACTATCTTTGCATCATCAGTAAGTACATTTATAACTTCAAGATTGTGGCGAAGTCCAACTTCAAAGTCGTTAGGGTCATGTGCCGGTGTAATCTTAACAACACCCGTACCAAATTCCATATCTACATATTCGTCTGCAATAATAGGAATCTGACGGTGTACAATAGGAAGGTCGAGCATCTTTCCTATCATATCCTTGTATCTGTCATCTTTTGGATTTACTGCTACAGCCGTATCTCCGAGAAGTGTCTCAGGTCTTGTTGTTGCAAGGTCTATATAGCCTGTTCCGTCCGTTGTCTTGTAACGAAGATGCCAGAAATGTCCTGCCTGATCCTCATACTCAACCTCCGCATCTGATATAGATGTAAGGCAATGAGGACACCAGTTGATTATTCTCTCACCACGGTAAATAAGCCCTTTATTGTAAAGTTTTACGAAAACTTCCTTAACTGCCTTAGAACATCCCTCGTCCATCGTAAAACGCTCTCTGTCCCAGTCACATGAAGAACCAATCTTCTTAAGCTGTTCAACAATACGACCACCGTACTGCTTCTTCCAGTCCCATACATGCTCAAGGAACTTCTCTCGTCCAATGTCCTCTTTTTTAATTCCATCTTTAGCAAGTTTTTCAACAACCTTTGCCTCAGTTGCGATAGAAGCATGGTCGGTTCCAGGAACCCAGAGTGCTTCATATCCCTGCATACGCTTAAAACGGATGAGAATATCCTGCAAAGTATTGTCAAGGGCGTGTCCCATGTGGAGCTGTCCCGTGATATTAGGTGGCGGCATAACGATAGTAAACGGTTTCTTGTCCCTGTTTACTTCTGCATGAAAATATTTTTTCTCAAGCCACTTATCATAAGTTCTTTTCTCAATGTCGGCAGGGTTATAGTTTTTCTCTAATTCTTTTGCCATGATAATTTTTCCTTTCTAAAATAAAAAGCCCTCTACCCGTATAAATACGGATAAAGGGCGAATAATCAATACACGCGGTACCACCTTTTTTAATGTTTAAACCATCATCACTGCACATAATACATAGTAAAATAAATGCAGCTTATCTTTGTTTAAATATATCTCTGCATCTTTAACGGAATGACCCGATGAAAACTAATGACCGTTTTTCTCTGACTTTAAACCGCTGTCTTTTTCTCATATGATCGTGCATCACTGTCTCACACAATCATATCCACAACTTGTCAAAAAAACGGCTTTCATATCCACAACTCCAAAGCTACATTCCACATTTTCGTGCCTGAACAGTCTTTCAGCCAGTGAACCGTTCTCTCTGATGGACTACGATGTGTACTCCTCTTTTTCCTAGTCTTTATCTTTCAACATGATACTAAATTGCGTGGTGGTATGTCAAGAGAAAAAAATTGTTTTCAATACATAAGTAACAGTTCAGCCCAAAAAAGATAAGTCAATAATACATGAGCTTGCTCAATGTATTATTGACTTGTTTTTTGGGGCGGAATAGCCTTTCATTTATGAAATGAAGTAAACACAAGCTGCATAGCAGCGACTGACAGCTTGCTGGCAGGTTTACGAATGTAATAAATGAGGGGCTGAACTGTTGCATATATAAATCGGCGGATTTTGACAGTTTTGTGGGTAAATGATAAGAAACTGATGCTACCCAAAAATCCTGAGTCCTCTTTTATTTTTACCTTTTTCCTTAACCTTATCCTTTTTATCATCTTTTTTCTTCTCCTTTGTCTTAAGCTGCTTTATCTGGCTTGTCGCTGCTACCTCCTCCAAACTCTGTGACTGAATTTTTTGAAGTATCTCCTCTAGCAGTTTTGTCTGTTTTGCCGCCATCTCGTCTTTCTGCATCATTATATAATTTATCTCTTTCATAAGTTTTGTTGATACATTGTCCGATATTCTCTGCTCAGACTCTTTCTGCCCCTCCTCCACGACATTTGCAACCATTTTTCTGAGCATCAGCTCAAACCTTTTTATTTTTTCCTCGGAAGGTACGGCAACACTTCTTTGTTCCCCCTGTTTAAAAGCCGTTTGTCCAAGTTCGCCTTTCTGAATATTAAGTACCTGTCCGGCAGCTCCTGACATATTTTTGTTTTCCAACTGCACAACATTGTCCGTCTGCATAGACTGACTTCTTGAAATCATAAAACCGTTTACAGTTTTTGCTTTATTGGAGTTGTTTTCCTCCTCATCCTGAATTTTCTGATTTAACTCCTCACGCAATTTATACTGCTCATTTGGATTCATTTTTCTTACATTATCAATATCATGTATAATAAGTTTGATTGATTTGAGCAAAAATCCCTGTTCCTTTAAATCCTTAACATCACGGAGTATCTTTATGTCCCTGTCCGTATAAAATCTATGCCCCTTTGAGTTTCTATGTATGTTTAATCCAAGTTCCTCCTCCCAGTATCTTAAAACATGGTTTTCAACTTCAACCTGCCTTGATGCATCTGAAATACTATATTTCTTCTCCATATATTCCCTCCATAATTTCCTCAAACAATTCAATTTCCTCACGGTCGAAAGCATCTTCATCAAAAGCTTCTTTCTGACAAGCGGCTCCCTCTTGTAGTTTATTTTTATCACTCATTTGCCCTGCATCAACACTCTGTAAAGAATTGTTCTCATTTGCCACTGCCGCTTCTGCCTCGTCTTGTTTTTTCTTTTCATCAGCAGCTTTTTGAGACTGAACCATACTTTTTAAAAGATGCGGTTTCATATTATTTTCAATATAATCATACAATTCCTGTCTTAACATCCTGTCCTTTCTTTTTAACTGCAAAAAAAGTTCAGAAATAAAAATTGCAAGAAGCACTGTTCCTGACGCAATCGACATTTTTATATACCACTGCACTGACGCACTCTCATAATATCCACCGATTATGTAAAATACATATATTACCGTTGTGACTGCCGCACCATATATTCCGGTATTTTTCAGATTATACAGATTTATCCCAAGATACTTTACATCCTTCATCTGCATAAAAACAAAACTCTTTGTATCATTTATCTTAAGATTCATCTTATATGTAGTCTCATATTTAGAAATCGTGTTTTTCATCCATTTATTCTTAGTTGTAGAAATATGATGTACCTGATGCAAAAGTTCAGTATATATACACGCCACTATAGTCTTTGCTAAAATTGTGATACCACCTGCTCCAAGCATCAAAAGCACACCATCATAATGCTCCAGAAAAAACTTCATGTTCTTCCCTCCAGTCTTTTATTCTTTTTTGGTACCGAATATATAGTACGACCTTGTCCGCCCCTTTTCTACCCCTAATCATGCGTCATTTAGTATAGATTTTCGACAAAAGTTCAAAAGTAAGTATTTTTGTGCTATACTAATTTTAAAAGTCCGGCAGATATTCGCAATCCACTCTGCCACTTTCATGATATTGTTAAATCAAATTTAAAGCGAGGTTTTTTATGACAGATTTGTTGAGCAGCATTTATGTTCAAAATGATTTTAAACCGATAATATTAAATACCCCCGGAATATTTCTAAACATAAAAGTCAGTGATGACGAAACGCTTGCCATTGTGACCGTCGATGAGACAAAGGGAAATCTATATTCAAGGGAACAATTTGAAAATATTTCAAGACAGATACGAACTTTTGCCACAAATAATAATAGTCTCAGATACCGTTTTTTGTATCTTCTGATAAGCGAAGATGATACCTGTATCAAACGACTTTTAACTGATAATGTAAGCTGCTGGCGCATAATCCCGTCACAAAAACAGCTTATGATATTTGAAACGGCTTGTGATGAATTTCTTACTTTAAGAAACCCCATTGAAAATATGCTTGCCACAAAGCCGTTAGATGTTTCCGATTCTGACAATGAATCATCTTCCATCCTGGACAAAGAAGTAAATGTTAAACTTGCCCCTGTAAATTTAGGAATTGTTGCAATAAATATTATTGTATTTATAATCATGTCAATAATCTCCACTCCGGGTTCAGAAGACATATCCGATAAATTTGCACTCGGCTGGGATCTTTTTTTCAATAAAAAAGAATACTACCGTATTTTTACATCAATGTTTGTGCACGCCGGTATCGACCATCTATACAACAATATGATAGTGCTTTTAGTTATCGGAAGCTATTTTGAACTTGCAGTCGGCAAAATAAATTATATTATTGTTTATTTTTCATCAGGTATTATTGCAGGCTTAACATCTATGCTTTATAATATGTCAAATAATGACTATGTGCAGTCAGTCGGAGCATCGGGTGCTATCTTTGGCATGACCGGCGGGATGATAGCCGTCATACTGATAAATTATTTCCATGCACACAGTCTTGACCTTATGAAGATTATTTTTGTGGCATTTTTAAGTCTTTATGGCGGTTTTACAAGTCAGGGAGTTGATAATGCCGCACATATCGGCGGAATAGTATCCGGCTTTTTAGTCGCATTTGTTTTATATTCTTTACGCATAAAACGCAAAAAATATAGTTAAGCGGATTTTGCAATCTGCTCTGCTACCTGCTCGTAACACTATTAATTGCTATCCCAACATATCGGAAAATATTTTCCTGATAGTGTTAAATAAACAAAATAAATTGTTTTGCACATCATAACAACAAAGAAATGAGGGAACATATGACTACAATAAATATTTATTATGGCGGACGAGGTCTTATCGATGACCCGTCAATATATGTTATGGATAAACTTACAACCGTATTTGATGAACTTAATGTAAATGTCAAACGCTATAATCTTTACGAAGATAAGCACGGTATTTCCGTACTTCCAAAAACCTTAAAGGAAGCAGATGCCGTTATAATCACCGCATCTGTCGAATGGTTTGGTATTGGAGGTCTTTTGCAGCAGTTTCTTGATGCCTGCTGGCTTTACGGAGACAAAGATGCAATACGCAGACTCTATATGATGCCCGTTGTCCTTTCGACAACTTATGGTGAAAAAGAAGCTTACCAGACGCTCACTAAAGCATGGGAGATACTCGGCGGCACACCTTGTGACGGAATATGTGCATATGTAAGCAGTTCAGTTGATTTTGAAACCAACAATGACTATGGAATGTTGATAGAGAAAAAGGCTGAGAACTTTTACCGTACATTTACAAAAAAAATGGTAACTTTTCCATCGAGCAGCAATGCCGTTGTAGAGACTTCACAGGCTGTCAAACCTATGACTCTTACACCACAGGAAAGTGAAGAACTTTCGATGTATGTGTCAGATGATAATTATGTTAAAAGGCAGAAAGAAGATATTGAAGAACTTACTCAGCTTTTCAAAAATCTTATGGATGATGATACAGACACTTCCACTTCAGATAAGGATACGGAACTTGATACTGCATCCTTATTTGCAAACATATTGAATAAAAACGGGGATGACGACAAATATATTAATGCATTTAGAACACATTTTAATCCTATTCCCGATACGGCAATCTCTTTTGCATTAAATATATCAGACCAAAGTCAGACATTGGTACTTGATATGGACAATTCAAAATTAAACTGCTACTATGGAGAAAAGCCGGATGCAACAGCTACGCTTAAAGCAAATCATATTGTCATAGACAGAATTATTTCCGGAGAGATAACACTCCAGGAAGCATTTATGACAGGTTCCGTAACAGCAAAAGGCAATTTTAATATTCTTAAGTCATTTGACAGGATATTTAATTTTTAAAGTGATTGCAAAACTGATTATGTGCTGTGTTAATTATGCAGATATAGTATTTTTTATATTAGAGTAAAAATGTAGTGTGAAAAATAAATTTTTCACACACAAGTTTGTGTCTGTGCACACTTGACACAAACTTGATATGCAAAAAATGTGTGCAGAAATGAGGATTATTATGAACAAACATATTGATGACAACTGTATTTTTTGTAAACTTGCAAACGGTCAGATACCTACAAACTCAATCTACGAAGATGATGACTTTAAGGTAATTCTTGACGCCGCACCGGCTGCAAAGGGACACGCCATCATCCTGCCTAAAACACACGCAGCAAATCTTTTTGAACTGCCTGACGAATACGGCGAAAAAATATTTGCAATCGCTAAAAAATGTGGAAAAGCTATTAAAGAAACTTATGATTATGATGGATTAAATGTACTTCAGAATAATGGTGAGGCAGCAGGACAGACAGTCTTTCACCTCCATGTGCACCTCATACCAAGAATGAAAGACGACAACATCGACATTAAATGGGCACAGGGAGAATGTGCTGACGGCGAGAAAATTGCTGAGAAAATAAAAGCAAACTTAACAGATTAATATACGGACGCAGGAACAGGGAATATATTTTTCTATATACAATAAATATCCATAATTGCTCTATACCTAATCGTCCCCAACGCACAGCAGGTCTTTAATATATATTTTGCAGCGAAGACCGTTATAACATCGTCAGCACTTAATGAGCGTACTATGCTCATTTATGTGCTGCTACGATGTTATCCGAGCGAAAGCGTGTCTGAGCGTAAAATATATATAAAGACCTGCGTCCGTTTATAACACCATACCCCCTTAAGCCTTAAACCCTCTTGCCGCCTCATTATCCATAAACACTTCATTGAGCGTTCCTTTTCCGTAAGTGAGTCCGGCATATACTTTTTGGGAGTTCTGTACTACTGAACCTGATGTATCCTGTTTTGCTACTTCTTCAAATGACTTGCGAAGTTTTTCCATATTTTCTTTTACACTGTCTATATTTACAGGTTTTCTTTTGATTATTGAAGCCGTAAGCTGTCTGTTCACATATGTATATATACTGTACAGATTATGCGAAATCTCATATCCCATATCCAGACTTCCCCTTAATTCACTAACACAACCTTTTGCACTTTTAAGATAACTGTCTGCTTTCTGTAAATCTTCTGTTTTAAAACCATCCTCCGCCTGTTCTATACAATAATCAAACATTTCAAAAAGTATCACTACAAGCTCACTTTTGTTTGCCTGTGATATGCGTGCAGTAAATTGTCTTTTTTCTTCACTTGTCAATTTTTACTTTCCTCGCTTCCTACATACCCTGAAGGAGACTCATTATCGTCTGTGGTCTGTTGTTTGCCTGTGAGAGCATTGATGTTGCTGCCTGCTGCAATACAGTAAGCTGAGTATATTCTGTCATCTCGCTTGCCATATCTGTATCAATGATTCTTGACATTGACTCTGTCATGTTTTCTCCAAACACATTTAAACTTGAAACTGTCGTCTCAAGACGATTCTGGTATGCACCAAGCTTAGCACGTGCCGTCGATATCTGTCTGATTGCCGTATCTGCAAGTGCTATTCCGTTAGAAGCACCATAATTTGTGCAGACATTTAATAAATCTTTTCCATTCTGATCCCTAAGTTTAAGTGCATCGCATGATACGGTAGGAAAATCCATGTCAAGTGTCTGATGCTCGTTTGCTCCAATCTGAATTGTCATATATCCCGCATCATATACTTTCATTCTTACAGTCTTATTGTTTGGTAATGCCTTATCACCTGACGGAAGTTCAACTGTCATCTCAACACCGTCCTCATCAATTATATTCAAAAGATTTCCTTTTGCCGTGTATCTTGCACTGTCTGTAAATCCTGTCTGACCTGCCGCAGCCTGTCCGAGTGTTACCTCAGCATTTGTTCCAACATTTTTCTGTTTTGTACCGTCTTCATAACTAATTTCAACATAATAATCATCTCCGGCAGCATTTGATGTAATTCTTCCGGATGTACTATAACTTAAGTTCATCTTCTGACAAGCTTCAATAATATCTTTTTCTATCTGTTCTTTCGGCTCGTCTTTTGTTATATTTATCGTTTCGCCATTTATTGAGAAAGAAGTATCTTTCGTTGCAGGAGTTGTTATCTTATTCCAAATACCTGAAACAGATGCAGCCGTTGCATTGCTTACAACCGTAAAACTGTATGTTCCAGCCGTTGCTTCCATTGACACCGATACTGCCTTCACTCCATCAACACTGCTTGACATCGTTCTTGATGCTGAACCATCAAAAAGGCTTCTTCCATTAAACTCAGTCGTACTTGAAATACGATCTATCTCGTCCATAAGCTGGTCAACTTCTTTCTGAGCTGTCTCCCTATCCTCCAATGTATATGTATCATTTGCATTCTGTACACAAAGTTCACGCACACGCTGTAACACACTATGAATCTCTGATAATGCTCCATCTGCTGACTCCAGTATTGATACTCCATCTTCCGCATTCTGTGCAGAACGGTCAAGTGCGCGTATCTGTGTACGCATCTTGTTTGAAATTGCAAGTCCTGCTGAATCGTCAGCCGCTTTTGTAATCTTATATCCTGAACTTAACTTCTGCATACTTAAAGATAATCTGTTATCATTCTTTTTTAAATTTACATTTGCAAGCTGAGCTGATATATTGTGATTTATTTTCATGAAAATTCCCTTTCCTTTCTTTGATATAATCCGTTTTCTGTTTTACTGTTTTGACACTGACACCAAATGTGCCGTTATTATCTTTGCAGCCTTGTAAAGAGCTGATGTATCTGCATCGCTTTTACCTGCCATAAGCCCGTCTGTCTGTGACACTCTGTTCATTCCATATGATATATTTTTAACTTCAAATCCGGCAGTTTCTAATGCTTTTGTAAGCTTATCCGATGATTCTTTCAAAAGTTCATAACCCTGCCTTTCACCCGCAAAAACATATCCCTTAACAGACTCTCCCGTAACTTTAACTTCTGCCGTAACATCACCGAGCAGCAAAACATCATCTTCATCAGAACTGTTTCCCCTGATACTTACCTTTACTTTACCATTGTCACCGTCACTTGGTATAATGGTGACATTCATATTTGTAATAGTATCCCCTGTTTTTATCGGAATATCATAACTTCTTCTCTCTGCCATAAGCATACTTAAATTTATTCCCTTAGAAAGACTTCTGAGACTGTCTAAATCCTCATATCTTATATCAGGCTGTTCATATGACCTGTTTAATATATCTTCCATATATTTTTCGGCTTGTTTGCACTTTTCCTGAATACTTTCCTCAGAATCAAGTACATCTGACATACTGTCTGTCAATTCTTCAAACTCTGCCTGTTTCTCACTATCGAGCACATCTTTACGCTTATAACTCTCTTTTAAAGGATTATATGAATTTTCGACATAATTCAGTGCCGCCTCGATATTTTCCATTGTCGCAGGTATATCAAGACTTGCAAGCATATCTCTTACCTGACCGCTCCGAGCTTCAAGAGTTCTAACATTTTCTGCTTTCGCATCATAATATGCCTTTTCAATCTCCTTGTCACCGTCAGCCTCCTTAACCTGCTGTGCAAACATTTCAAGTGATGTATCAAGTACACTATCTATATCTCCATTTGCAATCTCATCAAGTTTTGACGGTGAAATCTCATCGAGCGTATCTGAAACAAGAGTGTCAAAATATCTTCCCTTAATGCTTTCCTCCTCTGAAGCAACAGTGTTTTGCATATCTGCCGAAATCTGTTCTGACTGATTTTGAGCCTGTCTGTTTCTGCCTGAAAGTTCGGAATCATTCTCCTGATTTTCTGTCTCTACCGCACTAAAGCCCTCATTTATCTGCTCTGTTATTGATGAAGCCATAAAATTAAGTTCTTTAAGTCCGCCAAAATCATCATCTATCTTTGTGTCTATACCATGATTTTTCATTGTCCTTACTGCTGTCAAAAGATTTCCAAGCGTCATTTCCCTGTCAGACTGTAAGACTGCACCGATTGCTGCACCATCCGACTTTTCAATATTGTTTAAAAGCCTGTAGATACCAATATATCCCTCTCTCTCCTGCTCTGAAATATCCCCCGACTTCTGTAGCTGCCAGAGATATTTACTGTATTTTTCCTCTGTACTTAAATCCTTCATGGCATTTATATCCGAAAGTTTCTTATCAAGGTCACTTATCGAGGTGTCAAGCGGATTGTCACCCTGCCTTATCATTTCAAGGACAGTCGATGGTTTCATATTGTCGATAACCCGGTTTAAGACATCGTCGTATTCTTTAACTGAAAGCACATTTTCCTCTGTTATCTCCATGCCGTTATAGCCAAGAATCCTTACTGCCCTCTCATTTGCATTTGTATCTTCCATACCAAGCTCTTTGAGAAGATTTGGAACACTCGCAAACGCTTTTTGGATTGAGTCACCATAAGAAGCATCTACCTGTGTAGAAACCATCTCATAAAGCTGTCCATACTGCTGCCTGCCGTAAGTCTCACTCGAAGCTGCCGCATGAAGTTCATTTAATGTGAGAAGATTTTGCTGTCTTACTGTTCTTCCGATAAGTGATGCCGGTGCATTTGCAATGTCTGCTTTCTGCTGCAAAGTCTCCTGCAAAAGGCTGAGTTCATCATCACTAACATCACCTGCCGCACCTGTCGTGTAGACAGCGTTTTCTTCATTTCTTAATTCCTCCACTACCTGTTCGAGCGGAGCAGTATTAATATCTATTCCTTTTTGTCTCATATTCATAACAGACTGTGTAGTCATCTTAAGACATATCTCTGCGACATATCTTTTTGCCATGACTTCTTCAACCTGCATATCGCTCATTCCCTCAACTACCGTAGTCGGAATATTATTAGAAGTAATATCAGCAATCCCTGAATTTGTCTTATTGCAGGCTGCCGCCTGTCTTAAAAGTTCAAGATTTAATACACCTGAATAATTTTCATTTGCAAATACAACATCACCGGCCGCAGCTTTTACTGCCGTTGATATATCCGCATCCGTTATCGCCGCAAAATTATTTATAATGCTTCTCGCTATAACAAACTCTGATGTATCGAGTGATGCCTGCTCAGGCTCTGCCCCTGCCGCAACAGACTGGAGTATCTGTTCAAATGCCGTCTTTGCAGATGTATCAGAACTTATATCATTTAACACGGACATTGTCTTAAGTGCATCTGCCGTAACCGGAAGGTCATTTGCAAAAAGCCACTTCGCATCTGCTACAGCACTTTCCTTATCAAGCCCCGTTGCATCTATAAGCCTTTCCACCTGTGGCTCTATCTGTTTCCAGATTTCAGCGTCATAGACCTCTCCGTCAAAAGCATCACTTCCAGAATACTGACCATGATATATATTTTCTATCGTTGGTGTAAGCGAGTTACCTACAATATATGCCTTTGTATCGTCAGACATATTAAGTGCAGAAGAACTCATCTGAAGTGCAGACACTATCTTTGAAATATTTTCCGCCGTGACCGGAATACCTGAATTTTCCAAAATCTTTTTTAGACCGGCTTCTGCCTTTGCATCAAGAGAGCCTGTTGCCTGAATTTTTTTAAGTTCTTCCTCAAACTCATCAATATCTTTTTTGTTTTCTTCCCTGTTCTGCTCATTGTCAAGTTTCTGCTGTTTCATCTTTTCAACAGCTTTGTCAACATATTCTTCCTCGCATTTATCAACAGAACCCTCTGACTCCTCAACAGATTTGTAATCATCCCCTGTAAGAACCGCAAGATTTTTATTCATCTCAGTTTTAACTGCTGCCGCATCTTTACTTCCCGAACTGCCTGAAGTGCCCGTTCTGTAACCATAAGTGCCTGAATTTACACCCGAACTTACCGTCGTATGACTGACAGCCACCGCTCCGGATGCCAAACCACCGTTTCCAACTTCTTTCAGCACGATATTATCTTTAGACACATCCATGATCTTAAATCTTCTAGTTTCGCCCTCCCTGGCATTCTGTACTGCGGTCTTTGGTACTGCCACCTCAACACCGTTAAAGTTGATGGAAATCTGATTTGAAACTTTCGATACAACACCCTCAACAACCTGCCCCTTACTTCCTATCGCAAGCATAGAACCGTTTAAAACTCCTGCCCTGCTGCCGGACACATTTGCCGTCCTGTTGTATATGTCTCTTATATTCACATTCATCGATTTCTCACCTTTCATTTATGACTTATAAATAAAATATCTATACTTTTATTTCGGCTAAAGTGGTAAATTTCTTGAGTTTTAAAACAATATCATACTTTTAAAAAATAAACATTTAGTATATACTTAAATCGAAGTGAGGGATATAAATGAGCAATAAACTAAAAGAAAATACAAGGATAAAATCAACAATTATTCTCTTAACAACAATAGTTTTAATTACTTTTATAAGCATCATAGTAATAAAATTAAATACATATATCAATCGAAATCCCTATCTTGATGAAATCAATGAAATAATACAACAAAAATACGGTGAGGATTTTTGGATTGATAATAATTGCACTAAAGATGATAAGATTTCAGAAATAACTATATATGCCTGTGAAAAAACATATCAATCGGATAATATTTTTGAGAAAACTAATATTATTCAAAAAATCATATATAAGTATATAAATAACAATAAAAAACATTTTGATAAAATCAATCAGATAGTTGAAGAACAAGGAGGAATTAAAAAAACAAAACAAGAAGGAGTCTCATTATTTTTTCGTAACAATGACCGAACTCAGTCTTCCGGCAGATTAAATGTTTTTTGCTTTTTTAATGATATTAAATATAAAACTACAACCGGATTTAATTCACTTATAATTTGTGCTAAATCAAGTGATGCAGAATATTCCAATATAACATTCAGCAAAATTATTTATTTCGATAAAATAAAGTATTTGAAGTATTCTGGTACGAATATAGACGATATTTTTATATTGGAAAAAATGCAAAACCTAGAAGAATTAAGTCTTGAAATTTCAGATAATGATACTTTTTACAAAGCTAAATCCATAGCTAAAAAAATGGGGATATCCATCCATATCACATAAATGTATTGTTTAAAATTTCATATAAAAGCAGGTATTGCATAAAAACCTGACGGTTTAAAAATCCCGTCAGGTTTCTGTTATCATATGTATTTTTATTTTCCTACGACACGCTGTCATTCTTTTCATTTGTTGCCGCTGCTTCTGACCTTGCATTTTTATATGCCATGACTACATTTTGTACCCTGTGCATGATTATGCGTGGATTGTACGGCTTTTCTACAAAGTCTGTTGCTCCGAGTGCAAATGATTTTTCTACGCTCTTGTCACCGCCCTGTGATGTGACGATTATCGGAATGTGTGCATATTTGTTTTCCATCTTAAGTTGCTTCATCAATGTAAAACCGTCCATAACGGGCATTACAAGGTCGAGCATGATAACATCTATCTCATCGGCATGGTCTTTGATATATTCCAATGCCTCCGCACCGTTCTCTTTTTCAACGGTCTTAAAATATCTGCTAAATGACGCACTGAGTATCTTTCTGTTAAGCACAAGGTCATCAACTATAAGCATTGTTCCCGGTGATTTTCTGAATGTCGCATCCGAGAAGTTCATCTCAAGCCCTTCCATATCATTATTTAAAATGCTGTGCTCAATAAGATGCTTTTCAAATTCTTCCGGTGGAAGCGGCTTTGCAAAATAATATCCCTGAACAAAATTGCAATCCATGTTTCTGAGCATCTGTATCTGTTCTTCCGTCTCTATCCCCTCTGCGACTACGGCATAATCCATCCATTTTGCAAGGCTTATGATAAAGCTCAAAATATTGTTGCTGTTCGTGCTTAAATCTCCCTGAACAAATCCCATATCAAGTTTCAATATGTCTATCGGCAGTTCATTGAGCATATTTAAAGATGAGTAGCCTGAACCAAAATCGTCCATTTCTATTATAAATCCGAGAAGCTTAAGTTTTTTGACAACTTCTATTATCTGCTGCGGATTTTCGGTATATGCCGTCTCCGTAATCTCCAAGTGTATGTTTTCAGGTTCAAGCCCGTGCTTTTTAATGATTCCCATTATTATATCCATAAAATCAGGGTTATATATATCTGTTCTTGATACATTAACTGAAATAGGCACTACCGGATAGCCTTTTCTCTTCCATTCCTCTATGTACTCACAGGTCTTGTCCCAGACAAACTTGTCAAGCTCAGTGATAAAACCGTTTGTCTCAAATAATGGGATAAATTCTGCCGGATTCATAAAGCCTTTCTCAGGATGTACCCATCTTACCAAAGCCTCAGCACCGGCAACTTTTTCAGAATTAAGGTCATACTTTGGCTGGAAATATACCTTAAACTGCTCTTTATCTATGGCATCCTCCATGCAGTTTAATATCTCCTGCTCATATACCTGCTTTTCCCATATCTTTTTGTCATAATATGCCATATATCTTCCATATCTGCCCCTGATGGTATCTACGGCAAGAATAGCTCTGTTTATCATTGCGTGCATCGACATCTTAGTGCCATCTGTAAGATATATGCCAAATCTGAGTCTTAAATTCATATTGACCGGAAAATCATTTATTGTCTTTACTATATTGGCAAGCTGGTCATGCAATATCAGCTTGTCATATTTCTTGATAATGACAAAATGCTCATTTTCTATTCTTCCACACACCTCATCATTATTTACATAATGCTTAAGCACCTTTGCCATAAATACTAATAGATTGTCACCTGTTTTTTCTCCGAATAAATCTTTTAAAAGCTGAAAGTTTTCAATATCAGAATATAATACGGCATACTGGACATCTTTATTTCTTTTCAAAAGCTCTTTTGCTTTTTTTGAAAATGTTTCTTTTGAATATACTCCGGTCAGTGTATCCATCTGAAGATAATTTACAAGTGATGCTGTCTCTTTAAGGTGAATGATATTTTGCAATCTTTTTTTGACTATTATAGGATTGTAAGGTTTTCCAAGAAAGTCACTCGCACCCAGCGACAATGCCTTAAGTTCTGACTGCTCGTCTCCGTCTACTGATGTCACTATGACCGGTATCTTCGGCAGCATTTTTCTGTATGCCATCTCGTTAAGCACACCATAGCCGTCAAGCCCCGGCATAATTATATCGAGTACAACTGCAGAAATCTTTTCCTTTTCTTTATCAAGAATTTCCAGTGCCTCATACCCATCACTTGCTTGAAGAATATTATAATCATCTTCTAACAGTCTTGTCAGACATTCTCTATTTACTTCCTTATCATCAGCAATAAGAATTGTATTTTTCTCTGACATCCTGCCACCTCCTTTCAAATCGTATTTTCCGACTCCAACAAAATTTAGTGTATTTTTTCCCTATGTGTATCGGTTTCATTGCGCTTATTATAAAACTTTTGAATTATCTCTTTTTTATCCCTCTTTCTGATAGGAACCAGCCTGTCCCCCGGCATATAAAAATCATAATCTACTATATCACTTACCCAGAGGATATTGACGATATAGCTTTGATTACATCTCAAAAACATATCGGAATCAAGTTTTTCCTCAAGTTCTCCAAGCCTTGAATAAACCTTGAAAACACCATTTTTACAATAGATACTAACCACTCTGCCCATAGACTCTAAGAAATATATATCCCTTTGTCTTATAAAAATCTTCTTCTGCTGAATGGTAACTTCCAACATTTCTGTTTTCTCATCCTGTTTTTTCACATCATATTTTTTGAGGTAATATTCTAATGTCTCCCTTACCTTTTCGACACGATAAGGTTTTAATAAATATGCAAGTGCGTGTATGTCATATCCCTCTTTCATATAAGCTTCACTGCTCGTCGCATATATGATTTCTACCTGCACATCCTTTTCTCTGATAGCCCTCCCCGTTTCAATGCCATCTAACTGTTTCATCTGAACATCTAAAAAAATAACATCATAATCTCCTCTTGAGTAATTTCTAAGAAGTTTCTCGCCTGAAGAAAACTCAAATACCTGAGCACTATATCCAATATCAATTAACAGTCCCTCAACGACATTTTTAAGGATGCCCCTCTCGATTTCATTATCATCACATAACGCAATCTTAATCATCCTATCACTCTCTTTCACAATTTTTAAATATACCTTTTAATACTGCTCACTCGTAATCCTTACATCTTTTGCAGGCTTATATATAATATTTAAAATCAATAGGTATTTGGATATACATATAATTTTATCAAAAAAAGCATATTATTTCAAAGGTAATATTGTATATCCCTATCCCTTTTTCGCTATAATTCTACCATTTTTCGCCTTTTTCACTCACCCTCTGCACTCGAAAGCAATATACGGTCATTATCAAGGCTCTTTCCGGCATTATCCTTAAACTTTTCAAGCAGGTCATCTACTGTAAGTTTATCTCTCTCTCCACCGCTTACATCAAACACTATATGACCCGAATCCATCATAAGTGTTCTGTTTCCAAGTTCAAGTGCCTGATGCATATTGTGAGTTACCATAAGGCAGGTTATGTTTCTGTCCTTTACTATCTCCTTTGTAAGTTTAAGTACCTTTTCCGCCGTAGCAGGATCAAGTGCCGCCGTATGCTCATCGAGAAGAAGAAGTTTTGGTGTCACCATTGTTGCCATAAGAAGTGTAAGTGCCTGTCTCTGTCCTCCTGACAAAAGCCCGACCGGATTTTTCATGCGGTCCTCAAGCCCCATTCCAAGTAATGAGAGATGTTCCCTGAATTTCTGCTTTTCTTTTTTGCTTATCCTGCTGAAAAATGCAGTCTTTGCAGTAGATGCCCTAAGGTAAGCAAGTGCCATATTTTCCTCTATCGTCATATGTGGTGCGGTTCCAAGAAGCGGGTCCTGAAAAAGATGACCTATATCTTTACTTCTGAAATGCTCTTTTTTAAAGGTTATATCCTCACCGTCAAGTATTATCGCACCTTCATCCGTAAAAAATGAGCCTGTTATCGCATTAAACATTGTCGATTTTCCCGCACCATTACTTCCGACTATCGTAGCAAAATCTCCATGTTTTAACGAAAGATTAAGCCCCGTAAGTGCCTTTTTTTCATTTACAGTACCCGGATTAAAGGTCTTGCATACATTTTTTAATTCAAGCATAGTATCCATTACATCGCACCTTCTTTCTTTCTTCTTGCAATCTCAGCATATTTGTGTTTTGCAAATTTTGCTTTTTCCTTTACATAAGGGAATGCTATCGCAACGGCTACTATGATAGCAGATACAAGTTTTAGACACTCCGCCGGAACATTTATCCTTATTGCGACTGCGACTATAAAACGATAAAGGCAGCTTCCGAATACAACGCCTAATATTCTTTTAAACATCGTTCCTTTTCCAACAAATGTCTCACCAATAATAAGACTGGCAAGTGCTATAGTTACCATACCTGTTCCAAGATTTATATCGCATGATTTCTGATACTGTGCAAGTAATCCTCCTGACAGTGCAGTAAGAGCACTTGAAAGGCAAAGACCTACAGTTATAGTAAATTTAGGATTTATGCTTGATGCTCTTACCATTGCATCATTGTCTCCGGTCGCTCTTATCGAAAGCCCAAGTCTTGTTCCTAAAAATCCACTTAAAAGTACACTGACTATTATAACTATCACGGCTACAAGAATAAGCTTATACCATCCTTTTCTTATAAGTATCTGAACTGCCGCATCTCCCATGTGTTCCTGTATAAAATCCCTGACTATCGTAAATATACTATCACATTTAAAAAGGTTCATATTTGATGAAAATCCCATTGCGGCGATATTTATCGTATATAATCCCGTGTTTACTATTATTCCTGCAAGAATCGACTCCACACCCAATCTGGTCTGTAAGAATGCCGTGACAAATCCCGATATAATACCCGCACCCATCGCAAGAAACAGTGCAAGCACCGGATGACCGGCTATCGTCACTGATGCTGCAACAGCACAGCCGAGAGTAAAACAGCCGTCTGTTGAAAGGTCAGCAATATTTAATATACTGAATGATACAAAAAGTGCAAGAACGACGAGCGAATATATAAATCCAAGCTCCAATGCACTTTGTAATATTGAAATAGTAAAAATTGAGCCCATTTTTTCCTCCATGCCATATCAAGCACGCCTAAAACAGCGTGCTTGATATATTTTTATCCTGATAGTTTTTTTATTTTTCGTCAAATTCTTTTGCAGTCTTTGTCTCTACGACTTTTTCACACATATCCTTAAATCCGCTGTAATCAAGTCCTATCTGTTCTGCTGTCTCGGTATTTACCGTAGCTATACCATTGTTGAGCGTCTTTATCGCCATCTCACCCGGTTTTGCACCGTTTACGAGAATATCAGCCACCATGTCGGCAGTCTCTACACCAAGTTCTTTGTAGTTTACGCCATATCCGGCAAATGCTCCGTTAAGTGCAAATGAATCCGCTCCCGTATAATGAGGTATCTTTGCATTTACAAACTTCTCATATATGGCAAGCTCAGCTTTCATAATAGTGTTGTCAGTCGGTGTAAATACCGCATCTACTTTTGCTGCAACAAGTGCGTCAGCCGCAAGTGCTACCTCATCGTTTGTTGTACCTGTTTTCTCAACAACGGAAATACCATTTTCCTTACAGAACTTTTTAGCATCTGCTATAGCCTGCTTTGATGAGTCCTGACTCTTATCATATAAAAGACCAAGTTTTTTAGTCTTGCTGTTTGCCTTTAAGATAAGCTTCATTATCGCATCTGTGTCTATGGCATCACTTGTTCCGGTAATATTTGCCCCCGGTGCATCCATACTTGCAACAAGTCCTGCTGATACCGGATCCGTAACCGCTGAAAATACAACCGGTATCTGATTGTCCTCTGTAACAGACTGTGCTATAAGTGCAGTAGGTGTAGCTATAGGAATTATTATATCGACACCATCTGATACAAGTTCTGTCATTATCTGGTTTAATGTAGACTGGTCCGCCTGACCATTGAAAGTATAATCCTTATAATCAAACTTTACTCCGGCCTCTTTTCCCTTTTTGTCAAGCTCATCCTGAACTGACTTCTGTATCTGGTTAAGCGATGCATCATCTACATATTGCACTATACCTACCTTATAAGTTTTTGTGCTGTCACCGCTCTTTTCTGAATCCTGAGCTTTTTTAGAACCGCATCCTGCCATACATAAAACAGCAAGTAAAGCCGTCAGTGCTAAAAGTAATTTCTTTTTCATGTTATGTCCTCAACTTTCATTCATGTTATGTCGCTATTTTTAAGTAAACCATGATTATGCAATAAAGTCAAGTATCCTTATTTTTTCACGGTAACTTTTATCGTCTTTTTCTTTCCGTTAAAGGTCTTTACTATAATCTTTGCCTTTCCTTTCTTCAAAGCCTTAACTTTTCCCTTTGAATCAACTTTGACTATCTTTTTGTTTGATGACTTAAAAGAAATCTTATAACTTGCCGTGTTTTTAGGAAGCGTAACCTTTATCTTCTTTGTTTTTTTCACCTTAAGTTTTATCTTCGACGGTGAAACTTTTTTTATCTTTTTAGGTGCTGCTTTTACCGTTACGGTATAAGTAATTATTTTTTTTGCCGTGGTGACAGTGACAGTTGATTTTCCCTTTTTCTTACCTTTGATAACACCTTTTTTAGAAACAGTAACATATTTCTTCTTACTGGTCTTATATTTTGCACCTTTTAAATAGAGTGAAACCGATTCTTTAAGTCCAATACTTATCTTCTTTTTGACCTTAGTTACTTTTTTAGTACCGCTGCTGCCATTATTTCCACTGTTTCCTCCATTGTTTCCATTATCGCCTGAATTATTGTTATTGTCATCTTTTCCTCCATTGTTTGAATTATCGCCGGAAGTATTATTATCTTTTCCTCCATCAGCAGCTTTTACGCTTTCTATCTTTGTAACCTTGTAACCCTGTTTTGAAAAATCATATGTTGGGTATGACGATACATTGCTAAAAAGCATAAATGTCGCTTCATCACCATCAACCGTAATAGTCTTTCCTGAAAGTTCCGAACCTACATATGATGTCTTATTTCCATTTTTATCCAAAACTGCAAGACTGCAATAATTTATATTTTTATCAAAAAGCGTATCCTCACTAAATGTTATCTTAAGCTTTGATGCACCGTCAACTCTGTATGCATAAAAACTATAACCGTCATCAGCTTTTGCCTGCGGAAGAGTATCTTTCAGATAAGTTCTTTTATATATGGTTGTTGTAAAGTCTTTTGTTTTTGTCACATAACTTTCTTCCTTGCCGGCTTTTACTTCACATCTATATGTCATACTGCTCTTTGTTGCAGTGACCGCAGGAGCCAAAGCAATATAAATATCCTTATCCGCTCCTTTTACCGGGATAAAGTTACCATTGTCATCCTTTTTGTACCACTGGTATTTCGGTGTATCATTTGTATTGTTCTTAAGTGTTGTTGTATAAACCGCTGCTTCATCATCAAATATCCATGTTCTGTCAGCAGTTCCGTTAAAATCAAATCTGTCGGCATTATAAACATAAAAAATTCTTTCTATATCAGATATTTCCGTAGATGCAATACACTTATACTTTGTATAACCAAAATCAAAATCCGTTATTGCATCCGTCTTATATGAGGAATCAGACGCACTTGCAATATCTTCGTATCTTTCTTCCGCTTCATTATATCTCTGCCACTTATAACTTATATTATAACCCGCTGCACAGACTGCCTTTGCCTGAAACTCAGCACATTCACCTGCATTTATATACTTATCTCCACTTGTACTTCCCCATTTTAGCTCATCCGATACACTTCTTATTCTAAAATAGGCATATTTTGTCATGACTCCATCGGTGACTTCGCAAATATATGAACCATAATCATCTGCTTTTATATTTTCTATTTTCAACTCAGGAGAAACCGCACCGGAAATGGCATTGTGTTCAGCCGAAGATGACTTAAACCACTTGTATTCTATCTGTCTGCCCGTTTTACTTGAAGCCTTTACCGAAAACTCAGCCGTATCTCCGAGAGCTTTTGTAAGGTAATAGTATGTTGTCCCTGCATTATAATAATCAAATTCAAGTTCAAGTCCCGTATCATTTTTCAGCTTAATATCTGTTGTTTGTACTGAACTCTCTCCACATCTGACAGCACAATAATATCTTCCATAATCATCATAATCTATATTTTCTATAGTAAGACTGCTGTTCGTCTGTCCGAAAATTGCAATTCCATCTTTATACCACTGATAATAGACCGTATCTTTGAGGTCAGTCTTAACTTCTATATTAAAAGTTACGCTCTCCCCCTTATTTCTGTAATATGTCGTATAATTTCCTTTAGGAGCTGCCGAAAAATAACCTGTATATCTTGTTATCTTAAATGTATATGTCGTATAAGCATACGAAGTTCCCTTTTTATATATATTGAGCTGATATTCCCCAAACTGTTCCTCCGTGAGCGAATCAAAAACTATAACCGTATTTTTCTCATCAAGCTTCACAGACTTAGATGCCATCTGCTTTTTACCGTTTACATATGACTCTGCAGTAAATGTCCACTCTACACCATACGACAATCCGGCTGTCTTTAAATCAACACCTATCGTCTCCTTACTTCCCAGATTTCTTGTTCCCTTATAAGTTCTGCCTGAACTTAAGCTAAGACCAGTATGGACACTTGTCGATATTGAATTTCTTCTTGACAAATAAAATGTGTACTTCGCTGTCTTTCCCGTATTTTTACTTGTTGCCACACATAAAAATGTTGCATTTATATCATTTTCACTTACACTGTCTATCGTGTAATTCATATCTGTTGCACCATCTATCATATCACCGTTTCTGTACCACTGGTATGTTATCGTATCTGACGCATCAGGAATTACTGCTCTAGCCTCCAAAGTAACTTTTTCACCATCCATTACTTTGTAAGTATTATTTCCTGTTATGCTCACGAGCTTAAATCTGTCTTCCGGAGCATTTACAAAATAATCTAAAATTGTTGCCTTAGAATTTAAACCGTCATTTATATAACACTCGTACTGTGTAAAATCATATTTGGATAATGTTATCGTAAAATCCTTTGCTGAGCCGACTTTGACATATTCTCCATAATTTCCATCATAAGGATCGGCAACCTTTTTATACCATGCATATGTAATCGGATATTCTTTGTCATCCACTGTACTTACATCGGCAGTAAGCGTAATCGTATCGCCTGTATTTTTTCCATTTACATTAGTCTCTGACGGCGAATTCACCCTGTAGCCTGAGGCTTCATTTACCGTAAACTCTGCTGTTTCCTCAGCACTTTCCGTTTTTGCATAACTGTTTTCCTTTGCCTTTGCAGTTACCATGCAGGTATATTTTCCATAAAGTCCATATGCAAGTTTATCGACTGAATATGTAGGAGTATTATATGTATTGCCGTCTGCGTCATGAAGCTCCTCACCATTTAAAAACCATGAATACGAAATATCATAACAGTCAGCATTATCACACTCAGCCTTTACCCCCATTGAAACAGGTTCACCGTCGTGCTTATAAAATGTATCATTTGTCGCATGGGAAACACTGAGATTACTCTGTTTATCCCTGCCGTAATTATACACCCTGTAGATTTCCGTCTCTGAACCTCTGTGTGTCTCACTCTCTCCGTTGCGGTAAGCTTTTACATAATATCTATAATTTGTTTCATCAGTATTTTTATGATCTTTTATCGTAAGAACATTTCCTGTTGTTCCCTCAATTTTTGTATTCTTATAGCTCTTGCCGCCATCAAGAATATCATACCTGTACCATTCATAAACCAGTGTATAGTTTGGATTACACTTATATTTATTTGCAACAATTACCAGATCTTCTCCCTCTTTTAAATAAAAATCATTGTCGGAAGCACCTGAAGTATATACTTTTTCAATCTGCGGATCTTCCAATATACTATAAAAATACTCATGAGTCTCACTATCTGATGCGTCATTTTCATTTGTGACAGTCATCTTTACAGAATACTTTGTGAAACTGTCAGCCGTTACATTAAGTTTATAAGAAGCCTCTGTCGCTCCGTCTATCATCTCCATTGTTGAATAATCTTTTCCCAGTTTAAACCATTGGAACGAAGCCCTATAACCCGAATTTACTTTTACATCAAGTGAAAGCTCTGCCTCACTGTTTATAGGCTTATAAACAAGTGCAACGGAGTCTTCGTATGTATCTGAAGCTTTATTAATCATAAATTTTTTCTTGTCTGTCAGATGGTATGTAAGCGTTTTGGAAGTAATGTACTTTTTATCCTCACCAGTACCCTTGTACGCTTTAACCACACACCTGTAATCTCCAAAATCCTCTGATTTTACATTCTTTATCTCATACACGGCACTCTTAGCATCAGCAATATCTTCAAATGCATTTTTCCGGCTGTTTAATTTCTGCCAGATATACTCTGCCTGATACCCTCTGTTTATGCAGATGTCAGAATCGAGTACCACATCTTCACCAACTGCGGCATAAATATCATCACTCTTTAAACTCATATTTTCTGAAAATGGGCATTTAAAAAAATTAAGAGTGACATATTTATAATCCGACTGATAGATAAGATCTTTATCATAACTATTATATGCATAATATAATGAAACTCTGTATCTTGCCGTCTCATTTTTCTTTGCCTGAAATGCATATGTCTGGCGTTCACCTTCATATGCCGCAATATTCTTTTCAACACTCCACTTTTGTTCGCTTGTTGCATTATATTTTTCTATACGGTACTTCTGCACCGTAATCGAATGATTTGTTTGAAAGTTTTTGTTTAATGTAAATCCCGGCAGTTTTAGATTGATGCTCTTGGATATCACATTATTGTTTGAGCCTACAAGATTTCTCTCCTCACTATCAAGCCCCGTGACCTCCGACACCGGATCTATCCATGAAGTCACTTTCATAGTTATAGACTTATTTAATTCACCGATACTATTACAAAAAATAACCTTAAACTCTGCCTCTTTTTCGTAAAAGTCAATATGCTCATGTAACGCTGTTGAAGTATTAAGGCTGTCTGTCGTAACATCATCAATCTTTATGCCATTTACACTCCATTTTGCCGTAAGTGCCAGTTTTGAATTGCTGGCAAGCTTTGATGCATAAGCCACTTCCTTCTCAACCTCTTTAGCCGTAAGCGTATCAACATCTTTATTTAAAGAAGCACTTATGCTGCTGCCTGTCGCATTTGATACTACAGAAATATAGACATATTCAAATCCAATATTTCCACCTCTCTGAACAGACTGCTGTTTCTTGTACTTCGCATATGCAAGCATATCACTGCCGTTAGAAAAACCTTTTTTCACTTTGGTAATAAACTGATACGAATACCCGTTTGAATCAACATCATCCGTACTCTGCACCGCCTGCACTGACACTTTATCTGCCGCACCGACATTAACACTACCCACCGGCACAAGACTAATCACCATAGCTAATGCCAGAATAAGCGACAATACCTTTACCCTTGATTTTTTGTTTTCTTCTTTCAATTCACAATCCTCCCTAAAAAAATTTATAAAACATCATTTAAATATCACTGTTCACATATATAATGCGAACAATATTCATAATATACACTATTTTACACATAAACTCAAATCAATTCAAAATAACTGCTGTCACTGATTACCATACAGTTTTGACCCCTGCACCAATATATGATATTATAAAGGATATATGTTTTTTGACAACTTATGTACTGTTACGGATGACAGTATAGCGAGAGCGTGCCTACGGTACTATCTGTTATATTGGTTCAAGCGCCACGACATATCTTCCGACAAAAAACTAAAATTTACAAAAACGAAAGGAATACGATGATGACCAGAAAGAAAAAAAATCTAATCAGCTATGTGGTATTCGCACTTGTCTGCGTTGCCATTATCATCGCCGGAATATGTTATAAAAACTATTCCAATGAACAAAAAATCAAAAAAGCCGAAAAGAATGCTGTCACCTGTGTTGATGACTTAACAGGAAAGAAAATCGGTGTTCAAATCGGTACAACAGGTGACATATATGCATCTGATTACGAGGGTGACAAGAAGGGCACCGTTGTCGAGCGTTACAACAAAGGTACTGATGCCATCCAGGCACTCAAAGATGACAAGATAAACTGTGTTATCCTTGATGAACAGCCATCGCTTGCATATACTGAAAAAAACTCTGAACTTAAAATTCTAAAAGAAGAATTTGCCGTTGAGGACTATGCTATCTGTATTGATAAGTCAAATACTGACTTAAAAAGCAAAATAAATGATGCCTTAAAGAAGCTTAAAGACGATGGCACTCTCGCAAATATAAAGAAAAACTATACCGGTAAAGACGAAGAAAAAGGAAAGTTTCCTTATAAAAAGAAAAATGTCTCAGGTAAGAATGGTACATTGAAAGTCGGAACGAACGCTTCTTTCAAGCCTTACGAATATTATGACAGCAATAAGATAACAGGTCTTGACATGGATATGATGCAGGCAGTCTGTGATGAGCTTGATATGAAACTTGAAATAGAGGACATGGAATTTGACTCAATCATAGCTGCCGTTACATCAGGCAAAGTCGATGTCGGCTGTGCCGGAATGACCGTAACCAAAGACCGTCTTAAAAATGTTGATTTCACTGACTCCTACACGACTGCAAAACAGGTAATAATCGTTAAGGATTACAATGCAGCAATAAAAGCACAGTCTTTATCACAGAGAATACATGACAACTTTGTTTCCGACCACAGATATAATTATCTTATAAAAGGTTTTTCAAACACAATCGTTATCACGATTTTTGCCGTTCTCATGGGAATCATACTCGGTGCCATCATTGCACTTATAAGGACAACACATGACAACAACGGTACACTCCCTATCCCGAACCTTATATGTAAGATATATCTTACAGTTGTCCGTGGAACTCCTGCAATGGTACAGCTTTTGATCTTCTACTATATAATACTTGTATCAGTCAATTCAAAGATACTTGTTGCCATTATAGCATTTGGTCTTAACTCAGCAGCATATGTTGCCGAAGTAATCCGTTCGGGTATAAATTCAATAGACAAGGGACAGTTTGAAGCCGGTCGAAGCCTTGGTCTTAACTACAGACAGACAATGACTTCTATCGTACTTCCACAGGCATTTAAAAATGCACTTCCTGCACTGTGCAACGAGTTTATAAGCCTTATAAAAGAAACTTCGATAAGTGGTTATATCGCCATCGTAGACCTCACTAAAGCCGGTGACATTATCCGAAGCAATACATACGATGCGTTCCTGCCACTCATCACTGTTGCGATAATCTATCTCGTAATCGTTATTGCACTCACATCTGTTGCAAATGCACTTGAAAGGAGACTTAGAGCAAATGAACGACACTAATATAAATACTGATACAACTCCATTGATAGAAGTAGATAAACTTTATAAATCATTTGGTAAACATGAAGTTTTAAAAGGAATATCAACAACAATAAATAAAGGTGATGTCGTTGCCATCATTGGTCCGTCAGGCTGCGGTAAATCAACATTTCTTCGTTCCTTAAATCTTCTTGAAGATACGACTGACGGACATATATTATTTGAAGGAACCGATATAACCGATGATTCAGTCGATATAAACACGATAAGGGAAAAAATCGGTATGGTATTCCAGCAGTTCAACCTCTTTGAAAACATGACAGTTCTTGAAAATATAATGCTCGCACCTGTCAAGAGAAATAAAATGACAAAAGATGAAGCTGCTGCAAAAGCAAGAGAACTTCTAGGAAGAATAGGACTTGAAGATAAAGAAAATGCTTATCCTTCTACTTTGTCAGGAGGTCAGAAACAGCGTATCGCAATCGTGCGTGCACTTGCGATGAACCCCGATGTAATGCTTTTTGATGAACCTACATCGGCACTTGACCCTGAAATGGTCGGCGAGGTACTTGAACTTATCAAAGAACTTGCCAAAGACGGCATGACAATGGTTATCGTTACACATGAGATGGGATTTGCAAGGGAAGTCGCAAACAGGGTAATGTTCTTTAATGATGGTGTCATAACTGAAGAAAATGAACCTAATGAACTTTTCGGAAATCCACAAAATGCACGACTCAAAGAGTTCTTATCAAAAGTTTTATAGGCTTTAGATTACAATTTAACACTATCAAGAAAGTTTCCAACTTCTATTTTGCGTAGAGAACAAACTGCTTGACTAAAAGGCACGGTATATACTGTGCCTTTTATTTTATATATTTTTCTATTATACATTAACAGCTCCTATAAGCAAGCCGCAGTTAATCTTTTAATAACCTCTTTGACATACTCCTCAGGTTTAGATACTTTCTTGGCTATATCAGGTATCGACATATCACATTCTTCATATAATGTCTCGATTTTACCTTCAATCCGGCCTTCGATTTTACCCTCGGATTTGCCCTCAGATTTTGCATTATTTATTGAATTTTCCCAAGCTCTGCACATATCAACAACCTCCTCTTTTTCATCACCAACAATTTTTGAACCTGTTATTAAATTTATCAATTCAACGGCTTCTTTTTCAACATGGTTAAATCGTTGTTTTCCTTTTATCCAACTGCCGTCTTTATCTGACTGGTGTTTGATAAATTGCATTATTGAACCAAGATCAGTTTTGAATTTGTCATAATCTTCATCTGAAATCTTTGCAGGCTCTATAAGATTTATCCTGTAATCCGGGATATATGACAATAGTTCCTGATTATCAACTGATAGCATATCATGTATGCTTTTTGCACCGTCCCAGTCTTTATCTCCAAAATATATCACCAATGTGATAACAGGCATAAGCTTATCCTCTTTTTTAAAACCGGATAAAAATTCTTCGGAATTTAATTTAACCGTCTTTTCTTTTGTTTTGTCACGGTATGACCGTTTTGCTTCCTCTACCTGCTTTGCGTATTGTAATGCGTCATAGAGCATATTTTTAACAGCCATGGCATAATGAATTTTATCCTGATTTTCAATGCCGAGTACAACATATACGGCTTCATTATCCATCGCCATAGACCACAGCATAAGATTATCTCTCATTTTCTGGACTGCAATATCGGCATCATTTCCATAAGGTAAAAAAATCTCTGCCGTATCTATTTTCTGTAGTTTTTCAGGTTTTATAATCTGCCTGCCATCATAGATATAAAAATTAAAAGCATCTGCAATAACATCTCTATGAGACATATATTGTTTTGTTGCTATATCGACTTTCCCCATAGATTTCTCCTTTCATACATTATACATACAGTATCTTAAAAAAGCAATGTCTGTCATATGCTTATAAACATTCGTTCGACGAATATGAATGTATAATAACATAGGAATATATGTTCGTCAATATGTGATTTTTTATTGTCAGGGAAGTTTTTTCTGATATACTGTGATTGCCGTTAATAGTGTTGTGAGAAAACGGTATAGCGTACCACGAATATCTGCCTGAATTTGCTCCAATAACTTGACACCTATGTCACTTGCTATTATTATTACTATGTTATAGTGCAGTTTTTTACTGTCGATTTTACTATGGGATGAACAGTAATGTTTTGTGGGTTTATTCTTTTTAAGTCATAAATCAATTACTATCTGCATATATAACATAATCGGTTTTCGTAATATACATATAAGTTAAAGGCATATAACAATATCTAAATAAAGTATGTCTTACAAAAACATACTTTATTTAGATGCGACATATCTTACAGTATATATTTTACAAAAACCGAAAATAAACATATATAACATTTATATAGGAAAGGATTTTTTGATGCACTTTATTATTGTTTTTTTTATTTCGATGTTTCCGCTTATTGAACTCAGAGGAGCTATTCCATATGCAGTTGCACAGGGACTTCCTCTTGTTCCGTCTTACATTATAGCTATTATTGGAAATATGCTTCCTGTTCCTGTTATTTTTCTTTTTGCAAGGAAAGTTCTTGAGTGGGGAGCTGACAAACCGGTTATCGGTGGTTTCTTTACTTTTTGTATCGAAAAAGGAGATAAGGGCGGCAAAAAACTTCAGGAAACGGCAGGTAAGGGACTTTTTATAGCACTATTGCTTTTTGTTGGTATTCCACTTCCGGGCACGGGAGCATGGACGGGAACTCTTGCTGCAAGTTTTCTTGATATGGACTTTAAGTCTAGTGTCATCGCTGTTATGCTCGGTGTTATGCTTGCAGGGGTAATAATGGGACTTGCTTCTGCCGGAGTGTTTGGTGCAATAAGTGCATTGATATTATGATATGAAAATTTAAGCGGACATTTATGTTCTGTTCTGCCATTCGCCTGATAATGTTAAAAAAAGTCATTTACAAGTTTTTCAAAAAAGTATAGTATTAGAAGTACCGTATAGCAAATAGGAAAATGGACTTGTACCCTTCTGATACGATTTTTATAATGAAAGGATTTAAGAAGATGGCAAAATTACTTCTTATAAATATTAGCGACCCCAAAAGCATAAGCAGACTTGTTTCTCCAATGAATGTTCATGTCGAAACAGTCTCTCCTGCTTTTTTTAACGAAACACTTGAAAGGCTTGCTTCAACGAATTTATCCAAAAAGGAAAATATCGCTGATTTAACTTTATCAGGCGATTCTGCATTTTTTAAAGAAAGTCTTATTATTTTTTGTGATGTTCCCGATAAAAAATTTGACAAAATTCTTTTTAAGCTGCGTCAGGCAAAGATTTCCGTCGATTATAAGGCTGTGCTTACAAATACAAGTTCAAAATGGAGTGTAAAAAGACTTTTCCTTGAACTGGAACGCGAGCATAAATCCCTGCAATAAAAGCAAAATCCTACATACTTACCACCAGTACCAATTACCGTGGAGAATAAACAAATGAAATATACAGAATTAAATGTAATCAAACTTTTGCAAATGCAGGCATTGACCCGGTCTACTGTTACCAGATTTTTAACGGCACAAAAAAGAAGCCATCAAGAGATTTATTGCTTCTTCTTGCCTTTTCATTTCCACTAAGCATTGATGAGACAAGGCATCTTCTGTACTACGGACACTGCAAGGACCTGTATGCACGAAACAGGCGTGATGCCTATATTATGTTCTCGCTTCACAATAAATATCCTCTTTTTAAAACGAATATATACCTTGCGAAAAACGATTTAAAACCGATTTATGATATATCATATAAGAACCACTCTGTGCACCGTACAATTCAACCCTTGAGGCATCATCAAAAATAATATCGTCTGTTTTAACAGCATTGTCAGGCAATTTGATATTTATATCAACCTCAAATGACATTCCAGTCTTTTTATCAGTATAATCAACCATCGCCATTCCGACCCTGTTCGCAATATATTCGTCACTGCCATCACTGCTCTCTATAAGACAGTCCTCCGGACTTCCGTTAATCGTACTCTTTCTGATATTAAATTCATCTTTTGAAACCGCTCTGCCATCATAAAGTTTTTTTACTTCCGACAGACTTAACGGCTTAATCTTCTCTCCTAACGATAGAGTTTTATTTATCCAGTAATGAGAATCCTGAACTTTTATCTCAACATTTTCTGTATTTCCATCACTATTTTTTAACCTAATGATTATATTATTGTAAAAAATATACTGATTATATGTATTTCTATCCATATATATAACCATCGTATCATCAGACTTTCCATCCATTGCGGCATATGCTTTCTCTGAGACTTCCATACCGCTTGCACTTATAAGCTTTTTAGCTTCTCCCCAGGTCGTTGTCCCGACTGCCGTACCTTTGCTGTCCATGATACTTTCAACAGTCATACCGTCAGCAGGCTCGACAGCTATCCAGCCCAAGTCCCATACAGACTTTCCGCCTATTGAAAACCTGTTTTTACTTTTGCTCCTGACCTGCGTTTCTGCATCAGGATAATCCTTTTTGTTTGCAAAATAAACACCTGTCAGTTTGCATTTTGCGTTTTGTGCACCAATCTCAAAATCCGTTGTATCACTGTCCTGTACCGGATATGGTGTGACTAGCGGAGTTGCAGTCGGTTCTGCAGCCGGGGGCTCCGCTGGTGTTATCGTCGGCTCAATCGTTGCCGCTGTTGCAGTTGTTACTGCATCACCCGTTGCAATTTCACTTTCCCCGCTCTGTACTGCCGCACTTTTACTCTCCGCCTGATAATCTGCTGCCATGCCTGTGCTCTGTCCAAAGCAGCTAAAAATTATAACAAGTGCGAGCAGGTAAGCCGTCAGCTTTCTTCTTTTTTTCCTGTTCATATGCTCTCCTCCGTTTTTAATATAATTTGTCTCATATCAGATTTTTATATTTTTATTCGTATTTAAAACCTGATAAGTATCTGTTATATGTTCAGTACATACAAAATATTTGCTTGACCTTTGACTTTTTCCTTAGAACACTATCTGCTTTTGTCCCTGACCCCATAATAATAAAAATACTGCGGCTCGTCAAATACGATACCGCAGTATTTTTTTTCACAATATTTTTGTTTCCACAATATTTTTATTTCTATACTATTTTTATTGCAGCTCAAAGGTTGTAAATTCGTCTTTTTCATCTGCAAGCTGCTTTATTTTCTCATCAGTTTTTTTGCCTGAATATGCTTCTTTATATGTCATAATTTTTTTCTTTACTGCAATGTCTGCTGTTTCAGATGTACCATCTTTATATGTGATTTTGCAAGTCATAACAAGATTATCAAGTACATCATTCATGCCCTGAGTTCTCACATCTAAACTTTTTTCATCATCCCCATACGAATTCCATACTTTATTATATAACTTGCCTGACACTTTTTTATTATCACGCAAATATATAACTACCTTCTGCTGGTCTTTTGCAGATATTGTAAAAGAAGAATATGACTTTTTCATCAGTTTAACCTTTGAAGCACCTTTTGGTTCAATATTAAAATCACAATATTTTCCTTCATCTGTGTCACATTCAGTTCCTTCTAATACACATGGATTTTCCTTAGGCTGAATAACTCCAAAACTTCCATGACTTAAAGAATATGTGATAGTATCTATCTGCTTACCCTCGCAAACTATCGGTGATTCAATCACATAGCTGATTTCCTTTGTGGAATCTGTTCCACTCCATCCACCTGAACCCAGTTCTTTCTGAGTAATTACAGCAGTTTCCTTTCCCCTTTCTAACTTCTGTACTTCTGCTGCCTTTACTTTTACTGAAAAACAGTTTTTAATATCTTCTGTTTTTCCTGTTGCAGAATTATCAGACTCCGATGATAACATATGCGTGCCTATAATTTTTTCTGTGACATTTCCATATGAAATCCCAATGACCAATGCTGCACAAGCTGCCAATGCAACTACAGGTTTTAAAATTTTTTTCTGTTTCCTCATAACACAATCCTCCATTTCAAATCTAATCTTCGTTTCATTGTCTTTAATATTTGGAATAAGGGCTTTTTTTAACATTTGATCCAGTTCTTTATCCTCCATATCGAATAACCTCCAAATCTTTTTTCAGCATACTTTTTGCCTTACGCAGCCGGCTCTTTACAGCACTCTCAGTAATGTGCAGACATTTTGCAATCTCTTTAATCTTAAGATCCGCAGAATAATACAGATAAACAACCATTCGGTATTTCTCCGGTAATTCCTGTACTTTCTGCCTTACAAATTCATCCGCTTCTTTTTTAAGCAACTGTTGTTCCGGTTCATCAGATATCTTCCTGACACATTCTACTCCCCCACTTTCTATGTGCTTTTCATAGCTTTCAAATGCTGCTATCCTGTGCCGCCAGGCAAATTTTCTCCGCTTATTTTTCCATATAAGGATTGCGACAGAAAGTGCATAACTTTTGATTGAATTTTCATTATCCAGCTTTTTTGCCTGTTCCCACAACTTTAACATTGTATCCTGATAAAGATCGTCTCCCTGTGCAGTCTCACCTGTAGTTATTCTGCAAAACCGAAGAATATCTTTTCCGTCACTGGATACAAATTCTTCAAATTCCTGTCTTGTCACTACTGTCGTTCCTTTCTCTTCCTTTGACGTCTCGGGTAGAACCCTTACACCTGTATATTGTAATAACTCAAAAAAAAGTTGCTTTTTTCTAAAAATTATTTAAAAAATTTTATATTATAATCTAGGATACTCGCAATCCGCTTTACTACTTGTTAATATAAAATTTGAAAGTCTATTTATAGTGCTGCTTTATTTTCTTATCAACAATTTTCAGGCTAATCCTCATTTCTGCACAAGTTTTTTTTGCATAATGAAAAAAGACACCTGCACCATAAGATACAGATGTCTTTTTTCATTTTATATTATTATGCCGTGTGTGCAAAATATATTTTACCCCTTGTATTATATTTTGTGCTTACATCAGCTCTTGCACGAGCAAACATTTTATATTGTGTTATTTTACTTCGTGCTTACCACAAAATCGTCTCCCGAAACACCTATCGTTATCACATCACCCGTGTGAACCTTATCACCGAGGATTTCTTTTGCAAGAAGTGTCTCAATATTTTTCTGTAAGAAACGCTTCAGCGGACGTGCACCAAATGCAGGCTCATACGCATTGTCGGCAATATATTTGACCGCTCCGTCAGTAAGCTCAACCTTAAGTTCCTTGTCTGCAAGACGCTTATTTAAGTCATCCATAAGTATTGAAATAATACCCTGAATGTTGTTCTTTGTGAGTGGCTTAAACATTACTATCTCATCGAGACGGTTAAGAAACTCCGGTCTGAAACTTGCCCTTAAGTCTGCCATTGCGTGTTCCCTTGCCTCATCACTTATACTTCCATCTTCCTCTATTCCATCAAGAAGATAAGAAGAACCAATATTTGATGTGAGAATGATAATCGTATTTTTAAAGTCTACCGTTCTTCCCTGCGAGTCCGTCACACGACCGTCATCAAGCACTTGTAAAAGTACATTAAATACATCAGGATGTGCCTTTTCAATCTCATCAAAAAGTATTACCGAATATGGTTTTCTGCGGACTGCCTCAGTAAGCTGACCGCCCTCCTCATATCCTACATATCCCGGAGGTGCTCCAATAAGTCTTGACACTGAATATTTCTCCATGTATTCACTCATGTCGATACGAACCATATTGCTCTCATCATCGAAAAGACTTGCCGCAAGCGTCTTTGCAAGCTCTGTCTTACCTACACCTGTAGGACCTAAGAAAAGGAAAGAACCAATCGGTTTTGTAGGGTCTTTGATACCTGCCTTTGAACGAAGGATTGCTTCTGAAACAAGTTTAACCCCCTCCTCCTGACCGATAACCCTCTTGTGAAGTTCCTCCTCAAGATGAAGTGTCTTTTCTCTCTCGCCCTCATTCAGCTTTGTAATAGGAATACCCGTCCATCTTGACACGATTTTGGCAATCTCATCATCTGTAACATTTTCCTGAACAAGTGTCCTATCCTCTTTCTTTACCTTTGCTTCTTCCATTTCAAGCTGTTTTTCAAGTTCAGGCAGTCTGCCATATTGTAGTTCTGCAAGTTTTTCAAGATTGTACTCTCTCTTTGCAGCGTCCATTTCCGTATGGAGTGCATCAATCTGTTCTTTCACTTTATTAACCTTATCGACAGAAGATTTCTCCTGATCCCATTTTGACTTCTGAGCCTTAAAGCTGTCTTTAAGTTCCGCAAGTTCTTTCTGGAGCGTTGCGAGTCTCTCTTTGGAAATATGGTCTGTCTCCTTTTTAAGTGCAGCTTCCTCAATCTCCATCTGCATTATTTTACGCTGTACTTCATCAAGCTCTGCCGGAAGTGAATCAAGTTCCGTTTTAATCATCGCACAGGCTTCATCGACAAGGTCTATTGCTTTGTCAGGAAGAAATCTGTCTGAAATATATCTGTTTGAGAGCGTTGCGGCTGCAACAAGAGCGGCATCCGTAATCTTAACACCGTGATATACTTCATATCTGTCCTTAAGACCACGAAGTATTGAAATCGTATCTTCAACAGTCGGCTCACTCACCATAACCGGCTGGAAACGCCTTTCAAGTGCGGCATCCTTTTCAATATACATACGATATTCATCAAGTG
>OCQC01000560.1_pt1 | contig 37834 bp, 31 predicted proteins | sample 1538401 | NCBI WGS metagenome assembly OCQC01 (sample SAMN04571689, study PRJEB22368) | human gut metagenome | biome: human gut; material: stool | host: Homo sapiens | place: Luxembourg | collected 2012-08-03 | reverse complement strand
TCAAAACTGATTTAGGGGCAGTAATGCAGTTTATCAAACACCAGAGTGATAAAGATGGTAGCTGGATAAAAGGGAACTCAAGATTTAATCATGTAGAAAAAGAAGCGGTAGAATTGATAAATATAATAACCGGGGCAAAATTTGCCGGGGATGATAAAGAGGAGGTCGTTGATATGTGCAGAGCATGGGAAAATTCTATGAAAGATGCAAAAATTGAAGGAAAAATGTGAAATGTCAATACCGGATATAGCTAAAAAAGTTTCAAAACCGGAAGAGTATGTGAGAGAAGTTATAAAGAGAATGAAAGCAGCCTGTCTGTAAAAATGCGGAAATATAGAAAATACAGATACAAAATAGAAAACATCAATCAAAAAATGAAGAAAAGATGGACTATCTAACACCAAGATAGTCCATCTTTTAATATAGAGGAAAATGCTCGTAATGTAGTGTGATACCAACGAGAATTGCGAAGCAATTCTTGGGGGCAAAACGCCGGTTTTGCCTTTTTTTTGCTGAAAAAAACGGAAACCGATTTTTGACATGGGTGTGTTATGGTAGTAAATACAGGTAATTTAGTTGGTTGCGAAACTGGTTTTATGTTGTAATTATCACAGTTTTGCAAATGCCTAAATAATTTGTGAAAGGAGGATTTGCAGGATGTGAGAGACAAAGACACTGATGACTTAAAAATACTATAGAAAGAGGTGAAGTGATATTTTCTTGATAAAATAGCTAAAGAAATAAAAATTAAACTATATTAAATAAGAAACGGAGGAAAAAGAAAATGAGAGAAAGGGTAAAAAAATATTTATCTGTAATAATTTCATTATTGCTTGTGCTGAGCGTTTTTGGAGGTGAACTGTCAGCGAGAGATGCACAGGCAAAAACAGTAAATCGTGTATTTAAAGGAAGAAATAACTGGCTGTTTTATAATGCACAGGGTGATGGTACTACGATTTACGATTATAAGGGAATTAATCATTACTCAAAATTCAATTTAAGAAGAGTTGAAAACAATTTAAAGACGGCAAAGAGAGCCGTGAAAAAAAGAGGTGCCGAGTTTGCAGTTTTGTTTGCACCAAACAAAGAGACGATTTATTCAATGTATATGCCAAAATCAATCAAGAGAAAGACGACATATTCACGCTATGACCAGTTGAGGGACTACCTGAATAAAAGTGGTGCGATAAAAGTAATATGTCCGAAGAAACAACTTCTCAAATACAGAAAAAAATATCAGCTTTATTATCCTAATGACAATCATTGGAATGTCAAGGGTAGATATATTGGTGTTCAGGAGATGTTAAAGATTACGGATGGCGAAGATGAGGTTACACCGCTTTCAATCGAGGATGTGAAGTTCAAAAGGATAAAAGACCGCACAGGTGATCTTAATATTTTATCTAACGGTAAGTATAAGTTTAAAAGCAAATGTTTTCTGTTGAAAACAAAGATTAAGAAACAGTATAAGAGCAATAAAAAAGTTTTAATCGTAGGTGACAGCTTTGGGGAATGTATGTCTAAACTTGCGAAAAAGTTTTATAAGAAAGTTGGATTTGTTCATATATACAATTTTAGCATGAAACAGGTTAAAGGATATGATTATGTTATCTGGGAATCTGTAGAGCGTTACCAGGATAAATACAGCAGAATTAATTTTGCAGCAAAATAACAGTTAAATTACACAAGATTTGTGTCTGTGCACACTTGACACAAATTTAATACTATCAAGGAAGTCCCATATTTCTATTGTGCGTAGCAATAAGTGCAATGTGAGGATTTGTTTGTATCAGGAGGGGCTGCAAGCCACTTCTGATATGCTGATGTAGCAGCTGATAGTGTTATGAACAAGTAGCAGAGCGGATTGCGAATATCCGTTTACTATGTACAAAAAATGTGTGCAGAAATGAGGATTATTATGAAAAACAAAAAATTATTTTTAGGAACAGTATTAGTATTATTGGTAAGTATGCTTTTAGGTGTAAATGTAAACAGTGCAAGTGCTAAGGACAGCAAAGAGAAAAAGGCGTGTGCTGCTGCAATAAAAGCGACAGGAAATGTAAAAAAGATAACATATAAAAGCACAACGGCTTCAGATTTTGATGCGATTTCATTTACACATCAGAAGAAAGTTGCGTCATCATTTTTCGTAACAAGTGATAATATGGCATATTGCGTTTGCATTGCAAGAGCAAAAAATGTAAATTATGCAAAAAAACTTTACAAGGCATTTAAAAATTATAAGTATAACAAAACACATGATACATATTTTAAAAAGGATTATACAAAAAGCGAACAGAGTGTTCTTAAGAGTGCTGTTTACGGAAGAAAAGGAAAGTATGTATGGTACATTTCAATGGGAAATACAACAAACAATAAAAAAGGTGAAAGAGCCGTCAAGAAAGTATTGTAAGGCTTAGGAGGAATAGAATGGTATTTAGCAGTCTGTTGTTTTTGGTGCGTTTTTTACCAATCGTACTTATTTTATATTACATTTCACCTCGTAAATACAGAAATTTTGTGTTGTTTGTGTCAAGTTTGTTCTTTTACGCATGGGGAGAACCTGTTTATGTGACCTTAATATTGTTTTCGAGTGTTGTTGATTATATTGCGGGAAGAATGGTCGGTTATTATAAACAGCTTGGCAGTATAAAAGGTCAAAAGATAGCGGTGCTTTGCTCGGCAACGATAAATCTGAGTTTATTGTTTGTGTTTAAATATGCAGACTTTTTTATATCTTTGGTCGACCATGTACCGTCGATAAATATTGCACCGCTAAATCTTGCCCTGCCGATAGGAATTTCATTTTATACATTTCAGACCATGTCTTATACGATAGATGTATATCGCGGCGAGGCGAAGGTGCAGAAAAATTTTATTACTTTTGGTGCATATGTGGCACTGTTCCCACAGTTGATAGCAGGTCCTATTGTTCGTTATCAGACCGTGGCAGAGCAGATGGATTCGAGAAAAGAAACACTTGATTTGTTTAAACAGGGAGTTCTCAGATTTGTTGTCGGACTTGGAAAAAAGGTTTTGATAGCGAACCAGGTCGGTGCTTTGTGGAACGAGATTGCACAGACAAAAGTAAATATGCTTACAACATCACAGGCATGGCTTGGAGCTGTTGCATTTACATTACAGATATATTTTGATTTTTCGGGATATTCTGATATGGCGATAGGTCTTGGAAAGATGTTTGGTTTTGAGTTTTTGGAAAACTTCGATTATCCGTATGAGTCAAAAAGTATCACGGAATTTTGGAGAAGATGGCATATATCGCTCGGAACATGGTTTAAGGAATATGTGTATTTTCCTTTGGGCGGAAACAGGAAAGGGAAAAAACGCCAGTTTCTTAACATAGCCATTGTTTGGTGTCTGACAGGATTGTGGCATGGTGCGGCAATATGTTTCGTAGTCTGGGGAGTCTATTACGGCTTGCTGCTGATAATAGAAAAAAGTATTTTAAAAAAGTTTTTGGACAGGCTTCCGGCTTTTATTGCGAGAATATACACTTTAGTCATCGTTACTGTCGGATGGAGCATCTTTTCATGGCCGGATATGATTGACGGCGGCAGGTATTTAAAAACGATGTTTGGATTGGACGGTGCGGGAATTGGAAACTCCCACACGGCATTTATGCTGCTTAATTATCGGTTTGTTCTTCTGATGGGAATTATCGGCTCTACCTCTTTGGCAAAGCGGTTGTCAAACCGCATCCTGCCGGATGGGACGCTGAGACGGGAGATTTTGGCGGCATTGTTTGTATTCCTTATATTGGGAATATGTATGGCTTATTTGATAAATTCGTCATATAACCCGTTTTTATATTTTCGTTTTTAGAAATATTTTTATGGAAAGGTGGACATATGAGAAAATATTTGTCAGTTATTGTTTTTTTGTGTGTTATTTTTGGTTTTATCATCGGTTCGGCGGTTGTTCCGTCAAAAAAGTTTTCAGAGATGGAAAAGCGTAATCTTCAGCAGAAACCAAAGGTATCTGTCAGTAGTGTCGTAAAAGGCAGTTATCAGAAGAAGTATGAAAAGTATCTGTCAGACCAGTTCTTTTTGCGTGACAAATGGGTGAATATTTACGCTCAGTTAGAAAAAAATACAGGTAAGAAAGAAATCAATAATGTATATATCGGAAAGGATGATTATCTTATTGAAAAGTATTCAGAACGGGATTTTGATGATGAATTGCAAAAAATGAATGTAAAAAATCTCGCATTGTTTCTGGATGCCTGCTCGGAAGAACTAGGAAAGTCGAATGTTACTTGTATGTTTGTTCCGTCAAAGATTGATGTATTACGAAATAAATTATCTGTTTTGGAGGAAGATTATGACGGAAGTAAAATCGTGGAGAGGGTACGGTCAAAAGTAAAAAATAAAGACAGGGTAGTTAATCTTGCAGATGTGTTGAAAAAGCGGAGCAACGAGTATATCTACTATCGTTCCGACCATCATTGGACAACGCTCGGTGCATATTATGCTTATCAGGAATATGAAAAGTTAAATGGAAGAACAGCTCCTGCGTTGAAAGAGTATAAGCAGAAGGTTGTATTTGATGATTTTCTGGGAACTACCTACAGTAAATCCCATGTTCCGGTAAAAAAGGACGAGGTCACAACATTTAGCAGGGGAGATGAAAAAGTCAGCATAAACGGCAACAATGGAGAATTTACATCCAATTCATTTTATTTTGAGGATGTTGCTAAAAAAAGTTCTGACCGTTATCAGTTGTTCTTCTCTAAAAATACGGGCAAGATTGAAGTTACAACATCGGCTAAAAACAACAAGGTGCTGCTGGTGTTGAAAGACTCTTATGCAAACTGCTTTATTCCTTTTTTGTCTAATGAGTACAGTAAGATAATCATGATAGACTGTCGCTATACAAAAATGAAAATGAAGCAGATATTCAGGCAGTACCCCGAAATAACAAATGTTCTCGTCATGTATAATATTGAAAAATTCAGAAAAGATACGCATATTTCTTCATTGCAAATGTCTTTGGAGGAGTTGAAAGCTGCAAGGACTAAGACTAATGATAAAGATAAAAAGGATAAAGATAGTGAGGAGGATATTTTTTCTGGCCTTGTTTCGCTTGATTAGTCCGTTGGTTTAATGGGAAAGTGTTTAACATTGTCAAACAGGCAGCAGAGCGGATTGTGAATATCCGTTTGAGTTTATATAATTGTAAAAAATAAGAACCTGACTATTTGGAATATAAAGAATCAGGTTCTTATTTTCATATATGCTTATAATAAAATATGGCAAGCTGTGTCCTGTCACGGAGTCCGAGTTTATCAAGTATGCTGCTCAAATAATTTCTTACCGTTCCTTCACTCAGATAAAGGTCTGCCGCAATTTCTTTGTTACTTTGTCCATCTGCAATTTCTTTAATGACTTCAAGTTCACGCTCATTTATATCGTAGTCAGAGTAATCAAATTCATGTTTTTTATTTAAAAGTTCCGGAAGTTTTGAAATTATCTCAGTGCCAAATACAGACTGTCCGGAGTAAACTGCTTCAAGTGCGGGAACAATCGCCGTATAATCCTGTTTTAATATGTAACCCTTTGCACCATATTTGAGTGCTGTTACTATATATTCATCATCGAGAAAAGTTGTGAGAAGAAGTATTTTTGCGGTATTGTCAAAGGATAATATTTCTTTTGTGGCATCAAGACCGCTCATTTCTTTCATTTGAATATCGGTGAGCAGAATGTCAGGCTTGAATTCTTTATATAATCTTACGGCATCAGTACCGTCTGAACCGGTTGCGGTCACGGTTACTTTGCCTGAGGATTCAAGAATTGTTTTAAGTGCTTCTGTTACAAGTGTATCATCGTCTACTATTATTATATTCATAGTTTATCTCCATTCGTGTTATTTTTTATATAGTATGAAAATTTTTTGGAATAGATATAAAAATGCAAAATCCGTTATCAGTATAAATTTTTATAGTGCCCTTTAACATATGTATTCTGGAGTACATATTGTTTAGACCGATACCGGAAGTTACGCTCAGATAGCTTTCCGACTCATAAGGTGAGCAGTCAAAGTCTGTGGCATTAGTGCCGTTGTCATGCAAAATGAGCTGATATATTGCAGGATGTTCTCTGAATGTCAGTTTTACGGCAGTCGCATTGCTGTGTTTTTCAATATTTGTCAGTCCCTCTTTTACTATTGCTATAAAGGTATATTTAACATCATTTGGAATATTTTCTTCAATATCATATATAAGGTTTATTTTGCAAAAATCAAAGTCTGCGGTAAGATTTTTAATTGTATTTTCAAGGCTTATGGAATTATTGTGCAGGTTGTGGACACTTTCGCGTATATTGTTCATTGCCGTTGAAAGACATTCTTCAAGGTTATCTATAGAAGGACATAAACTTTTGTTTTTATTTACGACTTTTATCGCACCCGTAAGCATAATTGCACGCGTGAGCATATGACCTACATTGTCATGAATTTCCCTTGCAATACGGTTTCTTTCCATAAGTGTTGCGTTATTTATCTTATAATCCTGATTGGTGAGCAGGCTCTTATTTTTTTCTTTGAGAAAAAGATTTATTTCGGTGCTGTCATTCCTGTACTGTCTTGAATGTTCAATAAGTTTTTCATGTTCATTTGCAAAATGGCATATATGAACTGAAAAAATGCAGAGTATAAAAATATATAAACTCAGATAAACAGATGCACCATTCGGCAGAGTGAGGTTATATAAGTTTCCACAAAGCATACATCTGAACAATGTAAATAACAGGTATAAAGCGGTGATATTACGGTGGCACTGTCTTACGATACAATATAAGGCAATAGGAAGAAAAGCCGTGGCAGTCGGAGAGACAAGCGTAAAAATACCGTATAAACAACATATAAAAAATGTAAAGCGGCTTTTGTCAAGAAAGTATGTATATGTGAGGATGACAAAAGCAAAAAGTATGCCTGTAATCGTAGAAACCCAAAATATGTCTGCGTTTTTATCAAGTGCAAAATAAAAAAGGCATAATATAAAAATTAAAATACAGTTTGTAAAGTGCTTCAAGGCAGACTCCTTTTTATTTTCATTGTAATAGATATAATTATATCACAAAACTAAAAGATATGTCTTTATGAATAAACATGACATTTGTCATTTTTTTTGATGACAGTGTTCACTACAGGAAATAATGTTTTTTAGTATAATAGGAAGTGTAATCGAAAATAACCTGATTTATTAGAAAAGAGGATTTTTATGAATGAAAAAATGATTAAAATAGATAATATTGTGAAAAGATATGGAAGTTTTGTTGCTCTTGACCACCTTAAACTTGAGATAAGAGAGGGAGAGATTTTCGGGCTTTTAGGTCCGAATGGCAGTGGAAAGACTACTACTATCAGTTGTCTGTTGGCTCTTTTGAGATATGACAAGGGGGAGATTGATATATTCGGGGAAAAGATGACACCGGACAGTTATGAACTTAAAAAAATTATCGGCATAGTTCCACAGGAGATTGCAGTGTTTGATGAGCTTACAGTGAGACAGAATATTGATTATTTCTGTGGATTATATATAAATGACAGGAAAAAACGAAAGAAACTTGTGGATAAGGCGATAGATTTTGTTGGTCTTGAAAAATACATAAAGATGTATCCGAGACAGCTTTCGGGCGGACTTTTAAGGAGACTGAACATAGCGTGCGGGATAGCACACGAACCTAAAATAATAATAATGGATGAGCCTACGGTTGCCGTTGACCCGCAGAGCCGCAACAGCATACTTGAGGGAATTAAAAGACTCAATAAAAATGGTGCGACAATAATATACACTTCACATTATATGGAGGAGGTTGAGCAGATTTGTTCAAAGATAGCGATAATTGACAAGGGACAGTGCATAGCATACGGAACTAAAGAAGAACTTAAAAAGATGATTAAGACGGGAGAAACAATAACTTTAGAAGGAATTATGCTTGAGGCTGAAAATATAAAAGAAATAGAGAACATACCTCATGTTTTTGATGTTTCATACAATGAGCAGACGCTTGTTGTGAGATGCACAGGTGCAAAACACAATCTTATCCGTATCTTAGAGTATATGAATAATAAAGATATTTCATTCGGCAGGGTATTTTCAGAACTGCCTACATTAAATGATGTTTTTCTTGAGATAACAGGGAAGAAACTCAGAGACTAAAGAATATAGAAGTGAGGTGTGTTATGTTACACGAAATAAAATACAGGATATTAACGATTTACAGGGATAGGCAGGTTGCTTTCTGGTCACTTTTATTTCCAATAATACTCGGTACGCTGTTTTCACTTGCTTTTGGAAATTTCGGAAAGGACATAGATACGATAGATACAGCTATTGTAAAGGAAGATACTTCTGACAGTGCAAAGGCTTTTGAAAATTATTTAAAAGAGATAGAAAAAAGTGACTCAAAGGTAATTAAACTTAAAGTCATGTCTGACAAAAAAGCAAAACAAAGTCTGAAAAAGGGAAATATTTCAGGTATTTATTATGTGAAAGAAAAGCCGGAGCTTACGGTTACAGATTCAGATATGCAGGTTAGTATATTAAAAGAACTTTTAAGTGAGTATGACCAGAATGTTTCATTATATAAAGACATTGCGAAAGAACATCCCGAAAAACTTGAGGAGATTATAAAAGATAATTCTTATTACAATATGTCAAGGGAAGTCGGCATAAGCGGAAAAAAGGTTCACGGAGTAGTGCAGTATTATTTTGCACTTATAGCAATGGCTTGCCTTTTTGGAGGATATGTCGGATATACGATAGGAATACAGCTTCAGGCAAATATAAACAAGGTTGCTATAAGGAGAAATATATCATCTTTTGGAAAACTAAAAATGATTGTGTGTGACACATTAGTGGGCTGGGGTGTTCAGACGGTAAATGTGTCGGTATGTCTTTTATATCTCAAATATATTTTAAAAATAGATATAGGAAGCAATATGCCAAAAATGTTTGCCGTATGTATGGTTGGAAGTCTTATCGGTGTTTCAAGCGGTATATTTATCGGCTGTCTTGGAAATATGAGTTATGAATTTAAGATAGGTGTGATAACCACATACAGTATTTTAAGTAGTTTTCTTGCCGGACTTATGATAGCACAGATAAAGGGAGCTATTGAAAAATATTGTCCGATTGTAAATAGGATAAATCCGGCAGCACTTATATCTGATGCGATTTACAGCATGGATATTTATGATGAGCCGTCCAGATTTAATCTTGATATGTTTATTATGATATTTATGGCGGTTTTGTTTACGGGTGTTTCGTTTTTGATAATGAGGAGAAAAAGATATGACAGTATTTAGCGGATGTTTAAAGATTATAAAGAGTAAGATTGGCATAACGATTATGTATTTTGTTATATTTACCGGAATGAGTATAGCAATGCAGTTAAATAACAGTAAACAGTCTGTGACAGATTTTCAGTCAAAAAGGATGGATATAGCATTTGTAGACTGCGATAAAAGTGAGATTTCAGGGTACATATATGATTATCTGAATACAAATCATAATGTACGGAAAATGAAAAATGATAAGTCACTTATGCAGGAAACACTCTATTACAGTCAGGAAGATATGGTGATAAAGATTCCAAAAGGTTTTGGTGATAAGGCACTTAAAAATGGTGGGACAGAAAGATTTATTCAAATAACACAGGAACCGGGAAGTTATGGATATATTTATGTAGAGCAGCAGATAAACAGAGTTTTAAACAGCATGAGAAAATATGTAAATGCAGGATTTTCAGTAAAACAGGCATACAAAAATACAATATCCGTAAAGAAAAGCCGTGTAAATCTTATTGATATAAACGGAAACGGCGGAGAAAAAACTGATTTTTCATATATGTTTAGATTTTACCCGTATCTCGCAATAACAGTAATCTGCACATCTGTGGGAATGGTGCTTGTAGCTTTCAAAAAGAAAGAAATCGTAAGGAGAATGAATTCGTCGGCGACAAGTCTTAAAAGCCAGAATGTGCAGCTTCTTCTTGTGTTTTCTATATTTGGCATTATTATATGGCTGTTAAGCCTTATAATAGCATTCTTTGTGTATGGAAGAATTGAGTTTTTAAAATCTCCTAATATAGGATTATATATATTAAATTCGTTTGTCATGACAATAACGGCACTTTCGATAGCATATTTTATAGGAATGTTAGTAAAAAAGACAGAGATGATAAATCTTATCGTGACACCTGTATCTCTTGGAATAAGTTTTATTTCGGGAGTGTTTGTTGAACTTAGTTTGCTTGGAGATACGGTAAAAAAGATAGGCAGATTTCTTCCGGTTTACTGGTATGAGGATTTAAACGATATACTCTCGACATATAGTGAGCTTAGCAAAAGCCAGTTAAATAAGGTATATACAAATCTGCTGTTGCAGCTTTTATTTGCGGTGGCATTTATAGGAGGAGCACTTGTTGTAACAAAGTACAGGAGAGAAGAGAAATGAAAATATCAGTGCACAGAAAAATGTCAATGATAACAAAAAGTATGTAGAATATGACAAAAATCCGATAAACTCTCTTTTTTATGCTATAGTTTTTATCGTAATAAAAATAAACTAAGCATAGAAAAGAGGTTAATTATGAGAAAGATGTTAAAGAAAATTGTAAGTGCCGTACTTGTTTCAGCAATAATGTTTACATCATTAAATATTCAGTCTGCAGGTGCAGATGCGGCGAGCAAAAATAAACGGAAAAGAAACTTCTTATAAAGTATATAAGAAAAAATTTAAACAGTTGACAAAGGGCGGAAAAGAGAGCCGGTTTAAATTAAAGAAAAACACCGCAGCAAACAGAAGTAAATATCTTAAATAAAATACGGAACAGTCTGTTATTATCGGCAGGCTATTCTACCATAAAAAGATAATCAACAATACAATGAGCAAGCTCAAGTATTGTCAATTATTTTTTATGGCTGAACTGTTACGGTTAGTAACAGATTACATTATATATACTGGATTTTTTACATAATATGTTATATTATATAATGTATTATTATGTAATTATATATAAATCCGGAGGTTTGCCGTGAAAGAAATGACGAAACTTGAAAAATATTACAATAAATTTAATGAAGAAAAAAGACTGACGAGAAGACATGGTCAGGTGGAATTTATTACATCTATGAAATACATACATGAGTGTATAGGTGACAGAAAATGTGTAAAAATACTTGATATAGGTGCAGGTACGGGAAGATATTCTGTCGCACTTGCAGAGGAAGGGCATGATGTGACGGCAGTTGAACTTGTAAAGTACAATCTCGGTATATTGAAGTCAAAAAACAGTACGGTCAAGGCGATGCAGGGAAATGCCATGAAATTATCAAAACTTCAGGATGATACCTTTGATATAACATTGCTCTTTGGCCCTATGTATCATCTTTTTGGATTTGAGGATAAATTAAAAGCCATGAATGAAGCAAAAAGGGTGACAAAGCCGGGAGGAAAGATACTTGTTGCGTATTGCATGAATGAATATAGTATATTAACATATGGATTTAAGCAAAATCATATAAAAGAAGTAGTAAAGGCAGGAAAAGTTACAAAAGATTTCCATTGTCTGCCTGAAAAAGAGGATTTGTATGATTATGTGAGGGTCGAGGATATAGACAAAATCCGCAAAGTAGCGGACTTAGACAGGATAAAACTTATATCTGCCGACGGACAGGCAGACCTTATGCGTCCTGTATTAAATGCGATGGATGAGGAAACTTTTAATCTGTTTGTGGAGTATCATCTTGCGACCTGCGAGAGACAGGAACTTGTAGGTGCGGGTGCACACACGGTGGATATTTTGGAAAAGCGATTATAAAACAAAGTTCTTGTAATAAAAGTTTGTGGGATGTATAATAGTGGTTGTGTCAAAATTTCATGCTATGCAAATAAGAGTACACATATAAGGGAATAGTTTCTTAGTCAGAGGCTTTATGGTGCGTATGCAGAACATAGTTGAAGTGACAATGTGAAATATCATATGGAGGAAGAAAATATGTATAATATACTAAGCGGTTGCTTAAATCCAAATCAGATAACGATGATAGGTATTCTCGCAGCATTCCTGCTGACATTTATATGTCTTAAATTTCCATTTCCGTTTCTGCCGGTGGATCAGGGCAGGGAGTTTGCGGTAAACGGTGCATTATCAAAGGGAAAGACAAGAGGTGTCGGACTTACATTTGTAATAGTATTTATTATCTGTTCGCTGCTCTTTATGCCGATAACAAGAGAGTTTATCATATATTGCATACTTTTATTTGCAATAATGTTAAGCGGTTATCTTGATGATGCGGCAGAGACACCATGGCAGGATTACAAAAAAGGTGCGATAGACCTTATTTTATCTATTGTTACAATGTGGACATTCTTAAACTTTAATGAGTCTGTTATACACATTGGAAAAAATGTTATCACACTTCCGATGCCGGTTTATTTTGTGCTCGGTATAATTCTTATCTGGGTTTCAATAAATGTAACAAACTGCACAGACGGTGTGGACGGGCTTTCAGGAAGCCTTTGCTGTGTTGTAATATCAGCGTTTACGGTGATTTTTGCAAATGAACTCGGATATTATGTGATAGCTGATTTTATATTTGTGGCAACGCTTCTTGCTTATCTTTATTTCAATTCAAATCCGAGCAGTATGCTTATGGGAGATGCAGGCTCAAGGGCACTCGGATTTTATATTGCCATTATCGCAATGAAAACGGGACATCCGATAAGCTACATATTACTTGCTATTGTGCTTATAATTGACGGGGGTCTTGGACTTGTAAAGATTTTTTTGAAGAGATTTTTGAAGATTTCAATCCTTGTAAATACAAGAACACCGCTTCATGACCATGCACGAAAAAATAAAGGGTGGTCGGATACACAGGTTGTGTTCAGATTTATAATAATGCAGATAGTCGCTGCGATGATAGGTTATATAATCATTAGTCTGTTATAAAATGACAGGGTATATTTGCAGGATTATATTGCACAAGCTGTTATAAAATACTTTTTGACAAAACATCATAAATAAAAAAGACATGGCATAAATAAGAAGACAGGTCATGTCTTTTTTGATTTATACAGATGTTTATGTATTATTTTGTATTAAAAATTGTGTGGCTGCAACAGATTTTCAGATACAATTATATGCAGGATAGCTACTGTATCATTTTACCATGTGGTCATGCACAAAATGTTGTCAACAGGCATAATATATAAATGATAATGTTTAGAGGTGCTTGAGGTGCAATCCTTTCCAAAACCAATGAGTGCAAAAGAAGAGGAAGAATGCATCAAAAGATACCAAGTGGGAGACAGGAGTGCGAGAGAACTTCTTATTGAAAAAAACCTGCGGTTAGTCGCATATATAGTTAAAAAATATAATACATCTGACAGGGAGCTTGAAGATCTTATCTCTATAGGGACAATAGGTCTTATAAAAGGTGTGGATTCTTTTGACGGTTCAAAAAATATAAGACTTGCAACATATTGTGCGAGATGTATTGAAAATGAAATATTGATGAATATAAGAACGGAAAAAAAGACATCAAGAAATGTTTATCTGTACGATTCGATAGGTTCGGACAAAGAGGGAAATGAAATAAATCTTATAGATGTTATCGAGTATGAAGATGAGGATATTGTAGAAAAGATTACGCAGGATGAGCGAATAAAGAGACTTGATGATAAAATAAAAGAAGTTTTAAGTGGGAGGGAGCAGGATATTATAAGGAAGAGATACGGTATAGGTGGTTTTAAGATAAAAACGCAGCGTGAAATTGCAGCCGAGTATGGAATATCAAGGTCTTATATATCGAGAATAGAAAAATCAGCATTGCTTAAGCTGAGAAAAAGTTATGAAAATGATTGTTTATAGATGGCGGTTGTGTTAATATATAGGATAAGAATGGGAAATTTTGTACGATTGATCTGAACTTGTAGTTTGATATTACAGGCTTAGTATAAATTTTCAGTGATTTATAGTGCAAATTGTAGGAGGATATCAATGAAAATACTTTTAGTAGATGATGCGGCATTTGTGCGTATGTCGTTAAAAAAGATTCTAGATGATGCAGCACTTGGATTTGAATATGTTGAAGCCGGTGATGGGGAAGAGGCTATAGAAAAATATAAATTATATTCACCGGATCTTGTTATCATGGATATTACGATGCCTAAGATGGATGGGATTGCGGCAGTAGGCAGGATAAAAGAGATTGATGATAATGCAAGGATAATCATGTGTTCATCAATGGGATACCAGGAGAAAGTTGTTGATGCCATTACAGCGGGAGCAAAAGATTTTATAATAAAGCCTTATGAGGCAGAAAAAGTTATAAAATCAGTAAAGGCAGTATTAAAATTAGATAAGGAATAGTATGGAAAGTAAAAAACTTTCTATGCACAAAAAATATGTGCAGAAATGAGGATTAAAATGACATATTTAGAAGAATATAAAGAGGGAAATAAATTTTCCGGGATTTATCTTTGTAAGTCTAAACAGATATTAAAGACAAAGGCAGGAAAGACATATTATTCTCTGATACTTCAGGATAAAACGGGAATTATAGACGGAAAAGTCTGGGAGTTAAATGCCGGGATAGCAGAATTTGACAGTATGGATTTTATTATGACAGATGGCACTGTAACATCATTTCAGGGAGCCCGTCAGGTAAACATAAATCGCATAAGAAAAGCCGGAGAGGGTGAGTATGACCCTAAAGAATACATTCCGGCATCAAAGTATGATATAGAGGAAATGTATGCAGAGCTTAAAGGTATCATAGCAACGATAAAAGAACCACATCTTAAACAGCTTACGGAAGAATGTTTTATAAATGATAAAGAGTTTGTAAAAGAATTTAAGATTCATTCGGCAGCCAAATCAGTACATCACGGATTTATCGGAGGACTTTTGCAGCATACGCTTGCAGTTACAAAGATGTGTGTATTTCTTGCAGACAATTATCCTATACTTGACAGAGATCTGCTTGTTACTGCCGCAATCTTCCATGATATAGGAAAAGTATCTGAATTATCAGATTTTCCGGCAAATGATTACACGGATGACGGTCAGCTTTTGGGACATATATTTATCGGTGCGGAACTTATCGGAAACAAAGTGCGTCAGATAAGCGGATTTCCACCGGTACTTGCAACGGAGCTTCGCCATTGCATACTTGCTCATCACGGAGAACTTGAGTATGGTTCGCCGAAAAAGCCTGCTATAGCAGAAGCGATGGCACTTAACTTTGCAGACAATACGGATGCTAAGCTTGAGACCATGACTGAGATATATGACAAGGCAAATCCAACAACTGAATGGCTTGGATTTAACAGATTTGTCGATTCAAATATCAGACAGAGTTCAGGAAGTGTGGCAAAGAGGAGATAGTAACGATATAGAAATAAAAAGCCGGGGAGCTGATTATCTTAGAAATATGGATAGTTGGTTTGTCGGCTTTTTTTCGCCAGGGGATAGTAATTTAACACTATCAAAGAAGTCAACGGTTCCTATTGCGTAGAGCAATAAGTGGTGGCTTGCATCTGTTTAAGCGGAAAACATCATTAAATATAAAAATAGTTGAATATAATAAAGGAAATGGCATTATGAGTAAGGAAAAAAAATTCGTGTGTGAAAAGAACGATGAACTTGAACTTGATATAACGGACCTCGGCAGTACAGGCGAGGGAATAGGCAAGATTGATGGGTACACATTATTTGTCAAAGATGCACTTATCGGGGATAAGGTAAGAGTTAAGGTGATAAAGACAAAGAAAAATTATGGTTACGCAAGACTGTTAGAGATAATAAAGCCGTCTGAGTTCAGGGTAGAGCCTGAATGTCTTGTTGCAAGACAGTGTGGAGGCTGCCAGCTTCAGCATTGTTCATATGAAAAGCAGCTTTCGTGGAAAGAGGAGAAAGTGGCTAATTGTCTCAGGAGGATAGGCGGAGTGCCTGTTTATACTGAGGAGGAATATAAAAAAATTGCAGCCGGGAGATCAGATGGCAGTAAATCGGTTGAAAATACCTTAAATGGCACACCGATAATAATGGAATCAATTTTAAGGATGGAAAAGCCTGTTCATTATAGAAATAAAGCACAGTTTCCGGTCGGATATGACAAAGACGGAAATCTTGTTGCAGGATTTTATGCAGGAAGAACACACAGTATTATACCACAGACGGACTGTCTTATACAGCATGAATGTAACAAACAGATAGTTGAGACTGTTCTTGAATTTATGAAAAAGTATAAAGTAACGGCATATGATGAAAAAAAGAACAAAGGAATAGTGCGGCATATACTTACAAGAGTGGGAAAAACAACTGGTGAAGTCATGGTATGCCTTGTCATAAATGCAAAAAAACTTCCTCATTCGGAAGAATTTGTGGAAATGATAAGAAATTGTGGAATTAACCTTGAGATAAAAAGTATCACTGTTAATATAAATCGTGAAAAGACAAATGTAATACTTGGAGAAAAGATAGAAACACTCTATGGACACTCATATATAGAAGATTATATCGGGGACATAAAATACCGCATATCACCGCTCTCATTTTATCAGGTAAATCCTGAGCAGACGAAGAAACTTTACCAGACGGCACTTGAATTTGCTGACATAAAAGAAAGTGAAGTTGTATGGGATTTGTATTGCGGTATCGGAACAATATCTCTTTTCATGGCACAGACAGCGGCGAAAGTGTGTGGTGTTGAGATAGTACCGCAGGCAATCGAAGATGCAAAACAGAATGCAGAACTTAACCATATGACAAATACGGAATTTTTTGTCGGGGCGGCAGAAGATGTAGTACCCATGCAGTACGAAAAAAGCGGTGGAAAATTAAGGGCAGATGTAGTGACACTTGACCCACCGAGAAAGGGATGTGATGAGAAACTGCTTGAAATAGTTGTAAAGATGGCACCATCAAGGATTGTCTATGTAAGCTGTGACTCGGGAACGCTGGCAAGAGATGTGAAAGTGCTTGTTGAGAGGGGATATGAAGTTAAGAGAGTAAGAGCCTGCGATATGTTTGGGGGGAGTTTTCATGTCGAGACTGTGGTAGGACTACAACGCAAAAGTATGTAGAAATCCTTGAATTTACGCACTTTACAGAGTTTTGGACTTTTAATGAAGTTGGTGTAAATCATAAAGAAAAAGTACAAGTTCGTAAAGTGGAGGTGTCTGTGGTACTTGACCTGGATACTTGAAATACAATTTTGTATATAAAAGTGAATAGAGATCATCAATTATGATGAATGTAGGGATACTTGCAACAGAGTGTCCCTATTTTTATATAAGGGCATTCCTAACAGGGATGCCTTTTGAATTTTAGGAAAGGAGATGCAGAACATGGGCGTTATTGTTTCAAGGCATGTTGGGACAAAAAAAGACCTGCGAAGTTATCTGAAATCACTAGAGAGGATGACGAAATTTGAAATATGTCATGTCTCAAATTTTAAATCGTGGGATAAGCCGGGAATCTATCGGATTTATATAACAGTCCGAAAGAAAGAAAAAAAGATACACAGTTTATAAAAATAAAGAATACGGAGGGTCAGAATTATGTGTAAAGTAATTGCTATATGTAATCAGAAAGGTGGTGTATCCAAGACCACTACAACCGCAAATCTTGGAGTTGGTTTAGTAAGAGCAGGAAAGAAAGTGCTTGTGATCGATGCAGATCCACAGGGAAATCTGTCACAGAGTCTCGGAATTAAAAATCCGGATGAACTGGAAGTTGCACTTCCGAGTATCATGGAGCAGATCATCATGGACAAGGAGGTGGATGTAACGAAAGGAATCATCCGTCATAAAGAGGGACTTGACCTTATGCCATGTAACATTGATCTGTCTGGAGTGGATGTTTCACTTGTGAATGCCATGAGTAGAGAGTTTGTCTTGAAAACATATGTGGAAAGCATGAGAGAGTTCTATGATTACATTCTCATTGACTGTATGCCAAGTTTGGGAATGATAACGGTCAATTCGCTAACAGCATCGGACAGTGTTTTGATTCCGGTGCAGGCAGCTTATTTGCCGGTAAAGGGACTGGAGCAGTTGATCAAAACGATTTGCCGTGTGAAAAAACACTTGAATTCGGAAATCAAATTTGAAGGGATTTTAATCTCCATGTTGAACGCAAGAACGAACTATGCAAAGGATATTATGGAGTTGATCAGGGAGTATTATGGGGATGCAATTCCTATCTTTGAAAGTAAAATACCGTTTTCTGTGAAAGCTGCTGAGACATCGGCTGCGGGAGTGAGCATCTTTACATTGGATAAGAAGCATCCGGTGGCGCAGGCTTACGAAAAATTGACAGAGGAGGTAATCGCTCATGAGTAGGACAAAGGCATTAGAAAATGTAAAATTGACGAGTTTTGATGACCTCTTTGGTGGAAATAAAATAGAAAAGGCTGCGGAAGCAGGTGATGTGAAAGGGATACCGCTTTCAGAACTGCATGAATTTCATAATCATCCATTTCAGATTCGTTCAGATGAAGAACTGGCAGAAATGATTGAGAGTGTCAGAGAGCATGGTGTGCTGGTGCCGGGAATTGTCCGGAAACGCAAAGAAGGCGGTTATGAAATCATTGCCGGACATACAAGAAAGCATGTGTGCGAGTTGCTTGGATTTGAGACAATGCCGGTATTTGTAAAAGAGATGGATGATGATGAAGCCAGTCTGGTTATGGTGGATTCTAACATTCAGAGAGAAAACATCCGACCGAGTGAAAAGGCAAAGGCATATAAGATCAAATATGATGCCATGAAGAATCAGGGAAAGGCTGGAAACAGTCTGAAGATGATGTCGGAGGAAATTGGCGAGAATTATAAACTGATTCAGAGATATATATGGCTTGCAAGACTGAATGATGATCTGCTGGTGTTGGTAGATAATAAACAGCTTGGAATGGTTCAAGGGGTCAGTTTATCGGTTCTTCCGGAGAAAGAGCAGGAAGCGGTTTACGATGCTATCTGCAGGCACAAAATGAAATTATCGACAGTACAGGCAAATACTATAAAGCAGTTGAGCGTAGATGGAAAGTTTAATGAGCAGATCCTGGAACGCTATCTTACTTCTGCCCAGAAGCAGAAGAGAAAAAAGAAAATTACTCTGAAAAATGAACGGCTGTCAGAGTATTTTGAGGAAGAAACCACAGAAGAGGAAATGATGAATATCATTTTTGAACTGTTAGAAACATGGAAACGAAAGAAAGGAAGTGCACAGAATGAATAAGATTATTTTACTTGGAAATATGACAAGAAATCCAAAAACAACGAGAAAGACAGCAGAGGATGGAAGTGAAGTTGTCATTACCAAATTTGATCTTGCAGTAAACAGGAGGTCAAAGCGTGCCGGAGAGGCAGATGCCGATTTCTTTCACTGCACTTCCTTTGGAAGACAGGCGGAATTTGTCGAGCGATATTTTCACAGCGGCTCCCGTGTATTAGTCATTGGACGGGTGCAGAATAACAACTATACGACCAAAGAGGGAAGCAAGGTCTATGGTTTCAGCATCATTACAGAAGAGGTTGAATTTGCACAGAAGAAAAGTGCGGAGAAACCGGCAAATAAAGACAGTGATTTTTCATCCGTTTCGGATGAGGAGCAACCGGTCGATGGCAGGTAGGTGATAACATGGCAGAAGGTTTCTTCCGAAGTAAAAAAGGATTTACAGTCGTTCAAAATGAGATAACCAGAGATGTGAATATTTCTTTGAAAGCAAAGGGACTATATCTTGTCATACAGGCATATATCTCCATGCCGGATAAGAAATGGACAAAAGAAGATTTCCGAAATCTGACTAAAGAAGGGAAAAAGGCATTTGATAGTGCGTGGAAAGAATTAAAAGATTTTGGATACTTGAAGGTTCACTTTATGCCGGATAATGGGGTATGGCGGGCTGAGTATGAGTTGTTAGATGAACCGGATCTCGGACCACATACACTATATCATAGCTGCGATGGAACAGTTTCCAGTAACAATCTGACAAGAGCAGAAAAGAAGCGTAAGGCAGATTTATCGGAAGAAGAGAGTGAGCCGTTTTTTTCTGAAAATATTAGTAATCCGACTGCAGAAAAAGAAGAAAATCACCGTTACCCCCTTTTTGGTACTAACGGTAAAGATGACCGTTACCCCCCTTACGGTAGTAACGCTAACGGTAGCAACGGTAACGGTAATAACGGTTACGGTAGCAACGCAAATGGGGGTAACAATAATAAAGACTATAATATAAATCCTGATATAAAGACTAATATATTTAATCCTAATCATAATCAATATCAGGATCAGAAGGTGATGCGTGAGGACTATTCGATGGAGTTTATAGAGCAGCATTATGAACTGGAACCAAAGTATGTTTCTGCTATGCAGGATAATTCGATCAACACGGTCAAGGATGTGCTTTATGATATTTTGAATACCCATAAACCGGTGCTGCGGGTAATGGGAGAGGACAAACCGGCTGCGGTTGTGAAATCACGGCTTTTGAAACTGAACCGATGTGATATTGATTATGCGATCGACCAATATCAAAAACAGGTGACGAAGGTACATAACCATAAGGCATATATGCTAACGGTACTTTACCAGGCAAAATCGCAGGGTGAGTTGGATATCAGTAACCGTGTGATGTATGATTTTTATGGAGCAGGAAGTAAAGCAGGTGATACAGGAGGTGGTGGTAGTGGATAATAAGGACAAGTCTGCCAGAATTCCGGTACTACTCCGGCTGGATAATCCGAAGCACAGACTGGTCTATAACATTCTTGAAAGCGCAGACAATAAAAGTGCTTACATCCGGGAAGCAGTGATCTATTATCACAGACATAAAGGCATATCTCCGGAGGAAGATGATGTTATGGATCATATCCGGTTGGTGGTGCAGGAATGCAATCAACAGCTTTTAGCCGAACTCGACAAGAGGATCGGAAGTAAAGATTTGATTGACTATGACAAACTGAAAAATATATTTTAATCGACAGAAAAATACAGTATAATTTACATTGCTGGGAATGACCAGCGTACAGCAAGGAGCGTGAACGATATGAGAAAAATGATGAAAACAGGCATGGTATTTTTTATGGTGATGCTGGTGCTTATGACGCAGCATGTTACGGCAGATGCAAAAGCAAAAGTGCTGAACAAAAAGATGACCATCGACTTAAACAAGGATTCGGCAGGAATCCGTTTTGCACCGACAAAGCTAAAGAAGTATTCCAAAGTGAAAGTCAGTGTGAAAAACAAAAAGGTGTTGAAGGCGAAGGCAAATGGAAGAAAGTATATTTACTTGAAAGGCAAAGCCGGCGGAAGAACCACTATGATGATCCGATTATATAAAGGTCATAAAAAGGTGCGGGTGTACCGTTACAGCATCAAGGTGATTGGAAAAGGACAGGATGGTTATAAGGCACAGGCAAAGAAAGCATTTACCATCCAGAACAGGTACCGGGCAGAGAAAGGTGCAAAGGCATTGACATGGTCAGATAAGTTATATCGGTTTGCTCTGTACCGCTTAAAACACAGTGGCTATGATGGGCATAAAAATCTTCCGACAGACATGGAGAACTTTTTTGGTGATATACTGGTAATTAATAACATATCTTTTGGAGAAAATATGGCAAGTGGACAGACAAGTGCTAAAGAAGTAATGCTTTCGTGGAAGCATAGTTCGGGGCATTACCGGAATCTGTTGAATAAAGACTATCAATGTGGTGCGATTGCCCGCTACAAGGATACCTGGTGTGCGGTCTTTTATGATGGTTCTCCGGAGAATCTTTCCAAAAAGAAGCAGGATGTCGCAGACATAGTTGTTACCATTAAGCGTCAGGATAAAGCAAGTGGAAAATATATCGGTGGTGCCACCATCGGTTATTATGAGGAAAACGACCGATGGAATACAAGCAAACGGATCACGGTAGGAGAATCTGGAAGACGGATTGTCTTGGAATTTGGTAAAACCTATGTGTTTTATGAAAAGACAACACCGGATGGATATGATAAAGCAGAAAAGGTAACCATAACAGTAACGAAAGATATGCCAAGGGAGATCATTCTTTCAGGCAATTAAAATTTCATAGAGTAACTGATAACGAAGCAGGAAATGTATGTAAGACAGACAATACATTTTCTGCTTTTTTTGATTGGAGGGAAAAAGATGCTATTTCTCATCCGCCCACCACCGGACAGGGCGGAAAAAGTCCGGACAACAGATCAGTCTGCATCCTGACGCAGTGGATGCGGAAAAAAAGAAATATGCGTAGAAATGAGGTTTATCATGAAATCAAAAGTAAAGAAGAGATGTAAGCAGATGCTGACAGGATTGTTGGCATTATCTATGCTGTGCGGATTATTGCCACAAAATACGGTAAGTGTCAGTGCAGCAACGACGGCAAAAACAAATGTATCTTCTTATGGAAGATTAGGAAATGTCGATGTCGGTTCAAAGACAAAAACGGGAACATGGTGGAAGATCAATGTTGGTAGTAAGACTGCATTTTGTCTTAGCCTTGGAAAGACATGTCATACCGGAAATACCTATCAGGTGACGGATACCCATACCTGGAATCAGAATACCGGTGGAGAAAAACATGGTTACTATGCAAAGATTATCCGTTTTTATGTCAATGACTGCAATCGGGCAAAGAAGGGTTTTGTTCTTGGTCAGGCACTTATCTGGGCGGTATCAGAGGGAAACACTTCTGAAGCAAATCTGAAAAATGTGATCAAACAGGTAAAAGCAAATACCGGGTATTTTCCGAATAAGACTGTAGCAGATCTTTATAAACAGATCTTTCAGCCAACAGGAGCATGGGAAGCACAGGCAACCATGTGGGAAAAGACCGGAGCAACAAAAGGTTATCAGAAACTGATCACGGTTGATGCAGATATTGTACAGAATCCAAATTACAAAACGATAACAGATCATACCTATTACCGTCAGAGAATCACGCTGCATAAGCAGGATGAAGATGGGAAAGGATTAGGAGGTATTAAGTTTACCTTATCTGCAGATAACCTGGATGACCTGTATTCGTTTAATGTGTTTGACCGCAATGGAGATACAACAAGCAATGCGGATGAAGATGATAATACGGAATTTGAAGTAAGCGGACTTACTACAGACGGTGGAACCGTTGCATGGAGAATGACCTATCGTCTGGAAGCAGACGAAATGGCGTATTATACGGATGCTGCACTGGCTAATATGAATGCAGACCAGAAGAAGGCTGCCAAAGAAGCTCTGGAAGATGATGGATATAAGCAGGGAGTTCACTTCGGAAAGAACATGACCAAAGCAGAAGCAGAGGATCTGATCAGAAAAGATCTAAATTCGCAGATAAAGGATATTTCCAATACTTATACTTTGACAGAGGACAGTGTTGGAAACAATAAGAACATTTTCTTAGATCCGGCAATGGTCAAAGGAGTAAAGATTACCCTGAAAGAAGCAAATAGCTGGCAGAAAAACAGTAATGGAGACTGGCCGGACAAGTTGGTGGAACATCCAACGCAGTACAGCAAGGCGTATATGACAACAATCACTAATAAGTATAAAAAGGCAACAATCGTGGTGACGAAGAAGTCTGGCGGCTCTGCTGACGGTTCGGCTCATGGAGATGCAACACTGGATGGTGCGGTATTCCAGTTGTATTCCGATAAGGCATGCACACAGAAAGCAAAGGTATTTGATGCTGCAGGCAATGCTAAAACAGCAGATGTCTATCGAATTAGTGGAGGAAAATTAACAACCGATTATCTCAGAAGCGGTAATACCTATTACCTGAAAGAGATACAAGCCCCGACAGGTTTTTTACTTAGTGATGAAGTCAAAGAGTTAAAGATTGATGCTTCCGCTAAAACGGATGAATTTACACCAATGCTGTTTCAGGCTGATTTCGCAGATACACCGATCAAAGGAAAGATTGCTGTGAAAAAGAAGTCTTATGATCCGACGAAGAAAGAGTATTACCCGGAGAATAACACAACTTTTCAGGTGTATTTGAAGTCGAAGGGCAGTTATGATAATTGTGCCGATGACGAGAGAGCAACGATCAAAACAGATGCAGACGGTTATGCCGTAACCGGCGATCTGGTCTATGGAACTTATGTAGTGCATCAGGTGGATTCCGGTGATGTGGATGCCTATTATGTCGATGATTTTGAAGCAAGGGTAACAGAAAACGGCAAGGTATATGAGTTTGAAAAGGTCAATGAGTTATTCAAGGCGTATTTTAAGATCATCAAGAAAGACAAGAACACGGAGAAAACAGTGCTGAAACCGGGAACCAGTTATCAGATCTATCAGGTAGTAGATGGAAAAGAAGAACTGGTAACACAGGAATACATGGAAGATGGCGAGAAAAAGACAGCAGACACCTTTATCTGTGATGAATCCGGTGAAGTAGTAACGGTAGATTCTCTTCGTTCCGGAACTTATCATATTTATGAAGTGGCTGCTGCAGATGGTATGCACATCAACCATCAGTATGTGGAGGTTGTGGTAAACAGCAAGGCAGACAATTATGAAAGTTACATTGATGAAGATGGATATCATCATGTAACGATTACGCTGGAGTATCTGAACGAGGAAACAAAAGGACGATTGAATCTCTTAAAAACCGGCGAGGTATTAAAAGGCTGGGATAAGGAGAAACAGGAGTTTATTTTTGAGGATGTAAAACTGGATGGTGTAGAATTTACCCTTTATGCGGACGGAGATATTGTGACACAGGACGGACAGAGTACCGACAATGCCCGTGACACATGGTTCAAAGATGGTGATAAGGTGGCTGTTCTTACAACCGGAAAAGGTGTGGAATTTACATTGGAATGCGGTGGCATTACCGGTTATACAATGGATGAAGACGGAACCATTCATGTGTCGCTGCCATTAGGAAAATATAAGCTGAAAGAGACAAAGACACCATATGGATATGTATATCCGGATACCAAAGAGTGGTCTTTGGAATTTAAGTGGCAGGATGGGGAGGACGAATATGTCCTTAACAGTACCGATGCAACCGATGACAAGGGTCTGCTACATATCAAAAACGACTTCGCCGGCACGAAGCTGGAATTGATCAAGCAGGATGCAAAGACGAAGGAATCCATTGAAGGAGCACAGTTTGGTTTGTATTCCAAGCATGATATTTATAACTATACCGGAGAAAAGATCGTAGATGCGGGAACGCAGCTTGCAACTTTAACTACAGGTGCGGATGGAAGTGTTGTATCAGATAAGAAACTGCCGCTTATGAGTGAGCTTTATACAAAGACTGCTTCTGCAGAAACAGCCGGAAGTGAAGCTGCGGAAACAAGCACTCCGGCAGCAACAGGACTGCCATTTGTACCATCACAGCCGGAAGTGACACCGGGGTTAGATCTGAGTGCGACAGCTTTTCCGATGCCGACAAACGATGCAATGGGTATGAAGTTAAATTCCGGAGATTATTATCTGCAGGAGTTGTCCGTGTCCGACAGTTACTATATGGATACAACGCCGATCAATATTCATCTGGAGTATCAGGATGCAGAGACAAAGATGATCGCAGTAAAAGCAGTAAAAGAAAACACACAGACAACCAATGTGGTCAGTAAGGTTGATGTAACAGGCTCGAAAGAGGTTAATGGCTGTAAACTGGAGATCACAGATGCATCTGGCAAAAAGGTTATCAGTTGGACATCTGGGGATAAGGATTCAGTCAAAGTATATGTAACAGAGAAGGATGGCTACCAGAATTTTAAGTATTCGTTTGATGAGAAGGGAAATCTCCTTGTAGGAGGACTGTTCCACGATAAAGAGTATACATTGACAGAAACCAGACCGGCAGGTGGATATGTTACCGCAGATGCAATCATCTATCAGATAAAGTCTGTGATGGCATCTTCTGTGGCAGAAAATCCAACAGATACAGTGGCAAGTGGAAGTGCAGTATCCGGCGAAACAGGTATTTCCTATACATCTGTAGTTGCCGTGAAACAGAAAGATGGAACATTTGTCGATCATACCGATGATAGGATCATTATGGTGGATGAGCAGACGCATATCCAGCTTTTGAAACTGGACAAGGAGACAGGACAGGCTCTTGGCGGTGCAAAGTTTGTTGTAACAGATTCCAAAGGAAATAAAGTGATGAAATTTGTTACAAAAGATGATGCTTACGACATCACTGGAAAACTGGTCGTAGGAGAGACTTATACCTTTACAGAGGTTTCCGCTCCATCCGGTTATCAACTGGCAAAGCCGGTGCAGTTGACGATCAAAGACATTGGGAAAGTACAGACAGTAACTGTTAAAGATGCACCGATTCCGAAAGTGCCGGATACCCCACAGACAGGTGGAAACATGCCGGTTATTCCGATTGCAGTAGGATTGCTTATGGCAGTTGGCGCAGCAGTGATGATCTGGAAGAAAAGAGCAGTGGTAAAGAAATAAGATTTTTGTAGAAGTATGGCAGCTCGTTTGGTATAATTATGGTGCAGGGGACAAGGAATTGTTCCCTGCAAATCTGAATTTACGAGAAGAAAAATGGAACCTAAAAATATTTTACTAAAACTTCCCACACCAATAAGGCGTGCTGAACCTTGAAAATTCAATATTTCAGATAATAAAAAGGCATAAACCTGTTTCGGTTGGTATAATGGAGTTGACGAAAAAACAACAAGCCAAACAATATATGCGTTGCAGATGCTGAATGAAGATGGATATAGGAGGTTGCTGGTATGCTTTTTTATGTAAAGACAAAGGAAGCGGTTCAGCCTGATTAGAAATATGAAATGAATTGGAATAGTATTTTTGTAACGGCATAGGATTTGAATTTGGATTTTGCTGAGATTTGAAACTGGGTAGATGAGATAGTGAAAGATTTTTTGGAAAGGAGTGATGGTAAAGAATGGATATAGAAGAATTTTTACTTGAGATGGCAGATTCTGACGAATGCAGGAGAATAAATTATAAAAGGTTGGCGATTCGGAAGTATATTGGTGTTTACTATGCACAGAAGCCTGTTCCTGGGAAAATTGATAGTTTTATGATTCCGTTTAGGGATTATGTTAAGTGCAAAATAGAAGAGTATGAAATTGACATAGACGCATTGGCAAAATATATGATATCCACTGATGAATCTAATTGTGCATTATTTGCATTTACAACCAGATTCAAGCCCAAGAAAGGTATTACGTCATATCAATATTATGATGCAATAGCACGATATCAGATAATTTCTCCTTTTGTTTGTTCTGTTGATATGGATGTAGTTGCACTAATTGTTGTTTCCTATGTATTTGACAATTTAACCTCAAGAAAAATTGATATTAGCGAAATTGTTAATGACGAAGTGTTTTCGTATGAGGTGAACCAATATGGTCTTTCAAATATAAACGGAGCAAGTTTTAGAAAAGATGGTCTTATTTATGATGGCAAGGGGTATTATTACAATGTATATACAAATAAAAGTTTACTAAGTGCAATGGATAGTATGCCTGCATTTGCGAGAATCATTACTGATGCAGAAGGTGACTTTGATATTTTATATAGATTGGACGAAAGGCTTTCTATGCCAGAATCAGAATATCGAGATTACACAGCGGCTCAATTTGAAAAATTTTATGGACCACAGTTTAAATTTGACGGAAGCACCTTAAAGGCTCCCAAAACAATTATTGTGCATATTAATCCAAAGAATATGGCAAAGCTTCTTATGGTGATCAAAAAAGATTTTGATCAAATTATTAGTGAGCCATTTTGGCATATTGAAATAGAAACGCTTCCATATCCAAAAGATGATTATGAGGGTACATATACGACTACATTCTTACATGGAATGTATTACCCAGAAAAAAATATATTTACACATATTGATTATACTAAGAATCAATATGGCAATGATATATATCACTCAAAATATCAAGATAGCCAGGATGGTTTACCAATTGATACCTATACGGAAAGCCGAAGTCAACACTACAAAATTTGGTGTATCGAAAACGGCGCATTTTCAATCAAAATGTGGTATATGTTGATGCTTGTATCATTGGATAAATCATATCAGGTTTTATTTGAAGAAATAATGAATTAAATAAGGCGATTGTGTGAAACTTTGAACCTGTTGACAAACTACTTATATTTACAATTTTGTACTGGTTAACTTGCTCTATGTCAATAGTTGGGGGGATTCGTTAGAATTCCGCCCTCTCTAAATTTAGAAGGAGGAAGGTGTACTTTGAAATTATTTTTAACGTGACAAATCTGGATTTGTCGGGGAGATGGAAGATTGTGAAGCTGGAATTTTAATTCTGCACCGAAATCAGGAGAAAAAAATGAATACAGACTATTCTATAAAATTATTGAGTGACAAGGCTCGTTCTTTGCATGGAACAGCAATCCAAAGTGTTCTTAGACATGCAGATATTAATAAATTAAAAGAAAGAATTCATATTTTTCAAAATATGGATATTCAAAGTCTGAGTGATAAAGAACTTGAAGCAAATATTGATGAAGTGTTGAGCGTTAAACTTGATGGAGGCATTACGATTTCAACTATTTTTTCGGAGTATTCCTTGTTTGGTATAGGAGAACGATTTTACAGAGTTCGAAAATTAATAAATACGAATATGCCAAATGGTGAATTAAAAAATGTATCTGCGTATTGGAATCCGCCTCCAAAATATGTTAAACACTATGGTAGACTAAATAAACCTCGGGAATCTCTATTATACACTGCATTTAATCCATATACTGCAATATGCGAAACAAATTTAAAGCCGGGAGATTCTTTTGTATTATGTATCTATGAAGCAATTAAGCCACTTCGTTTTTCGTGGATTGGTGGTAAAACGGATTATGATTTTAATGGTATTAAGAATAAAAAAGCAATTGAGTTTTTAGAGACAATGAAACAGTTTCTGGTTGATGAATTCACTCGGATTATTCCTGAAGGTCAAGAGTCATTATACCGTATTACAGAAACAATCGCCAAAACATATTATGCTTCTTCTGATGATAATGGGTGGCGTTATCCTTCGATAAAGAATACTTTTGAAGATAATATATGTTTTCTTTCGGAACGTGTAATGTATAATGTGAAGTTGGTAGGTGCCATTATTGCAACATTTAACGAGTCGAATGAAAAAGATCCTCATGAAATGAAAATGTCAGTTGAGTATGTTGTTGTAGGTCCAAATATGGATAAATATTATCCATATGAAAGTGAAAAAGGTGAGAAATATATGGAAAAATTATTTCCTGAATTTGTAATAGAAAGACTTGCAAACAATTAAAAATTTTATCCTATATAAAGCGATTCGTTTTTGCTTTAAATTATTACAGACGAAATACTCTATTTGCATTTATGATTTAGCTTCATGAGGTAAGTGACAACTTTTAGTTTGTAGATGCAAATACATAGTAAAAAGATTAATTATGAAACAACTGAATAACATTTCAACCCCAAAGGGAAGAAAGGTATTTTCAAGAAGAATACTTTTCTTCTCTTTTTTTATTTTAGCAGTCATTGCTTTGGCTCTGGGACTTTGGTTAAAAAGAACCATGGATCAGGAGATCAGGCAGGACAATATAGAAAAAGAGATTACCACGGAGAAAGAAAAGGATGGTGTACGGAACCTCCACAAAAAGTACAAAGATATGATCGGGTGGCTAGAAATCAAAGGCACCGGCTTTTCTTATCCGGTTATGCAGACAGGTATCAAAGGTCATCACGAAGGTGACTGGCAGTATTATCTTCACCGGGATGTGCATGGTGATTACAGCTTTTATGGGACACCGTTTTTAGATGTCCGCTGTAAGACAGACAGTGACAATCTTATCATTTACGGTCACAACATCAACGGGAGACGGTACTTTGGCTATCTGCAAAATTTCCGAGAGGAAACATTTTTTAAGGAATATCCCGTGTTTTCGTTTACTCCGATAGAAGGAAAGGAGCAGGACTATCACATCGTTTCGATATTGGAAACGGACAAATATGCAGATTACTATTCCTTCACGGATTACGGAAACGAGAAGGATTATTACGGGATGGTAGAGAAAATCCTAAGTCACAGCAAGTTTCAGAGTGAAGCGGCAAAGAAGATGAAAAAGGAAATGGATGAAAGGGATGCAGAGGCATTCTTTCGGAAATATAAGTTTGTAACGCTTTCCACTTGTAGGACGATGGATGGAAGAGATAAGCGGCTCATGGTAATCGGCTGCAGGAAACGATAACAGAAAGCAAGGAGGATAACAATGCATAAGGAATTAGAGGTTATGAAACCCCGCTGCGATGGATTATGGAAAAGGTGTGCAGGAACGGCAGCATTGATCTATTTTTGGATGTTGGCAAATGTGCCGACGGTGGTATCTGCGGCAGACAAAGGGAAGAGCAATGCAACGGATACCGGAGTGACGGAAGTTACGAACGGCATCAATGTAATCAAGGATTTGGTTCTTGGCTGTGTTGGTGGAGTCGGTGTGATTTTTCTTGCCTGGGGACTGTTAGACTTTGGTACCGGGTACTCGGCACATGACACGACGCAACAAAGTCAGGCGATCAAAAAGGTGATCGGTGGTCTGATCATGATTGCAGTTCCGGCGATTCTGAAACTATTGGGCGTTTCGTAATGAAAGCGGGGACAGCGGATCATGAATTTTCGCTGTGTCCGGAATCCTGAAGGGAGGTGATGATGGTGGGATTGTGGGATTCCGTAACAGGATTTTTTTCCGATTTAGGAGACTTCTTTAGCGGTAAAGACTTTTTTGAAGCTGCCGGGTACGCATGGAATGACATGATGAAACTGGCAGCCGATGTTTTGACGAAAAATCCATCTTCCGGCACATACAAGGATGTCTGGGAAAATATATCAACGATCTATACCACCTTAAATGTGGTTGCAGTTTCCTTGCTCTGCATTTTTTTCTTATATGGATTTTGCAGGGACAGTTGTGATTTACATGCAGATCTGACATTTGAACGAACGATAAAAATGTTCATTCGGTTGATCATAACCTCAAATGTGATGAGCATGGCATTAAGTTATATGCCGAAGTTTTTTACATGGGGCAAGAACCTGACTTCTGCAATCTTGGGAGAAAACAAGCTGTCAATGATTTATGACTTTGACGGTGCGAAGGTGTATGAAAATATATCCAGTGCAGACTTTGGAACGATGACGGCTTTTTTGACGAGTATCCTGTTTTTCTTATTTACCGTGGTGTGCGGATTTATTGTAGTGCTGACGGTGTTAAATCGTATTCTGAAGATTTACATGATTGCTCCGTTTGCAGGTGTGGCATTGTCTACCCTTGCAGCAGGCGGTCAGACGGCAAATGTTGGTTATTCTTATATACGCACCTTTTTCGGATATGTGTTTTCCGCTTTGCTTATTGCGGTTGTGATTACGATCAGTGCCAGTTTTATCAATACCGTTGCGATCGACACGGAAAATGCAATCATCCGGTTGTTGGAGTATTGCTTGAAGATGGGAGTTATTTCATCCTCGGTAAAGATGTCGGACAGCGTTATGCAGAAAGCATTTAATCTATAGAAATGAGGGAGATCAATGACAAAAACAATTAATCCGGATGTGGCTGCCTTTAAGGATGATTTCTTCAAGGGATTGTCTTTCAGGGAGTGCGTATTCGGAGGAAGTGCATTATTTACAGGAGTGGGAGGAATCCTGCTTCTGCATTTTTACTTTGGTGTAGGAATCAATACAGCTATTACATTGTGTATGCCGGTGATCGGTATCATCGGACTTTGTGGATTTTACCATAAAAACGGCATGACATTGGTTCAGCTTGTGAGAAGGAGTATAAAACTCATATTTCACAAGCCTTATGTCTATGAAACAAGAAATCAGTGAAAGGAATTGGAGGTGCAGACAAATGGAAGCAGAAAAAAACGAAGAAAAAAACTAAGAAAGAAACGATGAGAAGATGAGTATGGATATTGAAAGGAATACAGACAGTGAAAAAAGGCTGATGGGGTACATAACCGCCATTGCAGAAAGCCGGGATCAGTAACAGCAGCGTTTGGACATTATGTCCAAACCAAAGCAGGTGCAGGAGGAAAAAGGAATGACGAAATATGTAAAAATCTCTGTATTAGCACGAGAGACCGCAAAGAAAGTCTGTCGTGGCAGAGAGCAGTGGATTCGATACCTTGATGTTGCGTCAAGGTTATATAAGTATCCCTTTGAGGACCAGCTACTCATCTATGCACAGCGACCGGACGCAACCGCCTGTGCCTCGCTTGAAATGTGGAATGAGAGGATGTTTTGCTGGGTAAACCGGGGAGCAAAAGGAATTGCCCTTATTGATGGGGAAAGTGAAAGACCAAAACTTCGCTATGTCTTTGATGTGTCCGATGTTCATAAGGCAAGACGGATTGGTAAAGACCCATTTATATGGCATTTGAGGGAAGAGCATAAAGAAGTGGTTCTTGCCGAACTGGAGCACATTTATGGCAGTACCAATGATTTACTTCCTTTTGAAAACCGTATTTATGAGATTGCTGAAAGAATAGCGGAAGATTTTTATGAGGAAGCGGTCGATGAGGTGATTGATGAAGTGGCAAACAGTTTTCTGGAAGATCTGGATGGGGATGCGGTTGCTGTCCGGTTCCGGGAAATGCTGGTGCAAAGTGTAAGCTATACCATTCTGAAACGATGTGGATGTGATATGATGGAGTTTGCCGATGATTTTACCTTTGATTACATCCACGAGTTTAATACGCTCAGAACCTTATCGGTGCTTGGCAGTACTACTTCGGAGTTATGTGAACCGGTGCTGATCCGGATTGGAAGAACGATTGCGAGATATGACAGGGCGTTATTGCAAAACAGGCGATATACAAAAAATCATATTTATACAGAAAGGGCGGTGGCAGGGCATGAATCTGACATACGAAAGGAACGGGGACTATCGGATTCCCAATCTGATACCTTCGGAGCAGGAAGGAACAATGCTGACGAAATACGGAGTGTTGCGGAAGAATTATCTGAAAAACCACAGGAGGGGGATTTACACGGGACTTCTTCTGAGCGGAGAACTGCTGACACACTGCCTGGAGATTCAGGAACAGGTGGAGGAGAGGTTCGAGGTGCTGACACAGCAGTTGTTGAAGAACCAGATCGTGACGGGGGAAATGAAACAGAACGATCCGCTGCAATGGACGAAAGAGATGAACCGGATCTATCAGCAGGCAGAGGAGATCGTTCTGAAGGAACTGGTTTATCAGTAGAAGAGTTAGAGCAGTATGAACTGCCTGCAGACAGCCCCTATCGACAGATGGATTTATTTTCTCTTATGTCGGAACAGGTGGGAAATATTGCGATGGTACAGGCAGAAATGCCATCGGACAGATTCCTTTTCGGCACGATAACTGCGGGGCAGATTGAGGAGATTCTTCGCACCGGCGGAGGAAAGGAAAACAGCCGGAAACGAATTTATCATAAGTATCAGACCGGAAAAACATCGAAAGAAATGGCGGATTTTCTTCAGAAAGAATACGGAGAAACCGGCAAAGGATTTCAACTTGGAGGGGAACAGATCTCGGTCTGGTTTAACAAAGATGGAATGTATGCGGCACATGGAACTTCTGCTTTTGAACACACGGAGGCACATCTTTCATGGAGTGCTGTGGAGTCCGTGATCCGTGGACAGATCGAAGCAGGTAGTTACATTGACAGCAACGAAGCATATCTGGCTGACCAGTTTGTAAGAAAAGAGTTAGCTGATATGCTTTTCTTTTATTACCGGGACTCTGTTGGAGCGTTTCCGGAGAAACTTGGATTTGATGGATATGATTATCCGGTACAGCATGAACGCATTACGGATATGTTGTCCAATGGGGAGGATATTCAAAGGATTGTAGAACAGATGGACCAGACACTGCAACAGGTGGATGCCGGAGAAATACAGTACCGTTTTCGTCTGATCAAAGATCCAAAAGAGCTGCGGGATGACCTTGCTGATCTTTTAAAAGAAAAGGTTTCTTATCCACTGCCGGAAGAAGTAAAAGTGGCTGTTGAAGATTTTATCACAGCGGATGAGATTGACCACACCCTTATGAGAGGTTCCGGCTTTGAGCATGGCAGTTTTCGCATTTATGACTTCTATCATCAGGAGCATACATTAAAAGAAGCTGCTGATTTCCTCAAAAACGAGTATGGAACCGGAGGTGCCAGTCATGCACTGGCAGGTTCGGATCGCAGTTTTAAGGATTATGATGCGAAAGGAATTAAATTACGCAAAGGCAGTATTATGACACCGGATGCGGAAGTTCTTCTTTCATGGAATGTCGTGGCAAAACGGATTGAAAAGCTGATGAAAGAGGATCGTTATCTTTCAGCAGAAGACAAGGTAAAGTATGCCCGGTATAAACAGAAGCAGGAAGAAAAAGCACTGCAGCAGGCAAAGGAAGAACTGGGAACTGTGGCTGATGAAACAGAAATCGTTTCAGAAGAGATGGAGACTCTGTCAGAGAAAGATATTTCACCACTGGAAGAATCTGTTCCGGTCAGTGAGAGTGATATTTTGCAGGAAACAGAAAGCCAGTCACCAATACAAAGTCCGTCGGACATTTCAGCAGAAAACTATGTAATTTCCGACATGGAATTAGGTGTCGGTACAGCAAAAGAAAAGTTTCAGCGAAATGTAGAAGCCATTCGTACATTGGAAACGATTGAATCGGAGAAAAGATCGGCAACGAATGAGGAGCAGGAGGTCTTATCAAAGTATGTTGGCTGGGGCGGTCTTGCGGATGCTTTTGATGAAACCAAGAGTGCCTGGGCGAAGGAGTATGCGGAACTGAAAACCCTGTTGTCGGAGGAAGAGTATATTTCTGCAAGAGAAAGTACCCTGAATGCCCATTACACCAGTCCTGTGATTATTCAGGAGATTTACCGGACATTGCAAAGAATGGGATTTACAAAAGGAAATCTTTTAGAGCCTTCGATGGGAATCGGCAACTTCTTTGGTATGCTGCCGGAGACGATGCGGGAGAGTCATCTGTATGGTGTTGAGCTGGATAGTCTGACAGGAAGAATTGCAAGACTACTATATCCCAAAGCCAATATTACCGTGGATGGATATGAGAAAACAGTATTTCCGAATGACTTCTTTGATGCTGCTGTTGGCAATGTTCCGTTTGGTCAGTACAAGGTGGCAGATAAGAAATACGATAAATACAACTTTCTGATCCATGATTACTTCTTTGGAAAAACGTTAGATCAGGTGCGTCCGGGCGGTGTGATTGCATTTATCAGCAGTAAGGGAACGATGGATAAGGAAAATTCCAAAGTACGAAAGTACATTGCACAGAGAGCAGAACTATTGGGGGCAGTCAGACTTCCCAATACCGCATTCAAAGCAAATGCCGGAACGGAAGTGACATCGGATATTCTTTTTTTACAGAAGCGTGACCGCATTGTAGACATAGAACCGGACTGGGTGCATCTTTCACAGGATGAGAACGGCATATCCATGAACAGCTATTTTGTGGAACATCCGGAGATGGTTGTTGGCTCTATGGAAATGGTAAACGGACCGTATGGAATGGAGAGTACCTGTGTGCCGGATGATTCACTTCCTTTTGATGAGCAGTTACAAAAGAGTCTGTCTTTTATCGAGGGTTCTTATGAAGAAATTGAACTGGAAGAACTGAATGAGGAGTTGATAGCAGAGGTTATCCCTGCCGTGCCGGAAGTAAAGAACTTTAGCTATGCGCTGATTGATAATCGGTTGTATTATCGGGAAAACTCTTTGATGCGTCCGGTGGAAGCCTCTGAGGAAATGCTTGAGAGGATCAAGGGCATGGTTGCCATAAGGGACTGCACACGGGAGTTGATCCGGTTACAGTTAGAAGATTATCCGGATGAGCAGATCCATTCCCGGCAGAAACAGTTAAATGACCTGTATGATTCTTTTGCAAAAGACTATGGAAGGATTTTTTCAAAAACCAATAAGCGGGCGTTTCATCAGGACAGCAGCTATTGTCTGCTCTGTTCACTGGAGAAACAGGACGAGGAAGGCAGCTTTCTTGGAAAAGCGGATATGTTTACGAAGCGCACCATAAAAAAAGCAGAAGTTGTGACCAGTGTGGATACGGCAAGTGAAGCGTTAGCGGTTTCATTGGCAGAAAAAGCAGCGATTGATTTTGAATACATGTCGGAACTGAGTGGAAAAGACGAAGATACGCTGGTCGATGAGTTGACCGGCATTATCTTCAAAAATCCACTTAGAGAGGAATGGGAAACAGCGGATGCTTATTTAAGCGGAAATGTGCGAAACAAACTGGAAGCAGCCGAAACTTTTGCGAAGAATGAACCCATGTATGCGGTCAATGTGGAAGCCTTGAAACGGGTACAGCCGAGAGAACTGGATGCCAGTGAGATTGAAGTCCGGATTGGAGCAACATGGATTGAACCGAGATTTATCGAGGACTTTATGAGAGAAGTGTTTGAGACACCGGAGCATTTATTAAATCGTGATGTAATAAAGATCCAGTATTCCGATGTGACCGGGCAGTGGAATGTGAAGGGAAAAAATGCAGACTTTGGAAATTCACTTGTAAATATGACATACGGAACCAGCCGGAGAAATGCGTATCAGATTTTAGAAGATTCCCTGAATCTGAAGGACAGCCGTGTGTATGACACAGTGATCGAAGATGGCAAAGAGAAACGGGTTCTTAATAAAAAGGAGACAACGATTGCTGCACAGAAGCAGGATGCCATGAGGGAAGCCTTCCGGGACTGGGTATTTCGTGACATGGACAGGCGTAATGAACTTGTAAGTAAATACAATGTATTGTTTAATTCCACCAGACCACGAGAGTATGACGGTTCTCATTTGAAGTTTCCGGGCATGACACCGGATATTGAGTTAAAGGGTTATCAGAAAAATGCCGTGGCTCATGTTTTGTATGGAAATAATACACTGCTTGCACACTGTGTCGGTGCCGGCAAAACATTTGAAATGGTTGCGGCTGCAATGGAAAGCAAGCGTCTGGGGTTATGTCAGAAAAGTTTGTTTGTCGTACCAAACCATCTGACGGAGCAGTGGGCCAGTGACTTTTTACGATTGTATCCGGGAGCCAATATTTTAGCGGCTACCAAGAAAGATTTTCAGCCGGCAAATCGTAAAAAGTTCTGCTCACGGATTGCTACCGGCGATTATGATGCGGTGATCATCGGGCATAGTCAGTTTGAAAAGATACCGTTATCTGCCGAACGGCAGACTGCCATTATTGAGCGGCAGATTGCGGAGATCACGCAGTCGATTGAAGAAATCAAAGCGGAGCAGGGAGAACGCTATACCATTAAGCAGATGGAGAAAATGAGGAAAACCCTTCAGACACGATTGGACAAACTGAATGATACTTCCAGAAAAGATGATGTTGTGACCTTTGAACAGCTAGGAGTGGACAGGCTTTTTGTGGATGAAAGTCATTATTACAAAAATCTTTTTTTACATACAAAAATGCGTAATGTAGCCGGTATTGCCCAGTCGGAAGCACAGAAATCTTCCGATATGTTTGCCAAGTGTCAGTATCTGGACGAACTGACCGGCGGAAAGGGCATTACCTTTGCAACGGGAACCCCGATTTCCAACAGTATGACGGAATTATACACCAACATGCGTTACCTGCAGTATGATACGCTGCAGCGGATGGGACTGGGGCATTTTGATTCCTGGGCATCTTCCTTTGGAGAGACGCAGACAGCGATCGAACTTGCACCGGAGGGCTATACTTTAATAGGACGATAAAATTAACTGTCCTAAATTGAAAATACAT